>Ga0081539_10000141_pt1 | contig 166050 bp, 170 predicted proteins | sample TabmetS4T2R2_FD_71023 | JGI IMG/M metagenome (GOLD analysis project Ga0081539, IMG submission 71023) | Tabebuia heterophylla rhizosphere microbial communities from the University of Puerto Rico - S4T2R2 | ecosystem: Host-associated > Plants > Roots > Rhizosphere ... | reverse complement strand
GAAGGATCTGTTTCTTTGCACTCCACCCGGCGGCCACCACCCTCATCTCCTCGACGGCAACGCCAAGCCGAGTCGAGCCGGCGACCTGAGCGGCGACAGAGCCGCCGCTCGCAAGCAAGATGGCGCACGACAATGCCGTTACGCTCAGTCGCTTCATGCCGGGTTCCTTGCTTGTCGACGTACGTTCATGAATGATGCGGTCACTTCAGGCGACGGCCCCCAGACAGTGACGAATGCGCGACGATCCATTTCCCGGACCTCGGCCTGGCGGGATGGAAGCGCCCCCAGACCCGAGCGGCAAGGTTCACGGTCGGATGATCCGATTGTGATCAAGACTGTCGCCGGGTAGCGAGGGTGGGAGAGGTGGGCAGGAAAAGGATATCTCTCGGTGCGTGAGGTGATTCAGTCTCAGAACCTATAAAACGTACCGCCTCAACCGCCCACCCCGCCCACCTTCTCAACCCGGCGGCACCAGCTTTGCTCCAGGCGCCCCTCCAAGGAGGGTTGCCATGAACAAGAACGAAATCAAAGGAAAGGTCGCGCGCGCCAAGGGAGCCGTCAAGGAGAAGGCCGGTCAGCTCGCCGATAAGCCCGACCTCGAGGCCGAGGGCGCTGCAGAACACGATGCCGGGGCCGTGCGCGAAGTCGCTGGCAAGGCGCAGCGCAAAGTAGGACAGGCGGTCAAGGACGTCGGGAAGAAGATCAAGAACGCGTAACGAGGGCGATCGCCGGTTCTCAGGCTGGACGATCGCTTCGGACGCGGCACGGCAGCCGAGACTGCTGCTATGCCGTTTCGCGGCGGTCGATCCAGTATTGGGCGCTGATGAGTGCGGCCGTCTCCGCGGCGTCGGCGGTCGTCTTTCGGCAGTTCACGACGTCGATGTATGGCTCTTCGCCCGATCGCACCCGCCGGACACGCGCCTCGGCGTTCCACAATCCGTTCGTGGTTTGGATTGGGATTGTGTGGATCATGTAGCCGCGATACAACACCACCAAGCCAGTTAATTCTCCAGAGACGCCGCGAATCCAGAGCTCCATCCGGCTGGTGTCGTGTCTTGGGCCAGCGACGACGAAAAAGATGAGCTCATTCGCCACGGCGTACCGGAATCGTAAACGTGAACGTCGAGCCCGTCCCCACCTGGCTCTTGACCCAGATCTTGCCTCCGTGAAGTTCGATGAACTTACGACACAGAGTCAGCCCCAGGCCCGTGCCCTCGACCTTCTTGTCCGCCGTCCCCACCTGCCGGAACTCCTCGAACACCGCCTCCTGGTCCTCGGGCGCGATGCCGACTCCCGTGTCGACGATCGAGACTTCAATGGACTCGTCCACCGGTCTCGCCTGGACGTCAATGCGACCACCCTCGGGCGTGAACTTGATCGCGTTCGACAGCAGATTGAGGAGGACTTGCCGGATCTTCCGCTCGTCGCCTTGGACCTGGCCGAGTCGCTCATCGACGGTGCTGTGCAGCTCGATGCTCTTACGCGCCGCGCGCTCCCGGACCAACATCAGCGCATTGTCGATGGTCATAGGCAGGTCGAAATCAGACAGCTCGAGCTCCATCTTCCCCGCCTCGACCTTCGACAGATCAAGGATGTCGTTGATAAGTGAGAGAAGATGCTGCCCGGAGGCGTGGATGTCTTTCAGGTACTCGTCCTGTTTCTCGTTCAGCTCGCCGAACATCCGTTCCCCCAGGACCTCGGAGAAACCGATGATCGCGTTCAGGGGCGTCCGCAGCTCATGCGACATGTTGGCGAGGAACTCGGATTTGTGGCGACTCGCCGCCTCCAGCTCGCGACTCTTCTGCTCAATCTCCCGGAACAGCCGTGCGTTGAGGATGGCCAGCGCGGATTGGTTGGCGAACGTGGTGAGCACGTCAATCACTCCAGACGAAAACTCGCCAGCCGCCTTTCGGCCTATCACGAGACCGCCAATGATTCGATCGTCGCGGAGTAAGGGGACCGCGAGAATCGCGCGATAGCCGGTTCGAAGCAAAACGTCACGAACACGGCTCTGGTAGGCAGTCGGGTCTGAAATATCGGCAATTTGGATCGGCACCCGTCGTTCAGTGACCATGCCCAGGGCGCCTTCGCCTCGACGCAGCGGCATCGCGCGTGTCGCCTCAACAAGCTCCTCCTCGAAGTTTTGCGTCGCGCGGAGGCGAAATTCCTCTGCCGCATCGTCGTACTCGTAGACGGAGCCCCCGTCGGCAGCCGAAAGCTCGATCGCACGCTGCACAATGGTCGTCAGCACTGTCCCGAGATCCAGCGTCGAGCTGAGCGCCTGGCTGACTTGCCCGAGAGCGGTGAGCTCGTCGACCGAGCGGCCGAGCTGCGCGGTGCGCTCTCGCAGCTCGCTAAATAGGCGGACGTTCTCGATGGCAATTACGGCCTGGTCGGCGAAGGTCCGAAGAAGCTGAACCTCCGTGTCGGAGAAGAGACCGCTTTTCGCTCGGCCCACGAAGACGGCGCCGATCACGTGCTCGTCGCGCACCATGGGGACGGCGAGTCCACCGCGAAATCCCATGCTGCGTGCTTGTTCCTTCAACGCATACGTCGGGTCGTCGAGGACATCGGTGAGATGCACGACGCTGCGGCGACGCACAGCACGGCCCGCGCAGCTGTCGGTGCTGAGCGGCATCGGGAAGCTGCGTCGCGCGAGCTCGACGCCGGCGGGATCAGCACCATGGATCGCCGCGAGGTGCAGGTGTTCGCCATCTGATCGCTGAACCAGGGCGAGCTCAGCATCGCATAAGGTCATCGCGCGCGCGGCGATCACGTCGAACACCGGCTGGACGTCAGTCGGTGACTGGCTGATTACTTGAAGGATTTCGGCTGTCGCGGTCTGCTGCTCCAGCGCCTCGGTGACCTGAGCGTGGGCCTGTGTTAGCGCTTCATTCTTCTGCTGCAGCTCCGTGAACAACCGCACATTCTCGATGGCGATGACGGCTTGGTCGGCGAAGGTTTGGAGCAGGACCACCTGCCGGTCGGTGAACGGTCCACGCTCGCGCCGCGCGACGTTGATCACGCCGATCGGTTCTCCGTCGCGCAGCATGGGCACGACAAGGACACCTCGGAAGCCAACCGCGCGCGCCATCGCCACCGAGCGCGACGGCACAGCTGGATCGGTCGAATCGATGACCTGCACGACTCGGCGGTCCAGAACGGCGGTGCTTGCCACGGTCTCTCGAAGACCGAAGTGCACCGGGTAATGGTCCCGATACGCTTGGACACCCGCCGCGTCGAGATTATGGTGAGCGGCTAGATACAGACGGTCGCCATCCAAGCGCAACACCGTCCCGAACAGGCCATCACACAGCCTGACGGCGCTCTGAACGATCGCATCGAAGACGGGCTGGGTATCACTCGGCGAGCGCGAGATCACGCTCAGGATGTCGGCCGTCGCCGTCTGCTGTTCCAGGGCTTCGCTCACCCGCGCATGCGCGTGGGTAAGCGCTTCGTTCTTCTGCTGAAGCTCGGTGAACAACCGCACGTTCTCGATGGCGATCGCCGCCTGATCCGCGAAGGTCGTCACCAGTTCGATCTGCTTGTCGGTGAAAGATCGGACCTCGTACCTTTGCAGTCCGAAGACGCCTATGAGGACGCCTTCCCTGACCATGGGGACTCCCAGGAGAGTTCGGTAGCCTCCCACCTTCTGCGCGTCAGCCAATCCGTACTCAGGGTCCGCCAGGACATCGGGGATCTGAACCGGCCGGCGCTCGAGCGCGGCCCGCCCGGTCACGGAGTCTCGGCCGCGGCGGATTGGGTTTCGCTCCCAGAATTCCGTGAGGTCCGGCGCCACTGCGTAGTCGGCCGCCGGGCGAAAGACTTCGCCGTCAAACCTCCAGATGAGTCCACTTTCGGCGCCGCAGAGCCGCGTCGCATTCTCGACCAGCGTATGCAGGACAGGTGCGAGATCGAATGTGGAGCGGCTGATGACTTTAAGCACCTCGCTCGTCGCCGTCTGCTGCTCGAGAGCCTCCTTCGTCTCGTTGAACAGTCGCACATTCTCGATCGCGATGACCGCTTGGTCAGCGAATGTTTGGATCAATGCGATATGCGCGTCCGAGAACGGTGCCACGACGTCCCGGGCAACGAGGATGGTACCGAGGGGGACGCCTTGATGCATCATCGGTACCGCGACAACGCTCCGATAACCGATGGTCGTAGCAGCCGGAAGCGTGTATTCCGGATCCTTGCTGACGTCTGGCACATGGACGACGTCGCGCGTCAAGATCGCGCGCCCGCTCAACGCTCCACGGCTCGGCGGTCGCGGATAAGCCTCTCTGACCGCAGCGAGTCGCTCTGGATCGACGTTGTACTGCGCTGCAAGGTGCAAGAGCTCTCCGTCGAAGCGAATGACCAGGCCGTTGACCGCGTCGCACAGCCGCGCGGCATTCGCAGCGATGGCATCGAAGACCGGCTGAACGTCGCTAGGTGAGTCGCTGATCACGCGCAGGATCTCGCTCGTCGCTGTTTCCCGGTGGTTAGCCTCGGCTAATGATCTTTGAAGTTCGGCATTGTCGCGGGTGGTCGATGCCAAGCGGTCGCGCAGCGCCCTGATTTCAGCGACGAGGTCTTCGTTCGCCTCGCGTGGCGTCATAAAACAGACCTCACGCTATTCGCCATAAAGCTTTGCCTCAGGGCGATTGTCGTGCTGGAACCGGGTGCGGTTCATGCCGAGCCTCCAGTGATCGGGCGGGGTGTCAGGGCAGGCCGAAGGTAGCCCGCCGGGGCCAAAGGCGTCAATCGGCCGCGCTGGACGAGGCCGCGCGACCACCCAAACGCGTTGACCGGCGCGCGATATTTGAGAACGGTACTTGCCGTACCGTGCTCGCTGGTCCCGGTGCAACCGACGCTGGCCCGTCCGCCATTTCATCGCGACGGATGGATCTACGAGGAAAAGGTGGATGGCTGGCGGATGCTCGCGTATGAGTGGGGTGTTCGCCGTCGAGTCGTCGACGAGCTGCGCGAGCGATGCACTGTGTTATCTGCGCCTGTGTGCAAGGGCGTGGACCAGAGCCGAGGCATTGTGTGGATTCACCCAGAAGTCACCGCTGAGGTTCAGTACAACGAGCTGATGCAGGGGCGGCTTCGCGATCCGGTACTACGCGGCGTCTACGCGGCTGAGGCGCGTCGCTCTTCGGCGCCCATGGTTCTTACGCGGATAGAACTTGCCTTGCTCAGCATGGACTTCTCGGTCCATACGGAGAGTCCGATGTGATAGTCAGTACGGTGCCGATTCGGTCGGTCGTATAGGACCATCGGCGATCGCAAGGTCGATACCGCGAAGACGGGATGTCAGGCAGCCGCGGCGTCTGACCGTCCGGATTGCAGTCCAGTCAGCGCCGCAGCGTGCCCCAAGCGCCGCGCGTCAACACCTCAGCGGCGCGTATTACGCCTTGCCGCCGTGTTGGCCGAACCAGCGGTCGAACTCGCGCTCGGCTTCCTCGCGATTACGGCCGTAACGCTCTTGGATCTTACCGATAAGCACCTCGGCATTGCCCTGAGCCTTATCCACGTCGTCGTCGGTGAGTTTTCCCCACTGCTCTCGGACCTTGCCCTTGAGCTGCATCCACTGCCCCTTGAAGGTGTCACGATTCATCGTGATCTCCTATCGACGCTGGCCGGGTGAATCGCAGCAGCCAGCACTCAGTGTGATTGCCTTACGCCGCGCGCCTTCCGGCGCGACGCTTCTGCGGACCCCTCGCCGTGGGTCGGCCCGCCGCCTTTGCCGGTTCCTTGCGCGCTAGGCTCTGCTCGAGCGCTTTCATGAGATTGCCGAGTGGGCGGGCGCGCTTCTCGCGCGGCAGGCCGAAGCTGATGGCACCTTCCCAGATTGGTCGTGGCATGTCGCTTTAGCCGATCACCGCGACGGAGTCCCAGGACTCCGGCGACAGCCAATAAAGGTGAGCTTCGAAATTCCCATGCCGTCCTAGGGAGCAACAGCGATGCCAGCGGACGAGGCTCTAGGCGACGGAATCGTTAGTTTCTGTTGAGTCGTGCAGGGCCCGCTCGGCCCGCTTAGTCTTGTCTTGGCAGAAGCATCGCTGGCCGCCTGTTGTGCTGCCGCCCACGGATACGGCGCCCAGCTGGCTCCGGCGTACGCCGTCTTCGAGTGCTCGAATCCTTCAGGAAAGAACAGCGCCCGCCACGCTTGGCCGTCGTACCGCCGAAGCTCAAGTCGTAGGTCGTGCCGCTGCATGCCGGCCACAACGTCGCCAATGCCGCGCCAGTTATCGAAGCAGCGATGCACTGCCACGAGCTCGCGCTGGGTGGGCTTAACGGAGAGAAAGCTGAGGGCAGCGCGCAAGTCGGTCGCGGAGTCTCATTCCACCAGTCCGCTCGCTCGAGCATGCTGCGCAACCTCAGTGCCTTGGCGGGCTCAGCCTTCGCGACCGGCCATGCCGCGGCGTTCCAAAACCGACGGTACTACAGTCTGCCGGTGGCGGCGAGGATGATCAGGATGATGAGGAGCAACCCGACTCCGCCACTGGGGTAGTAGCCCCACCCTGAGCTGTATGGCCACATGGGTAATGCACCGAGCAGAATGAGGATCAAGATCACGAGAAGCGCGGTCCTCATGACTTCTCCTTCTCATGAAAGGCCGATTTGCCGAATGATCGTCGCATGAAACCGCGAGCCAGTCCTGCAGTATGGTGGCATACAGGCCCGCCTCGGCTCGTCTGATTTGATCGCGTAACTAGCGTCCCTTGACTCAGCCTGCTATCGCTTCTCAACTTGAAGGTTATTGGCGACAGCTTGCACGCCCTTTACACCGCGAGCGATTTCCTCGGCACGCATTCGATCTGCCGCTGTCGGGACGACGCCGGTCAGCGATACACTGCCGTTCGCCGTGGCGACGCTCACACGCGTCAGGTTCGACGCCTTCTCGGCGGCGAGCTTGGCCTTGACCTCAGTCGTGATCGTCGCGTCATCGATATTTCGTCCCGCTGACTCGCCAGTCATTGAGCGGCACCCGGCTCCGAGCGCCAACACGATCATCAACACAATCACGGACATCGATCGATGCATTCCACACCCCCTAGGGTTTCGTCACCGTCCACCTACCGATCACCCGCCGACGAACATCTTTGATTCACTTCTTATCCCTGCCCATTCGCGGCGTCAACTTCGGCAAACTAGCTGAACTTAGCTGACGGTAGTGCTTGAGACGCGGGTCTCACGCCGAGCGATCCGGTCCGCCTGGAGTGGAATCGCACTGCGGCCATCTGGATCAAGGTTGCTGTGCGTCGCTGGCGGTCCACTGCGCAGCGCCCCTCTGTCGAGCGGCAAAGCTGCATCTTGTTCTGATGAAGAAACTGAGTCACGACGTAGCCGGCGATGGCGCGGGCTCGGACTATTCGGCTACTTTCGTCAGCCGCGCTTGGCGCCACATGTCGAGGCATTTGTCGTGGAAGCACAGCGTACGACCGTCAATGTCGAGCTCGTACTCCAGCTCTTCGTCTGTAATCGCTTGTTCGCATACGGCGCAGCTTTGCCCCGTGCCCTTGCCGGCGAAATACTTCGCTGGTGGTTCGGGCGGGAGCGGTAGCGCACCGGAGCGAATCTTGTCCGCAATCAACGTCGCCAAATCCACAGCCATAGCCGACTCCACCAAACACATCCAATCAGGAACGGCCCGATATGGGCCAATGCTGCGCGCACAGGGCGTTGAATATGGCATGCTCCGGCCAGCCGGAGCTATCGGTAGGAGTACGGACGGGTTTTGATTAGTTGTCCCGCGAGCCCGCGTCGTCGCCCGGCCTATCCCGTTTGCGTTTTTCCCACAGGGCGCGTCGCAGGAGAACGGCGTGTCGCAGATTCCGGCTGATCGCGCGCTCTTCGCGCGCTCGCGACCGCAGTCCGCCGATCACGGCCCAGAACTGGTCCCAAGGTGTCTTGGGCGGCGGGGAGTCCGGCGCTGGGCTGTCTGATGCCATGCGGTCTTATTGCCACCGCCATGCCGACGAGCGCGGCGCGCGACGCTCGCTACCGAAAAACTGTCGCGGGCCGTGTCCGGTGCTCAGCGTCGATTCGTGTTGTGCCCTTGTTGTGCCTTGGACCGTGCGCCGTGAGCATCTCAGCGCGCCGTGAGTCCCTCCCAGCCTCGAACGCGAGTACGACCGATCAAGCACTTGCGCGTAAGTACCTGATCGGCCGTACGTTCGGCTCTCATTCGAAGGCTGATGCTCTATCCAACTGAGCTACGGGCGCGTCAGGCAGTGAGCTCGCCGCGAGTATACGGGTTGATCGTTGCCGCGTGCGCGGACAGCGGAATCGGACAGCGCTCTGAATACCCCCACAGGCCTCGGCGTCTAGCTCTACGGGCCAACGCCCAGTGGAGGAGTCCAGTGAGTGAAGCGCTCGCCGCTATGGTCCGCGAGAAGCTCGACGCCGGCCTGCTCCCTCACGATCAGCCTCGAAAGCTGTGGGCGGGCGACGGCACCGGTAAAACGTGCACGGCTTGCGAGCGGCCGATCCTGAGCTCCCAGCGAGAGTACGAAGTGCAATACGACGACGACCGCCCCGAAATCCGCTTCCACGCGGCCTGTCACGGCCTCTGGGAAAGCGAGCGCCGACGCCGCAACTACCTGCTTCCGTCCGACTGACCTTCCATCGTCACCCGACGCGGCGGCCCATGCGGTGCGCGCGCTCCAGTGCGCCGGCGACCGCGTCCGTGAGAGCGTCCGGATCCACCGGCTTGGCGACGTGCAGATCGAAGCCCGCGGCCAGCGCCTGACTGCGATCGTGCAGGCTCGCGTACGCCGTAAGCGCGATGGCCACCATCGGTGGCCGGCCGTCCATCCGCTCGCGCTCGCGCAAATGCGCGACGAGCGCGAAGCCGTCCGCGCCGGGCATCCCGAGATCGCTCACGAGCACGTCGACGGCCGCATCCTCCAGCGCCGCGAGCGCCTCGCTCACCGACGCCGCCGTGCGTACGTCGGCGCCGCGATCGGTCAGCGCGACCCGTACCAGTTCGCGCGCATCGGGATGGTCGTCGACGGCGAGAATCCGCATGCCTTCGAGCGGCCGCGCGACGCGCGACGCGCGTGAGGCGGCGCCGACGACGGCGCCACGCGTCGCGGCGCTCAAGGGCAGCGTGACGGAGAAGACCGCGCCGCGACCGAGCCCCTCGCTCTGCGCGGTCACGGTGCCGCCGTGCAGCGTGACGATGTGGCGCACGATGGCGAGGCCGAGGCCGAGCCCGCCGCCGCCGCGACCGCGCTGCCCCTGACGGAAGCGATCGAAGACGTGCGGCAGCAGCGACTCCTCGATACCCGCGCCGGTGTCGCGGACGGTAATGACGACCTGACCGGCGGGGCGCGTGAGCTCCAAGGCCACGCGGCCGCTTGCCGGCGTGAACTTGATCGCATTGGAGACGAGGTTGGCCACGACCTGGGCGAGGCGCACCGGGTCGCCATTGACGATGGCCGCGCCGGGCTCGAGCACGACGTCGAGCGTCACGCCTTTGGCCTCGGCATCGCGCCGCAGCGCTTCCACCGCGGCGCCCACGACGCCGACGACGTCCACCGCCTGGCGCTCGAGCTGCATCTTGCCCGAGATGATGCGTGAGACGTCCAGAAGGTCGTCGATCAGCTTGGCTTGCCACAGGGTGTTGCGCTCGATCGTCTCCAGCGCCCGCGCTGATTGCTCGGGATTCAGCCGCGCCGCGCGCAGCATCCGCACCCAGCCGAGCATGGCAGTGAGCGGCGTGCGCAGCTCGTGGGAGAGCGTGGCGAGGAAGTCGTCCTTCGAGCGGTTGGCCGTCTCGAAGTCTGCACGCGCGGCCTGTTCGCGCGCGAGCAGGCGCGCATTGCGGATCGCCGACGTCGCCTGCTCGGCCAGGCGCGCCAGCAACGCCTCGTCGGCGTCGCCGAACGGCCACCGCGCGCGGTTCGCGACGTAGAGCAGGCCGGCCACGCCGTCGTCGAGGATGGGCACGGCGAGCACGGCGAGGCCCAGATGATCGGAGCTCCGCAGCGGGCGCCCCGTCGACATCACCAGACCGCCGAAGCCCCGGCCACGCTCGATGCGCGTGACGTCGGGCGGCGGATCCTCCCACGGCACGCGGTAGCGGAGGACCATGACGTCCGGCGTGTCGGCGTCGGGCAGCGCAATCGCCGCGGAATCGGCGCCACAGACGTCGCGCGCAGTTTCGCACACCAGGCGCAGGATCGCGTCGAGATCGAGCCGCTCGTTCATGCGACGCGAGAGATCGGCCACGGCCGTGGCCTCGCGCTCACTGCGTCGCAGGTCCTCTTCCATCTGACGGCGCGCGGTCACGTCGCGCACGATTGCCACGTGACGCCCCGGCAGGACGTCGGCGGTCGCCGAGAACTCGACGTCACGCTGCGTCCCGTCGGGGCGCAGTAGCCGGAAGACGCCGACCACGGCGCCCTTGGCGCGGAGATCGCGCCACACCGCATCCGTCTCGCCGGCGGCGGCGGCTTCGTGCAGGCTGCGCCCGAGCAGCAGCTCCCGCGGGACCCCGAACAGCTCTTCGGCGGCGGGGTTCGCGTCGATCGTGCGGCCATCGCTGTCGAGCACGACGATCGCGTCGAGGGTCGACGAGAAGATCGCGCGCAGCTGCGCCTCGCTGTCGCGCAAGGCGCGCTCGAAGCGGTCACGCTCGCGGGCCGCTGCCTCCAACGCGGCGGCGAGACGGTTCACTTCGGTCACCGGGCTCGCCGTGTGCGTCGCCGCGCGCCCTTGACCGAGCGCCTCCGCCACCTCCACGAGCCCCAGAATCGGGCGCGCGATCCGTCGGCCGACGATCAGCGCGAGCAGCGCGCCGCCGAGCAGGACCAGAAGGCCGCCGGCGGCCGCGAGCAGCAACGAGCTGCGAAGCGGCGCGTCGACGGTCTTGGCGGGGACGGCGATCGCGACCGTCCAACCGGTGAACGCCGAGCGGCTGTACGCCGCGTACGCGGGCACGCCGTCGACGTCGATACCGCGAATCCATCCCGCGTCGCCCTGGAGCGCTCCCAGCAGTGTGCCCGCGGGTCGTCCAAGCCAGGTTTCGGGCACTCGGCTGCGCGCGACCACGAAACCCTCGCGATCGATGATCGTTCCCGTCCAGTCGGGCGGGAGATTTTGTGAGGCGAGAAATCGGCTCAGCGCGGCAGGCTCGAGATCGACGGCGAGGCCGTTGCGCAGCTTCCCGCCGCGCGCGACGGGCACCACGATCGCGATGGTGGGCGCGCCGGTCTTGCGGTCGAGCAGAACGTCTGAGAGCGCCGGCCGAAGGCGCTCGGTCATCTCGCGGAAGTACGGCCGGCCCGCCAGCGATGCCCGCGGACCGACGGTGCCCACGCGCGCGGTCCGCATGATCAGCTCGCCACGGGTATCGGTCAGGACCACGGCGCGCCATCCCGGCTGCGTGGGCAGGACGCGCCCGGCGTGGCGCTCGAACATGTTGTAGTCGTCGGCGTCCAGGTGCAGCGACGCGGCGAGCGCTTCGAGCGCTTTGATCGACGTCTCGATCTCGCGGTCGACGGCGAGCGTGAGCGCGCGCGTCGTGTCGCGCAGGCCGCGCTCTGTAGACGCGCGCTCGCCGCGCCCAAAGACCACCACCATGATCGTCGCGTAGGCGAGGACCGGCACCATCGCGGCGACCACGAGCATCAGCAGGTGCCGGCGCAAGGGAGAGGTCGATGCAGCCACTCGACCAGGCATGCGGATTGGAGAATAGCGCGCTGTCGGCAACCCGGCCACGAGTAGCTCGCTCGAGTGGGCAAAGTTTTTCCCACCACGATTGGGGTGCTTCGAGGCGCCCGCGGCGGCCCGGTCCGCCGCGGCCTCCGGTGTGCTGGGGGGCTCCGGTGTATAGTTGGCGTCGGTCGCGCCGGGGGCGACCGAATCGATTCATCGGGAGACTCGCCATGAGCGCCGTCAAAGATCTCATCGGACCCGCCGTCGATCGTCTGGCCGCGGATCTCGAGAAGCTGTCGCGACAAATCCACGACAATCCCGAGCTCGGGTATCAGGAGGTCAAGGCCTCGGCGTGGCTGACCGAGTTCCTCGACAAGCAGGGATTCAAGGTGGAGCGCGGGCTGGCCGGCGTCGACACCGCATTTCGCGGGACGCTCGAGACCGGCGACGGGCCGACCATCGCGATCCTCTGCGAGTACGACGCGCTGCCCGGCATCGGTCATGCGTGCGGTCACAACGTCATCGCCACCGCGGGCGTCGGCGCCGGCGCCGCGCTGGCCGCGATCCGCGACCGTCTTCCGAAGGGCCGGGTCGAGGTCATCGGCACCCCGGCAGAGGAGGGCGGCGGCGGCAAGGTTCGGCTGATCCGCGGCGGCGTCTTCCGGAACGTCGACGCCGCGATGATGATCCACGGCTTCGACCGCTGGATCATGCACCAGGATCTGCTCGGCATCGTCCGCACGGGCTTCGAGTTCACCGGCAAGGCCGCGCATGCGTCGGCGGATCCGTGGGAAGGCGTCAACGCGCTGGATGCCGTGATCCAGACGTTCAACAACGTCAGCATGCTGCGCCAGCAGATCCGACCCGAGTCGCGCATCCACGGCATCGTGACCAGCGGTGGTGCCGCCGCCAACATCATCCCGGAGTTCGCGTCGGCGCTCTTCTACGTCCGCGCGCCCGATCTCGACGAGATGTGGGCGCTGCAAAAGCGCGTGATTGGCTGCGCGGAGGGCGCGGCCAAGGCGACCGGCTGCACGCTGAAGGTCGTCCAGCAGCCGGAAAACGCCTACGAACCGATGAAGCGCAACACGACGCTGCTCGAGCTCTTCCGCGCGAACGCCCGCGTGTTGGGCGTGGCGGAGTCGCCGGAGAGCCGCGACCGCATGGGCTCGTCCGACGTCGGCAACGTCAGCCAGGTCATCCCCGCCATCCAGCCGATGGTGCAGATCGCGCCCGAGGGCACGCCGATCCACTCGCGCGCCTTCGAAGAGGCGGCGATCAAGCCGCTGGCGCGCGACGGCATGCTGACCGCGGCCAAGGTCATGGCGATGACCACCTGTGACCTGCTCGCCGATCCTACGCGCCTCAAGGAAGCGCGACGCGAGTTCGACGCCGCCAAGGATTCCCGCGGAGGGCAGAAGTGAGCGCCGCTGACGCGGTCAAGCCGAAGGTCACCGAGGCGGTCGATCGTCTTGCCGACGATCTCGAGCGGCTGTCGCACCGTATTCACGACACCCCCGAGCTCGCGTTCAAGGAAGAGAAGGCGCACGGCTGGCTGACCGAATTCCTGGAAAAGCACGGCGCGCGCGTCGAGCGCGGCGTCGGCGGCCTGGCGACCGCGTTTCGCGCGACCATCGCCGGCGCCGGCCCGGGCCCGACGATTGCGATCATGGCCGAGTACGACGCGCTGCCCGGCATCGGCCACGCGTGCGGTCACAACGTCATCGCCACCGCCGGCGTCGGCGCCGGCGCGGCCCTCGCGGTTCTCGGCGCCCTACCCTTCTCAGGACGCGTGCAGGTCATCGGCACGCCGGCCGAGGAAGGCGGCGCGGGCAAGGTGAAGCTGATGGACGCTGGCGTCTTCGACGGGGTCGACGCGGCGATGATGATTCACGGACGGTGCGGCACCCAGGTGTGGCGCCCGAGCCTCGGCATCATCAAGGTCAAGGTCGAGTTCTTCGGTCAGGCGGCGCACGCCTCGTCGTGGCCGTGGCGCGGCGTCAATGCGCTGAACGCCGTCATCTCGCTGTTCAACGCGCTGGACGCGATGCGCCAGCAGATTCGGACCGACGCCCGCATCCACGGAGTCATCACCAAGGGCGGCGATCAGGCGAACATCATTCCCGAATACACGAGCGCGGAGTTCTATCTTCGCGCGACGACCGTCGCCTATTGCCGGGAGCTGCTCCGCCGCTTCACGGGCGCCGCCGAGGGCGCGGCGGCGGCAACGGGATGCCGCGCGCAGATCACCGCCGATCCCACCGTCCACGAGCCGCTGAAAGCCAACCCGACGATGGCGGCGGCGTTCAAGCGCAATCTCGAGTACATCGATTTCCCCGAGGATCCCGACGACGGCCAGGCGGGCTACGGCTCGACCGACTGCGGCAACGTCAGCCAGCGGCTGCCGACGATTCATCCCTACATCCGCATCTCTCCCGACGGCGTGCCCGGGCATTCGCGCGAGTTCGCGCAGTGGGCGCGCTCGCCCCTCGCACGCGCCGGCATGCTGGCCGGCGCCAAGGCGCTGGCGCTCACGGCACTCGATCTGCTCGCGTCGCCCGAGGCGCTCGCGCATGCCAAGCACGACTTCACACGCGAAGGAGGCAACGTATGAGACGCGCCAGCCTCATCCTCGTCGCGCTGTTGCTGGCTGGTTGTGCCGGCATGCGGTCCGCCAGCGATACGGCGGCCGTGGCCGAGCTGAAGAACACGTCGGGACAGCCGGTGGGCACCGCGCGGTTTACCCAGGCCGGCAACGTCGTGCGAATCCTCGTCGAGGCCACCGGCCTGCCGCCCGGGCCGCACGGCGTGCACGTCCACGCCGTCGGGAAATGCGATCCGCCGGACTTCAACAGCGCCGGCCCGCACTTCAACCCCACGAGTAAGCAGCACGGCGCGCTGAATCCTCAGGGCTCGCACTCGGGCGACCTGCCGAACCTGACCGTGGCCCCCGACGGCAACGGACGCATGGAGACGACGACCGAGCAGCTCTCGCTGGAGTCGGGCCCGACGTCCGTCTGGGACGCCGACGGAAGCGCGCTGATCATCCACGCCAACGGCGACGACTTCCGGACGGACCCCACGGGCAACTCCGGCGCCCGCATCGCCTGCGGCGTGCTGGTGAAGACGCCGGTCCGCTAGGCGGCGTGCTCGTGACGCCGGTCCGCTAGGCGTCACGCGCCGCGGCGGTGAGCCGTCGCGGCGCGACGCCGATGTAATCCGCACGCGGCCGGATCAACCGGTTGTCCGCGTATTGCTCCATCGCGTGGGCGCACCAGCCCGCAACTCGTCCGATGGCGAAAATCGACGTGCAGAGATCCGCGGGGATCCCGAGCGCGTCGTAGACGACGGCGGAGAAGAAGTCGACGTTCACCGGCAGCTCCGTGCGCGCCTTCATGGCGTCGTAGACGCGCTCGGCCACCTCGAACAGTCGCGCACGTCCGGTGGCCTCGGCCATGGCCTTGGCCATTCCGCGTAGCACGCGCGCCCGCGCGTCGTCCACGCGGTAGACACGGTGACCGAAACCCGGCATGCGTGCCTTCGGATCAGCCCGCTCCACCTTGGAGAGCCGGCCACGCGCCCCCAGGCGCGCTTCGACGAACGCCTCCGCCTTCGCCGGATCGCCGATCTCCTTCAGCAAGCGCAGGACGTCCTCGTTGGCGCCGCCGTGGCGCGGCCCCTTGAGCGTCGCGATGGCGGCCACGACGGCGGCGTGCAGATCGGCGAGCGTCGCCACGGCGACCCGCGCCGCAAACGTCGACGCATTGAACTCGTGATCGGCGTGCAGGGTGAGGACGACGTCCATCACGTGGGCGACGTCGGCGCTGGGCTCGGCGTCGTCCAGGAGCCGCAGCACGTAGGCGGCGTGCGACCCTTCCGGCCGCGACCGCACCGGCGTGCGGCCGGTGCGGATGCGATGCCATGCGGCGACGACTTCCGGGATACGCACCATGAGGCGGAGCGCCTTGCGCTGCGTGGCGGCCGCGCTGTTGTCGGCCGTGTCGGGGTCGAGCGCCGCGTCGAACGAGATCGCCGTGCGCAGCGCATCGAGCGGATGCGCGTCGCGCGGGAGCGTTCGCAGCATCGCCTCGATCGGCGCCGGCAGGCCGCGCGCCGCGGCGAGCCGCGCGCGAAACTCGACGGCCTGCGCCGCGCTCGGCCGCTCACCGTTCCAGAGCAGCGCCGTGACCTCCTCGAACGGCACGGCGCCGGCCACCTCGCCGATCTCGTAGCCGCGATAGAAGAGCCGCCCCGCCCCGCCATCGATGGCGCAGATTGCCGAGCGCGCCGCGATCACGTCTTCCAGTCCCGCCTTCCAGCCGTCGTCGCTCATGGGAGCCTCCCGCGTGGATATCAACCGTTAATTGATTATACATGATTTATATTGATTCAACTTGATGACAGAGGGTTCCGGCTCGAATGGTCGTGATAGCGTGGAGGCCGTGGCGACGACGATCGTGGTGGACGGCGAGGAGTACCTCACCGGCGCCGACGCTGCGCGGGCGCTGGGCGTAAAGCCGGCGACGCTTTATGCGTATGTCAGCCGCGGCATCCTCAAGTCGTATCGCGAGGGCACGAAGCGGCGGCGGCTCTACCGCCGGGTGGAGGTGGAGGCGCTACGGCGACTGGATCGCGGCCGCCCGCCGGAGATTCCTCCGGTCGACAGCTGGATCAGGGATTGAGCGCGGCGACGACTTTGCGCGCCTGGTTGAGATGGTCAATGGCGTGCAGCCGCAGGAAGACCGCGTAGGCCTTCCAGTCGATCTCGTCCTCCCAGGACAGCGGCTCCGTCGTTCCGTCGGTCGCCTCGGCATTCATCACCACGACGACCGGCGCCCGCGCGGTCGTGGGCCAGTCGTCGGGCACGCCGGCGAGATCGGAGACGATGTCAGCGTGCACGGCCGCCAGATCGTCCAGCAGCGCCGGCCACGGACGCGCGAGCGGATCCTTGGATTGGAGCGCGGCGGGAATCGGCGGGCCGCCTGGCCGACGGCCGGCGAGCAGATCGCGGAGCTCGTCGCGCGACGGCCGGTGCGTCTCCACGACGTGGTCGGCGATCTCGTGCAGGCTCCACTCGGACGGCCACGCGCGCCGCGAAGCGCGTTGCGGATCGGTGCCGCGCAGGAACTTCTCGAGATTCTCGAACGCCGTCGCCACACGACGGCGAATCACCGGCGTCGGCGCCAGGGTGCCGTTGTCGCGCAGATAGTCGCGGACGCGAACGCGGAGCGCGGCCTCCGTCTCCGCGGCGACCGTCATCGCCGTCCCTCGCCCGGCACGGGGAGCTGGACGAACGGCACCGCCCCGCCGCCGAGCGTGTACTGCGGCAGCCGACCGTCCCAGCGCGCGAGGTATTGCTGCTGGATGAGTACGGGTGTGAGCGAGGCCGCCACGCGCGCGTTGTAGGTCGCCTCGGCATCGCCCTTGAGCCGCAAGGCGTCGGCCACGCCGCGCGCCTCCTCGCGCGCGGCGTCACCCTTGCCCTTGGCCGTCGCGGCGGCGATCTCGGCTTCGCGCTGCGCCTGGATCAGCTCGTAGCGCTTCTGCTCGGCCTTCTGCTCCTCGATCTGCTTGGCCTCGATCGCCTTTTCGTACGCGGCGTCGAAACGAATGTTGGCGAGCGAGGCCTCCTTCAGCTCGACACCGTACTTGACGAGCCACTGCGTGATCTCCGTCTGGACGTCCGACTTGATCGCCTGCCGGCGCACGAGGATCTCCGCCGCGTTGTGCGTGGCCGTCTGCGCCTTGAGAACCTCCTGCGCGGCCGGATCGACGATCACCGTCGCGTAGCCGAGGCCGATCGACTTGTAGACCTCGGGCGCGCGCTCGGGTATCAGGCGGTAGTTCAGGACCATATCGACGTGCACGGCCTGCAGATCCTTCGACGCGGCGTCGTAGCGCGAGGTGTGCTTGTGCACACGCGTGTCCATGACCACGATGTCGTAGAGCGGATTCCACACGACGTTGAGGCCTTCGCGCAGCGGCACCGGATCGACCTGGCCGAACAGCACCTTCACGCCGACGTGGCCGGCGGGAATGATGCGGAAAATCGAGAACAGGAGGATGAGGGCGGGAATGCCGATGGTGAGGGCCAGGATCACGCGGGGAACGATGTCGGCCAGCGCCGGCGGCAGCCACTGGCGCTGACGTCGAACGGCCTCGTACAGCGCGTAGCCGAGAACGAAGATGACCGCGGCGAACACCAGCTTGCTCATGGCGCGCTCCTCCCCGTCGTTAACGTCCTCCCCGTCGGCGCTCGGCCGCGCGCTCGGCCTCGAGCCGCTCGAGCGCAACCTCCGAGTGGTCTGCGAACGTCATGGCGGCGGCCAGCGCGCGATGACCCGCCCGCTCGGCGATGAGACGATGCATCGTCTGCGAGATGCGTCGGTACGCCGGATGCCCCTGCGGCGCGCTCCGCAGCTCGATCAGGTGCATCGCCTCGCGCGCGTTCATCTCCATGTAGAAGCGGATGCGATACGCCATGGCCACCGCATACGGTGCCACCTCGACGAGCCCCGCCGCCGCGATCGCGTCGTGGAGGGCTGCCGAGGCGTCGAGCGTTCGCTCCCAGCGCTCCTGCACGCGCGCCTCCGCGATCACCTCGGGCATGACGAAACCGTGCTGCGGCGACAGCCGCTGCCATTCCAGCGTGAGCAAGCGGTGTCGCTGGAGGTCGCGAAAGGCGCCGTAGTCGGCCAGCACGTCGAAGCGATACGACGTGCGCTCGAAGGCGCGGCCCGGGCGGTGTCGGCGATTCGCCCGCCGGCCGACGTAGGCCTCGAGAACGCTGCGACGCTCGGACTCGGTCATCTTCTGGGCGATGTCGAACAACCGATCGTCCGGCAGGTCCGACACGGCATAGAGGGCGGCCGCCACGACCTTGGCTTCGCCGTCGGGATCGAAGTCGGTCAGCGTCACTTCGTCGCGCGCGACCAGCGGCTCGTCCGCGAGGAGCGCCGCCGCGACGCGGGCCGTCGACTGGCGCGCGTCCTCGAGGTACGACGACCAGGCGCCACCACGGTCGGGCAGGTCGACGCGCCGCAGAAACGCCGGGATCACCTTGCGGAGCTCCTCGAGCATCAGGGCGGCGTACGCGCGCACCTCCTCGAGCGGATGCGCGCGCATCCGCAGCAGCAGATTCTCATAGGCCTGCCCGGTGCCGTAGATGCCGACGTTGGACGTCGTCGCCGCGGGCAGCAGCCCGCGCAGCGTGTCGAGCGCCTTAGCGCGAATGCTCAGCCGATACGCGCCATCCGGCGTCTGGGCATCCTGCGGGAACCGCTCGGCGAAGTGCTGGCGTAGTACCGGGAGCAGCTCACGGTAGGTGTCGAACATCGCGTCGAGGGTGGCGACGTAGCGGGTCCGCAGCTCGCCTTGAAGCTCGCGCGGCACGTGATAGCGATAGCGCCCCTGGACCAGATCGTCGTACGGCACGTAGCGCGTCGACTGCTCGAGATACGCCGCAAGGCGTCCCCACTCGAGCACCTTCGTCAGGATGTTCGACGCGCCTTCGCACGCGAGATGGACGCCGCCGAGCTGGGCGACGGAATCGTCGCCGTACTCGAAGAACATCCGGCCGTACAGCTCCTCGGCCCTGTTGGACGTTGGGGGGGATGAGGCATCCCCCCCAACTCCCCCCCGTGTCGCGTTGCGGCCGACGTCCACCAAAAACTCGTCGAGGAACAGTCGGCGCAGCGATTTCGGCGAGCGCGAATACCGCGCAAACAGCGCGCCCTTGACGACTTCGGGAAGGTTGATCAGCGCGAAGACGGGACCGTCGAGATTCGTGAAGTACGGCGCCAGCGCGGCCCGTTCCTCCGGGCTGAACTGATCGGTCATCCGCGCTGCATTCTACGCCACGGCCCGCAGCAGCGCCACGACCGCGACGGCGGCGGCGACCGACGCGAGCAGGTTCACGCGGCGGGCGGCGAGGACGAAGACGACCGCGGCACCCCACAGCGCGGGGTTGGTCCAGCCGAGCGCCAGTTGGCCGTCGCGCACGAGAACCAGCGGCATCGCCAGCGCGGGCAACACCGCGAGCGGCACCAGCCGCAGCCAGAGTCGAACGCGCGGCGGCAGCGGTCGCCGTGCGAGGGCGAGGAACATCGGCGCACGGGTCAGATACGTCGCCGCCGCCATGCCGACGATCACGAGCCAGACGTCGCTCCTCACGCCGCCGGCTCCGGCTGGCGGTCCGCCTCATCGATCGGCAGCAGGCGCGCGGCGATCACGCTGACCGCGAGGCCGGTGACGACGATGTGCCAGTTCCCCGGCAGCACGAGCGCCAGGGCGACGGCCACGACGGCGGCGCCGATCGCCACGAGCCAATCCGCGCGGTGGCGGAGCTGCACGGCGACGAGTGCCAGAAACACCGCCGGAAACGCGAAGTCCAGGCCGTAGCGCTCGGGCTCTGAGACGAGGCCGCCGAGAGCGACGCCGACCGCGACGCCGACGACGAAGGCGCCGCTGATCGCCAGCGCACTACCGAGATAGATCCACGGATCGGGCGGCCGCGACCGGGCGACGGCCACGGCGAATGACTCGTCGTTGATCAGGTGCGCGATCAGCGCCAGCCACACGCGCCGAAAGCCGCGAAACGAGGGCGCGAGCGTCGCCGCCATGAGGTAATGCCGCATGTTCACCACATATGTGGTCACGACGATGGCCACAGCCGGCGCGCCGCCGGCCAGCATCGGCACGGCGACGAACTGCGAGGCGCCCGCGAACACGAGAAGCGACATGCCGAGCACCTGCGCCACCGTCAGCCCCGCCTGCACGGCCAGTCCGCCGAACACCGTGCCGTACACGAAGACCGAGGGCACGAGGGCGAGTGAGGCGACGACGCCCTCACGCAGCGTTCCGGCGCAGGACGGCCGCGCGCCGGCAGCAAGCGGAGACGTCAAAAAAACGCCCGCTCGACGAAGAGGACCGCGCCGACGAGGAGGATCGCCAGTGACGAGCTCCAGACCATGCGCCGCTCCCAGCGCGTGCGGCGCAGCAGTCCGAGCGCCGGCAGCGCCACCGCCACCACCAGCCCCTGCCCGATCTCGACGCCCGCGTTGAAGCCGAACAGCGAGACGAGCAAGCCGTGCGAGGCGAGTCCGAGCTCCCGCAGCGCGGCCGAGAAGCCGAAGCCGTGCACGAGGCCGAAGCAAAAGCTCACCAGCCACCGCCGCGAGACGACCGGCCGGAGAAAGAGATTCTCGGCGGCGACGAAGGCGATCGACAGCGCGATGACCGCCTCCACGAACCGGTCGGGCAGCACGATGACGTCGAGCGCGGCAAGGGCGAGCGTGATGCTGTGGGCGAGCGTGAACGCGGTGACGATCTTGGCCAGACCGAGCCAGCTTCCACCTCGCAACAGCAGCCCCAACAGGAACAGAAGGTGATCCCAGCCCGTGAGGATGTGCTCGATGCCGAGGCGCACGAAGCTCGTGAGGCCGTTGCGAGCGGCCGCCGCGCCGCCAAGGGCCACGCGTGTCTCACGCGTCTCGGGTGTGAATGCGAACTGCGTCGAGCGGCCCTCGGCGTCGATGCGCGCCAGCGTGTGATAGTCGGCGCCGAACACGTCGAACAGATCGTCCCGCACGATGAGATTACGCATCTCGCCTGCGCAGGCGAACTCGACGACGACCGTGACGCTGTCGGCGCCCGGCTGGGCAGGCGCCACCGTGCCCTGCCCTGCCGCGCAGCGGCGGTCCTGCACGACGAACCCGACCTTGTCGCGGATGACGGCGACGAGACGCTCGCGGCTTCCCTCGTCGCCGGCGCGGACACGTCGGAGCTCGTCGGCGACGTCGGGCGGCAGCGCGGCCGGCCAGAGCGTGAGGCTGTATCGCACGCGCGGTCCGTCGACCGTCACGGCGGCGTAGCCGTTGCTGCCTCCGGTGTGGGCGAACACGACGCCGGCGTCGGTCTGGGCGAGCACGATGACGGCCACGCCGGCCGCCACCAGCCGCAGACGGGTCACGGCTTCGCCGAGGCCCGCGCGCGTTCGCCAGATTCGTCGACGCTTCGAACGAGCGCAAGCAGGTTGTCGACTTGATAGCCCGGAATCGTCGCCACCACAGGCCGGCCGACGATGAGCACATAGCGACTGACCGTATCGGGCGCGACGTGCCCGATCGCGTACTGGGCGAGCGGCTGCGATTCGCTCGGACGATAGACGAGGACGATGACGTCGGGTGTGCTGACACCGTACTCCGCGCCGGCGCGGCCGAGCCGGAACTCGCGTTCGAGCCGCGTGCGCCCGAACGCGGCCATGGTGCGGCCGATCCGCTCGGCGAGCGCGGGATCGGACGCGTGCGTGTGGGCGCTAGCGGTGGCCGCGTGCACGCCGTGATAGAACCACGCCCCATTCGCGTCGCGTTCGAAGCGATGAAGTCTGCCGGCGTCGGCGACCTCGATCGCGCCCACGCGATCCATCGTGACGGGCAACAGCATTCGCGCGTCGACGGCGGCCGCCTTCCCCGCCCCTCCGTTGCGGCGATCGCGGTACTCCACGACGATGATGAGCACGACCAGCACCGCCAGAAGCGCCCAGATCAGGACGACACCGCGGCGGCGCCTGGCCGCGATCAATGCTGCTTCCACCACACGGCGGCGCCGACGACCGCGAGCACGGCAGGCACGAGGACGACGGAGAGGAAGAACGTTTCCTTCATCTGACGGTTGGTCAGGTTCACTCGCGGCGGGTCCGCGGTGCGCGGCTGCAAGCCGATGAGGTTCTCCTGCGCCGCCAGATAATTGACCGTGTTCACGAACAGGGTGCCGTTGCCCATGATGTGGAAGAACGAATTCGTCGCGAAATCGGAGTCGCCCACCACGGCAACTCGCGAGCGCGGCGTGTCGTCACCGCCGCGGCGCAGGGCGACCACCATCAAGGTCTGGGGGCCCGCCACGTCACGGTCCTTGACGAATTCCACACGATCCTGTCGCTTCTGTCCCCAGCTGTTCTTGGAGGAGTTCACGAGCGGGACGACCGACGTGCCCGCCACGCGCTGCGGCGTGGGCGATAGCGAGCGGGCGCCGGGGAAGAACGTCAGCGGCAGGTCACGGGTGATCTGGTGCCGGTTGTAATCGCTCACCGCCGGCGCAGACACGTCGGCCCAGAAGTGGCTGGCCTCGTCGATGACGATGTCGTCGTCGACGACGACGCCGTATTCACGCAGCACAGGCTCGAGTCCGGTCTGCACGAACGGATCGAGCATGAACAGCGCGTGGCCGCCGTTGCGCAGATGGCCGCGGATCGCCTCGACCTCTCTCGGCAGGAGCGCGATCTTCGGTCCACCCACCACGAGCACCGCACAGCCCGTGAGCGCCTCCGCGCGCTGCAGCAGAAGGACCTTCTCGACCTTGTAGTTCATGTTCTCGAGCGCGTGCCGCGCCTTGGCCATGCCGTGACGCTCGTGCAACACGTATTTCACCCCGAGACCGTGCGCATGTCCCGGGGCGCCTTCGAGGTGGTCGTGCGATTCGAGGCTGAACGGGTCGGGCTCGCCGTGCCCGTCCAAGAAGCACACGCGCTGCGAGGCGCCCTGCGAGACGCGCAGGATGCCGTTCGCGATGTCGGGCTCGCTATCGCCGTTCACCTGGAGCCGGCGGCCCTCGCTCTCGAGTACTGCCGTGCCGGCGAAGTTGACGCCGAGCATGCGCGCCTGCGCCGGATTGATCATCGGGTCGTAGAACTCGACGCTGATCAGGCGATTCTGCCGCGCGATCAGCTCGTAGAGCTCCACCGCTTCGCGCATCATCGGGTCGTGGAAAAACACGATGCGCACGGGCTTGTCGAGCCGCTTGAGCATCGTGATCGTCGGCGCCGACAGCGAGTATCGGCCCTCGCTGGTGAAGTCGAAGCGGACCGGGTAGCGGACCGACAGATACGCGACGGCGGCCAGCACCCCGAGGAGGCCCACCGTGGCGAGCGCGATCTCGCCGCGGCGGCGGCGCAGCAATGTGGCGAGCTCCGTGCGTAACCGCACGATGCCTACCGCGGCCAGGAGTATCCCGACGGCCGTGAGCACGAGCGTGGCGACGATCGTCTCCAATACGATGGCGTGCAGCGCGAGCGCCGTCGCGACGAGCACGAGACCGGCAAGTACCATGAGCCCTGAGACGAACGAACCGTTCATCTCAGCGCCGCCACTTGAGATAGTTGGTGCTCAGCGTAAGCGCCGCGGCCGCGACCACGAGATAGAATGTGACCGCTTCCGTGCGCACCAGGCCCTGGATGAAGTCCACGAAGTGCCGCGAGAACGAGAGATACCCGACGAGACCCCGCAGAGCATTCGAACGCTGGAATCCCTGCAGGTGCCCGACGAACCAGAAACCGAGCAGGACGGCGGCAGTGATCAACGCCGCGATGATCTGGTTGTGCGTCAGCGTCGAAAAGAACAGTCCCACGGCGAGGCAAGCCATGCCGAGGAGAACGAAGCCGATGTAGCCCGCCAGGATCGTCGTCGTCTCAGGCGTGCCGAAGAGGTAGAGCGGGATCAGGTCGACCATGGTGGCCGCAGTCATCAGCGCGAGGATCGTCACGGCCCCGAGGTACTTGCCGAGGACGATCTGCCAGGGGTGCAGCGGAAGCGTCAGGAGCAGCTCGGCGGTGCCGGCGCTGAACTCCGCCGAGAACAACCGCATCGAGATGACGGGCACCAGCGTCGTCAGAAGGATGCCCATGTTCTGGAACGTGCTCGCCATCGTCGTCTCGCCGGCGAGAAAGACGTTGTACAGGAAGAAGTAGCCGGTCCCCAGTAGGAACACGGCCACGACGTAGTAGGCGATCGGCGAGCGGAAGTAGCTCGCAAGCTCTTTTTCGTAGACGGCCAGCAGGCCCCTCATGCCGCGTCCGGCGGTGCGCTGACGTAGCGCAGGAAGATGTTCTCGAGCGTCGGCTGCTGCCGCTCCAGCCGGTGCAGGTCCCACCGGCGCGTCACCGCGCGCGCGATCTCGGCCTCGAGGCCGTCACGCGCCTCGACCTGGCATTCCACCGCGATGAGATCCGCCTGCGCGCCGACGGCGTGCGTCTCGACCGCGATCACGCCTTTGATGCCGAGCAGCTCATCGCGCACATCGTCGGCGGGCCCGGTCACCAGCACGGAGACGCGATTCGTCTCCGCGACCGCGCGCTGCAGGCCGCGCGGCGAATCGATCGCGAGCAGCCGCCCGTGATGGATGATCGCCACGCGGCGGCAGATCAGCGTGACTTCGGCGAGGATGTGCGTGCTGAAGAGGACCGCGTGGCGCTCGCCGAAGGCGCGGATGACCTCGCGCGTCTCCTGGATCTGGCCCGGATCGAGACCCGCGGTGGGCTCGTCGAGCAGCAGGACCTCCGGCGCGCCGAGCAGAGCCTGGGCCAATCCCAGCCGTTGGCGGTAGCCCTTCGAGAGCTTGAAGATCTCACGTCGTGCCACGGCTTCGAGATGACAAGCCGCGATCACGCGATCGAGCTCCGCGGCCAGCGCCACACGCGCGATTCCTTTCACCTTGGCGACGAAGCGCAGATAGGCAGACACGTCGAGCGTGTCGTAGAGCGGTGGGCGCTCGGGCAGATAGCCGATCAGCTGCGCGGCCTCGACGTTGTGCGTGGCCATGTCATGGCCGCCGACGCTGACCCGTCCCGACGTTGCGGCCGTAAAGCCGGCGATCATGCGCAGGGTCGTCGTCTTGCCGGCGCCGTTCGGGCCGAGGAAGCCGACGATCTCGCCACGTTCGACGGTGAAAGACAGATCATGGACGACGGTGCGGGAGCCGTACCGCTTCGAGACCGAATCGAGCTCGACGATCGGGGCTGCGGGACTCACGAGGCGACGCGACGCGCCGTCAGGGCTCGCCCCGAGGCGAGCCCTGACGGGTTCGGTGGAACGACGTACTACTTAATCCACTTCGGCGCGCCGGCCTGCTTGAACTGGTCTCCGTCGTGGCCAAAGAACAGCTCGCCGTTCTCGAGGTCGCGCATCATCTTCAGGCGGTTGATCGACGCGTTGTAGTCCTTGACGCTGTAGTTGAGGCCGGCCGGATAGCCTTCCAGGTTCTCTTTGAACCAGATGGCGTCCTGAGCCATGATCAGCGTCTTCCCGTTGGGGAACCGCACGCGCACGGACTGGTGGCCGAGCGTGTGGCCCGGCGTGCTGAGCACCGTGATGCTGCCATCGCCGAATAGATCGTAGTCACCTTCGAGCTCGAGGTAGTTGAAGTCACGCGCCGGGCCGTCGAAGTCCTTCATCACGAACACGTCGCCCGGACGCTGGAACTTCTCCGGCCACCACGCCTGATAGAGCTCCTTTTTCTGGATGACGTGCACCGCGTTCGGGAAGAGCTTGATGTTCCCGATGTGGTCGAGGTGCGAGTGCGAGGTGATGACGGCCTTCACTTTGTCCGCCGAGAATCCGATCTTCTGCAGCTGCCGATCGATCACGTCGTCGCGCTTCTGGCTCGGCTTGAGGAAGTCACAGTTTGCCGCCGTCCAGTGGGTCTTGCACTGGCCGTCGGAGATCGCGACGTTGTTCCCAGTGTCGAAGACCACCACGCCCTTGGCGTGATCGATGACCCACATGTTGAAGGGGATCGTCACCTCCCGGTTCTTCTCCGCCGGAAGCGAGGGCACCAACCCGTTCAGAGGAAACGGACCGGCCATCCCGCTGTTCGTCCAGTACACGCCCTTGACCTGTGCGAGGGCGGGCGACGGAATGAGGAACGTGACGGCCAGCAGCGCGGCGACGATGCCTAGCCTCTTCATGGGCGCGACCTCCTGTGACGGCGGCGAAACGGGTCACTTCACGGGCCTGGAGCCCCTACGGCCGGCGAACATAGCGCGGCACCTCCACGAGTGTCAAGGCGCCGTCACCATGTAGGCAGGCACGCCGGCACCGGGCAGAAAGTCTTCGCGCGGTGGCGCGAAGACGTCGATCACCTCCGTGTCCTCGGGGAACCAGGCCTCGTGCTCCGCGCCGCTCGGAACGACACCGAGGTCGCCCGGTCCGCACATCCGGCGCTCGGACCCAAGCCGGAACTCCATGCGCCCCGAGATCATCCAGAACACCTGCTCGTGCGGATGGCGATGGGCCGCGGCGTGGGCGCCGGCCTTCATCGACCACCAGACGATCATCTCCTTGTCGCCGGCAAGAATGCGGCGGCTGATCTTGTCGGTGACCTTTTCCTGCGGCAGCTCTCTGAGCGCGTGAAAGCCCGTCATCGTCGGCATGGTGCTCCCTCCGGCGTGGTGCCCCACGCTAGCAGCGGTAGTATCCTCGCGCAATGACCCAGACGTGGAACGATGCGCTGGCCCGCATGCGCGGGCGGATCGCGCAGACGGCGCAGACGGTGAGTGGCGGCTTTCCGCATTTCGCCGATCCGGCGACCGGAGCATGGACGACATCGCCGGCCGGTGACTGGACGGGCGGCTTCTGGAACGGGATGCTCTGGCTGGCGGCGCGATATGGCGACGATGCGCGCGCGCGCACGTGGGCAGCGGACTGGACGGCGCGCCTGCGCCCACGAGCGGAGTCCGACACCGTGTTCCGCGGCTTCCTCTTCTATTACGGCGCCGCGCTCGGCGCGCTGCTCTGTGGCGACGCGGCCGCGCGGGAGATCGCGCTGGCAGGCGCGCACGGACTCGCCTCGTCGTACAACGCGCGCGCCGAGGCATTGCCGCTGGGCGCCGCGGCCGAAGAAGCCTCCGACGTCGGGGCCGGCGAAGCCAACGTCGACACCGTGCAGGCGTCGGCGCTCCTGCTCTGGGCGTACCGCGAGACCGGCGACGCCGTCCTACGCGACATCGCGATTCGCCATGCCGCGCGGCACATCGAATTCTGCCTGCGCGACGACGGCTCCGTCTGCCAGTCGGCGTCGTTCGATCCCAACACGGGCCGCATGCTGCGTCGATACACGCACAAAGGGATCCGCGACGACAGCACGTGGGCGCGCGCGCAGGCGTGGGGGATTCTCGGCTGGACGCTCGCGCATCTGTGGTCGGGCGAGGCGCGCTTCCGCGACGCCGCCGAGCGTGCCGCCGAGTGGTGGCTCGAGCACGCGCCCGCCGATCGCGTTGCGTTTTGGGACTTCGACGACCCGAAGATTCCGAACACCTTCCGCGACACCTCGGCGACCGCCATCGTCAGCGCAAGCCTGCTGACGCTGGCGCCACGCGCGTCGACGCCTGATCGCACACGCGCGTATCGCGACGCCGCCGAGGCGACCGCGGCTGCGCTGGTCGCGCGCCACCTCCGAGCGGATGGAATGCTTACCGACGGCTGCTACAGTCCGCGCATCGGCCTGGCCACCCGTCACGAGCTGGTCTGGGGCAGTTACTACCTGTTCGAAGCGCTGCACACGCTCGCCGGACTGTACGACCCCGCGAAGATCGCCTAGGAGGACGGATGGAGAGACTCAAGATCGGATTCATCCCGATCGAGGGCGGACACTACTACAAGGAAGCGCTGGAAGAAGTCACCCGCGCCGAGGAGCTCGGGTTCGACTCCGTGTGGATGGAAGAGCATCACGCGGTCACGAACCACTACTGGCCGTCGCCATTTCCCGTGCTGGCCGGATTCGCGACGCGCACGTCCACGATGATGCTTGGCACCGACATCGCGGTCGCGGCCTTCTATCATCCGGTCCGGCTTGCCGAAGACGTGGCCATGCTCGACGTGATGTCGAACGGCCGCGCCATCCTCGGGATCGCGATCGGCTACAAGCCCGACGAGTTCGCCCTGTACGGTGTCGACCTCGAAAAGCGCGGAGCGCGCTTCGAGGAGCAGCTCGAGATCATGAAAGGCCTCTGGACCGAGGACCGCGTATCGTTCAGGGGCACGTATTACACCGTCGACGGCCGCATCGAGCCCAAGCCGGTGACGAAGCCGCACCCACCCGTGTGGATCGGCGGCTGGGGCGACATCACGCTGCGTCGCGCGGCCACGCTCGCCGACAACTGGATTCCGGGCCCGACGGCCGACCTGTCGCGGCTGCTTCGCGGCAAGGAGCAGTTCCTTGCGAACCGCCGCGCTGTGGGACGTACGGCGGCGATGACCGAGTGGCCGCTCACGCGCGACCTCCTCATCGCGGAGACCGACAAGAAAGCGCGCGAGCTGGCCGAGGAGCACATCATGGTCGCCTATCGCCGCGAGTACGCGGGCGGCTGGCGTCATCCGTTCATCGATGCGTCGATCGCGACCGACCTCGACAAGCTGATGGCCGATCGCTTCCTCATCGGCGGCCCCGACCAGGTCATTTCGAAGATCCGCGCCTTCGTCGAGTCCTACGGGATGACGCATCTGATCTGCCGGACCTTCTTTCCGGGGATGCCGCACGCGCACATCATGAAAGAGCTCGATCTGATCGCACGCGAGGTGATGCCGGCGTTCAAGTAGCCGACATTACGAGCGAATTTCTCGGTCCGACCAAAACCCCGGCGTGCGATGTAACTATTTGATATACTGACGCTTGCCGCTGACTTCGCGTAGGGGAGTGAAGGTCATCGCGCAGCTCGTTTACCGTTTGGATCGGTCGTACTCGTGGAACTACAGCCATTCCCCTACCTTGCCGCGCGTTCGCCGCGTGCCCACGGGGCCCGGTGGTAAATTCCTCGATCACGTCCTGAACTCGCCCATCGGCGTCGCCGCCGGCCCGTTGCTCAACAGCAAGTGGATCGAGGCGTACTCGCGCGTGGGGTTCGACGTCCTCACCTACAAGACCGTGCGGTCCATGGCGATGCCTGCGCATGCGTTGCCGAACATCCGGCCCGTGGAAAACCGGGAGCACGCCGCGATCGCGACGAAGCGCGGCACGTTCGACGGCCAGCCGACGCTCGCGGTCTCGCTCGGCATCCCGTCCGTCGAGCCCGAGGTCTGGCGCAAGGATGTGCGCCGCGCGAAGGATCGTATCGGTCCGGGTCAGGTGCTGATCGTGAGCGTGGTCGGCACGTGGGCGCCGGGCATGGATGCCGAGCAGCTCATCCAGGACTACGCGCGCTGCGCCGCGTGGGCGGCCGAGGCCGGCGGCGACGCGGTCGAGGTGCACCTCGCGGTGCCGGATCCGTTCGCCGAGCAGCCGCAGCTGATCTACGAGAACATTCCGCTGTCCGCGCAGATCCTCTATCGCGTGCGCACGACGATGCCCAAGCCGGTGCTCGCGAAGTTCGGCGTCTTCCGCACGCCGCGCCTGCTGCACGAGACCGCCACGAAGCTCGCCTCGTGGGCGAGCGGCTTCGTCATGACGCACGGCGTGCGACGTCGGGTCGTCGACGAAGACGGCAACGCGGCCTTCGAGGGTACCGGGCGCGACCGCGCCACGATCGTGGGCGCCGACACGTGGCCGCTCGCCTCACGCCAGATCGAGGAGATGCTGTCGTGGCGGAAGGCCGGTGCGTGGGACCGCGCGATTCTCGGCGTGGGCGGCATCACCACGGTCGAGCGCGCTGATCACCTGCTCCGCGAGGGCGCGGACGTCGCCCTCATCGCCACCACCGCGCTCTTCGATCCGCTCTTCGCCGTTCGCTTCCGTCAGCTGCGCGCCGCCGCCGTCGCCTGAATAGGGGCTCCAAGCCCCCAACACCCCAACCGTCGCCGCCGCCCGCGAAGCCGTGCCGCGTCCGATGCCGCTGCTACCCGCCCGCTGCACGCGTCAGTGTTTCGTGGATCTCGAGCGCGAGCGCCCCGAACTGCGCCGCCGCGCGCGTGGCGGGCGTGCGCGGGCGCGGCAGCGGCACATCGACGATCCGCGCCACGCGCCCCGGTCGGGGTGAGAACACCACGACGCGGTCGGCCAGAAATACCGCCTCGGGGATCGAGTGCGTGACGAAGAGAACCGTCTTGCGTGACGTCGACGGCTCGCCCCAGACGCGGAGCAGCTCGAGGTTCATCTCGTCGCGGGTCATCGCGTCGAGCGCGCCGAACGGCTCGTCCATCAGCAGCAGCGGCGGGTCCAGCAGCAGCGCGCGACAGATGGCCGCGCGCTGTTGCATGCCACCGGACAGCTCGCGCGGCCGCCGATCCGCGAAGCCATCGAGCCCGACGAGACGCAGCAGCTGCTCGGCTCGCTCGCGATAGCGCGCGCGACCGAGCCCGGCGAGCTCGGCGGGCAGCAGCACGTTGTCGCGGACGGTGCGCCACTTCAAGAGCACTGGCGCCTGAAAGACCATGCCGACCGAGGGGATGGGACGCGTCACCGCGCGGCCGTCCACCGCGACCGCGCCGACGGTCGGCGGACGCAGGCCGGCGATGACGCGCAGGAGCGACGACTTGCCGCAGCCCGACGGCCCGACGAGGGCGACGAGCTCGCCGCGGCCGACGGAGAATCCGACGTCGCGCAGTGCCTCGACCGGGCCGGACTCCGTCGGATACGTCAGCCCGACCCGGTCGAGAACGATCACTTCTTCGGCAGCTCCACCTTCGTGAGGAAGTCGTTCGTGAAAACCTCGTCGCAGCCGACCTTGCGCGGCATGTCGGGCATGTAGGTGTTGATCAGTTCGACGGTGCCGCACATCTTGCCGCGATCCATCCACCCGATCCCGTTCTTCGCGTACCGGTCGGTGCGCATGAGGTCGAGGCCGAGCATCATATTCGGCTCGATCAGCGCCAGATCGATGTCCGGCACACGCTTCTTGAAGATCTCCAGCGCCGCCTTGGGATCGGCCATCACGTCGCGCCACCCCGTGTAGGAGGCGGCGAGGAAGTCGCGCAGCGCCTTCGACCGCTCGTGCAGGGTCTTCTCGCTCGCCACGATCGACATCGAGTAGGTGTCGAAGCCGTACTGATGCCAGGGCATGCGGACGAGGTTGTCCTTGCCCACGGCTTTCTCCCAGAACGGCTGGCCCGTCGTGTAGTCGGGTACGGCATCCGCGCGCTTCTCGGCCAGCGCCACGAACTTGGCCGCCGGCTCGATGGTCAGCCAGGTCACCTTCGAGGCGTCCACGCCGTTGATCTTCGCGAAGGCGGGAAAGAGCTGCCGCTGCGCATCCCCCGGCGGCGCTGCCAGCGTTTTGCCCTCGAGGTCCTTCGGCTTGCCGATACCGGTGTCCTTGCGCGTCCAGATGTTGAGCGGCGTGTTGTCGAAGACGGCGCCGACGATCTTGATCCTGGCGCCCTGCGCCACGCGCGGGATGACGACCACCGCGTCGGCGAGGCCCAGATCGGCGCGGCCTGTGTCGACCTTCGCGATCGAGTCACCCGAGCCCTTGGAGTTCTGCAGCTCGATGTCCAGGCCACGCGCCCTGTAGTAGCCGCGATCGAGCGCCACCCAGTAGGCGGCGTGATCGCCGACCGCGAACCAGTTCAGCGCGAAGACGAGCTTCTGCGGCGATTGCGCGACGGCGACGCCCTCGGCGGCAAGGGCCAGCACCGCCGCGACGACGATGGCGAAACGTTTCATGGCGAGCCTCCTCAAGTGGTGTCGGCCCAGGGCGCCCACCGCCGCGCGACGAGCCCGACGACCGCGTACAGCAGCAGGCCGATGACGGAAATCCACACGAGCGCGGCGAACGCCACCGGGGTGTTGAGATTCGTCTGCGCGTTCACGATCACCGTGCCGAGCCCCGCCTGGGAGGCGACGAACTCGCCGACGATGGCGCCGACGACGGCGGCGGTGGCGGTGACCTTGAGCGCGGAGAGGACGTAGGGCAGCGCGTTGGGCAGTCGGATGGTGAGGAAGACTTTCCAGGTCGGCGCGCCGAAGACGCGACCGAGATCCAGAAGCTCATCGTCCACCTGCGTCAACCCGACCGCGGTGTTAATGACGACGGGAAAGAAGCCGATGAGCGCCGCGATCAACACGTTCGGCAGAATCCCGTAGCCGAGCCAGAGCAGGAACAGCGGCGCGACCGCCACCTTCGGCAGCGTGTTGACGAACACGAGGAGCGGCAGCAGCGCACGCGCCGCGAGCGGCGACCACGCCACCCCGATGCCGAGCGCCACGCCGGCCGCGCCGGCGAGCGCGAAGCCGCCGAGGATCTCGAGCGTCGTCACCCACAGGTGCCGCTGCCAGCCGAGCGACCAATTCGCGAGCGCGCGCGCGACCGCAACGGGCCCCGGCAACAGATACTCGCGGACGCCGAACAACGCGCCCGCCGCGTGCCATGCGACGAGCAGCGCGGCGAACACGAGCAACGAGGGCAGTAGCCGCGAAAACGCGCGTCCGGGCATCGCGCGGCGCCCATCGTACGCCGCTCGCGTGTGCTACGCTACGGCCCGTGCGTTGGCTCGTTGTCCTTCCGTTCAATCGCGCCGGGTTCATGGGCGTCGATTTCGGCGAGGAGCTCGCCGCGCGCGGTCACACGGTGCGGCTGTTCGAGTACCGGCGTGACAACGCGCTCTACAAGAACAAATCCACCAAGGCGGCCTATCAGCTGTGGATCCTGCGGCTCCTCGAGCGCGCGTGTGCCTCGTGGCGTCCCGACGTCGTCCTCGTCATCAAGGGCGGACCCATCACGCCCAATCTCGTACGCCGCGTGAAGGCGCGCGCCGACACGCTGTTCGTCAACTTCTTTCCCGACAACCCGCTGTGGATGATTCCGTTCGGCTGCATCGAGGCCTACGACGCCTTCTTCACGAAAGAGCGCTACGCGATGCGCAGCCTGCAGCAGGTCGGGCTGCGCAACCTCCACTATTTGCCGATGTACTGTGTGCCGGCGGAGCATCATCCGGTCGTCCTGTCGCCGGACGAGACGCGCCGCTTCGCCGCCGCCGTGTCGTTCGTGGGCAGCCGTTACGACTACCGTGAACGCTTCGTGCGTGAGCTCGCCGATGCACCGCTGCGCCTGTGGGGCGCGGGCTGGGGCCGCACCCCGGACCCCGTGGTGCGCGGACTCGTGGCCGGCGGTCCCGTGTTCGGCCACCAGAAGCTGTGCGTGTATTCCGGCTCGACGCTCTCCCTGAACCACCATCATCCGATGAACGACATCGTCGGCGTGAACACGCGCACGTTCGAGCTCGCCGCGGCCGGCGCGTGCCAGCTCGTGGATGCGAAAGACGAGCTGTCGCCGCTGTTCAAGCCGGGCGACGAGGTACTCGTGTACCGCGACCTCCCCGAGTTGCGCCGGGTGCTCGATTACTTCCTCGCTCGACCCAAGGAGGCGCACGCCATCGGCGAGAACGCGCGGCGGCGGGCGCTGGCCGAGCACACGCTCAGCCATCGCATCGACGAGATGTTGCACGTCCTCGACGAGCGCTTCGCCATCGAGGCGCGGCCCTCGGGCGCCGGCACTCTCGATCGGCACCGCGACGATGACTAGCTCGCTGGCGCGCGACCTCACCTGCATCGACTGCGGTGCGGTGCATTCGCTCGGCTATCGCCTCGAGTGCGAGAAGTGCCGCGGCCTGCTCGAGCTCTCCTACGATCTCGAGCCGCTCAGGCGAGACGGCCCCGAGATGCTCTCGGGCCGCGGGCTGTGGCGCTATGCTCCGGTGCTGCCGATCGCCGATCCGGCGCACCGGGTGACCCTCGGCGAGGGCGGCACGCCGCTTCTGGCGTGCCCGCGGCTCGCGAAGGCCCTCGGTGTGCGAAGCCTCGCGATCAAGTTCGAAGGCGCCAATCCGACCGGCACCGTGAAGGACCGCTCCTCCGCGACCGGCGTGTCCGCCGCGCTGCAATTCGGCTTCACCGCCACGTCCGTCGTCTCCAGCGGGAACGCGGGCTCATCGATCGCCGCGTACTCGGCCCGCGCGGGACTGCGCTCGCTGATCTTCGCGTACGAGCGAGCGTCGGCGCCCAAGCTCTTGCACATGGCCGCCACGACCGCGGACCTCGTGCTCTACAAGGGCGTGTACGACGATCTCATCACGCATTGGGACCGCCTCGTCGAGTCGCATCTGTTTTTCGACTGCGGCGCCTCGCGCAACGCGTACAAGCACGAGGGCAAGAAGACGATCGGCTACGAGATTGCCGAGCAGAGTGGCTGGCGACCGCCAGACGTCGTGGTAGCGCCCGTCGCCGTCGGCGAGACGTTCATTGCCGCCGCGCGCGGCTTCCGGGAGCTGCGGGACGTCGGTTGGATCCCGCGAGTGCCCCGCATGGTCGCCGCCCAGGCGACCCGCGCCAACGCCATCACGCGCGCGTTCCGCTCCGGACAGCCGCTCGCGCCGCTGAAGATCGGCTACACGGTGGCCGAGGGCCTGGCCGCGGGCAACCCGGGCCGGAAGGGCGAGTGGGTGCTGCGGCTGCTGCGCGAAGGCGATGGCGCCGCCGGCGACGCCGAAGACGAGCAGATCCTCGAAGCGCAGCGAATGCTGGCGCGCACGGAAGGCGTGTGGGCCGGTCCGACGGGCGTCGCGACGCTGGCGGTGCTGTCGCGGATGCTCGCCGCCAAGGAGCTCGATCCCGCGCAGTCCTACTGCGTGATCGTGAGCGAGACCGGGCTCAAGACCGAGGCGGCGCCGCCGAGCCGTTCGGCGACGGCGTTCGACTACGCGTCGCTCGAGCGGCTGGTCACGGAGCGACTCGGCCGCGCCTAAACCGCTGTCGCGCGCGTTCTACCTGCGTCCCGCGCCCGCCGTCGCTCGCGATCTGCTGGGGTGCATCCTCGTCTCGCGCCGCGGCCGCGTAGCCACGTGGGGGCGCATCGTCGAGGTGGAAGCGTATCTGGGGCCGGAGGATGAGGCATCGCACGCGTCCTTCCGACCCGGCAGCCACCACATCTTCTACGGCAACGGCGGCCACGCGTACGTCTACGTGAATTACGGCGTGCACTATTGTCTGAACGCGATCACCAATCCCGCCGGCCGACCCGGCTGCGTGCTGATCCGCGCGCTGGAGCCGCTCGGCGGCGTCGCGACGATGGCCCGCCGCCGCGGCGTGCCACCCGACGCGCGGCGTCTGGCCAGCGGCCCGGGCAACCTCACACGCGCCCTCGGCCTCTCGTTGCGCGACAACGGCGCCGATCTGACGCGCGGCGCGCTGGTGATCTTGCCGCGCGACCGCCCGCGCGAGTTCACGATCGCGCGCGGGCCGCGCGTCGGCATCACGCGCTCGGTCGAGTTGCCGCTGCGCTTCTGGATTGCCGGCCACGCGAGCGTCTCCGCGGCGCCGCGGCGATGAGGCCGCCGCGCGCGCGCGCCCGCGCCGTGTCGAAATACCAGACGGTGGACCGCAGGTCGCCCTGCCGGCGAGGGCGCGTGATGACGCGCCCGACGGCGACGCGCCGGATGATGTCGCGCCAGAACGGGCGCGCCACGACGTTCCACGTCAGCACCGACAGCTGCCATGCGCCGGGAAAGCGCGCGAACAACGTCCGGGCGACGCGTGTACCGATGCCGCGGCGTCGGTAGGTCCGCAGCACGAAGAACTCGGCCATCTCGCACCCGACTCGGCCGTCGGCGGCGGTCAGCTCCCGAACGAGCGCGAAACCCGCCGGTCGACCGTGCACGCGCACGATGAAATGATGACGACCGTCGCGACGCCAGAACGCTCGGTGCCAGGCCGGCGGCGCATATGTGCCATCCACCTCGACGCCCCAGCGCTCGCCGACGAGGTCGTAGATGTAGAGCTGCACGAGTCGCCTGACGATCGGCACGTCGCGCCGGCCGACCCGACGAATGGTGATGCGCGCCACGCCTCAGCGGCCGCGGCGGAGCGCGTCGGGGTCGAAGAGCGCGTCGTCCAGGCCGGTGTTCACCGTCGCCGAGCGCACGAGAACGCGCACGACGAGCTTGCCGTCGACGTAGGCCTCCTGGCGGTAGGGCAGCGCGAAGCCGCCGACGAGCGCGCGGTGCTCGGTCAGCGCCAGGTCGACGACGCCCTCGCCCGTCGGCAGCTTCTCGCGCGTCACGAAGCGGATCACGCCCCGGTCGGGGTCGAGCCATACCTGCGGCACGGTGCGCTCTCCTGGCCGCGCGCCGATGACCGTCACGCGACGATCGCCGGCGCGGGTGACGTAGCTGACGTCGTCGCGCACGCCGAGCACCTTCCACTCGGCGAGGAGGTCGGCGCCGGTACGCCGCAGGGGGACGAGCAGCTGCGTGGCGTCGCGGGTGCCGGGCGGCGGCGCCTCGAACGTCTTGCCGTCCGCCGCGCGCATCCACACCCGGTCGCCGACCGTCAGCCGCACTTCCTTCTGGCCGTCGATGGTCTGCTCCACTCGCTGGCGTCGCGGCAGCTTGATGTAGACGCGCTGCTCTCCGCTGGATTGCGGGTGACGCCCACCGGGATCGAACAGGATCAGCGTCTGGTCGACGACGAGGTCGGAGACGCTGACGTCACCCAACCGCGCCAGGAAGGCGTCCACGGCCGCCCGCGCGTCATCGCCGGCCAGGGCCGCGAAGGGGATCTGCGCGACGACGACAATGGTCGCGATGAGTGCGCGCAGCACGATTTCGTTATACGGGCGAGACGCGCGAGAAGTCAATGAAAAGCCTGATTTTTTCGGCCGAAAATGTTGACACTCCGTTTTCCGGTCCGTATCATCGAAGAAACCAAGGAGCGTGCGTGCCTACCTCCCCAGATACCCTGACGGGCGGCGTCCTCGATCTGATTCTGAGCGCAGGACCCATCGCCAAGGCCGTCCTGGCCATCCTGGCGATCTTCTCGATCATCAGCTGGGCACTCATCGTCGAGAAGTGGTGGCAGTTCCGCCGCGTGCGGCGGCAAACGCTCGCCTTCCTCAAGATCTTCCGCGAAGGTCGGCGGCCCAGTGTGGTGGCGGCCGCGGCCAAGAAATTGCGTGAGAGCCCGCTGGCGCAGCTCTACGTCGCGGCCCACAACGAAGTGGCGGGGGGTCCGGACGCCGAGTCCTTCGTCGACGAGGGCGACGACGCCAGCGCTGAGCGCCTCGAGGCCGCCGATCGCGCCATGCGCCGTGCGGCAGGCCTGGAGGTGGCGCAGCTGGAGCGGTATCTCCCGTTTCTGGCGACGACGGCGAGCGCGTGCCCGTTCATCGGGCTGTTCGGCACCGTCGTGGGCGTCATGAACTCCTTCCACGGCATCGGGGCCCAGGGCTCGGCGAGCCTGGCCGTCGTCGCGCCGGGCATCTCAGAGGCGCTCGTCGCCACCGCGGCTGGTCTCGGAGCTGCCATTCCCGCCGTCATCGGCTACAACTATTTCGTCAACCGCGTGAAGCACTGGGCGACGGAGATGGAGGGCTTCGCCCTCGACATGCTGAATGTGTTGAGCCGCCCCACGCCCAAGCTCGCGCGGCCCACGAAAGATGGCATTTAGTCCGGCGCCGTCCAACGGATCGCGGCGCATCGGCACGACCATGGCCGAGATCAACATCATTCCGCTCGTCGACGTCGTGCTCGTGCTGTTGCTGATCTTCATGCTCACGGCGCCGATGATGTACCGCGGCATCGACGTGAACCTTCCGCGCGCGGCCGCAAAGCCGACCGCCGTGGAGGAGCGAATGGTGCTCACGGTGACGAAGGAGCGCGCGCTCTATCTCAACGACAAGCGCGTGCCTCCGGGTGGGCTCGAAGGCATGCTGCGCGACGCGTTTCGCAGCCGCAACGACAAGACGCTTTACCTCAAGGCCGACGCCGGCCTTGCCTACGGCGCGGTGATCGAGACGATGGACATGGTCCGGCGCGCCGGTATCGAGCGCCTCGGCATGGTGACCGAGCCCGTCCGCGAGCGCTGACGTGAGCATTGCCGCCGCCACCGTCCGGATGCGTCCGGCGCGCGGCCCCGCTCTCCGGAAAGCGCCGCTGCCCCTCACTGCCGCGGTCTTCTCCGGGATACTGCACGTCGCTCTCGCGGTGGCGGTCATCCTCGGGGCGCGGGTGTGGTCGCAGTCCCAGCCGAAGACGTACGTCGTGAATCTCGTGCCCGCGGTCGCTGCGGTCGGCTCGCCGCAGGGACAGACGACGACGCCGACACCGCCCGCACCGCCGCCGCTGCCTCCGCGACCCGAAGAGGTCACGCGCCCCGAGCCACCGCGGCCGCCCGCCGAATTGCCGCAGCGCGAGCCGCCGCGAAGCACCGCCCCGCGCGAGATGCCACCGCGCGCGCGTGAGCTGCCGTCGCTCCCCGAGCGCGCGAGCACGCCGCGGCCATCCGCGACGCCGAAACCGGGCGACAAGGAGCTGCCGTCGATGACGGGGCCGACGACGCCGAAGCCCGCACCGGAGCGCACGCCATCCGAGACGGTCGCGCGCGCGACTCCGCCGCCACCGGAGCCCATCGGCCGCCGCGACGGCTCGCCGCAGGGGGCGGGCGCCATGACGCTCAATGTCTCGGATTTTCCGTTCGCGTGGTATCTGAGAAGCGTGCAGGCGAAGATCACCGAGCGCTGGGCCGGCAAGGCGATCCCTGGTCAGCAGCCGGTGGCGACGTTCGAGATCGGGCGCGACGGCCGCGTCACCGGCCTCGCGATCGAAAAGCCATCGGGCAATCCGTACTACGACCAGGCCGCGCTCCGCGCCATCACCGAGGCCGCGCCGTTTCCGCCATTACCTCCCGAGTTCGCCGGCCCGGTGTTGCGCGTGCATCTAGGCTTCAACTTCACTGCCGAGCGAGGTTAAACCAGTGTCCTTCCGACGCGTGTTCGCGTTCGTGACGCTCATGGCCATGCTTGCGCTCGTCTCTCCGTGGCCGTCGCCCGCGCAGCAGCATCCGCCGCCGCAACAGCCGCCACCGCAACAGCAGCCGGCGCCGCAGCAGCAGGGCAACGGGCGTGCGACCGACGTGTGGTTGAACGTGACCGGCGGTCAAGCCAACAAGAAGCTCAACATCGCCGTACCCGAGTTCACCGTCGTCGCCGGCACCGACGGCGGCGGCATCGCCAAGCTACTGGCCTCGGTGACGGGCAGCGATCTCACGTTCTCCGGGCTGTTCAGCGTCGTGGCGGGAACGGGGGCGATCCCCGCGAACAATCCCGCGCTCCTCGAGCAGGCGTGGAAGGAGTTCGCCGCCGCCGGCGCCCACGCGGCCTTGCATGGCCTGCTCACCATGCGGGGTGATCGGATCGAGGGCGAGATGCGTCTATACGATCTCGTCACGCCGGAGCATCGGCTCATCGCGAGCAAGAAATTCGACACGCTGGCCGGCCAGCCGCGGCGACTCGCCCACAAGATCGCCGACGACGTCGTGCTGCAGTTCACCGGAGAGCCGGGCATCGCAGACACGAAGCTCGCCTACGTGACGGGTCCCCGCGGGGCGAAGGAGATCACGATCGCGGACTATGACGGCGCTGGCGCCGCGCCGATTACGCGCAACGGCTCCATCAACCTGACGCCAGTCTGGAGTCCCGACGCGCGCTCGCTCGCATATACCTCCTACAAACAGGGGTATCCCGACCTCTACCGGATGTTCCCCTTCGAGCGCCGGCCCGATCAGACGCTGGCGGCCTTCATCGGCATCAACACGTCGCCGTCATTCAGCCCCGACGGCAAGAGCCTCGCGCTCACGTTGTCGAAGGATGGCAATCCCGAGATCTACGTGCTCACGCTGGCGACGGGAACGATGCGCCGGCTCACACGCAACGCGGGCATCGACACGGAGCCGTCGTGGTCGCCGTCGGGGCGGCAGCTGGCGTTCATCTCCGACCGCAACGGCGCGCCCAACGTCTTCGTGATGGATGCGGAGGGCACGAGCGTTCGCCAGCTGACCTCCGGCGGATTCCACACGCAGCCGCGCTGGTCCCCCAAGGGCGACAGCCTCGTGTACACGGTGCGTCAGGGCGTTCACGACCTCTGGATCGTGAACGCCGATGGCTCGAATCCACGACGACTGACGGGAGGCACCGGCGACAGCCAGGGTGCGACGTGGGCGCCCAACGGTCGTCACCTCGCGTTTCAGTCCAATCGCAACGGACGCTGGCAAATCTTCGCGATGCTCGCCGACGGCTCGGCGCAGGATGCGATCACGCGCGGCCCCGGCGAGGCCACAAGTCCTTCGTGGTCGCCTCGACTGCCGTGATAGGCTTCTTGTCGTCGATGCGGATATTCCAGCGCACGCCAAAAGGAGGCGTCATGGTTACGCGCTGCTCGCAATTTGCCTTCTCATTCCTGCTCGTCGCCGCCGTGGTGCTCAGCGGGTGCGCCAAACGGCCGGCCACGACCCAGGCGGCGGCGCCCGCCCCGACCGGCGCTGCGACCAGCACCGCTGCCACACCATCGACGGGCTCACAGCAGCTGCAGAGCGGTGGCGCCGGCAGCGACACGCGTGGCGGCGGCGGCACGGCGACGCCGACACCGAGCGGCACCGCGCGGCCGGCCGTGCAGGACTTCGCGGCGGTGGCCGATCTCGCCGACGTCTTCTTTGATTTCGACAAGTACGACATCCGGCCGACCGATGCGAAGACGCTCGACTCGAACGCGAGCTGGCTGAAGTCGAACCCGAATCACCTCGTGCTCATCGAAGGGCACTGCGACGAGCGCGGGACCAACGAATACAACCTCGCCCTCGGCGAGCGACGTGCGAAGTCGACGATGAACTATCTCGTCTCCCAGGGCGTGCAGGCGAGCCGCATCACCATCATCAGCTACGGCGAAGAGCGCCCGCAGTGCACCGAGCACACAGAAGCGTGCTGGGCCAAGAACCGCCGCGCCCACTTCCTCGTCAAGCCGCGGTAGATCCGGATCGCATGGCGGGGAGAGGGCGAGGCCTTCTCCTCGCCATCCTGTTGCTGGGTGGCTGCGCGCACGTTCAGGACGTCACCGGTGTCGCCACGCAGCAGGATCTCCTCCAGGTTCAGACCGATGTGACCATCGCCCAGCAGCGCGCGCAGCGCGCTCTCGGCGAGGCGGAGGCCGCGCTGGCACAGGCGCAGCGGCGCGACCGCGAGCGCGATACCGACACCGAGCAGCGGCTGACGGCGCTCGCTCAGCGTATGGAGGCGCTCACCAACTCGGTCACGACGCTGTCCGGTCAGGTCGACGAGCTCAATGGCAAGCTCGAGGCACTGTCGCGACAGCGCGCCGCCGCGCCGGCGCCGACCGGACTTCCGCGAACGGCGGCTCCCACGCCGCCCGCACCGGTGACGCCTCCCCCGCCGAGCACGCCCGCGACGCCGAGCACCACCACCGCGACGACGCCGCCCGCCGTGACGACGTCGCCGAGCACCGGGCCGACGCCGCCGGCCACGACGACGTCGCCGAGCACAGCGCCGCCGCCGACCGCGACGCCCGTCGCACCGGAGGTCGCGAGCCGTCCGACGACGAACCCGCTCCAGCCGCAGGACATCTACCAGGCCGCGTATCTCGATTTCAGCAAGGGCAGCTACGCGCTGGCCATCGCCGGCTTCCGGGAGTTTCTCCGCCGCTTTCCGGATCAGCCGCTCGCGGGCGCGGCCCAGTACTGGATCGGTGAAGCACAGTTCGCGCTCGCCCGCGGCTTTGCGAATGCCGGCCAGGCGCCGCAAGCCACGGAAGCGCTGGAGCAGGCGGTCCAGGAATTCCGCAAGGTGCTGGCCAACTATCCGCGCAGCGACAAGGCGCCGGCGTCTCTGTACAAGGAGGCGCTCGTCCTGCTCGAGCTCAAGCAGAACGATGCGGCGCAGCAGCGGTTGCAGTACCTGGTGGAAACGTTCCCGCAGTCGGAGGAAAGTGGGCTGGCGCGCGAGCGGTTGGCAGCGCTACGGCAGCGCTGAGGCCGACCTACTTCTCGTCGAGGCCCAGCACCCACACGACGGCGACGTCGCGCTCGGGCGGGCCGTACACCATGACGGTTGCGCTCGGAGCTCCGGTCGAGGCCGACCGCACGATCACGCCGTCCTGCGGCGTTCCGGGCCCGAACTGCCAGACGCCGATCGAGAGAAGAAGGGTCGCCGCCAGCGCTGCGCCCAGCGCCCACTTCGGCCGCCACGCGCGGCGCGGCACGGCCGCAGGACGAGCGGTCTTCGCGGACTCGACGCCCCGCACGACACCGGCCCAGAACCCCGTCCAGTCGGGGTCGGCAATGGCGGCGTTACGCTGGAGGAGAGCCCGAAGACGGCGCAGCCCGTCGGCCTCGCGCTGGCACACCCCACAAGTCGCCAGATGGGCAGCCGTCGAGCGCGCCGTCCCCTCGTCGAGCGCCCCGTCGAGGTAGGCACCCAGTCTTCGCCGGTTGAGGTAGTGGCTCAGCACGTCGGTTGGACGGTCGGTCCCCCGGCCGTTATTCTCGTCACCGCATCATGATAGCCGAGCGGCTCACGACCGTTCGAGCGGGTGCCGAGACCCTCGAGGCCCGCCTCGCGGTACCGCCTGGAGCCCAGGTGGGGGTAGTCATCAGCCACCCCCATCCTCTCTATGGCGGCGACATGGACAATCCCGTGGTCACGCGCATCGTCGAGGTCTGCACCAACCGGCGGTTGGCGACGCTGCGCTTCAACTTCCGGGGGGTCGGCGGCTCCTCGGGCCGGCATGATAACGGACGCGGGGAGCAAGACGACGTTCGCGCGTGCCTGGCCCACCTCGAAGAGGCAGTGGGCGGCTCCGGGCGCCTCGCGCTGGTCGGCTACTCCTTCGGCGCGGTCGTCGCCGCATCGGTCGCCGCCACCGTGCCGCTCGCCGGGCTCGGCCTCGTCGCGCCCCCAATGCGGGTCGCGGAGCTCGAAGTGCCCCGCACGGTAGGCGGGCCCATCGTGATCGTAGCCGGCGCGGAGGACCAGTACTGCCCGGCTCCCGCCCTGGAGCGGCTGCATGGCTCGCTGCCCGAGGCGACCGTGATCGTCGTCGAGGGAGCCGATCATTTCTTCTTCGGATCCCTCATGCCGTTGGGCGAGGCGATCGGGGGGTGGGCCGACGCGCTGCTCGCGGCCCGTTAGATCCGCGGCAAGCGCGGTGGCGTGGCCGTACCGGCAGACAGGATGATGCGGATGCCCTCTTCGACGCTGAGGCCGGTGTGGATGATGTCCTCGTCCGGCACCATGATGATGTCGCCGAGATAGAGGTTGTTCGAGGGCACGAAGACCGTCAACATTTCGCCCTTGCCGGCCGGGGCTTCCAGCAGCACCTGGCTGGTGACGAAGCCGAAGGCATACGTCTTTTCGCGCGGGTGCTGCACGAGCACGACGGCCTTGAACGCGCTGCGCCGCTCGGGAGAGAACGAGTCGATGAGCATCTTCACGGACGGATAGAGCAGGCGGAAGACCGGCACCCGATGCAGCCACCGGTCGCCGAACGCCAGCACGCGACGTCCGACGACGTTGCGCGCGACGATGCCCATCGAGAGCATGAGGACCACCGCGGTCAGAAAGCCGAGGCCGGGCACGGCCCGCCCGAAGATCCGCTCGTATATCGGCGCGAACCGATCGTCGATCCAGCTCCAGAACGCATAGAGGATCCAGGCGGTGGCGACGGCGGGGACCGTGACGAAGAATCCGGCGATCAGTCGGACCTTCAGCCAGTTCTTCATCGGTAGTTCGACTATGACATGACGCGCGACAAACCCCAAACACGCCCCCGGGCGCTCGTCACCGGCGGGGCCACGCGCCTCGGGCGCGCCATCGCGCTGGGGTTAGTGAATGTTGGCTTCGACGTCGCGATCGGCTATCACCGCTCCGTCGCGGCGGCCCGCGTCACGGTGGGGGATCTACGCCGTCGCGGCGCACGCGCGGTGGCCGTCCGCGCCGACCTGCGCGACGGCATCGCGGCGCGCCGTCTCGTCACCGCCGCGGCCGATGCGCTCGGCGGCCTCGACGTGCTCGTGAACAACGCGTCCGGATTCGCGCGCACGCCGCTCGCCACGGCGACGCTCGCGGAGTGGGACGCGCTGCTGTCTGTGAATCTCAGAGCTCCATTCGTCTGCACCCAGGCGGCCGTGTCCCGCATGCGCCGCCGCGGGCACGTCGTGAACGTCGCCGATGCGTGGGCGCGCGGCGCGCCCGCAGGCTGGTCGGCGTATGCCGCCTCGAAAACGGGACTCGAGATGCTCACGCGTGTGCTGGCCGTCGAGCTGCTCCCGCGCGGCATCGCGGTCAACGCCGTCGCGCCGGGCCCTGTGCTCAAGCCCGCGCGTCTGGCGCCCGCGCGCTGGCGTGTGATCACGCGCGGCCGTGTCGCACGTCTGGCCGATGTGGTGGCGGCGGTCGTGCGCTTCGCGACGTGTCCGACGGCAGTGACGGGGGGTGTGCGAACGGTGAGCGGACGTCGAGGGCGCGCGGCCTCGACGCTCAGAGCCCGGCGGCGTCGAGCAGGTCGGTGAGGTTGTTGACGTTGACCCAGCCTCCGCGCACGTAGACGACACGCACGGGACGGCCGGCGCCGAGCACACGCATGAGCAGATCGGACACGCGCGCCCTCCGCAGCGTGCCGTCCGCGCGCGCGGCGGCGATGGCCTCGCGCAACCACGCGGCGCCGTCGCGACCCGCGTGCAGGAGGCCCACCCACGCGCCATGGCTCGCCGCCGGCGCGGTATCGTCGCCGATGCCGGCAAGCCACACCTCGTCGAACTCGATACGGCCGCTGTCCGGCCGCGACGCGCGGACGCGATCGGGCGCGCCGCTCGCCGCGAGCGTCGAGTCGACGATCAGCGTGAGCCCCTCGCCGGCGTCCTCGAGCAGTGCCTGGACGAGGTGACGCTTGACGACGATGTCGCCGAAGGCCACGAGGGTGCCGGGCAGCAACGCCTCTTCGGCGAGCGCGAGCGAGAACGCCTCGCCCGTCCCCGCGTAGTCGGGGTTATCGACGAATCGGACGCCCGCAACGTCGACGGCCGCGGCATGGTGGCCGCGCACGACCGTGACGCCGCGGCAGCCGAAATGGGCGAAGTCCTCGAGCAGCCGCCCGAGGATCGGACGTCCCTGCACCTTGAGCATGACCTTCGGCACCGCTCGCGTGAGACCGGCGAACTCCGTCGTGCCGCCCGCCGCGAGCACGATCGCGGACAGCGAGACCCCGCGCGCGACGGGCAAATACCGCTTCTCCGCCTCCTGCAGCTCCTCGTCGCCCTGCAGGCGAAAGACGTCGTGCAGCGGCGCGACGTGGGGCTCGACGTCGATGAGCGATTCGGCCGCGCGGACGCGCGCCGCCGTCCCCTGCATGGCCGCGATGGAGGCACGCAGCACGTGATTGGCCCAGATCACGACGCTCACGCGGCGCGCGCGAAATTCGTCGGTCGGCGTGCGCCAGTACTTCGTCGGCACCAGCACCACCGGCGCACGCTGGCTCCACTCGTCCAGGAACGCGAAGATCTCCGCGGGGCTCGACTGTCGGCTGTGGATGAGGATCGCGTCCGCGCCGGCGTGGTGATACGCCTCCGCGCGCTTGATGGCCTCCGCCAGTCCCCAGCCCGCGATCAGTGCCTCCACGCGCGCGACGAGCACGAAGTCGGCGTCGGTCTGGCTGTCCTTACCTGCCTTGATCTTGCCGCAGAACTCGTCGACGTCCGCCAGCGGCTGCAGCTCCGAGCGCAGGAAGGAGTTGGTCTTGGGAAACAGCTTGTCCTCGATGGTCACCCCGGCCACGCCGACCTGCTCGAGCTTGCGCACGAGGCGTCGCATGTTGTTGAAGTTGCCGTAGCCGGTATCGCCGTCGAGCAGCAGGGGGATCGACGTCGCCTCGGTCATGAACGCGACGTGGTCGACAACCTGCGACCACGAGAGCTCGTTGTTGTCGCGCACGCCGAACGCGGCGGAGATCGTGAGGCCGCTGCCCCAGATGCCTTCGAAGCCGGCCTCCTCCACGATGCGCGCCGACAGTCCGCTGTGCGCCTCCATCAGGAAGGCGATCTCCGGACGCGTGACGAGCCGTCTCAGCGCGGTGGTCCGCCGCATGGTCATGGGAGCAGTGACGCGCGGAACCGGTCGCGGATCTCGTTCGGGCTGTACGGAATCCGTGGCACGTCCGCCTCTTCCGCGGTCGTCTTGACGAGGACGAAGTGCGGGCCGTCGCCGCTCAGCGCCGATCGCATCGCATCCTCGACATCGGCCGCGGCGGTGACCGCCGTCGCGGTGCGATAGCCGGCCGCCGCGGCGACGCGGTCCAGACGGACGCCGCGGGAGGGGGAGATCTGATTGCCGGTCGAGCCGTATACCTCGTTGTCGAAGACGACGTGGACCAGCCGCGGTGGCACGCGCCCGCCGACCATCGCGAGGATGCCGAAATTCATCAACAGGTTGCCGTCGCCATCGAAGACGACGGTCGGGCGCTCAGGCCGCGTCAGCGCCAGGCCGAGGCCGATCGCCGACGCCAGCCCCATCGAGCCGATCATGTAGAAGTTCGCCGCACGGTCGCCCGCGGAAAACGACTCGCGGCAGATGTAGCCGTTGGCGTGGACGACGGGCTCGGCACCGATCGGCGCGCGCGCCGCGCGGATCGCCGTGAGTCGCGAGATGGTCGGCGTGAGCGTCTCTGGACCCCCGTCCTGTTTTTTGATGTGCCGTCGGGGCGGCTCCGCAGGGCCTCCGCCGCCCGACGGTCGGGCAGTCGTCGCGTTCTGGTGAACCTTACCCGTCTCCACGACTCTCGGCGGCACGACGATGGCGATTGGCTGCATGCGCGAGTCCATTTCCTTCGCGGCCCATGCGATGTCGCCGACCGCGGTCTCGCCCGACAGCACGCGGTACGGTATTCCGAGCAGATCGAGAATCTGCGGCGTGATGCTGCCGGTGAGGATGTGCTCGGGCGCGTCCTTGCCCCCGTGGCCTCGCCACGTCACCACGATCAGCGCAGGCAATCCGTACATGAGCGACAGCGAGGCCAGGGCGTTCAGGCTCGTTCCCAGCCCCGAGTTCTGCATCAGCACGCACGGACGTCGACCCGCGAACCAGGCGCCCGCCGCCACGCCGACCGCGGCGTCCTCCCGCACGGCGGCGACGTACGGCGCGTCCCGCTCGTTCTCGAGGACCGCAATCACGTCCTCCACGAGCGAGCACGGCACTCCCGTGAAGAAGTCGAACCCCTGGCGGGCCAGCAGCGTGGCGACGTCGTGGCCGGAGATCACGCCGACCGTCAGCTCAGTGTCACGCGGTTGCCGCCCATCACCCGGAGGAACTCGCCGAGCGAGGCGAACCGCATGAACGGATTACGCTGCTTCTCGTCGCCGATCGTCGACGACGGGCCCCCATAGTTGTGCCCGGGGAAGAGCAGCGTGTCGTCGGGCAGGGCGCCGAGGCGCTGCGTGAGCGAGTAGTACATCTCGCTCGGGTCGCTGCCCGGCAGATCGGTGCGCCCGCACGATCCGATGAAGAGCGTGTCGCCCGACACGAGACGTCCGTCGACGAGAAAGCACTGCGAGCCGGGCGTGTGACCGGGCGTGTGCATGAACGTGAGCGTGAGCCGCCCGATCGGCAGCGTGTCGTGGTTGTCGACCTTCACGAGATCCGAGCCGAGCCCAGGCAAGAACTCGCGCTCGGCCTTGTGGACGTAGACCTTGAGCGGGGCGCGGGCCAGCAGCTCCTCGATGCCAGGGATGCGGCCCGGCATGCCCCATGATTTGAGGCTGCCGCCGACGTGATCCTGGTGCGTGTGCGTCACCAGGGCGCCGGTGAGCCGCATGCCGTCGGCCTGCGCCGTATCGACGATCGTGTCGATCTCCCACGCCGGATCGACGACGACACATTGGCGGGCCACCGGGTCGCCGATCAGATACACGAAGTTCTGCATCGGTCCCAGCTCGAGCTGCTTGAGATAGATGCCGGGCTCGGCCACGGCTTCTCATGCTACAGCGGCCGCCGACCTCAGTCACGCGGATAGCGTTAGGCCCGTTGACATTCTATCCACTATACTGGATAGTGCTTCCACTATGCAGGAAGGCTCGACATGCACGAGCGGGTGAGCGCGGCCGCCGTCCCCGACATCAACGCGCGCCTCGCGCGCCGCGTCCGCGCCCTCCGGACGGAGCACGGCATGACGCTCGACTTGCTCGCCGCGAGATCCGACGTCAGCCGGTCGATGATCTCGCTGGTGGAGCGCGGCGAAAGCAGCCCCACCGCCGTCGTGCTGGAGAAGATCGCGACGGGACTCGGCGTGTCGCTGGCCACGCTGTTCGACGACGCCAGCGCGCCGGCCGACCCGGTGTCCCGGGCCGACGAGCACACACCGTGGCGCGATCCCCAGTCCGGCTACATACGGCGTAACATTTCACCGGCGAACTTCCCCTCCCCCGTCCAGATCGTCGAGATCCTCTTGCCGGCCGGCGCCCGCGTCGCGTACGAAACCGGCGCGCGTGACGTGACGATTCATCAGCAGATCTGGGTCCAGGAGGGTGTGATCGAGGTGACGCTCGGCAGCGTGACCTATCGCCTGTCGGCAGACGACTGTCTCGCCATGCAGCTCAATGCGCCAACGGCGTTTCGCAACCGCACTCGCAAGCCTGCCCGGTACTTCGTGATCATCGCCGGCGAGCACTGGCGGGCGCCGAGGAGATGACCGTGTCGGACGCCATCCAGATTCGTTGCCTGCAGTCCTTCGGCGAGCGCGAGATCCGCGGTCTGAGCGACGTGCTGATCGACTGCGTCGAGGGAGGCGCCTCCGTCAGCTTCATGCTGCCGATGACGCGCGCAAAGGCGGACGCCTTCTGGCGCAGCATCTCGGCGAGCGTGGCGCGCGGTGAGCGCGTCGTGCTCGCGGCCGAAGACGCGGACGGAACGATTCTCGGCACCGCCCAGATCATCCTGGCGCAGCCCGAGAATCAGCCGCACCGCGGCGACCTCGCCAAGATGCTCGTGCACCGGCGTGCGCGGCGCCGCGGGATCGGCGCCGCGCTGCTCGCCGCCGCCGAGCGCAGCGCGCTGGGCGCCGGCAAGACGCTGCTGGTCCTCGATACGGCCAGCGATGATGCGGAGCGTCTCTATGGCCGGGGCGGCTGGCAGCGCAGTGGTCAGATTCCCGACTACGCGTTGTTCCCCGACGGGAGGCCGTGCGCGACCACGTTCTTCTTCAAGTTCCTGCGCTGAGGCGATGGTGGCGGCCGCTCGACGCCATCAGGCGGTCAGCAGGCGCCGCTGCTCGACGCTGACATCTTCTGACCACAGACGCAGGTTGTCCTCGATTCGTCGAAGTTGGCTTTCGACGGCATCCATGGAGACGCCCGCCGGCGCATAGGCGACGTAGAGAACGTGAGATGTCTCTGCCGCGATCGGCGACCGAGCGTCTTGCCCGTAGATGATCGAGCAAGAGATTCCCTCCGCGTCCCGCATGATCATGTCGCCCGCTCGAATGGCCTTGGGAGCGCCGCGCATCTGCGTCATCTGCTCGCCGTCGCGGGAGACATCGATCACGAGCGGCTCGACGAGCTTGTCGCCGTCGTGACCCGCCGTCAACACGAGCGTCTCAAGCTCCGCCATGAAATTCGCATCGACCGCCGGCAGCACGTTCGGGAGGGGCTTGCCCTTCAGCACCAGAGACTCCAGCTGAAGCTGCACGTGATAGGTCTTGTTGAAGCGCCGATAGTAGCGATCGTATTCGGCCATCACAGGAAGAGCTAAGAATTGCCGCCGGGTGAACCCGTGGTAGCGCTCTCGGAGGCTCGCTTCGAGCTGCCGCTTGCGCTCCTGCATGCTCGAGGGCGAGCCGGTGCCCTTCAGGCCCGAGACCTCGAGCACGCCGACGATCGCCCCTTGATGCGCGGCTCGCCAGTCGTTCGTCGCCGAAATCGCCAGCATCAACACCAGCTCTGATTGCGGCTCAAGCCGATGCGGATCGCCCGGCCATCCTTCAACCGAATCCGGATGTGCGCGAAATCATCGAAGTACGGGCGCGAGGCATCGGGGAAGCACTGCACTTGTGACGCCCAGTGTGCATATCGCGGGTCGGCCGGTCCGAGGTAGCGTCGCTGGGAATCACTGTACTCGACGCTATCCTGGCGTGGCCGGCCGGGCCCGAGAATGCGCCGCGCATCGCCCGCGGTCATGCCGAGCTTCAAACCGTTCGGCGTTGCCATCGAGCTCAGCGGGCGATCCAACGCCGCGCACCGTTCGCGCTCGCCGAACTCGAGCGGATCGCCATAGAGGACGATGTGGTTCACCTGGCCCTTCGGGTCCGACATCGCATTGCTCGACCCGAACCAGATCACCACCCCGGGTGAGGCCCCGGTCACGCGATAGCAGACGTGCGACAGGGACTCCGCGGCATCACCGGTCCGCCAGATCTGCGCCGGCCCGAGACGTGCGACGACGTCGTCGAGCGTCTCGGAGCCGCCCACTCGGATACCAAGCACCGTCAACGCCGCGCGGTCGAGCGAACCCGTTTCCGTGTCGGTGTCCGCGGCGGACGCTGCCGCCCCGGGCGCGAGCGTCACCGCCACGATCGTGACGACCGACAGACCCGCACGCCACCGTTGCCCGACCATGGCGGCGACCACGGACGCGATTTCCATTCGACTGGTATCCCAAGTAGCGGCTACTCGATCGTGATGAACGCGTAGCCGACGTTGCGCAGCTCCTGCTCCACGGCGGCGCGGCGACGACGCTCGCTGCGTCGCCGCTCGGGATTGCGGACCGAGACCTGCGCAGCGCGCCGCTCGCCGGCGCGGCGGTCCCAGATCACCTGCACGTTTTCGGCATCGGAAAAAGTCTGGCTGAGGTAGCGATAAAGATCGGGGCGATCACGCGCCACGATGAAGATCTCACGGGGCATTGGGGGGCAACTGTATCACCCCTTCAGATCGTCGGGCACCTTGGGCGCCGGCCCGAGCGCGCCCGGATCGACGGCGTAAATCGTGGGTCCGCCGCCCGTGCGCACGTACGCCCGGTCGGCGTCGCGGCGCCCGACGACGAGCCGTGCCAGCTCACCGCCGTCGCCCTTGAGCAGGATGACCTCCATCGTCGGCGCATCGAGCCCGTACTTCGCCGGCTCCTCGCCGCCGGGCGCGACGATCTGCTTCCAGCGCAGCGCGCGTACGCCATAGACCAGATCCTCGACGCGCGGGTTCTTGGCGCTCCCCTTGGTCGGCTCGACGAGCTTCCAGTCGTTATCGCCGCTGCGCTCGAGAACCGCCGTCTGGCCACCGGCGGTGACGCGAAGCCGCTTGATGTCCTTCGGCTCGAGGCCCGCGAAGAGCGCGTGATCGCGGAGATCGTCGACGGAGCGTCCGAAGTCGTCGAGCGCCTTGCCGTCCACGAGCACCACGGGCCCTCGGCCGGCGACCGCGGCATAGGCACTCGGCGCGCCGCCCCGCCGCTCGGTCGACGGGCCCAGCAGCACGGTGGTGGGCGGCTTGCCCTGTTCGGTCAGCGTGACTTTCACCGTCGGCCTGGCGAGCACGCGCGCAACGGCGGAGGCGTCGTCGCTCAGGAAGCCCTGGGCGCGCAGGTCGCGGAGCCGAGTCAGCAGCGCGCCGGCCTCCAGCTGATCGGCGCGCAGCGCCTGCGGCGCGGTGATCGTCCAGCGATCCTTCTCGCGCGTGAGGGTGACTGCGCCCTTCGGACTCTCGACGTCGACACGCGTGACTTTGTCACGGTCGACGGCCACCAGCTGCTTGTCACGCAGCGCCGCGACCGTACGCGGAATCGCTTTGGTGACGTCCTCGGGCAGCAGCAGCACGCTGTCCTCGCCCTCGCGCATCGCGTAGACGCCCTTCTTCGTATCGTCGGTGCGGCCGACCAGCAGCGTGCGACTCGAGCGATCCTTGTCGCGCCCGGTATGAATCGTCAGACGCAGCGGACGATCCAGCCCGTACGTCGCGCGCGACGGCGGCGCCTCGGCGGTGAACTCCTTCACCTTGGCCGCAGTCAGCTTCTCGAACATGTCGCCGATCGCTTCGGTGTCCGCCGGCAGCGCAACCGGCTTGGTGATGCGCCACGCCTCGCCGGCATGAGCAACGCTGATCGTCTCGCCCGGCATCGCCACGTCGAACCCCGAGACCTCCTTGCGGTCGATGGTGAGGATCGTACGATCGCGGAACTCGCCCACGGGCTTGGTGGCCTCACGCAGGACGGCGTCGGGCAGCGCCACGACGGCGGGCTTGCCCCCCTCCCGCGCATAGACCCAGACGCCGGTCGGCGTCTTGTTACCGAGCTGGAGGGCAAGCGTCTTGCCGTCCTTGAGTGTCAGCGTGACCTCGGCGGCCGGCTTGTCGAGGCCGAAGTCGCCGAGCGCGGCGGGCTTCGGATCGATCTCACGGTCGGCCTTTGCGGTGAGCACCGTGGTCAGCGTCTCGTCGACGCGCGCGCGGTCGCCGCGCGCGATGACCGGCGACTTCAGCTCCCAGCCCTCGCCCGCGCGCGCCACCCGCACCGTGTCGTCGCGGCGCTTGAGCTCCATGGCCGTGACGTCGGCCGCCTCGGCCTGAAACACCCGGCCCTTGCGCGTCTCGACGCGCTCGCGCTCGGGCGCCCAGCGGATCTCGTACAGGTAATAGAAGCCGCCGACGAGCAGCAGGACGATGGCGAGCGCGGTCGTCGTGTGCCAGCGCATCGCGCGCTAGGTCGTGGAGCGCCGGCGGACCAGGGCCACGATCCCGCCCGCGAGCACGAGGCCGGGCAGGACGACGAGCGGCAGCAGCGCCACGACACGACCCTGCTGGGCGCTGAGGAAGATCGGCGTCTGCTTCGTGTCCTTCGGCCGCACCGTGATCTGATCCTCTTCCTCGGCCAGCCAGCTCACGGTGTTGAGGAAGAAATCCCGGTTGCCCTGAACGTTGAGGAACTGGTTGGTGGCGAGATTCGACGTGCCGTACACGACGATGCGCGCCTTGTCCTTCGTCACCACCGCGGCGACCGGCAGCGGCCCCTTCGGATCCTGGGGGTCGGGCTTGGCCGTCCCCTGCTCGAGGGCCTGGCGGTCGGTCTCGCCCCACGATTCGGGGCTCGTGCGCGCGAGTGGCTGGACGTTGACGCCCGTCGGCAGCGTTTTCACCGGCGTGACCGTGCGCGTGAGCGGAAAGAGCGTCGTGATGCCCGCGAGGTCGCGCGTGATCGCGTGCGGCTCGTACTGCTGGATGATCGGCACCTCGGGGCCGATGCCGAAGAGCCGGCCGATCGGCGAGAGCTCGACCACCAGGTTGTCCCCGAGATCGACGCCCCAGCGCGCGAGGAAGCGCTTGATCGTGGCGTCCTGCATCCGCGCCGGAAACGGCGGGTCGACCATCGCCAGGACTTTGCCGCCCTTGCCCAGATAGGCGTCGAGCGCGTCGACCTCCGGCGGGAACAGGTCGGTGCGGGGCCCCGGGATCACGACGACGGCGGCGTCGTCGGGAATCGCCGTCGCGCGCGCGAGCGCGAGCGGCTTGACGTCGTAGTTCGCTTTCTCGAGGGCGCCCTTGGCCTCCGAGAACCCCGGCCGATCGGTGTTGCCAATCTCGTGCTCGCCGTGGCCCTGGACGACGTACACCGTGCGCTTGCCCTCGCGCGTCACCTTGAGGAGGCCGTTGGTCAGCTTCTCTTCCTCGGCGTCGAGGACCTTCTCCGAGCGGGCCTTCGTCTCCAGCACGATCGTGCCGTACGACTCGATGCCATAGCGCCGTGCCAGCGCCGGATCGCTGTCGGGATCGACGATCTTCCACGTCAGCTTCTTTCCGGCGAACCCGGCGTATTGCTTGAAGAGGTCCTCGGCCACGCGCTTGCCCGGCTGATCGGAGCGGAAGAAGCCGACGACGTTCACGTCCGTCTTCAGGCCGCGGAGCACGGTCACGGTCTGGGGCGACAGGCTGCGACGCTTGTTCTCGGTGAGGTCGAATCGCTTGCTGTGCCGGGCCGAGAGCGCCTCCACGAAGCCGACCACGCCGAGGACGAGCAGGATCGAGACCAGCGCGTTGAGGCCGTACGACATCGTCCGCGCGCCCATCTTTCGGCGGGCCCCGGCCAGCCACGGCAGGGCCGACAGCACGACCAGCACGATGCCCGCCACGACGAGCGGCCGCCAGAAGCGCCCCTGGCTGGGCAGGGCAAATGGCTGGATGACGGCCGCCGCCAGCGCGACCAGCCCGACATAGAACGCGACGTCCGCGAGCCGGCGCATGCCTACCCCTTCCACCGGCGCGCCTCGAGCGAGCGAAGCGCGAGGAACAACGCGACCAGCGTGAAGTTGACGTAGAAGATGACGTCCTTCGTCTCGAACACGCCCTTGGAGAAGCTGTCGTTGTGCTCCGTGAGCGACAGGTGCTGCAGCAGACGCCCGATCGCGGGGTCCGCGAAGTCCGCCGACCAGCCCACCACCCAGAACATCAGGAGGATCAAGAAGCTCACCAGCGCCGCCACGATCTGGTTCTCCGTCAGCGACGAGGCGAAAACGCCGACGGCGATGAACGTCGCGCCCATGAGCAGAAGGCCCACGTAGCCGGTGAGGATCGGTCCCCACTCGAGCGGCGCGAAGTACCAGATGATCGCCGGATAGAGCAGCGTGAGCGCGATCATCAGCGCGTACAGCGCGAAGGCGGCCAGGAACTTGCCCAGCAGCACGGCGCCGTCGCGCACGGGATAGGTCAGCAGAAGCTCGATGGTGCCACTGCGCCGCTCCTCGGCGAACAGGCGCATCGTCAAGAGCGGCATCATGAGCAGCAGGATCACGCTGAAGTTCGAGAACAGCGGCCGTAGCACGCCGTCGGTCACGTTGAGCCCGCCGCCCATGGGATTCATCGCCGACTGCATCGACACCCGCGCGTAGTAGCTGAAGATCGAATAGAAGAAGTAACCGGCGATGAACAGGAAGACGGCCATGATCACCCATGCCACCGGCGAGGTAAAGTAGAGCCGCATCTCCTTTTTGAAGATCGGCCAGATCCTCACGGCGTCTCCTCCGGCGCGCTCTGCTCTCCGGCTACCACGTGCAGGAAGACCTCCTCGAGCGTCATGCCCATACGCCGCAGCTCCCGCAGGTCCCAGCGCTTCTGGGCGGCGAGCAGGAACACCTCGCCACGCACGTCGCGTCCGCGCGAGGACTCGACCACGTAGCGCCCGATGCCGTCATAGCCGGGGAGATCGTTCACCGACACCACGCCGGGAATGAGCCGCAGGGCGTCCCGCACCGCGGCCGCCGGCGGCCCGGCGATCTCGACCTCGACGCGCGAGGTCGGAAAGAATTGCTCGACGAGGCTATCGATCGGGCCCTGCGCGACGATCATGCCCCTGTTGATGATGACGACCGAGGAGCACACCATCGACACCTCGGGCAGGATGTGCGTCGACAAGATCACCGTGTGCTCGCCGGCCAACGACTTGATGAGCTCCCGGATCTCGGTGATCTGCCGGGGATCGAGGCCGATGGTGGGCTCGTCCAGGATCAGCACCGCGGGATCGCTCACGATCGCCTGCGCCAGCCCGACGCGCTGCCGGTAGCCTTTCGACAACTTGCCGATCAGCCGATTCTGAACGTCGGCGATGCGGCACCGCTCCATGGCCTCGGCCACGCGCTTCTTGCGCTCGCCGCGCGGCACGCCCTTGGCCTCGGCAACGAATTCGAGATACGGCGCGACGCGCAGGTCGGTGTAGAGCGGCACGTTCTCCGGCAGGTACCCGATGCGCCGGCGCACCTCCAGCGACTCTCGGAAGACGTCGTAGCCGGCGACCTTGGCGCTGCCGCCGCTGGCGGGCATGAAGCACGAGAGGATCCGCATCGTCGTCGACTTGCCGGCGCCGTTGGGGCCGAGGAAGCCGACAATCTCGCCCGGCGCGACGTTGAACGACACGTCGCGGATCGCGGTGACGGGGCCGTAGTGCTTGGTGAGATTTTGTACTTCGATCATCCGGCCGACTAGGGATTATACAGCCGACGGCGGCAAGGGCAATGCGACCGGCATGATGGCGGCCAGCCAGGCCGGGACGGCGATCATCTTCGAGGTGGCCGGGTCCCAGCACGCGTGCAGCGTGGAGCCCGACGCGACGCGCTCGCCGCGGTCGTTCACGAGCTCGTAGCCGAAGCGGAAGGACGCGCGCTTGCGCTCGGCGATCCAGCACCGCGCCTCGAGCAGGTCGTCGAGCAGAGCCGGCTTGTGATAGCGGACGACGGCCTCCACCACGGGCATGTGCACCTTCTGATCGACGTCGGACATGGCATGGCCCTGCTGCCGAAGGAACTCGACGCGCGCCACCTCGAAGTAGGTCAGGTAGTTGGCGTAGTACACGACCTTCATGCAGTCGGTCTCGGCGTAGCGGACGCGGATGGGCGTGGTGGTGATCACAGGTACTGTCCGTAGCGGATCTTCTCGACCACGCTGCGCACGCGCTTGTAGCGGTCGATGGCTTCCAGCAGGTCCTGGGTGCTGACCAGCGACGCGTCCCCGCCCTCGGCGACCCGATGCACCTTTTCCTCCCCTGCGCGGCGCAGGATCTCGGTGATGTCGGCCCCGCTCATGCCGCCCATCATCGGCAGCGCCTTGCGATAGTCGACGGGCTCGAACAGCGTGCGACCCGCGGTGCGCTCCATGCGCGCCTTCAGCAGCTCCAGGATCTCGCGCTGCTCGTCGGCGTCGGGGAGCGTGACCTCCACCAGATGGTCGAGCCGTCCCGGCGCGACGAGACCCGAATCCACCGCGTCCGTGCGGCTGGTGGAGGCGATCACGAGAATCCGAGCGCTTTCGGGGAGGCCGTCGAGCCGCTCGCAGAGCGTCGCCACCAGCCGGGCGCTCGCCTCCCGCGCCTGGGGCGGCGGCAGCAGGTGCTCGAGCGACAAGGCCTCGGCCTCGTCGAGGAACAGCACCGCCTTGCCCTCGCCCGCCGCGATTCGCAAGATCTCCTGGAGCAGCTCGCCGGTGTTGGCGGCGAACTTCGAGGTGAGGTTGAACAGCTTGACGTGGTAGAAGATCGCGCCCGCCGAGGCGGCGAGCGCGCGCGCGAGCTTCGATTTCCCCGTGCCCGGTGGCCCGTACAGCAGCACACCCTTCGGCGGCGTGATCCCCCACTCTTGATACAGCTCGGGCTTGGTCAGCGCGTGCGAAAAGCCGCGCAGCGCCGCCTTGGCCTGTCGGAGCCCGCCGACGTCGTCGAACGAGACGCTCGGACGGATGTCGGTCTCGATGCGGCCGGTGAGATCGCCGAACTTTTCGCCGAGCTTCGCGAAGACGTCCTCGATGCGGCGCTGCAGCGCCCAGCGGAGGTCATCGGCTTCGAGCTTGGACATCGGCCGTCAGTATACCCGCCCGTCTCGCGGGGTGGTGCGGCGTGGGCCGCGCCAGTCCCATCGACAGCGCCGCGCCCACCAGCAGCGAAAAGCAGAGGATCGTCCACATCGAGGCATAGCCGAGCGCATGCGCGACCCAGCCGAAGACGAAGGCGCCGGCCGCCTGGCCGACGAGGAACATCGCGCTGAACACGCCGACGGCAGTCGCGCGGCGGGCGGGCGGCGCGAGGTCGGTCACGAGCGCCGCCAGGCCGGGGTAGAGAAAGCCGTGCGCACCGCCCGAGAGCAGCCCGGCGAGGAACAGCACCGGCACGACGGGGACCGTGCTCGTGCGCGCGACGAGAATTCCGACCACGGCGAGCAGTGCGGGCGCGCTCGCCTGCAGAAACATCGAGGGCACGATCACGGCGCGCCGGCCGTGCGTGTCGATGAGCCGTCCGCCGAACACGCGCACCGCGATCGCCGCGCCCGCGTACGCCGTGTAGAAGAGCGAGAGCGTGGTCACGGCGAGGCTCTGCGCGAACGTCGGCAGGAACGCGAAGATCGTGCCCGAGCCCAGACCGAAGAAGAGGCTGACGACCATGTGGCGCTGCAGCACGTCCGCGAGCCCGGCGAGCATCCAGCCAGGCGCCGGCGCCGTCGCGGTCGCCCGACGCGGACCGCCGAGACGCAGCACCAGCGCCAGCGGCACGGCGCCCAGCATCGCCGAAATGGCGAACAGCATGCGAAACCCGACCGAGCGCACGATCCACTCACCGAGCAGCGGCGCCACCGCCGTGGCGACGAAGCCGGAGACGCCGAAGATGCCGAGCGCCCAGCCACGCTGCGAGCGAGGCACCAGGTCGACGACGAAGGAGAACATCGCGACGAAGTAGATGGAGAAGCCCACGCCATGCAGCGCGCGGACCAGCGCGAACACCCCGATCGAGTCGAAGGCGATCGGCAGCAGCGACGCCGCGAGCACGAGCGCGGTGCCGCCGACCATGAACGCGCGCCGGCCGAGCGCATCGACCCACGGCCCCACCAGAGGTTGGCACACGATACCGACGGCGCTGTAGATGCCCATCACGATGCCGATGGCCACCTCCGTGCCGCCCAGCGCGTGGACGTGCAGCGGCAGCAGCACGTAGCCATTGAGGCTCAGACTGAAGAAAAAGTTGGTCAGCGTCGCGCGCACGAACGCGCGATGTGCGAGAATCTGCGGCGGCACGCAACATTATTGCATGACCCCCATCGACGCCACGCTGCGCGGCGCCGTCGTCGGCGACGGCGCCGAGACGACGCTCACGCTCGACGCCGACTTCCAGGGGCTGCCGGACGCCGCGCACGGCGGCTCCATGCTCGGACTCTTCGACCTCCTCGCCGCGCGGCGCGGCCAGCGCACGCTGCGCGCGCGATACCTGCGCCGCGTGCCGCTCGGGGTACCGCTCATGCTCACCCGAACGCCGTCGAGCGACGGCGTCGCCTGCCGCGTGGCCGAGCGTGGCGGCGCCGTTCTCGTCGAGGGCGGCGTCGAGGGCGAGCACCTGAGATCGGGCGTCGCGGAGGCGACGGAGACCGGCGTGAGCTCGGCGCGCGGGTCGGAGTGCGCGCCGCTGCCCGTGTCGCTGATGTGCTTCGCATGCGGGATCGAAAATCCGCGCGGCCTGCACGCCCGGCTGACATTCGACGCCGCAACCGTCGGCGGCGTGTGGACGCCACACGCCGCCTTTCGCGCCGGTGACGGGCGCCTCTCGCCGGTCGCGCTCACGACGCTGCTCGACGAGGCCGCCTTCTGGCTCGGCGCGCTCGCGAGCGGTGAGTCGGGGATGACGACGGAGCTCACCGTCGCCGTGCATGGCGATGCTTCGGCCGGCAGCGCGGTGCACGTGAGCGGCGAGCGCGCGGCCACACGGCCGCACGCCGCAGACCCGCGCTACTGGACGACGCGCGTGAGCGCGCACGACGACGCGGGCCGGACGCTGGCCACCGCGTCGATCACGTTCGTGGCCGTGCGCGGCGCCGCGCGCAAGCTGGTCACCGGCCTGCTCGTGATGAATCCGCGCGAGGTCGTCCGCGGCGTCTTTCCCGCCTACTGCGCGTGACCCCGCGGCCGGTCCGGCCGCGCGGCAAAGCTCCCGGCTTCGACCCCGGCTGAGCTACGCTGGAACGCGGCGTCGCGTCGACGCCGCGCGACTCACCGGGCACGGAGGTGACGATGGCCGACGAGCGACACAAATCGATCGCGCGGCGCGTGGAGCGATTGGAGAGCGAAGTCCGCCGTTGGCGGCGCGGCGCCGCGGCGCTGGGACTCGCCGCCGTTGCCGTCATCACCATCGGCGCGGCCGTCCCGCGCGGGCGTGTCGTCGAAGCGCAGAAATTCGTGCTCAAGGATGCATCCGGCCGGGTTCGCGCAGAGCTGGGCCCGACCGACACCGACAACGAGATCGCGCTGCGCTTTCGCGACACGCTCGGGTTGCCTCGCGTGATGGTCGGGTTGCAGGACGAAACGTCGCTGCTCGTCCTCAGCGACAAGACGGGCCGGCCGCGGGCGGGCCTCGTCACGCTGGCCCAGGGCGCGCCCGCGTTCACGCTCTACGACACGACCGGCCGGCCGCGCGTCGAGCTCGGCCTCGCCCGCGAGGGCGACCCGCATGCGGCGCTGCTCGACGCGCGGGGCGGCTCGGCGTGGAAGGCGCCGTGAGGGCGCCGCTCAGGCCCTGAGGTGCTTGTCGAAGAAGGCCAGGCACCGCTTCCAGGCATCCTCCGCGGCCTCCTTCCGGTAGACCTGTGGCCGATCATCCGAGAAGAAGGCGTGCGGCGCGCCCGGGTAGAGCACGAACTCGACGTTCGGGTTCGTCTTCTTGAGCTCCGCCTCGAACGCCTTCACGTCCGCCGACGGAATGCCGGTGTCGGCGTCGCCGTAGAGCCCGAGCACCGGCGCCTTGATCTTCGGCGCGACGGTGAACGCGTCGACGCCGGGCGTGTCCGCGTACACGCGCTTGACGTGGCCGTACCACGGCACGGCCGCGGTGACGTCCGGGTTTTCCGCCGAGAAGTGCAGTGTCAACGCGCCGCCGCCGCAGAAACCCGTCACGCCGAGCCGCTCCGGCCGCGCCCAGGCTTGTGACTTGGCGAAATCTGCCGCGGCGCGAATGTCGCCGAGGTACTGCTTGCGACCGATCGACGCCGAGATCTTCGCCAGCTCCGGCTGCGCCTTGCCGAACATGAGCCCCTCGCGAAAGAAGAGCTCCGGGGCGATCGCGTAGTAGCCGGCTTGCGCGAAGCGGCGCACCACGTCCTTGTTCTGATCGGTATTGCCCGTGAAGCCGGAGATGACGACCACGATCGGATAGCGAGCCTGACGCTCGGGACGGGCGTCGTAGGCCGGGATCTTCGTGCCGCCCACGTTCAGCTCAACGTCGCGCACGAGGATGCCGCGCGTGTCGGTGGCGATCGCCTGGGCCAGCGAGATCCCGGGCGTCAACACACCGCCCACCGTGGTGAACGCGCCGAACTTCATCACTTCTCTGCGGCTCAACGGATTCACGGCCATGACAGCCTCCTGGGGACGAGGTGGATGCGAACCCGTAAACGACCCTCTCGGTCGCGCGGTTCCCTGCGCCTCAGACAACCCCACGGCGGCGGAGATCGGCGAGGTCGTCGCGGCTGAGCCCGAGCCGCCCGCAATAGATCTCTTCGTTGTGCGCGCCGACGGTCAATGGTCCCGTCTCGCGGATTTCGCCCGGCGTGGCCGACAGCCGCGGTACGACGCCGATCATGTGCAGGAGACCGCCCAGCGGGCTCGGCAGCTCGACGATGTTGCGTCGCGCCTGCACCTGCGGGTCATCGAAGATGTCCCGCACGCTCGCCACGCGCGAGCACGGCACCTCGGCGGCATCCAGCCGCGCCAGCGCCTCGGTGGCGTCGAGCGCTCCGACCCAGCGCGCCACCGCGGCGTCCACGGCCTCGCGACGCGCCAGACGCGCCGCCATCGTGGGAAACTCCGAGACCAGCGCGGGCTGGTTCATGGCCTTCGTCGCCAGACGCTCGAACATCCGGTCGTTGGTACACGCGATGGCGATGAAGCCGCCGTCGCGCGCCGCATAGTGGTTGTGGGGCACGACGTATTCGGTGGCCGAGCCGATCCGCTCGCGCACGTAGCCCGTCGCGCCGTACACGGGCACCAGCTCATCGAGCATGCGGAGCATCGGCTCGTAGAGTCCGATGTCGACCACCTGTCCCTCGCCGGTGCGGTCGCGGTGGCGCAACGCCGTCAGCGCGCCGAAGGCGCCGAACGCGCCCGCGAGATAGTCGGGGATCGTCGGCGTGCCGGGGCTGACCGGCGGGCGATCGGGGTGACCGGACAGGTACGACGCCCCGCTCACGGCGGCGGCGATCCGACCGAAGCCGGGGCGCTCGCGCGCCGGCCCCGTCTGCCCGAATGCCGAGATGCGCACCATCACGAGGCCGCGGTTCACGGCGCGCAGATCCTCCCAGCCGAGGCCCCACCGCTCCATCGTGCCCGGCCGGAAGTTCTCCGCGAGCACGTCGGCCGAGGCGGCCAGGCGGCGCAGCAGCGCCTGTCCGTCCGGCGCGCGCAGGTTGCACGTGATGGACTTCTTGTTGCGCGACTCCACCAGCCACCAGTCTGGCTGTCCGCTCGCCGCGCGGCGGCCGAGACGGCGGAGATCGTCGCCGATGCCCGGCTGCTCGACTTTGATCACGCTTGCGCCGAACTCGCCGAGCAGCGTGCAGCAGAAGGGCGCGGCGACGAACGTCGCGCAGTCCAGCACGGTGAGGCCGTCGAGCGCCTGCACTACGGGCGCTTCTTGTCGGCGTCCACCCACGCCTGCCATTCGTCGGGCGTGTGTCCGACCGCCACCTTGCCGCCGTTGCGAACCAGTGGGGTGTGCAGCAGGCGCGGCTCGACCAGCGCGCGCTCGAGCAGGCGTTGCGGCGAGTCGAGCGCCACGCGCAGCCCCATCGCCTTGTAGGTGGCGCTGTTCCTGTCGACGAGAGCCGCGGGGCCGAACCGGTCGGCGAAGCGCTTGAGCTCGCCCTTGGCGGCGGGACGCTCTTTCAGATCGACGAAGTGCACGGCGATGCGCCGCTCGGCGAAGAAGCGCAGCGCCTTGCGCGTGTCCTGGCAGTCCTGGAAGCCGAAGATCTGGATGTTTATTGTAGCGGGCTCCGTGAGAACGGCTCGCATCGCGGGTGGCCTGTTCTAGACACGGCCGGCTCCGTTTGTAGCGAGGTCCGAAAGCCCGGCTCGCGCCGTGGGTGGCCTGTTCTAGACACGGCCCGGCTCCGTCGCGCGCGCCTTCTGCGCGGCCGCCTTCAGCTCTTCCCACACGCTCATCGGCACCGGAGGGTGGCCGAGCGGATTCGTGCGCCCGCTGCGCTCGCCGTGGTAATCGGAGCCGCCCGTGGCGACGAGGCCATGGGCGCGACAGAGATCCTTGTAGTGCGCCGTCTGGGCGGCGGAGTGCTCGGCGTAGATCGCCTCGATGCCCATCAGGCCCGCCTCGATCAGCTCGGGAATGATCGCGTCGCGATCGGCGAGTCCGGGATGCGCGAAGACCGGTACGCCATGCGCGCGGCGGATGACACGCACCGCCTCCGCGGGCGACAGCCGCCGGCGCGGAACGTTCGCCGGACCGTTGGCGTGCAGATAGCGGTCGAAGGCCTCGCGAACCGATGTCACGTAGCCGCGCTGCACCATCACCTGCGCGACGTGCGGCCGCCCGGCCGAGCCCTCCTTCACCAGGGCAAAGACCTCGGCGAGGTCGATCGGCATCCCGAGCTCGGCGAGCCTCGCCGCAATTCGCTCCACGCGCGCCGCGCGCTCGACGCGCTGCTCCCGCAGGAAATCCTGAAACCACGCCGCCTCGTGATCGACGTAGTAGCCGAGCACGTGCACCTCGGCCCCGGGCACGTCGCAGTTGATCTCGAGGCCCGGCACGATGGTCAATGGCGGATGGCGTGCGGCCTCGTCGAACGCGTCGCGCAGCCCCTCGGTCGAATCGTGGTCCGTCACCGCCAGCACGCGCACGCCGCGCCTGGCCGCCGCCTGCACGAGCTCGCGCGGCATCAGCGTGCCGTCGGACGCCGTCGTGTGCGAATGCAGGTCGACGCCGGAGCTCATCCCGCTTGGGGACCTCGACATGGCCTCCAAATCCCCCAACGCTCGGACGGGCCGCGGCCAAGCCCTGGCGCGCCTCGGATCGACGCGACGCCTATCACTGCGACATCAGATAGCAGAGCAGCGTGCGCACGGGCGCGCCGCTGGCGCCGCGCGGACCGGTCGGCGTGTCCTTTTCGACGAACGCCGGGCCTGCGATGTCGAGGTGCGCCCACGGCCGGTCGCCCGCGAACTCCTTGAGGAAGAGTCCCGCGGTGATCGCGCCGCCGCCGCGCGGGCCGACGTTGTTGAAGTCGGCGACGTCGCTCTTCAGGTTCTCGCGATACTCGTCGATGAGCGGCAGCTGCCACACGCGCTCGCCCGCATTCTCGGCGGCGGCGAGCAGCCGATCGGCGAGCCCCTGATCGTTGGCGAACAGCCCTGAGCACAGCGGTCCGAGCGCCACGACACACGCGCCGGTGAGCGTCGCCATGTCGACCATCTCCTCGGCCTCGATCTTCTCCCGCGCGTAGCAGAGCGCATCGGCCAGCGTCAGGCGCCCCTCGGCATCGGTGTTGCCGATCTCGACCGTGGTGCCGTTCATCGCGCGGAGCACGTCACCGGGGCGCACCGCCGATCCCGACGGCATGTTCTCGGTGGCGGCGATGAGACCGTGCACCTCCAGCCCGGGGGACAGCCGCGGCAGCGCGCGCATGATGGCGAGCACGGCCGCCGCGCCGGACATGTCGTTCTTCATCCGCAGCATCCCCTCGGCCGATTTGAGGTCCAGACCGCCCGAGTCGAACGTGATGCCCTTGCCGATGATGGCGACGCGCCGCCGCTTGCGCCCCGACGGCGTGTACGAGAGATGGATGAACTTCGGCGGCTGCTCACTGCCCGCGGCGACGCCGAGGAACAACCCCATGCCCATCTTCTGGCACTCGGCGCGGTCGAGCACCTTGAGGCCCAGCTTCGCGTCCTTGGCGATGTCGCCGGCGACCTTTGCGAGGTACGTCGGGTGCACGTCGTTGGCCGGGCTGTTCACGAGATCGCGCGCAAAGCAGGTCGCGTCCGCGAAGACTTCTCCCGTGCGCGCGCCGTCGGACACCTCGCGGCGCCGCCGGCCATCGGGCTCGACGACGGTCAGCGTCTCGACGCGCTTGTCGGCCTTCTCGCGTTTGTAGCGGTCGAACGTGTAGGCGCCGAGCAGCGAGCCTTCGGTCACCGCATGGGCGCGCGCGCGCGCGGGCAGTCGGTCGCCGAGCACGTCGATAGCGACGGATTTGGCGCCGAGATCGCGCGCGCGGCGCACGCCGGCGGAGGCGGCGCGCCGAAGCGTCTCCGACGAAAGGTCCAGGCGCTTGCCGAGCCCGACGACGACGACCCGCCCCGCGGGAATACGCCCGGCCGTGTGCAGATGCGTGACCTGCGCGGGCTTCGCCCCGAACCGCTCGGCGTCGATCACCTCGCGGAGCTGCCCGCCTAATGCCTTGTCTACCCTCGCGGGGACGTCGCGAAGCTTGGCCTCTTCGGCATACACCCCGAGCACGATCGCGTCGGCCTTCATCGTCTCGAGCGGCCCTCCGCCCACGTCGACGTTCACGCGCCACCTCCCGTCGACAGCGCGGCGGCACGGCGAATCATGTCCATCAGCCCGTCGGTCGTGAGCAAGCGATCCACCTCATCCATTGGCACCCAGCGCACCTCCGCCGCATCGTCGCCGGCCGTGATCGTGTCGTCGTCGGATTCCGGGAAGGCCAGGTAATCCACCAGCACCCAATGATAGCGAACGCGTCCGTCGGCATCGCGCGTGACGCGGTCGAGCACGCCGGCGAGACCGGCGATTCGCACCTTGATGCCGCACTCCTCTTCGACCTCGCGGCGCGCGGCGTCCACGGACGTCTCGCCGAGGTCGACGAGGCCGCCCGGCAGGCTCCAGCGTCCCTCGGCGGGGGGTTTTCCGCGACGCACGAGCAGCACCCGCCCGCGGGAGAGCACGACGGCCCCCACGCCGACGCGCGGATAGTCGGGGTACTCGCGGCTCATGGCCCCGTTCCTATGGATGCGCGGGCGCGGTCAGGAACGTCTCGCGCCCATAGCGGTCGCCCACGAGCGTCTCGAGCCGCGCGATCTCATCGGCCGAGAGCCCGCCAGGCGAGAGTGTCAGGCCATGCTCGGCCTCGAACGCGTCGGCGAGCGCCCGGGCGACGGCGTCGAACGAAGGGCGGCGGCCGGTGGCGGCCTCCAGCGTGGTCAGCGTGGCGAGCGGATCGCGCGTGGTCGGAAACAGCTCGCGAAGCCGCGCGCCGTCCACGCCGAGCAGGACTGCGCCGTGCTGGAGGAACGACGTGCCGAGCCGGCGCTGCGCGCTGCCGACGAGCTTCCGCCCGCCGACCTCGATCTCGAACGCGCCCGTTCGAGCGAAGCAGAACGCGGGATCGGGCCCGAGCCCACGTCCGGTCGGAATCATCTCCGCGCCGGCCCCGAGGGTGTTCAGGCCGCGGACGAGCGCGCGCGCGACCCACCGATAGGTTTCGAGCAAATCGCCGCCGATGCCGAGATCCGCGGCGGTGGCCGTCACGCAGTACGTCAGCTCGTGCTCGGGCCCGTCGTGGTAGAGCGCGCTGCCGCCCGTCGGCCGCCGCACGAGACCGACGCCGAGGCGCCGGCACGCCGCGACGTCGACGTGGCGATCGAGGGGCTGGCCGTAGCCGACGGAGACCGTCGGCGGATCCCAGGCGAAGAAGCGCACGGTCGGTGGTGACGTCCCGGCGTGGCGGCCGCGCCACAGCGCCTCGTCGATCGCCATGTTCGAGGCGCCATCGCAGGGCTCGGTGATCAGCAATCGCCACGCGGACGCGGTCACGCCGGGGCCTACGCGTCCGCGGAAGCGGTCAGGAGGAGGCTCGGGACGGCGGCGGCGATCAGCCGCGCGGCGTCCACGTGAGATTCGGCTCGCGCGCGGCGCGCGTCTGGTCCAGGCGCCGCACCGGCGTCGTCACCGGTGCCGAAGTCGCGATGGCCGGATTGTCCTTCGCCTCGCGCGCGATCTGAATCATGGCGTCGCAGAACTGGTCGAGCGTCTCCTTCGACTCGGTCTCGGTCGGCTCGATCATCAGCGCCTCTTCGACGATCAGCGGGAAGTACGTCGACGGCGCGTAAAAGCCGAGGTCGAGCAGCCGCTTGGCGATGTCGGTGGCCGCCACGCCCTGCTTCTTCTGCCGGCGAGCCGACAGCACACACTCGTGCATGCACGGGCCGGGGACGGAGACGTCGTAGTCGGCCTCGAGGCGCTTCATGATGTAGTTCGCGTTGAGCACGGCGTTGTCCGACACGCTGCGCAGGCCGTCGGCGCCCATCGTCCGGATGTACGTGTACGCGCGCACCAGCATGCCGAAGTTGCCCCAGAACGCCTGCAGCTTGCCGATCGACTTCGGCCGCTTCCAATCGAGCGTGTACGTATCGCCGTCCTTGACCACCACCGGTGTGGGCAGAAAGGGCTCCAGGTGCGCCTTGATCCCCACCGGCCCCGCGCCCGGGCCACCGCCGCCGTGCGGCGTCGTGAACGTCTTGTGCAGGTTGAAGTGACACACGTCGAAGCCGAGGTCGCCCGGCCGTGTGATACCGAGGATCGCGTTGAGGTTCGCCCCGTCCATGTAGACCTGCACCCCCTTGGCGTGGCAGATCTCGGTGATCTCCATGATGCGCGGCTCGAACATGCCGAGCGTGTTCGGCACCGTGATCATGAACGCGGCGACGTCGGGGCCGACCGCGCCCGCGAGCGCCTCCACGTCGACCTCGCCGTTGGGCAGCGACTTCACCTCGACGACCTCGTAGCCGGCGATGGCGGTCGAGGCCGGATTCGTGCCGTGCGCGGAGTCGGGGATGAGCACCTTCGTGCGCTTCTCGCCGCGCGAGGCGTGGTAGGCGCGGATCATCAGCACGCCGGCGAACTCGCCCTGCGCGCCGGCGGCCGGCTGCAGCGACACGGCGTCCATGCCCGCGATCTCGGCGAGCATCTGCGCGAGATCGAGCATGAGGCGCAGCGCGCCCTGCGCGTCCTCGGCCCGGGTCAGCGGATGCAGCCGCGCGAAGCCGGGCACCCGCGCCATGTCCTCGTTGATCTTCGGGTTGTACTTCATCGTGCACGAGCCGAGCGGGTAGAAGTGCGTGTCGACGCCGTAGTTCATGCGCGACAGCCTCGAGTAGTGGCGGACGACGTCGAACTCGGAGACTTCCGGCAGCCCCGCCGCCGCGCCGCGCAGGAACTTCTTCGGCAGCAGCTCGGCAACGGGCGGCCCCGGCACGTCGCTCTCCGGCAACGAGAAGCCGACGCGGCCCGGCGAGGACAGCTCGAAGACCAGCTTGTCGTAGCCGCTCACTTCACGGCCTCCGCGAGCGCGGCGACGTAGGCGTCGATCTCGTCGCGCGTTCGCTGCTCGGTCACCGCCACCAGCAGGCAATCGGCGAGCGCACGGTCGTAGGTCTTGAGTGGCACGCCGGGAAGGATGCGTTTACGGGCCAGCTTCGCGACGACGCTGCTCGGCGACTTCGGCAGGCGCAGCGTGAATTCCTTGAAGAACGGCGCCGAGAAGCGCAGCGAGACGCCCGCCACCTTGCTGAGCTGATCGGCAGCATAGTGCGCCTTCGCGGCCGACAGCTCGCCGACGCGCCGCAGTCCCTGCTTGCCGAGCGTCGCCATGTAGATGGTGGCCATCAGCGCGCAGAGCGCCACGTTGGTGCAGATGTTCGAGGTCGCCTTCGCGCGCCGAATGTGCTGCTCGCGCGTCTGCAGCGTGAGCACGAAGCCCCGCTGTCCGTCGCGGTCGACGGTGGCACCGACGAGCCGTCCAGGCATGCGCCGCACCAGCTCGTTCTTGGCGGCGAAGACGCCGAGGTTCGGTCCGCCGAACGACATCGGCACGCCGAGCCCCTGCCCTTCGCCGACGACGATGTCCGCGCCCAGACGTCCCGGCGCTTCGAGCACGCCCAGATTGACGGGATCGGCCACCACGATGAGCAGCGCCCCTGCGGCGTGCGCGATCTCCGCGGCGGCCGCAATGTCCTCGAGGCACCCGTAGAAGTTCGGAGACTGGATCACGAGCGCGGCGGTTTTCTTGCCGACGAGCTTCGCGCCGCCGTCCGCCTCGAGCACGCCCTGGGGCGCCGGCACGTCGCGCAGCCGGATGGCCGGGCCATCGCAGTACGTCGCCACGACGCGCCGGTAGAGCGGGTTCACGCCTCGCGCCAGGACGATCTCCGTCCGCTCCGTGACCGAGTGCGCCATCAGCGCGGCTTCGGCGAGCGAGCTCGCGCCGTCGTAGATCGACGCGTTGGCCACGTCCATCCCCGTGAGCTCCGCGATCATCGTCTGGTACTCGTAGATGGTGCGAAGCGTGCCCTGGCTCGCCTCGGGCTGATAGGGCGTGTAGGCCGTGAAGAACTCGCCGCGCGAGATCAGATGGTTGATCGGGCTCGGCACGTAGTGGTCGTAGGAGCCCGCGCCCTGGAAGCACGCGTAGCGGTCGGCATCGGCGTTCCTGGCCGCCAGCTCGCGCATGTGCCGCACGAGCTCGCCCTCCGCCAGCGCCGGCGGCAGCGCGAGCGGACGCGAGAGTCGCGCCTTGGGCGGGATCTTGACGAGCAGGTCCTCGATCGACGAGGCGCCGACCGTGCGGAGCATCTCACGCTGCTCGGCCACCGTGTTCGCGATGTAGCGGCTCGCCATCAGTGCCCGCCGCCTTGCGCCACGAACTCCTCGTACTGCTGCGAGGTGAGCAGCTGCTCCAGCTCGGCCGGGTTCGACGGCTTCACCACGATCATCCAGCCCTTGCCGTACGGATCCTTGTTCACCGTCTCCGGCTTTTGCGGCAGCTCCGCGTTGGTCTCGAGGATCTCGCCGGAGATCGGCGCGAACAGGTCGGAGACCGCCTTGACCGACTCGACGACGCCGAACGCCTGGTGCGCGACGACCTTGGCCCCGACCTTCGGCAGCTCGACGAACACCACGTCGCCGAGCTGTTCCTGCGCGAAGTCCGTGATTCCGACGCGGACGCGATCGCCGTCCCGCTTGGCCCACTCGTGCTCACGGGTGTACTTGAGGTCGCCTGGAACGTTGCCCATTGGATTAGGTCCTCATTTTTTCACACGAGAAGGATGGAACGGCGTCTTCACGACGCGCCCGGGCTTCACCTGGCCGCGGATCTCGACGCCCAGCGCGGTGCCGATCGCGGCCTGCGCGCTCGGCACGTACGCGAGCGCGATGGAGCGCTCCACCGATGGGCCGTACGACCCGGACGTGATGACGCCGATCGGATTTGCCGTCGGGGCGCTTTCGCGCCCGACGCTCGGCGAATCACCACGCGAGGCCACCACCGGATAGCCGTGGCGCGCGATCGAGCGGTCGGCCATCTCGACGCCGACGAGCTTGCGCGCCGGGCCCGTCGCGCGCACCTTCTCGATCGCGTCGCGACCGATGAACTCGCCCTTGGCTGGCTTGACGATCCAGCCGAGGCCGGCTTCCAGCGGATTCGTCGTCGCGTCGATGTCGTTGCCGTAGAGCGCGTAGCGCATCTCGAGGCGCAGAGTGTCCCGCGCGCCGAGGCCCACCGGCACGACGCCGTCGCCGCGGCCGGCCTCGAGCAGGGCGGACCAGAGTCGCGGCGTGTCGGAAGCGGCCACGTAGAGCTCGAAGCCATCCTCGCCGGTGTAGCCGGTGCGCGAGATGAGCGCGCGCGCGCCGGCGACGCGGCCCTCGGCGAAGTGGTAGTACGCGATGCGCGTCACGTCGGTATCGGCGAGCCGACCGACGAGCGCTTCCGCTTTCGGGCCCTGCACCGCGATGAGACCGGTCGCCTCGGACACGTTGCGCCAGCGCGCGCCGACCCCGTGTTGCGTCACCCAGCTCCAGTCCTTGTCGATGTTGGAGGCATTCACCGTGAGCATGTAGCGATCGGCGGTCAGGCGGTACAGCGTGAGGTCGTCGACGATGCCGCCATCGGGGTAGCAGAGCACGGAATATTGCACCTGCCCGATCTGGAGCGCACCGACGTCATTGGTGGTGAACCGCTGCAGCGCCGTCAGCGCGTGCGGGCCGTCGACCTCGAACTCGCCCATGTGACTGACGTCGAAGCACCCGGCGGCCGCCCGCACCGCGCGGTGCTCCTCGACGATACCGGCATACTGGACGGGCATTTCCCAGCCGCCGAACGGCACCATGCGGGCGCCGGCCTTCACGTGCGCGTCGTGGAGCGGAGTGCGCTTCAGGGCCGTATTCACGAGCGACCCAGTAGACCACCGGCCCTCCGGACGGGTCAAGGGCCGGGTCGGCGCGGCGCCTGGGCGCTCGGCATTCGGATTGCTACCTATCATCGGCATGGAAGAGGGGCCACGGGCCGCACGCAAACGCTTGCGGGTGCTGCTCGTCGAAGATGCGGCGGACATCCGAGAAGTTTTTACGTTTCTTTTGCTCGCGGAGGGCGTCGAGGTCGTCGCGGCGGCCAGTGGGCAGGAAGCGATGAAGCTTGCGGCATCAGGCGATTTCGACGTCGTGCTGACCGACCTGGGATTGCCCGACGTTCCGGGCGATGTCGTGATCCGGCGCGTGCTCGCGAGCGCGCGGCGGCGGCCGCGCGTCATCGTCGTGACGGGATATGATGAGCCGTTCGTGAGCCGCGCCCGTCAGGCCGGCGCCGACGTGGTCCTCAACAAGCCGGTCGTCTGGGCCAACCTCGCGAGCACCCTCGCCGCCGCCTAGCGTGTAAGTTCTTCCCCTTGGGGAAAACTCAGCGCACCTGGTACCCCTTGTGTGACATGCAGGTCGCGTACGCCTGTTCGTACCCTTCTTTCGACTTCGAGTACTTGTAGCCACCGCCGACTGCCGCACCGCCGACCGCACCCGTCGCGGCGCCGATGGCCGCGCCCGTTCCCGCGCTGCCGGCGGCCGCACCGATCGCAGCACCCGCCGCGGCGCCTCCGAGCGCGCCGATGGCCGCGCCGACGCCGGCACCCTTTGCCGTGTCCATCGCGGGGTCATAACCCGTCTGCTGCTTCGCCGCGAACTGACAGTCGTTGGTATCGCGCGCGTGCTGCTCGGCCGTTTGCCCCTTGAGTGGTGTGGTGAGCGTGGACGGCCGCGGCGCCTCCGACGACGCACAGCCGGAGAACGCGATCGCGACCAGGACGACAGCCACCGCTCGCTTCATCCGACGTCTCCTGTGGACATCCGTCTGAACAGCGAGCCGGGGTGGCCCTCCCGGAAGGGATGATGCTCGGGAGCATGTTACACGAGCCGGGGCAAAACCTCGTCACCGAGCAGACGGATGCTGCGGAGCACCCGGGCGGGGTCCATACCCGGCCATTGCACGCGCACGATCAGGTCGGTGATCCCGAGCCGCGCGTGATAGCGGGCGATCTCCTCGCGCACGCGGGTGGGATCGCCGATGAGGAACCGATCCCGCGCGAGGGTCTCGAAGTCGTGGCCGAAGCTTTCGCCCGGCGGCAGCGCCTTGTCCTGTTCCCATGCGCGATACGCGACGTACTTGGCTTCGAGGAACGGCTGCGCCTCCTGCAGCGCCGTCCTGGCGTCGGGCGCAACGTAGCACTCGCGGATCAGCGGGATCGCCCGCGCCGGCGGCCGGCCGAGCGCTTCGCGCGTCTCGTGAAAGCGTGCGAGCTGGCGCTCCAGGGTCGGCAGCGTGGTGTGCGGGTTCATGAGCCACGCGTCGGCCAGCCGCGCCGCGCGCTTGACGCCCACGTCCGCGTTGGCGGCGAGCCAGATCGGCGGCCGCGGCTGCTGCAGCGGCCGCAGCGAGATGCGTACGTCGCGAAGTTGGAAGTGCTTGCCCTGATACGACACGGGCTCGCCGCTCCAGAGCCGCTCCAGCACCTCGAGGCCCTCCTCGAGTCGTCCGACACGCGCGCGGGGATCGACGCCGAGCGCGGCGTTCTCGACATCGCGATAGCCGAGGCCAACGCCGAAGATGAAGCGCCCACCCGTGATGACGTCGAGCGTGGCAACCTGCTCGGCCACGTCGACGGGCGCGTGCAGCGGCAGCAGCAGCACCCCGGTGCCGAGCGACATCTCGCCCGCCTCGGCGGCCACGCGGCCCAGCGTGGGCAGCGGCTGGAAATAGGTGTACGGCGCGGAGAGGTAGTGCTGGCTCGCCCAGACGTGGGAGAACCCGGCCACGCGCGCCGCCCGCACCTGTCCCAGGTGTTCGGCGAAGCGCGTGGCCTGTGGATCGTCGGGCGGATGTTGAACCGACAGCCCGAGGCCGAGACGCATCTACTGGCGCGCGAGCACGCGGGCGAGCGCGTTCACGAACCGATCGACGTCCTCGTCGCTCGTGGCCAGCGCGATGGCGCCGAGCCCCCGCTGGGTCATCAGAATGCCGTCGTTCAGCAAGCCCATGAACACGCGCAACGGCAGCTCGAGGTCTTTCGGCCGCGCCGAGCGATAGTCGGTGAGCTTCTCGGTCGTCCAGTGCAGCCAGAACAGCGAGCCGACGCCGCTGACCTGGCCGCGCCGCCGTGTGGCGGTCAGCAGCCGCGCAACCCCACCGCGCAGACGCTCGCCGAGCGCGTCCAGCCGCGCGTACGCTTCCGGCGTGAGCGCGTTGAGGGTCGCGAGGCCGGCCGCCATCGTCACCGGGTTGGCGTTGAACGTGCCGCCCTGACTGATGCGTGCGCCGCCGGTGGGCTGGCCGTCGGCCGTGCGCGTACGCGGATCGTAAAAGGCCATGATGTCGCGCCGGCCGCCAAAGGCGCCGACGGGCAGGCCGCCGCCGATGATCTTGCCGAGCGTCGTCAAGTCGGGGCGGACACCGAAGAGCTCCTGCGCGCCTCCCCACGCCACGCGGAAGCTGATCACCTCGTCGAAGATGAGCACGATGCCGCGGCGCTGCGTCTCTTCGCGCAGCCACGTGAGGAACCCATCCACCGGCGAAATGAGGCCGGCGTTGCACAGGATGGGATCGACGATGAGGGCCGCGATCTGCTCGCCCTCTCGCGCGAGGATCTCGGCGCACGCCTCCTGGTCGTTCCACGGCAACACGACGACGTGCTTGAGCACGGCGGGCGGGATGCCGGCCGACCACGCCACGGGCTTCGGCCGCTTGCGATTGCCGGCCACTTTGGGATCCGGCGAGACGCTCACCATCACCCAGTCGTGGGTGCCGTGGAAGGCGCCTTCGAACTTCGCGATCTTCGCGCGACCGGTGAACGCGCGCGCCAGACGCACCGCGTTCATCGTCGCCTCGGTGCCCGAGTTCGTGAAGCGCAGGCTTTCGATCGACGGCATGCGCCGCGCGATGGCCTCGGCGAGCCGGATCTCGTGCTCCGTCGGGCCGGGGAACGACAAGCCGTTTTCGGCGACGCCCTGCACGGCCTTCACGACGTCGCCGTGCGCGTGCCCGAGCACGAGGCTCGTGTAGTTGCCGTTCAAGTCGAGCCGCTCGATGCCGTCGGCATCCCAGATGTGGGCACCCTGGCCGCGCTGGAAATAGAACGGGTACGGATCGAAGAACGTCGTCGTCCGGCTGTTGCCGCCCGGCATGACGGCCACGGCATCGTCGTGGAGCGCGCGCGAGCGGGTCGTCTTCGCCGCGTACTCGTGGATTTCCTTTTCCAAACTCATCAGGCGATCTCCTGTAGCTCGACGCTCGCGAAGGCGGCGTCGGAATCTCTGAGCAGCCGGTGGGCGCTGGCGACGTCCACGGCCGTGAAGCGCAAGCGCTGGCCCGGCTTGGCCTGGCCGACGCGCGCGATGTCGAAGGAGCACACGGTGGCGATCTTCGTATAGCCGCCCGTGGACTGCCGATCCATGAGCAGCACGATGGGCTGGCCGTCGCCGGGCACCTGGACGGAGCCGAGGGCGATGCCGTCGGAGATGATGTCGTGGCCGCGCGCGTGAGCGATGCGTGCGCCGCGCAGGCGCGCGCCCATGCGATCGGACTGCGGCAGGACGTCGTACGTCGAGCCCAGGAAGGCGGCGATACCCTCGGCGGTGAAGCGATCGGCCTGCGGGCCGAGCACCACGTGCAGCAGCGCCTCTCCACCCCACTGCGGCCGCGCCGCAGGCGGGACGGTGCGATGCCGCGGCGTCGGCGCCGCGCCGAGCGGCAGACGATCGTCGCGCGCGAGCGCCCGGCCGTGCAGCCCGCCCATCCGCCCACGCAAGTACGTCGCGCGCGAGCCCAGCGCCGGCGGCACGTCGATGCCGCCCGCAACGGCGATGTAACCACGCACACCGGTGCGCGCGGCGCCGACTTTCAGCACGTCACCCGCGGCGAGCGTGAGCGTGGTCCACGCCGGGGCCGGCGTATCGTTCAGCGACAGCGGAGCGTCGGGCCCGGTGACCGCGATGCTGCACGGAGCCTCGGCGCGGAGCCGCGGGCCGAGCAGCGTGAACTCGAGCGCGGCGGCGCCGTCCGGGTTGCCGACGAGCCGATTGGCGAGAACGAACGAGCGGCGATCGACGGGGCCGGACGGCGGAATGCCGTAACGCATGTGGCCGCTGCGCCCCGCGTCCTGCACGGTCGTCTGCGGTCCCGGTTCCAGGACGCGAATCATCGAATCACCGGCCGAAAGACGCGTGCGCCGACGCGTGCGGCGATGTCGTCGAACTCGCGCCGCCCGATGGAGCGAAAGCGGACGCGGTCGCCGGGCTTCAGGAGGATCGGCTCGGGAGCGTCGGGATCGTACAGACGCAGCGGCGTGCGCCCCAGCAGCCAGAACCCGCCGGGACTCTCCACGGGATAGATGCAGCACTGGATCCCGCCGATCGCCACGCTGCCCGCGGGCACCTTCACGCGGGGCGTGTCGTGTCGCGGAATCGTCAGGCGCTCCGGCGCCCCGGTCATGTAGGGCAGCCCGGGGGTGAAGCCGATGAAGTACACCAGGTACCCGGCGCTCGCATGCAGCCGCACCAGCTCGTCGACGGGCATGGCCAGACGCCGCGCGGCGGCCTCGAGGTCGGCGCCGAGCTCGCCGTCGTAGCAGCACGGCACCTCCACCTCGCGGGCGGGTGGCATCGCCGTCGCGCTCGCCTGCTCGGCGAGCGCGCCGAGCTGGCCGCACAACACGTCGTAGCCGACGATGGACGGATCGTAGTACACGAGCAGCGCGCGATATGTGGGAACGGTCTCGACCACGCCGGGCACGGCCTTGTGCGCGATCAGATATTCCAGCGCCCGCACGCGCGTGTTGACCTCCACGCTGATCTCCTCGCCGAGCTCTACGGATACCGCGAGATCACCGGCGGGGAGAAACCTCAACGGGCTAGAAGGCCGCGAGAGCGGCGTTGGGGAGATCGGTGATGAACATGTGGCCGGGGCTGTGCGTGAGCATGAACGGCGGCTTGCTGGCGAGCGCCACCGCCTGCGGCGTCACGCCGCACGCCCAGAACACCGGCACGTCGCCGGGTCGAAACGGCTGCGGATCGCCCCAGTCCGGCTTCGTGACGTCGGCGATGCCGAGCGCCGCCGGATCGCCGATGTGCACCGGCGCGCCGTGCGCGTTCGGAAAGCGCGCGCTCGCCGTCACCGCTTTCGCGAGCTGGGTCGACGGGATCGGCCGCATCGACACGACCATCGGCCCATGGAATACGCCCGCGGGCCGGCAGGCCGTCGACGTCTTCCACATCGCGACGTTCTTGCCGTGCTCGACGTGCCACAGGTCGATTCCCGCCTCCAGCAGCGCCCATTCGAACGTGAACGAGCAGCCGAGCAAGAACGCGACGAGGTCGTCGCGCCAGTACGGCGTCGCGTCGGTCACCTCATCGACGAGCACGCCATCCTTGTAGATGCGGTAGCGCGGCAGGTCCGTCCGCAGATCGGCGCCCGGCGCTACCCCGACGGGCTCGGGGCTGCCGACATCGGTGACCTCGATCAGCGGGCACGGCCGCGGATTGCGCTGACAGAACAGCAGAAAGTCGTAGGCGTAGTCCTTCGGCAGCACCGCGAGGTTCGCCTGCACGTGGCCTTCGCCCAGTCCGGCCGTCACACCGGTGATCTTGCCGCTGCGGATGTCGGCGCGGATCTCGCGCGGATGCCGCGGGTCGATCGCCATGGGGAGGATTCTACCTGATTCCCACCCGCGGCCAGACGTCGGGGTTGGCGAGCACGTGCGGTCGCTCGCCGCGCAGCACGCGCAGCATCTCGCTCGTGACCTGGAGCGTCGCGGTGTGGGTCGCCTCCGCGGTGACGCCGGCCACGTGCGACGACACGACGACGGTGTCGAGGTTGAGCAGCGGGTTGTCGCGCGGCGTCGGCTCCTGCTCGAAGACGTCGAGGCCGGCCGCGCCGAGCTGGCCCTTCACGAGCGCCTCGAACAGCGCGCGCTCCTGCTGCACTCCGCCGCGCGAGGTGTTGACGAAGATCGCGCCGCGCTTCATGAGGCCGAGCGTGCGCTCGTTGATCATGCCGCGCGTCTCGTTGGTCAGCGGCGTGTGGCAGGTCAGCACGTCGACTTGCGGCAGCAGCGCGTCGAGGCTTTTCACCGGCTCGGCGCCGCGGCGGCGAATCTCCTCGTCGGCGACGTAGGGGTCGTAAGCGAGCACGCGCATGCCAAGCGCGCCGGCGAACTTCGCGACCAGCCGACCGATGTTGCCGATGCCGACGATGCCGAGCGTCTTGCCGTTCAGCTCGGCGTTCCCGCCGCTGCGGGCGCTCCAGTTGCCTTCGCGCGTCCATTTGTCGACCTGGCGCGCGCGCTTGGCGCACATCAGCATCAGCATCAGCGCGTGCTCAGCCACCGACTGCGAGTTGCTGCCGGGCGCGTGCACCACGGCGACGCCGAGCTTCGTCGCGGCCGGAATGTCGACCGTGTCGAGCCCGACCCCGTGACGGCCGACGACCTTCAGCCGCGTGCAGGCCGCCATGAGGCTCTCGGTGCAGGGCGGCTTGGCGCGAAAGAGCAACCCGTCCGCACCGGCGGCGATCTTCAGGAACCCGGCCTCGGTCTCGTCGTCGCACACGACGACCCGCGCTTCGGTTTCGAGGTTCGCGTGGCCGGCGGGATGGATGCGGCCGGCGAGGACGACGAGGGGACGATCGGTGGCCATCGGCAGGACTCTCCTTTTCGGATCGGGAGAATTCGCTCCCGAACACGCCGGCTATTATAGTCGCGCCATGAGTCGGCTCGAGACGGCCGCCGAGCGTTCGTGAGCGCATACCGGTTGCGCGCGGCGGTGGAAGCCGATGCTGCCACGATCTGCGAGATCTACAACCAGGGCATCGACGATCGTCTGGCCACGCTCGAGACGGAGCGGCGCACGCCGGAGGAGCGCCGGCAGTGGCTCAACGCGCGTGGACCGCGTCACCCGGTGATCGTGGCCGAGCACGATGGGCGCGTCGTGGCCTGGGGCAGCCTCAATCCGTTCAACCCGCGCGACGCCTACCGCCACGTCGCGGACTTCTCGATCTACGTCGAGCGTGGCGAGCGCGGGCGAGGCGTGGGTCGCGTGCTGCTCGCGCGTCTGATCGAGCTGGCGCGCGAGCACGGCTTTCACAAGGTGGTGCTGTCGGCGTTTCCCTTCAACGAGGCGGGCATGGCGCTGTACGAGAAGCTCGGATTCCGGACCGTCGGCATCTACAAGGAACAGGGCATGCTCGACGGCCGCTGGGTCGACACGATCGTGATGGAAAAGCTGCTCTAGCGGTTCAAATAGCGCAGCGGCAGGCCGGGGCGCGGCCACTCGAACGACACGAGGCGCCCGCCCATCGAGAGCGTGGCGAACGCGGTGCTGAGCTCACGGCCACCGAAGCAGACGTTCGTCACCATCATGTCCGGCAGCGTGTATTGATCGACGCGGCTGCCGTCCGGCCAGATGTCGCTGACGGCGCCGGTGATCAGCGTCGCGACGCAGACGTGGCCCTCGGCGTCGACGGCGAGCGAGTCGAACATCTGATAGCCGCCGAGGCCGACGACCACGCGGCCCTTCTCGCCACGGTACGGCCCATTGGCCGACTCGATCTGCCCGGGCGCCGAAAGGGTGAACGACCAGCAGCGAGCGGTCGGCGTCTCCACGACGTAGAGCGTGCGACCGTCGGGCGACAGGCCGATGCCGTTCGGGCGCTCGAGCGGGAAGATCGTCTCGCGGATCGACGAGCCGTCGGCCTTGGCGTAGTAGACGACGCCGCGGTCGGCGTCGCGTTCGCGCGTCTTGCCGAGATCGGTAAACCAAAAGCCTCCGGCGTCGTCGAACACCAGATCGTTCGGCCCGCACAGGCGGCGGCCTTCGCAGCGGTCGTAGAGCGTCTCGAACTTGCCGGTGTCGGCATCGACCACCTGGATGCTGCCGGTCGCGTAGTCGTCCGCTTGCGCAATGGGAAACAGCTTGCCCGGACGCTCGACGAACTTCAGCCCGCCGTTGTTGGTGACGTAGATCTTGCCGCCCGGGCCCATCGCGGCCCCGTTGGGGCCGCCGCCAAGGTTGGCGACGACGTGGATCTTTCCGTCGGCCGTCACGCGCGACAGCGTGCGGCGCTCGATCTCCACGAGCACGATGGAGCCGTCCGGCATGGCCACGGGCCCCTCCGGAAAGCGCAACCCCGTGGCGATCTCGCGAATCGCCGGCGTGGACGTCGTGCCGGTCATCGCACCGCCCCCGCAACAGCCGCCGGCGCCGGCAGCTCGAACAGGCGGCCGAAGCCGCGCACGCGCTCGGCACTACCGATCGCGCCCAGCGCGGTCCAGATCGTCGCCTGGTTGGACGTGACGACCGGCTTGCCGGTGCGCTGCTCGAGCGCCTCGACGGCCTCGACGGAGCGCCACGCCGTGCACGAGCACAGCAGCACGTCGGCGTCGCGGCGGCACACCTTCGACGCGAAGGCGACGACCGACTCCGGACTCTGGTCGTTGATCCCCTGGTTGCCGGAGGCCGCGGCCTCCGGCTCTCCGTCGACGTTGAGCACCTCGAATCCCTGTGCCTCGAGATATGCGCGTAGCCGCTGGTTGTTCCAGTCGGGGTACGGCGTGGCGACGGAGATGCGGCGCGCACCGAATGCGCGCAACGCAGCGGCCACCGACGGCGTCGTCGCCACGGCGGGTACGCCGGCTTCCCGCTCGATGAGCGCGAGCATGTCGCGATCCCAGCCCGGGCCCTTGTAGAAGGAACCCGTCGTGCAGCCATACGCGATGACATCGACGCGCGCGGTGGCGAGATAGCGCGCGCCCGTTTCGATCTCGCCGTTCATGCGCTGGTAGGCGGCATCGCCGTTGGCGTCGTTGGTCAACCACAGCCGCTGTCCGTGCACGGTGACGCCACGGGGCACGACCATGCCGAAGTCGGCTTCGCACGTGGTGTTCGTGGACGGCACCATCACACCGATCCGCTTGCGCACGCTCATGGACGCCCCCCTGCGGTATTCTCCGCTCGTGTGCCACAATCTACGCGACTCGGACCATGACGGCCATCGCGATCCTCGGCGAATACACGCCGTCGTTCGCGCCGCACGCGGCGACGACGGCGGCCATCGCGCACGCGCGGGCGCGCCTCGGCATCGCCGTCGACGCGGAGTGGATCTCCACCGCGGCCATCGACGACGCGGTCATCCGGCGCGTCGACGCCCTCTGGATCGCGCCCGGCAGTCCCTACAAGGACCTCGAGCTGACGCTGTGGGCGATTCGGCAGGCGCGGGAGCGCGGCATCCCGTGCTTCGGCACGTGTGGCGGCTTTCAGCACATGGTCCTGGAATACGCGCGCAGCGTCCTCGGCCTGCACGACGCGCAGCATGCCGAGTACGACCCGTTCGCTTCCCGCCTGTTCGTCAGCGAGCTCACCTGCTCGCTGGCCGGCCGCGCCATGCGGCTGACGTTCGCCTCCGGCTCGCGCGTCGCGGAGATCTACGGGGCGCTCACGGCCACCGAGGAGTATTACTGCAATTTCGGCGTGAACCCGGCGTACGTTCCGCTGCTTGCGAGGGGCCCGCTCGCGATCACCGGCGCCGACGCCGAGGGCGAGGTGCGCGTGATCGAGCTGCCGGGCCATCCCTTCTTCCTCGGCACCCTCTTCGTCCCGCAGACGCGCTCGACGCCCGAGCGGCCGCACCCGCTCGTGCTGGCGTTCGTGGGCGCCGCGGCGGCAGCGCGCCGCTGACGATCGCATGAAGCTCGACGTCGATACGTTGACGAAGGGTCTGCAGTTCCACGGGCGAGTCGACGGCAAGCGCCAGCGCTACTTCGTCCTGTCGAACCCGCGCCAGTATTTCGTCATGTCGCAGTCGCGCAGCAAGCGGGACGCCGGCAACTTCAACCTCGTGAGCAAGTCGGCCGTCGAGCGGCTGCACCGGCGGCTGCGGGGCCGGCGCAATCTGACCGCGCGGCTCGTCTACGAGCGCTCCAAGCGCGGCGTGCCATCGGCACTGGTGGCGCTCAACATGCTGTACGTCCTGGTCGCGACCGGCCGCGCCAGCATCGATCAGCGCCGCGCGGCGGCGCGCGAGCTCTTCTTCAACGTCAAAAGCTAGGATCGAGCATGAAGATCCTGTACACGCCCATCTCGACCCTCGTCGCCTCGCTGACACCCGAGCAAGATGCCGAGATCCTCGCCGCCGCCGGGAACGACTCGGTGCTCGTCGCGGCCAAGACACCCGAGCGACAGCGCGAGGAGATCGTGGACGCCGACGTGCTCTTTGGGCGCGTGAGCCCGGAGATCTTCACGGCGGCGCGCCGACTGCGCTACTACCACTGCCTCGGTGCGGGGGTGGATTCGATCCTCTCGCCCGAGCTCGTGGAGAGCGATGTGATCCTGGCCTCCGAGAAGGGTGAGGTCGGCATCCATCTGGCGGAGCACGCGTTTGCCCTGCTGCTGGCGCTCACGCGCGGCGTCCACACCGCGCTGCGGGAGCCCGATTTCCGGCTGCGCGAGCCGATCCGTCGCGAGCAGCGCGAGCTGTGGGAGTCGACGATGGGCATCGTCGGCTTCGGCGGCACGGGCCGCGCGGTGGCTCGTCGTGCCCTCGCCTTCGGCATGAAGGTGCTCGCCGTGGACACCGAGCCGGTGCCGCCCGAGCCCGGTGTGACGCTCTGGAAGACGGAGCGGCTGCACGATTTGCTCGGCGCCTCCGACGTCGTCGTCATCGCGCTGCCGCTGACGAAGGCGACGCACCACCTCTTCACGCGCGACCTCTTCCGCCGCATGCAACGCCACGCGATCCTCGTCAACGTCACCCGCGGCGAGATCGTCTACGGCGAGGATCTGCTCACGGCGCTCGACGAGGGGACGATCTGGGGCGCGGGCCTCGACGTCACCGATCCCGAGCCGCTGCCCGCCGGCCATCCGCTCTGGCGCCACCCGCGCGTCGTGGTGACGCCCCACACGGCGGGCGGCTCGCCGCGGCGGGCCGGCCGCGCGATCGAGACGTTCTGCGAGAATCTGCGACGTCTCGCGGACGGCCGGCCCCTGCTCGCGCTCATCGACAAGCGAAAGGGCTACTGAAACACCGGCTCCGGCGTGTACGAGCCGAGGGACCCCTTGCGCGTCGGCTGGAGCGGCACACACGAGATGCTCCACCGATAGGTCTCGTCCTTATCCGCTCCCGAGGCATCGCTGCCCGTGTCCACGTACGTCGCGACCCATCGACCCGGCGTGTCGAGGCCGATGCGGCCTCTGCTGATCCAGCAGGTACCCCAGCGCGTGGCCACACTCGGAATGGTCGCCGCGACCCAGGCCAGTTGTGGTCCGGAGAGCTCGGCATAGCCGCCGGGCTGATCGCAGGTTTCTGTGCCCCCGAAGTCCGATGGACTGAAGCTGACGACGCCGACCTGCACGATGACGCCGTTGCGGTCGACCGTGAGGGGACCGCCGCTGTCGCCGCTGCACACGGTATGGTTCGTCCAGCCGGCGCCGATCATCAGGGCCGCGTCCCAGTTATCGACCCAGTACCAGGGGTTATAGATATCGTCCATGTAGTCATCGCTGTGGAGCGGCGTGTGCAGATCTCGCAGCTCCGGGGTAACGCCGCCGCCTTCGTGAGTCGCGCCGTGGCCGACGACGGTGGCCGTCACCCCGACCGCATAGGCGCCGGGGTCTGCCGGAGCACCGACCTGGACCTTCATCGCCTCGGCGATACCACCGCCGGCATCGGTTGCATATCCGGGGATACGCAGAAGCGCGAGATCGTGGCCGTGCTCGACCTTACCGTCCCACAGGGGATGCATGATGAGGGCGGTCGCGTCGTAGCGGTACGAGTCGTGGACCCAGACGTCGACCGTGATGTGCTGAACACCACCATCCAAACAGTGGGCGGCGGTGAGAATCCATTCTCGATCGATGACGGACCCGCCACACGTCGCGAACTTACTCGGGTCGCTGTACTTGTGGACTTCGAGGCGAACGAAATAGGGGTACTGCTCGGGCGGTGCCATATTCCCGCCGACGATCGCGCCCGCCGGCGCCGCGGTGAGCAGGATCAACACCACTGACACTGTCACGTGCAGTTTCATGGCTGGCCTCCCTGCCGCGTCTCGAAATTTGCTGCTTGCGCGCTAGGCATGACGGGTGCCACAGGCCGCAACGGGTGTGCGCGCTGAAATTTCGTGACTTTGTCAGGCGTCCCCGCGGTCGACGCGCCGAGCCTCAGGCATCGCGCCCGATGTCGCGGGCGGCATCCAGCCGCGAGGCCCATGGTTCGCCGCGAACGGCCTCATATCTATCCGCTTGACGCCGAACGCCGGCCTATGGCATCTCTTGGTCGCTTGATTAAATAGGGTGACCAATGAAGACACGCCACCGCCGACGGCCCGGCCCGCGTCCCCGGGCGCTGCCCGACAGCGACGCCCTGCCCATGCGGGAACGCATCGTGGACGCCGCGCGCCGCCGCATCATCGCCCGCGGCCACGCCGCCCTCTCCACGCGCGCCGTCGCCACCGAGGCCGGGGTCAACCAGAGCCTGATCCATTACTACTTCGGCACCAAAGAGCGCCTGATGCTGGCCGTGCTCGAGCGGATGAACCAGGATCTGTTGAAGCGCCAGGCGGAAATGTTCGAGGCGCCGAGCAGCTTCGCCGACAAATGGGCGTCCGCGTGTCGCTTCTACCAGGCCGACATCGCGTCGGGCTATGTGCGGCTGCTGGTCGAGCTCTCCGCGCTCGGCGTGTCCAACCCGGCCATCGGCCGCGAGGTCCGCAAGCTGCGCGGGCACTGGCGCGCGCTGCTCGAGCAGGTGGTGGGCGAGGCGCTCGAGCACTTCGAGATCCGCTCGGTGCGCGCCGAGGAGATCACCGCATACCTGGCCGGCTTCTGGCTCGGCATGGAGCTGGAGATGATGCTGGGACTGCCCGAAGACGAGTCGCACTACTGGGCCAGCCTCGCGACGTTCGAGCGCTTTCTGCGCTGGCTCGACGGTGAGCGCGCGGCGGGCCGCGCGCCCGCGCTCGGATAGCGGCGATGCAGGCGCGCCATCCGGACCGCGCGGGCATCGTGGAGCGTCGCGGCGTTCCCATCGCGTGGGAGATCTACGGCGACGGCGAACCGACCGTGCTCCTCGTTCCGCCGTGGCAGATCGTCCACAGCCGCATCTGGAAGGCGCAGATTCCCTACCTGGCGCGTCACATGCGAGTGGTGACGTTCGATCCGCCGGGCAATGGCCGGTCGGGGCGTCCGGTGACCGGCTACGACCACGATGCGACCGCGGCCGACGCGCTGGCGGTGCTCGACGCCACGGCCACCGAGCGCGCCGCGCTCGTCACGTTGTCGCGATCGACGTGGCAGGGCGTCATCCTCGCCGCGCACCATCCCGATCGGATCGAGCGCCTCGTTCTCACGGCCTGCGCACTCGACGAGGCGCCGCGCGGCGGACCCGATTTCCACGCCGCGGTCAGTGATCATCCCGACGGCTGGCAGCGTTTCAACGCCGGCTACTGGCGTGCGCACTACCGCGAGTTCCTCGAGTTCTTCTTCGCGCAGGTCTCGAGCGAGCCGCACTCGACCAAACAGCGCGACGACGCCGTGGGCTGGGGACTGGAGACCACGCCGGAGATCCTGATCGCGACGGTCGACGAGGGGCGCTGCCGCACACGGCTGGCCGAGCTGCTGGCCGGGGTGCGCTGCCCGACTTTGATCGTGCACGGGACCGAGGATCACGTACGGCCGATCGCGCTGTCCGAGCGCGCGCACGCCGCCATCGCCGGCTCCGTCTTCGTGCCGATGCAGGGCAGCGGGCACACGCCGAACACGCGCGATCCGGTGCGCTACAACCTGCTGCTGCGCGATTTCCTCGTCCCCGCGGCGCAGCGCGCGCGGCCGTGGCGCCGTGCGGCGACGCGGCGCCGGCGTGCGTTGTTCGTGTCGAGCCCCATCGGTCTCGGTCACGCGCTGCGGGACGTCGCCATCGCGGCGGCGCTCCGCGAAGCGCGCCCCGATCTGGAAATCACCTGGCTCGCACAGGACCCGGTGACGCGCGTCCTCGAAGCGCGCCGCGAGCCGATCCACCCGGCCAGCCGCCTGCTCGCCGGCGAGTCCGCGCACTTCGAGTCCGAGGCGGGTGAGCACGACCTGCACGCGTTCTACGCGTGGCGAAACATGGACGAGATCCTTATCGCCAACTTCATGGTGCTGCACGACGTGCTGGAGGCCGAGCCGTACGACCTGGTCGTTGGGGACGAGGCGTGGGACGTGGACTACTACCTGCACGAAAATCCCGAGCTCAAGCGCACCGCGTTCGCTTGGCTCACGGACTTCGTCGGCTGGCTGCCCGTGGATCCCGACGACCGCCGCGAAGCCGCACTCGCCGCGGACTACAACGCGGAGATGATCGAGCAGATCGCGCGCTTCCCGCGCGTGCGCGACGCCGCGCTGTTCGTCGGCGGCCCCGACGACGTCGTCGACGCGACGTTCGGTCCGGGCCTGCCGAACATCCGCGACTGGACGCGCGCGCACTACGACTTCCCCGGTTACATCCTGCCGTTCGATCCCTCCGAGTTCGCCGACCGCGACGCCTTGCGATCGCGCCTCGGCTTCCGCGCCGACGAGACGGTCATCTTCGCCGCTGTCGGTGGCACCGCGGTGGGCCACCACCTGCTGCGGCGGGTGATCGCGGCGGCGCCGGCGACGCGGCGCCTGGTGCCGGAGGCGCGAATCGTCGTCGTCACCGGACCGCGAATCGATCCGGCGTCGCTGCCGGCGGCGCGCGGCATCGAGTACCGCCGCTTCGTGCCCGACCTCTATGCGCACCTGGCCGCCTGCGATCTCGCCATCGTGCAGGGCGGGCTCAGCACGTGCATGGAGCTCACGGCCACCAGGCGGCCGTTCCTGTACTTCCCGCTCCGGCGTCACTTCGAGCAGAACGTGCACGTGCCGCACCGGCTCGCGCAGTACGGGGCCGGCGTGCGCATGGACTACGCCCAGGCCGATCCGGAGGCGTTGGCTCACGCCATCGCCGACGGACTGAAGCGCCCGGTGCTCTACCGGGATGTCGAACGCGACGGCGCCCGCCGCGCCGCCGCGGTCATCGCGCGATTGATATGACCTGCGCCGTCAACAGGAGGTCACGATGAAGCGCTGGACGATGCTCGCAACGTTCGTGCTGTGCCTGCTCGCGGCGGGCGCGGTGTTCGCCGAGACGTGCCTGTCGCCGTACATCAAGGCACTACGCGCGCCCGAGAAGGTGATGTACCTCTGGACGCTGCCGGCCAAAGACGGCCCCGACTATCTCAGCGTGATCGACGTCAATCTCGCCTCGCCCACGTACGGGACGATCCTCAAGAAGGTCGAGGTCGGCTCGTCGGGCAACGAAGCGCACCACATGGGGTTCACCGACGACCGCACGAAGATCTGGGCGGCCGCGCTCAACACCAGTCGCTTCTTCATCTTCGACGTCGCGGCCGATCCCATGAATCCGAAGCTCATCCGTACGATCGACGACGTGCCGCGGCTCACCGGGCTCTCCGGTCCGCACACGCCGTACGCCATCCCCGGCCGTATCTTGATCAGCATGGCCTCGGGGCCGGACGGCACGGGCCCAGGCGGTCTTGCCGAGTTCACCAACGACGGCGAATTCGTCGGCAGCCACAAGGCGCCGAACCACCCCTACGAAACCGTCGTGAAGCCGGAGTTCAATCGGATGGTGACGTCGTCGTGGGTCTCGCAGAAGACCTTCATGAGCTCGCTCGACAAGTGGGACCCGAAGGACTTTTCGAGCTCGCTGCTCGTGTGGGACCTGAAAGCGCGCAAGATCGTGCAGGAGCTCAAGGGTGATCCGATCCCGCTCGCGGCGCGCTGGATGCTCAAGCCCAACGCGACCTATGGCTACAACATCTCCAACGGCGGCGACTCGCTGTGGATGTTCCGGATGCAGAAGGACGGCGCCTTCTCGTACAAGAAGGTGGCCAGCGTGGGCAAGGGCTGCCTGCCCGGCGATCTGCGGCAGTCGCCGGACGATCGGTTCCTCTACGTCAGCTGCCTCGGCGGCAGCGAGGTGCAGGCCTGGGACATCGCCGATCCCGAACGGCCCAAGCTCCACGACACCGTCGGCGGCATCGTGCAGGCGAACATGATGCACGTCACGTTCGACGGCCGCCGGCTGTACGTGACCAATTCGGCCATCAGCAGCATCGACTACTCGCCGCGCTACGCGCTGCGGCTCATCCGTATCGGGCCCGACGGTCGCATGAAGCTCGATCCGCTGTTCGCGATCGACTTCTCGCAGGCGCCGGTGGGACCGGCGCGGCCGCACGACATGCTACTGAATTGAGGCTGGCGTTGGGGCAGCTCGCGGCGCGGGCGACATACGTCGTCGCCGCGCTGCTGGCCGGCGGGGCACCGTGCGCCTCCGCGCACGATCCCCCGCCGGCCCGCGCGTCGGCATCGCCGTTGACGACCGCCCCTCACCTGGCGGTCATCAAGGCCGCACCGGACTTCGCGCTTCGCGACCTCGACGGCCGCCTCGTGCGGCTGGCGGACCTGCGCGGGCACGTCGCGCTCGTCTCGTTCGTCTACACCCGGTGCACGACCGCGTGCCCGCTGCTGACGGCGCGGCTTGCCGTGCTCCACCGCCGGGCGGCCGGCGTGCGCGCCGCGGACCGGCCCGTGCTCGTCACGATCACCGTCGACCCGGAGCGCGACAGCACCGACCGGCTGCGCGAATACGCCGCGCGGTTCGGCGCCGATCGCGCGACGTGGCGCTTCTTGCGAGACGAGCCGGTCCGCCTGACCCCGGTACTGAGCGCCTGGGACGAGTGGACACGGCCGGCGGTCGGCGGAGAAATCGATCATCCGGCGCGCGTCTACCTGCTCGACCGCGCCGGGCGCATCCGTGAGATCTACGCGCTCGAGTTCTTCGATCAGCGACAGGCGTGGCTCGACGTGCAGCGCTTGCTCGGCGAGCGCTGATCCGGTTCACTCGACCGCGGTCGGCAAACCTTCCACGCGCTCGCCACTCGGACCGGGCTCCGACCGGACGCGACGCATCAGCGGCAGCACGATGAGCACGGCGAAGAAAAACGTCGACAGGATCCAGAACTCGTCCGCGTAGGCCAGCACCTGCGCCTGCGTGACCGTGTCGTGGTACAGCATCGCCGTCGCGCGTCGGCTCGCGGTGAAGGTGTCCGCGCCGCTGTCCCAGAAGTGGCGCGCCCACTGCGACAGGCGCGCCGTCGTCGGCGCGCTCCAGACGTCGACGTGGCCGACCAGCGTCGCCTGGTGGTGCTGGCTGCGGCGGACCAGGTACGTCGTTGCCAGCGCGATGCCGATCGAGCCGCCGATGTTGCGCACGACGTTGAAGGCGGCCGTGGCGTTGCCAAGGCGGTCCTTGGCCACCGTGGCCAGCGCCAGCGTCGTGAGCGGGACGAACGTGAAGCCGAGGCCCAGGCCCTGCACGAACCGCGGCCAGACGAGGGTCCAGTAATCCACGGAGAGCGTGATCGAGGACATCATCGCGAGCCCGATGCCGTTGAGGACGAGACCGATCGCGAGCAGCCAGCGCTGATCCACGTGGGCGATCAGACGACCGGCGATGACGAGCGAGATCATGTTGCCGACTCCGCCCGGCGCCAGCACGAGGCCGGCGTTCCACGCGTCGTAGCCGAGCACCTGCTGCGTGTACAGCGCGACCAGCAGCATGCTGGCGTAGAGGCCGAACGCCGTCAGCGACACGAGCGCGGCGCCCAGGGTGAAGTTGCGGTCCCCGAAGACCGAGAAGTCGAGAATCGGATGCTCGGTCGTCACCTCGCGCGCGATGAAGCCGGCGAGCGCGCACACCGCGAGCACGGTGAGAGCGACCATCCACCCCGACTCGAACCAGTCCTCGCGCTCGCCGCGATCGAGCACGTACTGCATCGCGCTGAAGCCGACGACCATCAGCCCCAGCCCGAGGCCGTCGATGCGCGCCGGGCGGCGGATGTGCGGCGGATCGAACAGGAACGCGCTCGCGGCGAGGAAGCCGAGCACGCCGATCGGGAGATTGATGTAGAAGATCCAGCGCCACGACCAGTTGTCGGCGATCCAGCCGCCGAGCGTGGGGCCGAAGATCGGCCCCATCATGATGCCGATGCCCCACACGGCCATGGCCATCCCGCGCTGCCGCAGCGGAAAGATCTCCCACATGATCGCCTGCGAGATCGGAATCATGGGGCCGCCGCCGATGCCCTGAAAGATCCGCATGGCCACGAGGAACTCGAGCGTCGGCGCGATCCCCGACAGGAACGAGGACACCGTGAACAGCATCGTGCAGATCAGGAAGAAGCGCTTGCGCCCGAGCAACCCGGACAGCCAGCCGGTGGCCGGGATGATGACGGCATTGGCGGCAAGATAGGAGGTGAGCACCCACGCGATCTCGTCGACGCTTGCCGACAGCGAGCCCTGCATGTGCGGCAGCGCGACGTTGGTGACGCTCGTGTCGACGATCTGCATCACCGTCACGAGCATCACGGAGAACGTGATCGCCCACTTGCGGGCGGTCGAAAGCTCCGCCGTGACCGGCGCCGACATCAGCGCAGGCGGATCGTGACCACCGCCGACATCCCCGCGCGGAGCGGCTGCGGGTTGCCGACCTCCTTCTGCTCGAGGAGGATCTTGACGGGCACACGCTGCACGACCTTGACCCAGTTGCCGGTGGCGTTCTCGGGCGGCAGCAGCGAAAAGCGCGCGCCGGTGCCGGCACTGATCGACTCGACCTTGCCGTGGAACACCTTGCCCGGAAAGCCGTCGATCTCGACGTCCGCCTGCATGCCCGGATGCACGCGGGCCAGCTGCGTCTCCTTGAAGTTGGCGAGCACCCAGACCTCGTGCAGCGGCACGATCGCGAGCAGCGGCTGGCCGGGCTGCACCACCTGGCCGATCTCGACCGTGCGCTTGGACACCACGCCGTCGGCGGGCGCGCGCACCTCCGTGTAGGCGAGCTGCAGCTCGGCCATCGCGAGCTCGGCGTGCGCCTGCTTGAGCGTGGCCTCGGCGCGCGTGACCTCCGCCTGCTTCACCGTCACCTGCCCCTGCTGCCCTTCGGCCCGTGCGACGGTTCCCCGCGCCTCCGCGACTTTCTGCTTGGCGACGTCGACGGCGTGCAGGCGCGCCGCCAGCTCGGCCTCCGCCTGCTGGACCTCCTGCTCGGTCTGGGCGAGCCGCCGCCGCGCCGCCTCGTGCATGGCCCCGGCGGTCTCGTAGGCCGCCTGCGCATCGTCGTGCTCGCGCCGCGAGACATAGTCGTTCTTCATGAGCCGCCGCATGCGCTCGATCTCGAGGCCCGTCTTGCGCACCGTCGACTCGGCCGCCGCCACCTCGGCCGTGGCCGCCCCCACCGCCGCGCGGCGGGCCTCGAGGCGCGCGCGCGATTCGGCCACATTGGCCTCGCCGGACTTCACGGAGACGACCGAACCCTCGAGGTTGGCGCGCGCTTCGTCGGTTTGCGCCCGTGTGATATCGCGAGCGAGTGGCACTTCGGAGCGCGCGGCCTTCAGATTGGCCTCGGCGACGGCCGCCGCCGCCTTGGCCTGCGCCACGCGCGCCTCGAAGTCGCGCGGATCCACGCGCAGCAGCAGCTCGCCGCGCTTGACGGCCTGGTTGTCGCGCACGTTCATCTCGACGATATGGCCGGTGACCTTGGCGCTCACCGGCGCGATGACGCCCTCGACGTACGCATCGTCGGTGGTGACACGCGTGGAGCCGCGGTACCAGACGATGCCGCCCCAGCTGATCGCGGCGCACGCAGCCAGGCCCGCGAGCGAGAGGACGAGCCGGCGGCCTCCGAAGCTCACGGGACGGTCGTTACGGACGGCGCGGACACACGCCGCGCCTCAGCGCGAGACCAGCCGGCCCGCGACGTCGAAGGGCAGTGGCGTGGGGTCGCCGAGCGGCGTGAGATCGGGTCGCTTGGCAAGATCGGGGGCGAACGCCTCGGAGACCTCGATCTCGCCGAGCATCAGCGTGTTCTTGATACGAATCACCCGCGCGCGCTCAGGCGGCGTCAGCCCGATGCACGACAGCGCCGTCTCGATCGCTTCGCGGTCGGTGTCATACGTCGGCGGCACTTTAGCGCCGTTGGGCGCGCAGGCGGTGATGGCGTTGATCAGGGTCGGCTTCATGTCGATCTTGTCGACGAGCCGCCGCGTGGTGAAATCGGCGTTGCCGATCCCGACGGCGTTGCCGTAGCTGTCGTCGGTGAGGTCGAGCGCGACGATCCACAGGATCTTCGGGTCCGCCGGGAAGGGTTCGTGCGGGTTGGACGGCCGTCCGATGACGTTGGTGTCCATGCCGGCGCCGGAGATGTTCTTGCCCATCTCCTCGACGATCAGGACGTCGATCGGCGAGAACGGCAGCCGCGCCATCCACTCGCGCGCGTTCTTGAGAAGGCGACGCTCTCCAGATTCGAGCGCCTCCGGCGCGAACGCTTCGATGTGAGCCGTTTCGTCGTAACCATTTTCGACAATTCCGAGGCCGAAGCCGATGCGCGATTTTGCCAACATCTCCCGCCCCACGGCCGTGATGACGGTCTCGTAGCCGTGGTTGACGTTCGCTCGGTGGTACTGCAGCGCGCCCTTCCACTTGCCGAGCCCGATCGTCATCATCTTGAAGAGCCCGGACTCGATCGAGCCCTTGAAGTCCGTGTGCGGCTTCACCCGGTTCACGAGGCCGATCCAGTCCGCTTCCGCCGCATACGCATCGAGCCACACCGGCAGCCCGAGCGTCTCGCCGACCTGCACGACCTCCATGGTGGCGCGGATCGGGCAGCCCATGCTGGCCTCGGTGATGCCGTAATGCTCCAGCACCGAGACCTGTCCCTCGGCGGTGCCGCCGCCATGACTGCCCATGGCCGGGAAGACGAACGGCCGCGCGCCCAGCTCCTTGAGCCAGCGGACGGTGGCGCCGACGATCGTGTCGATGTTCGCGATGCCCCGGCTGCCGGCGCCGACGGCCACCGTGTCCCCCGGACGGATACGAAGGGCCGCCTCACCGAGGGTGGCGGCGACCGCACGGGGGATGTCCGTGACGCGCTGGCGGGGGAAGGTTTGGCGGACGCGGATCATCCGAGGCAGCATCTCTGGGCCTCCACTTGTTGCGGCGGCAGCCGGGGGCAACATTGACCCCGGCGCGAAAACACCATGGTCATACCGGCCCAGGCCTCGGAAGTCAAAGGATTTTTCGGCTGGAAAATGTGCTATATCCTTTGCCCACGATGCTCCGGGCGATCGCCCTCTCGCTGCTTCTTCTCACGGCCGGTTGCTCCTGGCTGAAGCCGCAGCCCACGCCGATTCTGCCGGCCGAGGAGCTGTATCAGCTCGGCGAGTCGGAGCTCGAGAAGAAACGCTACGCCGAGGCGCGTGAGCACTTCCGCAAGGTCGTCGAGCGCCATCCGAACTCGTCGTACGCGCCCCGCGCACGATTCTTGATCGGCGAGGCCTTCTATCGCGAGCCGGATTTCGACAAGGCGGCGAAGGAGTTCGAAGCGTTCCTGGCGTTCTATCCACGGCACCAGATCGCCGATCTCGTACAGTTCAGGCTCGCGATGACGTACTACGATCAGATCAAGCCCATCGAGCAGGAGCAGATGTTCGCGCAGAAGGCGATGGACCAGTTCAAAAAGCTGGTGAAGGAATATCCCGAATCGCGCTACGCGACCGATGGGCTCGCCAAGCTCGAGGTCTGCCGCGGTCGTCTGGCCCAGAAGGAAGTCTGGGTGGCCGCCTACTACATGAATCAGGGCAACCCCGGCGGCGCGCGCCAGCGGCTGGAGAAGGTCATCAAGGACTACCCGCGCGCGCCCGTGATGCCCGAGGCGCTCTCGCTGCTCGCCGACGTGAACTTCAGCGAGGGCCGCGATCGCGAAGCCGTCGAGCTGTTGCGGCAGGTCGCGAACGACTACTCGTACACCGAATGGGGCAAGCGCGCCGCGCAGCGGCTGCGGGCTCAGCGCTAGAGGAGCGAGATGCACGACATCGTCGATCTGCGATCCGACACGTTCACCCAGCCGACTCCCGAAATGCGCGAGGCCATGGCACGCGCCGAGGTCGGCGACGACGTGTTCGGCGAGGATCCCACCGTACGCCGGCTGGAGGCGATGGCCGCAGACCGGCTCGGCAAGGCCGCGGGGCTCTTCGTGACCTCGGGCACGCAGGGCAACCTGATCTCGGTGCTCGCGCAGACGCGGCCGGGTCAGGAGATCGTCCTCGACGAAGACTCGCACGTGTTCAACAACGAGGTGGCCGGCCTGCCCGTCATCGGGCAGCTGCAGATGCGCCCGATGAAGACGGAGCGCGGCTTCCTCACCCCCGAGCAGGTGCGCGCGGCGATCCGGCCCGCCAACATCCACGTTCCGGAGACGGCCCTCGTGTGCATCGAGAACACGCACAACCGGCACGGCGGCACGTGCGCCACGCCGGAGGAGATCGCGGCGGTGGCCACGGTCGCCCACGAGGCGAGCGTCGCCGTGCATCTGGATGGCGCGCGGCTCTTCAACGCCGCGGTGGCGCTGGGGCGTCCCGCCGCGGACTTCACGCGCCCGGTCGACTCCGTCACCTTCTGCCTGTCGAAAGGCCTCGCGGCGCCGGTCGGCTCGGTCATCTGCGGCTCCACCGAGCTCGTCGAGCGCGCGCGCCGCTGGCGCAAGATGCTCGGGGCCGGCATGCGGCAGGTCGGCGTGCTCGCCGCGGCGGGCATCGTCTCACTCGAGCGCATGGTGCAGCGGCTCGCCGAGGATCACGGCAACGCGCGGCGCCTCGCCGAGGGGCTCGCGAAGATGCCAGGCCTGCGCGTGGACCTGGCCACCGTGCAGACGAACATCGTGATCATGCGCGTCGAGCGCGGTGTCGCCGCCACCGCGGAGCTCGTGAAAGGATGCGCGGCCCGCAAGGTGAAGGTCCACGCGATGGGGCCGGCCGCCATTCGCTGTGTCACCCACAAGGACGTGGACGCCGAAGATATCTCGCGGGCGCTCGAGGCGTTCCGCGAGCTGACGAGTCGCTGGTAGGTCGAACGGGAGGCTCCATGGCCGAACGGCTCCTCGAAGTCAAAGGACTCAAGACACACTTCTTCACCGACGAGGGCGTCGTTCGCGCCGTCGACGGGATCGACCTCCACATCAACAAGGGCGAGACGCTCGGCATCGTGGGAGAGTCGGGCTCGGGCAAGTCGGTCACCGCGCTGAGCGTCATGCGGCTGATCCCGCAGCCGCCCGGACGGATCGTGCAGGGCGAGATCATCTACAACGGCAAGAACCTCCTGAAACTGTCCCCGTCGCAGATGCGGAAGATCCGGGGCAAAGAGATCGCGATGATCTTCCAGGAGCCCATGACCTCGCTGAACCCGGTGTTCACGGTCGGCGAGCAGATCGCGGAGGCCATCCGGCTCCACGAAGGGCTCGGCCGGCGCGACGCCATGGACAAGACGGTCGACATGCTGAAGATCGTGCACATTCCCAACGCCGAGCGACGCGTGAAGGAATATCCTCACCAGCTGTCGGGCGGCATGCGTCAGCGCGTGATGATCGCCATGGCGCTGTCGTGCAATCCGAACCTCTTGATCGCCGACGAGCCCACCACCGCGCTCGACGTCACGATCCAGGCGCAGATCCTGGAACTGCTCAACGAGCTCAAGGCCAAGCTCGGCATGGCCATCATGCTCATCACGCACGACATGGGCGTCATTGCCGAGACAGCCCAGCGCGTGGTCGTCATGTACGGAGCGCAGGTCGTCGAGGAGGCCCCGGTCGGCGAGCTCTTCAAGGAGCCGCTCCATCCCTACACGCAAGGGCTGCTGCGGTCCATTCCCCGCATCGATGTGGCCGCGACGAGCAAGAAAAAGCTCGAGCCCATTCCCGGCACGGTGCCGATCCTGCGAGGCGAGGCCAAGCCCGGCTGCCGCTTCGCGCCGCGCTGCGCGCTCGCGAAACCGATGCATTTCGAAAACACGCCGCCGCTCAAGGAAGTGCGGCCGGGCCACAAGGTGGCCTGCTTCCTGTACTGAGAGGCCCCGCCATGGCAGAGCCGCTCCTCAAGGTCCGCAACCTCAAGAAGTACTTTCCGATCCGCGGCGGCCTCTTCTCGCGTGAGGTGGCGCGCGTGCACGCCGTCGACGACGTGTCGTTCGACGTCATGCCGGGGGAGACGCTGGGACTCGTCGGCGAGTCCGGCTGCGGCAAGTCCACGACCGGCCGCTCGATCCTGCGACTCATCGAGCCCACCTCGGGCGAGGTCTCGTTCGAGGGCAAGAACGTCACGACGCTGGACAAGCGCTCCCTGCGCGCGCTGCGCAAGGAGATGCAGATCATCTTCCAGGACCCGTATGCGTCGCTCAATCCACGAATGACGGTGGGATCGATCATCGGTGAGGCGCTCGTGATCCACAAGCTGGCGCCCAACCGCCGCGCGCGCGAGGAGCGCGTCGTGCAGCTCCTGGAGACGGTCGGCCTGTCGTCCGAGCATCTGCGCCGCTACCCGCACGAGTTCTCGGGCGGTCAGCGTCAGCGCATCGGCATCGCGCGCGCGCTGGCCGTGAGCCCGAAGCTGATCATCGCCGACGAGCCGGTGTCCGCGCTGGACGTGTCGATCCAGGCGCAGATCATCAACCTGCTCGAGGATCTGCAGACGAAGTTCGGCCTCACATACATCTTCATCGCGCACGACCTGTCCGTCGTCGAGCACATCAGCACGCGCGTGGCCGTCATGTACCTCGGCAAGATCGTGGAGATCGCACCCGCGAAGGAGCTCTACGCCAATCCCAAGCACCCGTACACGGAGGCGCTGCTCTCCGCGGTGCCGATTCCCGATCCGACGCTGAAGCGCAAGCGCATCCTGCTCGAGGGCGACGTCCCGAGCCCGATCAATCCGCCGTCGGGCTGCCGGTTCCACACGCGCTGCAGCCTGCGGGTGCCGTCCTGCTCTCAAAACGAGCAGGTGCTGAAGCAGGTCACGCCGGGGCACTGGGTCGCCTGCCAGGTGCGCACCGGCGTCGCCACCGGCTGAGGCGATTCCGCTGCCGACGCTGCGCGTTCGCGACCTCGACATGTTCTATGTCGAGGTCGGCACCGGCGATCCGCTCGTCCTCGTGATGGGCTTCGGTGGCGACCACCTGGCGTGGGGCCTGCAGATGCCGGCATTTGCCGAACGATATCGAGTCGTCGCGTTCGACAACCGCGGAGTCGGGCAGAGCGCTGCGCCCGACATTCCGTACAGCACCGCGATGATGGCCGACGACACGGTCGGCCTGATGGACGGCCTCGGGATCGATCGCGCGCACGTCTGCGGCGTGTCGATGGGCGGCATGATCGCGCAGGAGATCGCGCTGCGGCATCCCGCCCGCGTGCAGACGCTGCAGCTGCACGCCACCCTCGCCCGCCCCGACGCCTACATGAAGGCGCTCGTGGAGGCCTGGCGCAAGGTGCGCATCGCGCTCGGACGCGAGGAAGCGCTGCGCGTGCTCGCGCTGTGGCTGTTCGCGCCGTGCTCGTACGAGGAGCGCCCCGAGTTCGTCGAGCTCGTGCTGCAAAACGCCATCGCGAATCCGCATCCCCAATCACTGACCGGGTATCTCCGGCAGGGTGACGCCGTCCTCGGTCACGACGCGCTCGATCGGCTCGATCGAGTGCGCTGCCCCACGCTGGTGAGCGTCGCCGATCAGGACATGCTCGTCCCGCCGCGGTTCTCACACGCGATCGCGCAGCGGGTGGCGGGCGCCGAGCTGAAAAGCATCGCGGACGCCGGCCACGCGTACATGTGGGAGAAACCGGACGCGTTCAACGCGATGTGTCTCGAGTTCCTCGCGCGCCGCGGCTGAAGCGCGTTCCTGCTTCCTACATCACACGTGCAAGATGTTCAGCCCCGCGCGCGTGTGTCAGCATCGGTCCGACCGAGCGCCATCGCGCGACGCGTGCTTATCCGACGACGCGCGGGGGATCACCGATGGCGCTGGCCTTGCACGCCTCGGTGCGATTCACGCTCGCGCACTCGCGAAGGGGGAGGGGCACGATGCAGGGACCCGATCGTCTGCTCGAGTTGTGTCGCGGCGGCCGGATGCGGTGGACGGGTGAAGGATGGCTTGCCGAGCCGGACGAGGTCGTCAACGCGCTCGCGAGCGAGGGATTTCAGGAATGCAAGCGCGAGGTGGCGCGCGATCCGGGGAGCCGCGAGACCTCGGGCGGAGTGTGGCAGGGCCTCAACGCGCAAACGGGCGCGGTGGCGTCGGCGGTGTGGGTGCGCGGCGACGACCGGGTGCTCGTGTTCATCGAGATCGATGGGCGCCGCGTCGACGAGAGCTGACTAATAATCCCAGAGATAGGCGCGCGGGTTGACCGCGCGACCCTTGACCAGGATCTCGTAGTGCAGGTGCGGGCCGGAGGAACGGCCCGTGTTGCCGGTATAGGCGATGAGCATGCCGCGCTCGACCTTCTGACCGGGCTTCACGCTCACCTGAGAGAGGTGGCCGTACAGGCTCTTGATGTCCTGACCGTGATCGACGATCACCGTCGTGCCGTACTCCGGCGCCGTGCCCGCGAAGACGACGGTGCCCGCGGCCGGAGCCTGGACCGCGGTGCCGCGGTTGGCGCCGATGTCCATGCCGGCGTGAAACTCGCGCTCGTCGGTCCACGGCGACTTGCGGTTACCGTACTCGGAGTTCACGGAGCCGCGCACCGGCCACCGCGAGGGCAGCGCGGCGAGCGCCTTGCTGGCGCGCGCCATCAGGCGATCGAGCGCACGGAGGTTCTCGCCCTCCTGCATGATCGTTTCGGTGAGGCGGTTGAGCTCCTCGCTCGTCGAGGGGACACCGTTCGGATATGCGGACGGCGTCGTGGCCCCGCCGATGCCGCGATCGCGGCTGCCCCGCCCCGCCTCGGGACCGAACGGCTCCTGGATGCGCGCGTGCATCTCGCGCCATGCGGCGACTTCCTTCCGCAGATCGGCCGCGCGGCGGTTGAAGTCATCGATGGTTTTCCGCTGCTCGGCAATCTGAGCGGCGAACGTCACCGACTCGCGGGTGAGCTGGCGGAGCTGGAGCCAGTCACCGACGAGCGCACCGACCGACGTCACCGCGGCGGCGAGCGCGACGAAGCCCGCCACGGCGAGCGGCCGCGCGAAGTTGAAGCGGACGACCCGCACACCGTCGCCACGCATCACGAGCAGGCTGAACTGACCACGATGGCGGTTCACGCTGCGGCGTCTCGGGAGGCTCGCCACGCGATCGGGACCCGCCCCGCGATGCAGCCAGCCGCGCCCGCCAGTGAGCGTCGCGGGCGGCAGGGCGCGGACGCCATCCTCCACTGTCATCGCGGTCGTGGTGAGTGCGTGCGGAATGTCGCCCATGGCGCGCCCACTGGCGCAAGCGACGTGCCGATCCTGCGCAACGGAAAATCAAGTACTTCACCAAACCGACCGGGACAGTCCGACACGCAAGACGTCACGAGCGTCGGAGAATTGACCGGTTGGCGCAGCCGAGCGCGCGCCGCGTAAGTCCGCGTCACGCCTCCATTCGTTGACACTTTACGCGACGCTTCGGTATCATCGCGAGACACTCTCAGAGGGGAGCGGCCGCGATGGAGGAGTTCTACCGGATCAAGCGCCTGCCGCCGTACGTCTTCGCCGTCGTGAACGATCTGAAGACGAAGGCACGCGCTCGCGGCGAGGACGTCATCGACCTCGGCATGGGCAATCCCGACATGCCGACCCCAAAGCACATCGTCGACAAGCTCATCGAGGCCGCGAAGAATTCGAAGAATCACCGCTATTCGGCCTCGCGCGGCATCACGCGGCTGCGTGTGGCGATGATGAAGTGGTACCGCGACCGCTATCACGTCCAGCTCGATCCGGACTCCGAAGTCATCGCGACCATCGGCGCCAAGGAAGGCATGGCGCACCTCGCGCTGGCAGTGCTGCAGCCGGGTGACGGCGTGCTCGTGCCGAATCCCACGTACCCGATCCACTCGTACTCGGTGGTGATCGCCGACGGCCAGCTGCGCTCGGTGCCCCTAACGCCGGACGGCGATTTCTTCGCGCGACTGCAAGAAACCACGCGGCTGGCGTGGCCCAAGCCGCGGATGCTGATCCTGTCCTTCCCGCACAACCCGACGACGATGTGCGTGGACCGCGACTTCTTCGTGAAGGTGGTGGACTTCGCACGGGACCATCGCATGATGGTGGTTCACGACTTCGCCTACGCCGACTTCACCTTCGACGGCTACACGCCGCCCTCGTTCCTGGCGGTGCCGGGCGCCAAGGACGTCGGCGTCGAGATCTTCTCGCTCTCGAAGTCGTACAACATGCCGGGCTGGCGGATGGGTTTTGTGTGCGGCAATCCGCGCATGATCGGAGCCCTCGCGCGCATCAAGTCCTATCTCGACTACGGCGCCTTCCAGCCCATCCAGATCGCGAGCATCATCGCGCTCGAGGGCGACCAGAAGGTGGTGGAGGAGATCGTCGACGTCCACCGCAAGCGCCGCGACGTGCTCGTGGACGGGCTCAACAAGCTCGGCTGGCAGGTGCCCAAACCCAAGGGGACGATGTTCGTCTGGGCGCCGATCCCCGAGCCTTTCCGGGCCATGGGCTCCCTGGAATTCGCGAAGCTCTGCATCCAGGACGCGAAGGTCGCGGTGTCCCCGGGCGTCGGGTTCGGCGAGTACGGCGAAGGCTACGTGCGCTTCGCGCTCGTCGAGAACGAGCAGCGAATCAAGCAGGCGCTGCGCGGCCTCAAGCACGTCCGCCGCTGAGTGGGCGGCGCTCCGCGATGACGTCCGTCGACGAAGTTCGCATCGGCCTGTTGGGTCTCGGCACGGTCGGCGCGGGCGTCGTGAAGATCCTCGCGGCGCAGCGGCCCCGGCTCGAGGAGCGAGCGGGCTGCCGCCTGACGCTGGCCGCGATCGCCGACACCGACCTCATCCGCCCGCGCGAGGGTCTGGATATCTCCGCGCTCCCGATGACCAGCGACGCCGCGAAGGTGCTGGAGGATCCGCGCGTGCACGTCGTCATCGAGCTGGTGGGCGGTCTCGAGCCGGCGCGGACGTTCATCCTGCGCGCGCTCGCCGCCGGCAAGCACGTGGTCACGGCCAACAAGGCGCTGCTCGCGCACCACGGCGCGGAGCTCTACGAGGAAGCGCGCCGGCGCGGCGTCACGCTCGCGTTCGAGGCGGCGGTGGCCGGCGGCATCCCGCTGATCCGCGCGGTGAAGGAAGGCCTCGTCGCGAACTCCATCCTGTCGCTGGCGGGCATCGTCAACGGAACGTGCAACTACATCCTGTCGAAGATGACCGACGAGAACCTCGACTTCTCGCTGGTGCTCAAGGAAGCGCAGACGCACGGCTACGCGGAAGCCGATCCGACGCTCGACATCGAGGGCATGGACTCCGCGCACAAGCTGCAGATCCTCGTGTCGCTGGCCTTCCGCACCTTCGTCGATCTGAAGGACATTCACACTGAGGGCATCACGCGCGTCACCGCGGCCGACATCGCGTACGCGCGCGAGCTGGGCTACCGCATCAAGCTGCTCGCCATCGCCAAGGCGGTGGACGGCGGCGTCGAGGTGCGGGTGCATCCGACGATGATTCCCGCCACCTCGCCGCTGGCCGCCGTCTCCGGTGTCTTCAACGCGGTGTTCATCACCGGCGACGCGGTCGGCGATCTGATGTTCTACGGCCGTGGCGCGGGCCAGATGCCGACCGCGTCTGCCGTCTGGTCTGACGCGCTGGAACTCGCGCGCCGCATCGCTCACGGCATTCCGGCGCTGGCGCTCGAGCTGCCGTCCGTCGGGCCGGCGGCGCTGCCCCTTCGACCGATGGAGACAATTCGGTGTTGTTACTACCTGAGAGTGATGGCGCAGGACAAGCCCGGCGTGCTGTCGCGCGTCGCGGGAATCCTGGGCGAAAACGACATCTCGATTGCGAACGTCATCCAGAAGGGCCGCGGCACGCGGGAGGCGGTGCCGGTGGTGATCGTGACCCACGAGGCGCGAGAGCGCGACATGCGCACGGCCCTGGCGAAGATCGACCGCCTGCGGGACGTCGCGGGCGCCACCACGATGATCCGCGTCGAAGGCGGGCCGGCGTGAGGACCTCGAAGGAGGGCGCCGCCGAGTGCGGGGGCGACGCCGGCGCACGACATGCGGTCTGGCCCGGAGTCATCGAGCGCTATCGCGAATATCTGCCGGTCACGGAGACGACGCCGATCGTCACGCTGCTCGAAGGCAACACGCCGCTCGTGCCGGCGCCGCGCCTGGCCGAGGCCACCGATCCGAGCCTGTCCATCTATCTCAAGTGCGAGGGGTTCAACCCGACCGGCTCGTTCAAGGACCGCGGGATGACCATGGCCATCTCGAAGGCCGTCGAGGCCGGCTCGCGCGCGGTCATCTGCGCGTCGACCGGCAACACGTCGGCGTCGGCCGCCGCCTTCGCGGCCCGCGCGGGACTGCGCGCGTTCGTGATGGTCCCGCGGGGGTCCGTCGCGCTCGGCAAGCTCTCGCAGGCGGCGATCCACGGCGCGCGCGTGCTGATGGTGGAAGGCAGCTTCGACCAGGCCCTCGACATCGTGCGCCGCATCGCGGAATCGTATCCGGTTACGCTCGTGAACTCGGTGAACCCGTTCCGGCTCGAGGGCCAGAAGACCGGCGCGTTCGAGGTCGTGGATCAGCTCGGACGCGCGCCCGACTACCACCTCATCCCCGTCGGCAACGCCGGCAACATCACGGCCTACTGGCGCGGCTATCGCGAATATCACCGCGACGCCAAGATCGGCAGCCTGCCGCGCATGGTCGGATTCCATGCCGCGGGCGCGGCGCCGATCTACGAAAACCGCGTGATCGACGAGCCGCGGACGGTGGCGACAGCGATCAAGATCGGCAACCCGGCATCGTGGGGGCCGGCGCTCGAGGCGCTGAGGGACAGCCGCGGCTTCCTCGACGTCGTCACCGACGAGGAGATTTTGCGCGCCTATCGCATGCTGGCGCGCGAAGAGGGCATCTTCATGGAGCCGGCGTCGGCCGCCACGGTAGCGGGACTGGTGAAGGTCGTGAAAGAAGGTCGGATCGAGCCGGGCTCGACGCTCGTGCTGACGCTGACCGGGCACGGGCTGAAGGATCCCGACACCGCGCTCGAATCCGCATCGCGGCCCGCGTCCGTCCCCGCCTCCCTCGACGCCGTCCTGGCGCAGCTCGGCCTCTGAGCCACCGACTTCGCGTTCTCATCGGGATCGCGATCAGCGTCGCGCTGTTCACCTATCTGCTCGCGAGCGTCGATCTCCACGAGCTCGGACGGCAGCTGCTCGCGACGAACTGGGCCTGGGTCAGCATCGCCGTGGTCGTCGGCCTCGCCGGCCTCTGGGCGCGTGCCCGGCGGTGGCGCTGGCTGTTTCCGCCGGGGCCGGAGCCTCCCGGCATCGTGCCGGCGACGATGATCGGCTACATGGCCAACAGCGTGCTGCCGCTGCGCGCCGGTGAGGTGGTGCGCATCTACGTGCTCGGCCGCAAGCTTCGCGAGTCCGAGGGAATGACGGGCACGCAGAGCTTCTGGCTCGTCACGGCCACGCTCGTGGTCGAGCGGGTGCTCGACAGTCTCGCCATCGTGCTGATGCTCGGCGTCCTCGTGCTGACCATTCCCGTGCCACGCGTGGTCGAGTGGGCCGCCGGCGCGCTGTTCGCGATCGACGTCGTCGGCGTGTCGGCGCTGATCGCGGTCGCGCGCGCGCCGGACGCCTGTCGCCGGATCTTGCAGCGCCTGACCGGCCGCTGGCCCGCGGTGGCGCGCATGCTCGGCGCGATGTTCGATACCGCGCTGCGCGGGCTCGATGGCATCCGGACGCCCGCGCACCTGCCGCGCCTGATCGCGTGGACGGCGCTGGTGTGGCTCGCGCCGGCGACGGCCGCGTGGGCCATGCTGCGCGCGGTGCACCTCGACCTGCCGTTCGGTGCCGGCTGGACGGTCCTCGCGTTCGTCGGCATCGGCATCAGCGTGCCGTCCGCGCCCGGCTACGTCGGCGTCTTCCACGCGGCGGCCACCGCCGCGCTCGAGATCTTCGGCGTGCCGCGCTCGGCCGCGCTCGCCTATGCGCTGCTCTACCACGCGAGCGCGATGGTGCCGATCACGATCGTCGGGTGGCTCTATCTGATGCGCGAGCACGTGTCGCTGGGCGAGGCCCGCCGCGCGCCGACCGTCGCGTGATCGCACGCCGCGTAGCTTGCCTCGGCGCGCGCGCGTCATGTAGATTGCGAAGTCTATGGCGCTGATCGTCCAAAAATACGGTGGATCCTCCGTCGCGGATGTGGACAAGATCAAGAACGTCGCGCGGCGCGTCGCCGAGAGCGCGTTGCAGCATCAGGTCGTCGTCGTCGTGTCCGCGATGGGCAAGACCACCGACGGCCTCGTGGGGCTCGCGGGCCAGATCACGCCCAGCGCCGATCCGCGCGAAATGGACATGCTGCTGGCCACGGGCGAGCAGGTCACGATCGCGCTGCTGGCCATGGCCCTGCAGGCGCTCGGTCTCAAGGCTCGCTCCCTGACGGGACCACAGGTCGGCATGCGCACCGATCGCGCCCACACCAAGGCGCGGATCACGCGGATCACGCCCGAGCGCGCGCGCGCCGCGCTCGACGCCGGCGAGATCGTGATCGTCGCCGGCTTTCAGGGCGTGTCCGACGCCGACGAGATCACCACGCTGGGCCGCGGCGGATCCGATCTCACCGCGGTGGCGCTGGCCGCCGCCCTCAAAGCGGACGTGTGCGAGATCTACACCGACGTCGACGGCGTCTACACCGCCGACCCGAACATCGTTCCCGACGCGCGCAAGCTGCCGCGCGTGGCCTACGACGAGATGCTCGAGATGGCCAGCCTCGGCGCCAAGGTGCTCCAGGCCCGCTCGGTGGAGTTCGCCAAGAAGTATGGCGTGGCCGTGCACGTGCGCTCGACGTTCAAGCCCGGCCCCGGCACGCTCGTGACCAGGGAGGAGAGCGGGATGGAAGAGGTGGTCGTCACCGGTATCACGCACGACCGCAGCCAGGCGAAGATCTCGCTGCTGCGCGTCCCTGACCGGCCCGGCATCGCCGCCCAGGTCTTCGGCGCCGTCGCCGCGAAGAACGTCGTGGTGGACATGATCGTGCAGAACATCAGCCGCGACGGCTTCACCGACATCTCGTTCACCGTCCCGCGTGGCGACCATCTGCGGGCGCAGACGGCGCTGCGGGAGATCGGCCGCATGGTTGGCGCCGAGAAGGTCGTCCACGACGAGCGCGTGGCGAAGGTCTCCATCGTCGGCGTCGGCATGCGCAGCCACTCGGGCGTCGCCGCGCGCATGTTCGGCGCCCTGTCGAAGGAAGGCATCAACATTCAGATGATCTCGACGTCCGAGATCGCGGTGTCGTGCGTGATCGAGGACAAGTACGCCGAGCTCGCGGTGCGTGCGCTGCACGATACGTTCGAGCTCGGCCAGGAGTAACGCATGGCGACCGGGAAAGCCGCCGTCTTCTTTGGGCCGGGCAAGCCGTTCGAGATTCGCGAGCTGCCACTGCCGGAGCTCGAGCCCGACGCCGTCCTGATCAAAGTCTCTCTCGCCAACGTGTGCGGCTCGGATCTGCACTTCTGGCGGGGCGACGCGCCGCTGCGCCTGCCGCAGGACGGCTGGATCTTCGGCCACGAGATGACCGGTCGCGTGGCGAAGCTCGGCCGCAACGTGAAGACCGACTCGCTCGGCCGGCCGCTGTGCGAGGGCGACCGCGTCGCCTACACCTACTTCTATCCGTGCGGCCGCTGCTACGTCTGCCTCAACAAGCAGCCGGCAGCGTGTCCGGCCAAGATCGAGCGGCCGCGCGGACCGTCCGAGTTCCCGTACTTCAACGGCGCCTTCGCTGAGTATTACTACCTACGGCCCGGCGGCGCCCTGTTCGTCGTACCCGACGCGCTCTCGGACGAGCTCGTCTCTCCGGTGAACTGCGCCCTCTCGCAGGTCATCTTCGGCCTCCACGAGGCGGGCCTGCAGTTCGGCGGCAGCGTCGTCATTCAAGGCGCGGGCGGGCTCGGCGTGCAGGCGGCGGCGGTGGCCAAAGACATGGGCGCCGCCACCGTCATCGTCGTGGACCAGCTGGCCGGGCGCCTCGACCTGGCGCGCGCCTTCGGCGCCGACCACGTGATCAACGTCAAGGAACTGTCAGAACGCAAGGACCGCGTCGCTGAGGTTCGCCGCTGCACGGGTGGCATGGGCGCCGACGTTGCGTGCGACTTCGTCGGCTTCCCACAGGTCATTCCCGAGGGCATCGAGATGCTGCGCCCGGGAGGCACCTACCTCGAGATCGGCACGATCAGCCGCGGAGCGAAGGTCGAGCTCGAGCCCGCCACGCTCGTATGGGGCGCGAAGAAGATCGTTGGCGTCATCATGTACGACGCCGCGGTGATTCCGCGCGCGCTCGATTTCCTCGTGCGCAACCAGCGGCGCTTTCCGTTCGAGCGACTGATCTCGCACAAGTACGCGCTCGAATCGATCAACGAGGCCTTCGCCGATTCGGAGTGGCACAACCGGGAGACGACCAAGATCAGTCGAGCCGCGCTCGTGCCCTGATGGCGCGCCGCGCTGCAATTCGGTGCGCAGACTGGGCACCGACGGTAAGGGCCACCGCGCACGCGCGGAACACCCGACGTATGGTGCGCCGGACCCGCATCGCGCGCGGACGCACCACAACATGCTCACACGCTTTTACAATCGCGCGTGTCGCCGTGGCATTCGTGGCACGTCCTTTGCGGTTCCGCTGCCCAACAGCGCGATGACATACGAGAGCCAGGGCCGCACCGGACCAATGGACACCGCCGAACGAAGGTTCCGCGATCTCGTTCACGGTGTCGACGCCATCGTGTGGGAGGCCGACGCGGCGTCGCTCGCCTGCACGTTCGTCAGTCAGCGTGCGGAGGAGCTGCTCGGGTATCCCATCGAGCGGTGGCTCGGGGCGCCGGAGTTCTGGACGGAGATGGTGGACGCCCGCGATCGCGACCGGGTGCTCGCGCACTACGCCGAGGCCCTGACCGCCACCCGACCGATCGAGCACGAGTTCCGCGCGAACACCGCCGATGGACGACAGATCTGGCTTCGTGACCGTGTCCATCCGGCCGAGCGTGGCCGCCTGCGCGGGCTCATGATCGACGTCACCGAGCACAAGCGTCTGGAGCAGGAGCGTGACGAGCTCCTGCTGCGCGAGCAGGTGGCGCGCGCGGACATGGAGACCGCCGCCGAGATGGTCCAGCGGCTCGAGACCATCACCGAAGCCGCACTGTCCGATCTCTCGCAGGAGCGCATGCTGCGGCGCGTGCTCGAGCGCATCCGTGACGTCCTCGAGGCCGACTTTACGTTGCTGCTGCTGCCCAGCGACGATGGCGAGGATCTGCGGCTCATGGACGCGGTCGGGCTGGACGTCGACGACGACGTGCGGGTGCCGATCGCGGAGACGCTCAGCGGGCGGATCGCGACGACCCGCCGCGCGCTGCTCGTCGAGGACGCCGCCCGCACCGACCTCGACGTGCCCGCATTGCGGCACGCGCGCGTGCGCTCGCTGATCGGCGTCCCGCTGTCGGTGGACAGCCACATCGTTGGCGTCGTGCAGGCGGCTCGGCTCGCCCGCCGCCGCTTCAGCGCAGACGACGCGCGCCTGCTGCAGCTCGTGGGTGACCGCCTCGGCGTGGCCATTCGAAACGTGCGGCTGTACGAGGCCGAGCGCCGCGCACGAGTGGCCCTGGAGGCGGCGACGCGACGCGCCGCGTTCCTCGCCGATGCCGTGACGGCGCTGGCCGCGGCCACGGATCCCGTCGACGGCCTCGAGGCGGTCGGACGCCTCGCGGTGCCGCTGCTCGCCGACTGGTGCGCCATCGACGTGCGCGAGGCCGATGGCGGCTTCCGTCGTGTCGCGGTCGCCCATCGCGATCCCGCGGCGGAGGCGCAGGCCGCGGTGCTGCTCGGTCCGGTGGCGGCGCCGATCACGGCGGGCGTCACGCGAGCCCTCGACACCGGCACCGCCGAGTGGGTCGAGGTGGATGCGAGCGTCGACGACCTCGCGGTGCGCGGCGAGAGCGACGAGCGTCAGGCGGTGGCGGACCTCGGCGTCGGCGGCTACATCGTTGCGCCACTCGCCGTCGGCGGCCGGGTTCTGGGCGCCATCACGCTCGTCGCCGCGCCGGGCCGCGAGCTCGGCGAGAGCGAGGCGCGACTGGCGCAGGATCTCGCGCGGCGCGCCGCACTGGCGCTCGATGCCGAGCGGCGCCGCGGGATGGCACGCGAGATCCTGCAGATCGTCGGCGGCGAGCTGCGCGCCCCGCTGGCGTCACTGGGCCGCGCGCTTCGCGCCACGACGGATCCCGCCAAGGCGGGCGCGGTGCGCACGGCGGCCCGGGCGCTGTCGGCGGTCGCGCGCGAGGCGCGCGTCGCCGCGCGCATCGTCGCCGTGCCCGCCGACACTGGACCGCGTCGCGTCGATCTCAGCAACGTCGTGGGTGCAGCGGTCAGCGCGGTCGCCGATGAGGCGCGCGCCAGGGGCGTGGATGTCGAGACGGCCCTCGAACCCAACGGGTTCGAGGTTGCGGGCGATCGCCGCCGCCTGCGCCAGGCCGCGCTGCGCCTGCTGCAGACGGCGGTCCGGTCGACGCCCGCCGGCGGTCGCGTCTACACGCGCCTCTCGCGCGCCGGCGCACACGCGGTGCTCGTCGTGAGCATGGTCGGCAGCAGCATCACGCCGGCCGCGGGGCTGCGCCTGAACGTCGCGCGTCAGCTCGTCGAGCACCACGGCGGAACGCTCACGACGGCGAGTGAGGGTCCTGGCCCAACGCTGACCGTGTCCTTGCCGCTCGCGTAGCCACGCCTCGAATCTAGCGTCAGGATTCGTCCACTCTAGCGACATGCGATCGCGCGTGCGATCGTCGTCGCATGCTCGCCTACACGCGTCGCCAGCTTGTTCTGCTCTCGCTCGTCGTCGCGGTTGGCGGCGCCGGCCTCGTCGTCGACCGATGGCGGCGCGCCAACCCCGACATTGTCGCGTATCTCGAAACGCTCGATCGCGCGCCCGTACCGCCGCCGCGTGAGCCGCTCTCGCGGCGGGTCGGTCCGCGCGCGCCGGATGCGCCGCCCACGAGCGGGGCGCCGGCGCGACCCGTGTCGCGCTCCGACGAAGCGCGAAGCCGGCGTGTCCTGCCTGACGACGCGACGCCCGTCGACGTCAATCTCGCGAGCGCCGCCGAGCTCGAGCGTCTGCCCGGCGTCGGGCCTGCCCTCGCGGCGCGCATCGTGGAGGCTCGAGCGCGTGACGGGCCGTTCGGCTCGCTCGACGATCTGCGTCGCGTGCGGGGTGTGGGTCGCGCAACGCTCGATCGCTTGCGGGCGCGACTCGCCGTCACTACGCCGTGAACGCGGCCGGCAGCACAAGCCGGCTCGCGATGCCGTTGGCGCCGCCCGCGATCGCATTCGCGGTCGGCATCGCGCTCGCGCCGTGGATGGCGCCGCGCGCGGCGTGGGCGCTGCTCGCGGCGGGCCTCGCGGCCACCACGCTCGTGCTGGTCCTCGGCCGCGCGGCGCACGCGCTGGGGCCACTGCTCGCCGCCATCGCGATGCTCGGTGCGCTGCGCGGCCAACCGACGCCGCTCGCGACCGATGACGTCGCGTGGCTGTCCCTGCCGATGACCGCGCGGGTCGAGGGCCGCCTGGCCACCGACCCGATCGCCTGGGCTCCCGACCGCGTCCGTATCGCCGTCGACGTCGCGCGCATCGACGGCGTGCCGCGCAGCGGGAGAATCTCGCTGGCGCTCTACGGTCCCGCACCGGCATTGGCGGAAGGCCAGCGCATCAGCGTCGACGCCCGACTCGATCGTCCGGTCGGCTTCAGCGACCCCGGCGTGTTCGATGCCGCGGCGCGCCAGGCGCGCGAGGGGCTCTACGTGACCGGCAGCGCCCCATCGACGCGCGTCGTTCCGCTCGAGCCTCCGGCGCCGCCCTGGCCCGCGGTGGTGCGGAGATTCGCGTTAGCGGCGTTCGCCGAGCGCCTGCCGCCGGTGTCGGCCGGACTTCTCGGCGGTCTGGTGCTCGGCAGCCGCACGGCGCTGCCGCCCGACGTCCAGCAGGCGTTTCGCGGCGCGGGGGTCTTTCACGTGCTCGCCGTGTCCGGATTCAACGTGGCGCTTCTCGCCGGCGCGGTGTGGGCGCTGGCCCGCGCCGCCGGCGGCGGGTCCCGCGCGGCGGCCGTCAGCGGCATCGTCGCGGTGCTCGGTTTCGCCGCGGTCGTCGGTCCCGAGCCGTCGGTGGTTCGCGCGACGATCATGGCGGTGCTCGTGCTCGCGGCCGTCCTCCTCGACCGCGAGGCGTCGGTCACGAACAGCCTCGCCCTCGCCGCCCTCGTGATCCTCGCGGCGCGTCCGGCAGACTTGCTCGACCCGGGTTTTCAGCTCTCGTTTGCGGCAACCGCGGGTATCGTGGCGGCCCCGATGCCGCGCGGCGCACTGGCCGCCACGCTCGCCGTCAGCGTCGCCGCGCAGCTCGCCGTCGTGCCGGTGGCGCTCGTGCACTTCAATCAGCTCTCGACGATCGGCATCGTCGCCAATCTCGCCGCGGTGCCGTTGGCGGCTGCGGCCACCGTGCTCGGTCTGCTGTCGGTCCTCGCCGCCGCGGTCGGCGACCTCGCCGCCGCCGCAGTCTTCGGAGCAGTCTGGCCACTGCTGCTGATTCTGCGCGCCGTGGCGGCGCTCGCGGCCGCGGTTCCGGGCGCCGTGGTTCGTTTGCCGGCGCCGGGACCGGCGGCGATCGTCGCCTATGCCGCGGCACTCGCGGCCGGACTGGCGGCGTGGCATTGGCGCGCTCGACGCCCACGCGCCATCGCGCTCGGTGTCGCGGCAGCCCTCGCGCTGCTCGCCGCGATGCTGCTTGCCGCACTGCCGATCCTCACCCGCGGCGACGGCCGCCTGCGCGTGACCGTGCTGGACGTTGGGCAGGGCGACGCGATTGTCGTCGAGGCGCCTGATGGGCAGGTCGTGGTCGTCGACGCCGGCGCCGGTGGCCCGGCGCGTCTCGATGTCGGCGAGCGTGTGGTGGCGCCGTTCCTCTGGAACCGTGGCGTACTCGGGCTCCACGCCACGCTGACGACACACGACGACATTGATCATGCGGGCGGGATGGCGGCCCTCCATCGCTTGTTCCGCGTGTCCGAAACGTGGGATGCGGCCTCGGGTCCGCGCGCGCTCGGCGGCGCCGTGATGACGGCGATCGCGCCCGACGTCCGTGGCGGTCGCCCCAACGACCGCGCCATCATGCTGCGTGTGGAGCTCGGCCTGGCGACGATCCTCCTCGCGTCGGACGTCGAGACGGCCGGTGAGCACGCGCTGCTCGCGGCCGGGATTCCGCTGGGCGCCACCGTGCTCAAGGTCGGTCATCACGGCGCCAAGACGTCGAGCACCGCGCCCTTCCTGGCCGCCGTACGGCCGTCGCTCGCCATCGTCTCGGTCGGCGCGCGCAATCCGTATGGACATCCGGACGCGGGAACACTCGCACGCCTGGCCGCCATCGGGGCACGCGTCTATCGCACCGATCGTGACGGAGCGGTGCTGCTCGAGACCGACGGGCGAGTGCTCAGTGTGACGCGCTGGCGACCGCGAATCGTGGAGCGCTTTTGCCTCGACCCGGAGACGATCTGCTAGAATCCGTGGGCCATGGCGAAGATCAACGACAACTACCTGCGTCTCAAGAGCGGATATCTGTTCAGCGAGATCGCCCGCCGGATCAAGGAATTCCAGGCTGCCCATCCCGACGCCAAGCTCATCCGTCTCGGCATCGGCGACGCGACGCGGCCGCTGCCGCCGGCGATCGTGCAGGCGCTGCACGCCGCCGTCGACGAAATGGCTCGCGCGGAGACGTTTCGCGGCTACGGTCCCGAAACCGGCTACGAGTTCCTCACCGAGCTGATCGCCAAGCACGACTACGGCGCGCGCGGCGTGACGATTGCCCCGGACGAGATCTTCGTCAGCGACGGCAGCAAGAGCGACGCGGCGAACTTCCAGGAGCTGTTCAGTCCGGACGCGACCGTCGCTTTGACCGATCCGGTCTATCCCGTGTATCTCGACAGCAACGTGATGGCCGGGCGCGCCGGCGCCCCGGACGCGCGCGGCGGATACGACCGCATCCTCTATCTGCCGTGCACGGCGGAGAACCGTTTCGATCCGCCATTGCCCGATCGGCCCGTTGACATGGTGTACCTGTGCTTTCCGAACAATCCCACGGGCGCCGTGCTCTCTCACGCGGCCCTCAAGCGCTGGGTCGACTGGGCGCGAGGCGCGGGGGCCGTGCTGCTGTACGACGCGGCCTATGAGAGCTACATCCAGGACTCCGACATCCCGCACTCGATCTTCGAGGTGGACGGCGCGCGTCAGGTCGCCGTGGAGTTCCGCTCCTATTCCAAGACGGCGGGCTTCACGGGTACGCGCTGCGCGTACACTGTCGTCCCGAAGGAGGTCGCGGGCCGGTCATCGAATGGGGAGACGGTCGCACTGCACGGTCTCTGGTTTCGCCGGCAGTCCACCAAGTTCAACGGCGCGCCGTACGTGATCCAGCGCGCGGCGGCGGCCATGTACACACCGGAAGGCAGCAAGCAGGTCCGCGCGACGATCGACTATTACATGGACAACGCGCGGCTGATCCGCGAGGGCCTCGAAGCGGCCGGCCTCACCGTCTATGGCGGGCGCAACGCGCCGTACATCTGGGTGAAGACACCGGCGGGGCTCGACTCGTGGGCGTTCTTCGACAAGCTGCTGAACGAGGCGCACGTCGTGGGCACGCCCGGCGCAGGATTCGGGCGGAGCGGCGAGGGCTACTTCCGCCTGACCGGCTTCGGCAACCGCGCGGCCACGGAAGAGGCGGTGGCGCGGATCAAGTCCCGCCTCAAGCGCTAGTCTAGGTTTCGTAGGCGCGCTCGTACTGCGAGCGCAGCCGCTCCAGCTCGTCGGGGTCGAGCCGCATCCCGAGCGACAGGCCCATCTCGCCGAGGATGGTCTTGATCTCGTTCAGCGACTTCTTGCCGAAGTTCTTGGTCTTCAAGAGCTCTGCCTCGGTCTTCTGCACGAGGTCCGCGATCGTGCGGATGTTCGCGGTCTTCAGGCAGTTCGAGGCGCGCACCGAGAGCTCCAGCTCGTCGACGTTGCGAAAGAGGTTGTCGTTCAGCTCGGCACCGGGCCGCGCCTCGGCATGCTCGGCGTCGTCCTCCTGCGGCGTCGTCTCCGGGAAGTCCGTGAGGAGATTGAAGTGGTCCTGCAGGATGCGCGACGCTTCGCCGACGGCCGCCTGCGGGGTCACGCTGCCGTTGGTCCACACCTCGAGCATGAGACGCTCGCGCGGCGGGGCACCCGGGTCGCCGTTGCCCTGCGGCTCGACGTGGAAGTTGACGCGCTTGATCGGCGAGAAGTCGGAGTCGAGCAGGATGGCGTTGATCGGCAGCGCCTCGGGCTCACGCTTTTCCGCCGACTGGTAGCCGCGGCCACGCTCGATGCAGACCTCCATCTCCAGCACGCCGTCCTTGTCGAGCGTCGCGAGCACCACGTCCGGCGTCAGGATCTGGACATCGGAGTCGGGCTCGAAGTCTCCCGCCTTCACGACACGCGTCCCCTGCGCCTTGAGGCGCAGGATCTTGGGCCGGTTCACGTGCAGCGCAAACACGACCTTGCGGAGGTTCATCATGATGTCCAGGGTGTCTTCCTGGACTCCGGGCAGGTGCGAGAACTCGTGGAGGACGTTCTCGATCTTGACCCAGGTCGGCGCGGCACCGTGGATGGCCGAGAGCAGCGCGCGACGGTAAGCGATGCCGACCGTGAGCGCGAAGCCCGGCTCGAACGTGTCGATGGCGATCTTGCCGTAGGCGTTCTCGGACGCGCTCCAGTCGTGACGAGTGGGGAGCTGCAGCTCCTGCATGCGGACCTCCGTGGAAGAGTAAAGGGCGGGCGTGACCCCAGGCCAGACAGTATACCAAACGCCTTCCGTCGGGCCGATTCGGCCCCGCGGGGGGCGCCGCGGTAGACTCGAAGAATCATGCGCTTGCGCTGGATCGTGGTGGCGCTCGTGCTAGCCAGTGGCGGTCTCGGCTATCTCGTGCTGACGCCGACGGCGACGGTTCGCCAGGGGCCATTGGTGGTGACGATCCCGCCCCACGAGCGCCTGCTCGGCATCGCCGAGCGCCTGGCGCAGGCCCAGGTCATCCGAAGCCGGACGGCGTTCATGGCCGCGACGTTCCTCAGAGGGGCGCCGCGTACCCTCAAGGCCGGCGAATACGAGATCCCGCGCGACGCCACCACCTGGGACATCGTCGCGCTGCTCGAGAGCGGGCGCGTCCGCCAGCACGCGATTCTCCACCCCGAGGGCGCCACCGTGGCGGAGCTGGCGCGCGCCCTCGAGGCCGAGCGCCTGGCCGGGGCGGATGACGTCGCCCGCGTGGCGACAGACCGCAAGTTTCTCGACGCGAACGGCATCGAAGGCCCCAACGCCGAGGGCTACCTGTTTCCGGACACCTACCAGTTCGTGCGCGGCATGACGCCGGAGGAGATGCTCGGCAAGATGGTGCAGCGGATGCGCGCGAAGCTCACTCCGGAGATGCGCGGCCGCGCGCGCGATCTGGGACTGAGCACGCACCAGCTGCTGACGCTGGCATCGATCATCGAGCGCGAGGCGATCGTGAAGGACGAGCAGCGCCTGATCTCGGCCGTCTTCTGGAATCGGCTGAAGATCAACATGCCCCTGCAGGCCGATCCGACGGTGCAGTACGCGGTCGCCAAGGAGCGGCGTGCGCTCAGTCGCGCGGACCTCGCCGTCGACCATCCGTACAACACCTACGCGCATCCGGGCCTTCCGCCGGGACCGATCGCCAGCCCCGGACTCGAGGCGATCCAGGCCGCGCTCGATCCCGCACCCGTGAAATATCTCTACTTCGTCGCCAGCGACGAGCGCCGACATCACTTCTCGGCGACCATGCAGGAGCACAACGCGGCGGCCAGCCGCTACCGTCTATCGCGCGCGATCGGGCGGTAGAACGCCCCCCGCGAGCGTGCTATAACTCGCGCAATGTCGCGCTCGACCGCGCTGCCCACCGCGTCCCGTGTCGGCCGCGCGCGACCCGAATTTCCCCTGCTCTATCGCGCGTTACGGGCCCCGATCCGCGGCGTGCTCGACCGCTGGTTCGGGCTCACCGTCGACGGGCGAGAGCACCTGCCCGAGCACGGCCCGTATCTGGTCGCGGCCAACCACCACAACTATCTCGACGCGGTCGTGCTGGGGGTCAGCGTGCCCGCCCCGATCGCCTTTCTCGTGATGCCGCGCGTGTGGCGCGCCACACCGCTGCATCCGCCGTTTCACCGCCACATCGGCTCCATCCCGCTGCAGGTCGACCGCGGCGACGTCGGGGCGCTGCGCCGCGCGCTCGCGGCGCTCGATCGCGGCCGCGTCGTCGGCATCTTTCCCGAGGGTCCATTCAGCGTGCGCGGCCGACTCGAGCGCGGCCTGCCCGGCGTCGCGCTGCTGGCGCTGCGCTCCGGCGTCCCGGTCGTGCCCGCGGGCATCTCGGGGACATGGGAAGCGCTGCGTGACCGGCGTTTCTATCTGCCGCGCGCGACGCCGCTGGCCGTCCGCTTCGGTCCGCCGCGACGCTTCTCGCCCAACGGCAGCTCGGCGCGGGTGGCGCGTCGTGAGGTGACCGAGCGGATCATGGCGGACATCGCCGCGCTGCTGCCGTGAGCAAGACGTGGGGCGGCCGGTTCTCGCAGGGGGCCGACCCCGCCGCGGAGCGCTTCACCGGCTCCCTCGCGTTCGATCGCCGCCTGTGGCGGCAGGACATCGCGGGCAGCATCGCGTGGGCGCGCGCCCTGGCGCGCGCGCGGCTCCTGACCGATGCCGAGCGCGACGCGATCCTCAAAGGGCTCGAGGCGGTGCGCGCCGAGCTCGAGGACGGCACGTTCCCGTTCCGGCCGGAGCTCGAAGACATTCACACGAACATCGAGCGCCGGCTCGTCGAGCTGATCGGCGAGATTGGCGGCAAGCTGCACACGGGCCGCTCCCGCAACGACCAGATCGCGCTCGACGAGCGCATGTACCTCAAGGAGGCGGTCGCGCGCGCGCGCGATGGCGCGCGCGCCGTGCAGGCGGCGCTCGTGGCGCGCGCCGGCGAGAGCGCGGATGCGCCGATGCCGGGCTACACGCACCTGCAGCGTGCGCAGCCGATCGTGCTCGGGCATCACCTGCTCGCGTACGTGTTCATGCTCGAGCGGGATCGCGAGCGGCTGGCGGGGTGCGCCGCGCGCGCCGACCGCCTGCCGCTCGGGGCCGCCGCGCTGGCGGGAACCGCGTTTCCCATCGATCGTGAGGCACTCGCACGGGACCTCGGCTTCGCGGGGGTCACCTCCAACAGCCTCGACGCCGTGAGCGATCGCGACTACGTGCTCGAATACCTGGCGGCGGCGGCCATCGCCGGCATGCACCTCTCGCGGCTGTCCGCCGACCTCACGCTATGGGCCACCGCGGAGTTCGGCTTCGTCGAGTTCGCCGACGCCTTCGCCACCGGCTCGTCGATCATGCCGCAGAAGAAGAATCCCGACGTGGCGGAGCTGGTGCGCGGCAAGAGCGGACGGCTGTACGGCAATCTGGTGGCGGTGCTCACCACGATGAAGGGCCTGCCCCTGGCGTACAACTCCGACATGCAGGAAGACAAGGAGCCGCTCTTCGACTCGGTGGACACGCTCGACGCGGTTCTGGCCGTGCTGCCGCCGCTGCTCAGCTCGCTGACGTTTCGCACCGACCGCATGCGTGTCGCGGCCGGCGAGCACTACGCCACCGCGACCGACCTCGCCGATTACCTGGTGCGCAAGGGGCTGCCGTTCCGGCAGGCCCACGAGATCGTCGGCAAAGCTGTGCGTCATGCGCTCGAGCGCGCCGTCGGGCTCGAGGCGCTGTCGCTCGAGACGCTTCGCGGGTTTTCGCCGCTGATCGAGGCGGACGTCCGTGACGCGCTCACCGTCGAGGCGTCGCTGCGTGCGCGCGCCGTCACCGGCGGCACCGCGCCCGCGGCCGTGGCCAAGGCTCTCGCCGAGGCGCGCGCGCTCATCGGCTCGTGAGCGCCGGCCGCCGGCGCGCCGCCCTCGCCGCCGCGCTCGCCCTCGTCGTGCTCGGCGCCTGCGGACGCCGCAGCCCGCCGGTGCCGCCCGAGACGCGGATACCGCAGGCGGTGACCGACCTCACCGCCGCCGCGCGCGAAGGCGGTGTGGAGCTGGCGTGGACCGTGGCGCGGCGCCGCATCGACAACTCGCGGATCCTCGAGCCCGGCTTCGCGCGGCTGTATCGCGTGGACGACGCGGGCACGGGCGAGCCGCGCGCGGCGATGCTCCGCGACGACCGCGTGGTCGGTTACACCGAGATCGCAACGTTTCCGCTGCAGGATCCGCCGTCGTCGTACCTGCGCGGCGGTCGCATCGTCTACATCGACCGGCGCGGGCTCGTCTACGGTCGCCGCTACACCTACGTGGCGACCACCACGGATGCCCAGGGTCGGACCGGCCCGCCGTCGGCGCGCGTGTCGCTCACCTACATCACGCCACCGGAGGCGCCGCAGGCGCTGCGCGCCGAGCCCGGCGACCGGACTGCGCGGCTGCAATGGCAGGCGCCCGCGAAGCTCGTCGACGGCTCGGCCATCCAGGAGCCGCTCGCCTACGAGGTGTTGCGCGCCGCCGATCCGGTGACCGAGCCGGCCACGATCGGCCGGACCGCGGCCGGCATCACCGCGTTCGAGGACCGTGGTCTGGAAAACGACCGTACCTATTATTACGCGGTGCGGGCGATCCGGTCGGCCGGCGCCGCCAGCGCCAGTGGCGCGGCCGGCGAGCGGGTGGCGGTGACACCGGCGAAGACGACGCCTCCGGACCCCGTGGCCGATCTCACCGCGGTGGCGTCGCGCGGTGAGGTGCGCCTGTCGTGGCGGCCGAGTGCCGAGCCGGACGTGGCGCTCTACATCGTCTACCGCGCGTCCCGTGGCGCCCCGCCGGCGCGCGTCGGCGCCGTCCGGCCGCCCGTGACGACGTTCATCGACCGCAACGTGCCGCCGGGCGCGCACCGCTATACGGTGACCGTGCAGGATGCCAGCGCGCGTGCCAACGAGAGCGCGCCGTCGAACGTGGTGACGGTCACCGTGCCTTGACTTCGCGCCCACGCTGAGCAACGATTTCCTGCACATGACTCCCACGACCTACTACCCCTATCGTCACGGCGAGCTGTGCTGCGAAGGGGTGCCGCTGACGAAGCTCGCTGACGCCGTGGGAACTCCCGCCTATGTGTACTCGAAAGCCGCGCTGCTCGACAGCTATGCGGCGTACACCCATGCCTTCAAGGACGTTCCGCACCTGGTGTGCTACTCGATCAAGGCCAACTCGAATCTCGCCGTGATCGGAACGCTCGCCAAGGCGGGCGCCGGCGCCGACATCGTCTCGGGCGGCGAGCTGCACCGGGCCCTGCGCGCGGGGGTGTCGCCGAAGAAGATCATCTTCTCGGGAGTCGGCAAGACGCGCGACGAGATGCGCGATGCGCTGAAGGCCGACATCCTGCTGTTCAACGTGGAGTCGGTCGCGGAGCTGCGCGTGCTGGACGAGGTGGCGCGCGAGCTCGGAACGTATGCGCCGGTCGCGCTGCGGGTGAACCCCGACGTCGATCCGCAGACACACAAATACATCGCCACCGGGCTCAAGAGCGCGAAGTTCGGCATTCCCTACACCCAGGCTCTCACCGCCTACGAAGAGGCCGCGCGCCTGCGCGGCATCCGGGTGGTCGGCGCCGACATGCACATCGGCTCGCAGCTCACCAAGACGTCGCCGCTCGGCGACGCGGTGGCGCGGGTGGCGGCGCTCATCAAGCAGCTGCGCGAGCAAGGGATCGAGATTACGACGGTCGACGTCGGCGGGGGGCTCGGCATCCGCTATCACGACGAGAGCCCGCCGAGTCACGTGCAGTACGCGACGGTGCTGCTGCCGGCGCTGAAAGAGCTCGGCGTCACGGTGCTGCTCGAGCCCGGCCGCTCGATCGTCGGCAACGCCGGAGCGCTGCTGACCCGCGTCCTCTACCACAAGCAGACGGACACCAAGACCTTCGTCGTCGTCGACGCCGCCATGAACGACCTCGTGCGGCCGGCGTTCTATGACTCCTATCACGCCATCGTGCCCGTGACCGAGGCGCGCACCGCGGGGCCGATCGAGACCGTGGACGTGGTGGGGCCGATCTGTGAGTCGGGGGATTTCTTCGCCAAGGATCGCTCGCTGCCGCGGCCGGAGGAGGGCGAGCTGCTCGCCATCCTCAGCGCCGGCGCCTATGGCTTCGCCATGGCGTCCAACTACAACACGAGGCCGCGGCCCGTCGAGATCCTCGTGGATGGCGATCGCTACACCATCGTGCGCCGCCGGGAAACCTTCGAGGACCTGGTGGCCGGGGAGACGACCGTATGAACCCCATCTTCACCGGTTCGTTCGTCGCGCTGGTCACGCCGTTCAAGAACGGCAAGGTGGACGACGCGAAGCTGCGCGAGCTCGTCGAGCTGCACGTGACGAACGGCACCGACGGCCTCGTGCCCTGCGGCACCACCGGCGAGTCGCCGACGCTCTCGCACGACGAGCACAAGCGCGTCGTCGAGATCGTCGTCGAGGCTGCGCGCAAGCGCCTGAAGATCATCGCCGGCACCGGCTCGAACTCGACGGCGGAGGCGATCGACCTCACCCGACACGCCGAGCGCGCGGGCGCCGATGGCGCCCTGGTCGTGAACCCGTACTACAACAAGCCCACGCAGGAGGGACTCTACCGCCATTTCCGCGCGGTGGCGGAGTCGGTGGCCATTCCGATCGTGGTCTACAACATCCAGAGCCGGACGGCGGTCAATGTCGAGACGCCGACGCTCGCCCGCCTGGCGCGCGACGTGAGGAACGTGCGCGGCGTCAAGGAAGCCTCCGGCAACCTCGATCAGATGACGCAGGTCGTGCTGTCGTGCGGCCCGGACTTCTCCGTCCTCTCGGGTGACGACAGCCTCACCCTGCCGCTCATGGCCGTGGGCGGCCACGGCGTCATCTCGGTCATCGCGAACATTGTGCCGCGCGACGTCTCGGAGATGGTGCACGCGGCGCTCGCCAACGACGGCAAGCGCGCGCGCGAGCTGCACCAGCGCCTCTTCCCGCTGGCGCGCGCGGCATTTCTCGAGACGAACCCCATCCCCATCAAGGAAGCGATGGCGATGGCGCGAATGATCGAGCCGGAGTTCCGCCTGCCGATGTGCCGCATGAGCGATGCGAACCGCGAGACGCTGCGCGGGGTGCTCGGACAGTACGGACTCGTGAAGTAGCGCCGGGCGCCGGCGCCACCGTGTGATTCAGCAATGACGGATGTCCGCCCGACCGTCGCGGCCGGTATGCGAGCCGCAGCCGAAGGCGAGGCGAGCCTGCGTGAAGCGCCCGGCGCAGGCGCCCCGACGGCAAATCTCATAGTCGGCGGCGCCGCCGGGCGCATGGGATCGCGCATCGTCGCGCTGCATCGCGAGGCGCCCGGACTGACGCTCGTGGCCGCGCTGGAGGCGCCCGGCCACTGTGCGCTCGGCCGCGACGTCGGCGAGACGGCCGGCGTCGGATCGCTCGGAATTCCGATCACGGCCGATCCCGCCGCCGTCATCACGCGCGACCGACTCCTGGTCGAGTTCTCGGTGCCCGACGCCTCGCTGGAGCATCTGCGCCTGGTGGCGCGCGCCGGCGCGCGCGCCGTGATCGGCACCACCGGGTTCTCCGCCGCCCAGCGCGAAGAGATCACCACGCTCGCGCGCCAGGCCGCGATCCTCGTCGCGCCGAACATGTCGGTCGGCGTCACCCTCGCGTTTTCGCTGCTCCGGGCGATGGCCAAGGCCCTCGGCGACGACTACGACGTCGAGATCACCGAGATCCATCACCGCTACAAGAAGGACGCGCCCAGCGGCACCGCGGTGCGCATGGCCGAGATCGTGGCCGAGGCGCTCGGCCGCGATATCCGGCAAGTGGGTGTGTATGGGCGCGAAGGGCTGCCCGGCGAGCGGACCGGCAAAGAAATCGGCGTGATGTCGCTCCGCTCGGGAGACGTCGTCGGCGAGCACACCGTGTCGTTCGGCACGCTGGGCGAGCGGCTCGAGCTCACGCATCGCGCGCACAGTCGCGACACGTTCGCGCGCGGCGCCCTGCGTGCCGTGCGGTGGCTTGCCGCGCGCGAGCCCGGCCTCTACTCCATGCACGACGTGCTGGGCATCGCCTGATGCTGATCGTGCGCTTCCGGGTCGGCGACGCGACACGATACGGCGTGCTCGAGGGCACCACCGTCTTCGAATACTCCGGAACGCCGTGGACCGTGTTCCGCCGCGGCCGCAAGCGACACTCGCTGCACCAGATCGTGCTGCTCGCCCCGGTCATGCCGTCCAAGATCGTCGCGGTCGGACTCAACTACCGCGCGCGCGCCGCGGAGCTGGCGGAGCCGCTGCCCGAGCTGCCCGTGCTCGCCCTCAAACCGCCGAGCTCGGTGATCGGGCCCGACGATCCGATCGTGCTGCCACCTCAGAGCGACTTCGTCGAGCACGAGGCCGAGGTGGCCGTCGTCATGAAGCGCCGGTGTCACCGGGTGTCGCCGGCCCGGGCGCGCGAGTATGTGCTCGGCTACACGGCGCTCAACGACGTGACCGCGCGCGACGTGCGCGCGCGCGACGGCTTGCCGGCGCGCGCGAAAGGATTCGACACGTTCTGCCCGCTCGGCCCCTGCATCGCGACCGACGTCGATCCGAGCGCGCTCTGCGTCGAAGGCCTGGTCAACGGCGTCGTCCGACAGGCGGGCTCGACGAAAGATCTGATCTTCCCCGTCGACGACCTCGTGGCGCGCGTCTCGGAGGTCATGACGCTGATGCCGGGTGACGTGATCAGCACCGGCACTCCCGCGGGCGCGGCGCAGCTCTTGCCCGGCGATCGCGTGGAGGTCCGCATCGACGGCATCGGCTCGCTGAAGAACCCGGTGGTGAGGCCGTGACGGCGGACCGGCTACGGCTCGAGGACGTCCGGTTCTATGGCCACCACGGCGTGTCCACCGCCGAGCAAACGGTCGGCGTGTGGTTCTCGGTCGACGCGGAGCTCACCGTGGATCTCACCAGCGCGGCCGTCTCGGACGACCTCGCGTGCGCGGTCGACTACGGCCAGGTGGCGCGCCGGATCGTCGAGATCGGCACGCAGGGACGCGTGAACCTGATCGAGCGGCTCGCGGGTCAGATCGCACAGACGATCTTGCGCGAGTTTCCGGCCGAGGAGGTCCGCGTGCGTGTCCGCAAGCTGACTCCGCCGCTGCAGGGGCTCGTCGGCACCCCGTCGGTCGAGCTCACACGGCGACGCCGATGACGCGGGTCTATCTGGGCCTCGGCAGTAACCTCGGCGACCGCCTCGGCCTCCTGCGCTCGGCGGTGCAGCAGCTGCGCGACAGCGCGGAGATCAGCGTCGTCGACGCGTCGCCGATCTATGAGTCCGAGCCGTGGGAGGAAGAGCCGGGCCGGACCGAGCGGGAGCGCCGCTGGTACCTGAACTGCGTCGTCGTCATCGAGACCGCGCTCGCGCCGCGGGCGCTGCTCGGGCGGCTGCAGACGATCGAGAACGGGCTCGGCCGCGCGCGTCCGGACGGAACGCCGGAGGCCCGTCGATTCGCGCCGCGCACGCTCGACATCGACATCCTCTTTTATGGCGACGAGGTGATCAGCGGGCCGGACGATCTGCACGTTCCGCATCTCCTGCTGGCCGAGCGCGCGTTCGTGCTCCGGCCGCTGGCGGACGTCGCCCCCGATTTCGAGCACCCGACGCTGTATGCGACCGTGAGCGATCTACTCGCGGGTCTCGCCGACGAGCACAGCGTGCGCGCCGGCCGCTATCCGGCCCGCTGGTTCGAGGACTGACGTGGCCGACGAGGACTTCCAGCGGCAGGCGCTGCAGCACCTCGATGCGCTCTACAACTTTGCCGTTTATCTGACACGCAACCCCCCGGAGGCCGACGATCTCGTCCAGGAGACGTACCTGCGCGCCTTCCGGTTTTCCCACCGTTTCCAGCCGGGAACCCACCTGCGGGCGTGGTTGTTTCAGATCCTGAGAAACACGTTTCTCACGTTTTACCGGCTGCGCGAGCGTGAGACGGCGATCGCCGAGGACGGCGTTCCGGACTGGGACGTTCCGATGTTTCACGACACGTCGACGGACGAGGGGGGCGCTCTCGAGGCGCACACCGACCTCGAGCGTGCCATGCGACGCCTGCCCGAGGAGTTCCGCACGGTCTTGCTGCTCGCGGAAGTCGAGGGATTGCCGCTCGAGGAGGTCGCCCGGGTGATGGCTTGCCCGGTTGGCACCGTGAAGTCACGAATTTTCCGCGCCAAGGAGCGGCTGCGCGGCTTGCTGAAGGACTACGAGACGAAATGAGCGACGAACTGCCCGGCCCCGACGACGTGGCGCTCGGCCGACGGCTGGCGTCGGAGCTGCCGCGCTATACGGCGCCGGCGCGCCTCCGCGTCAGCCTCGTGGAGGCGACGGACCGTCCGCGTCGGCCGGTGTGGCTCATGCCGCTCATCACCGCCGGTGCGACCGCGCTCGCACTCGTGCTGTTCGTGCTGCCGGTGCTGCCGCGCATCGCGCCCGCCGACCCCGTCCAGCAGGTTGTGCGCGCGGTCATCAACGAGCACTCGCGGGCGCTCATGTGGGGGGCGCGGCAGCCGCAGATCCTGCCGGCCGGGTTGCCGTGGCTCACGCAGGAGACCGGCATCGATCTGCGGCGGGCCTTCGCCGGCGACGATCGGCTGAGCCTGGTCAGCGCCGAGCCGGTGTATCTCACCCGCCAACGTGGGCTCGCGGTCCACTATCGCGACGTCGACGGTCATCTCGTGACGTACATCGCCCTGCCCGCCGAACGCACGTTCACAATGAGCGAGCGCGATCGTGTCGCGATCGCCGGCCGCTACCGTCCGATGCTCGCCCGCGACAGCGGCTTCGTCAGCTGGGTGTGGAAGCAGGGTGATATCGCGTGCTTCCTCGTGTCGGACATGGTGTCGCAGGACGATCTCGAGCGGTTCAAAGACTACTTCGTCCGCGTGCGCGTCGCGACCGAGCCGACGATCGCGTACTGAGCGGCTCGTGCGCGCACGGGGTCGGGACGCCGGCAGGCGTGGCCCTCCTCGACCACGCAAATCGACACCACGTTGCGCGAAGTCCTAGAGCCACGATTCCCAGCCGGGGCCGACGCGATACGCAGTAGCCACGGGTCTCGGAGGGCCACGCCCGCCACCGCCCTCGCCCCCCCGGCCACCAGCCGGTTAGTACACAAGGTCAGCTCGATCACAACGCAGGCGCAGACGTCGTTCCCCTCGGTTGCGTCGGCGTCGACCGCCCTTGGGCTCGGTCAGCGGGGGCGGGATGAGCGGGGACGGCGCGACGAGAGGATGAGGTCGCAGAGCTCGCGGAGCGCGCCGCGGCCGCCGGGGGCACGGGTGACGTAGACCGCCGCGCGCGCAACCGCCGGCGCGGCGTCGGCGACGGCGACGGGCACCCCGACGAGCGCCATCGCCGGCAGGTCGCCGAGGTCGTCGCCCACGTAGCATGCGTGCTCGGCGCGCACAGCATGGCGCGCCAGGATTCCCTTCACGACGGCGCCCTTGTCCTTCGCGTCCTGGTGCACCTCGACGATCCCGAGCTCACGCGAGCGGCGCTCGACGATCTCGGAGTGGCGGCGCGTGACGACGGCGGTGATCACGCCCGCATCACGGAGCAGGACCAGGCCCTGCCCGTCGCGCACGTCGAAGCGCTTGAGCTCGTCGCCCCGGTCGGTGTACCAGATGCCACCATCGGTCAGCACGCCGTCGACGTCCATCGCGACGAGCCGCACGGTGGCCAGGCGCGCCGTCGCGCGCGCCCGCGTCACGGGCGCGGGCCCGGCAGGTCGCGCTCGACGACGAACGGCAGCGCCATCACCGCAAGCGTCACCAGCAGCACCTCCGTATCGCCGAAGTTGTATTCGAACAGGCCGCTCACCAGGAACGCCGCCACGGCCGCCAGCGCGCCGACGACGAGGGCGCGGTCGGCGGTCGCGGCGGCCGGCACGCGGCGCAGCACGCCTCCGGCGCGCGCGAAGAAGGCCACGAAGATCCAGAGCCAGCAGGCAAGGCCGACCAGGCCGCGCTCGGTCGCGATCTGCAGCGGCGTGTCGTGCAGGTGGCTCGTGTGGCGGCGCACGGCCTCGGGCGGGGCGGCGGTCGGATAGACGCGCTTGACCTGGCCGGGGCCGATGCCGGCAATCGGATGCTCGCCGATCAGCCGCAAGCCCGTCACCAGCATGGCCAGCCGCTCGCGTGCGCTGGGATCGGTCATGTCCCCGATCGTCTCCAGGCGCTTGTGGACGGTGGGAATCCCGAGCGCGACCACGACGAGCGCGGCGACCAGCACGATGACGGCCGCGCGGCGGCGAACGAGCAGCAGCACGAGGCCCGCGCCGACCGCGAAGCCGAGCCAGGCGCCGCGCACGAGGGTCAGCCCGAGCGACACCGCGCCGGTCAGCCAGCCGAGCATCGCAAGCCCTGGCCGCGGCAGACCGCGCAGCCGCGGCAGCGTGAGCGCGAGCACGACCGTCAGCACGCCCGCCAGCGTCATGTAGATGCTGAAGAACGCGTGGGCGCGGATGCATTTCCTGAAGAACACGCCGACCAGGGGGATTTGTGGCGTCGGCCCATAGCCGCCGTCGGCCGGGCAGCGAGCGACCTGCACGATCGACGCGAGCGCGGCCGCCGTGACCGCGATGAAGACGATCGTCGCGAATCGGCGGGCAGCGGCCGCGCCCGGCAGCGCGGCGAGCACGATCCAGAACGTCGCGAGCGGCAGCAGGCTCTTGGTCGCGCGCAGGCTCTCGGCCGGCTCGGCCGAGAGCAGCGCGGCCACGACCGACCAGGCGGCGAACGCCACGAGCGGGGCTGCGAGCGGCGCGCGCCCCAGGGTCTCGGAGCGGGCGCCGGCGAGGAGCACGACCGCGAGGATCAGCAGCGTGAGCTCCGACAACGTGATCGAGAACGCGAGACCGATCGCGAGGACGACCAGGAGCGCGTCGATCACGCGCGCGCGGCCGGGATGCTCGCCGGGCAGAACACCGAGCGCCTCGGGCACCGCGGTCAATACGCGTTCCGATTCCGGAAGCCGAGCCAGAGCGTCTGCAGCAGGATCTTGATGTCGAACCCGATCGACCAGCGCTCGATGTAGTACAGGTCGTACTCGATGCGCTTCTCGATCGACGTGTTGCCGCGCCAGCCGTTGATCTGTGCCCAGCCGGTGATCCCCGCCTTGACCTTGTGGCGCAGCATGTAGCGCGGCACGCGCCGCCGGAAGTCGTCCACGAACGATGGCCGCTCCGGCCGCGGACCGACCAGGCTCATCTCGCCGCGCAAGACGTTGAAGAGCTGCGGCAGCTCATCGAGGCTCACCCGTCGCAGGAAGGCGCCAAACCGCGTCCGGCGCGGGTCGTCCGGCACCGCCCAGCGCGGTCCGGTGGCCGCCTCCGCGTCGAGCACCATCGAGCGAAACTTCAGCATGGAAAACCGCCGGCCGTCGAGGCCCATGCGCTCCTGGCGGTACAGCACGGGACCCCGCGAGGTCAGCTTGATCCCGGCGGCGATGGCGAGCATGAGCGGCGACAGCACGGCGAGCGCCGCCGCGCCGACGACGACGTCGAAGACGCGCTTGAGCAGACGATTCCAGCCGTAGAGCGGCGACTCGCGCAGGTGAATGATCGGCAGCGTTTCGAACTCCTCGATGCCGCCGCGCAGTGAGGCGAGGCCGAAGACGTCGGGCACGTAATGGATGGCCACCGGGTCGTCGCCGATGCCGTCGAGGATGGCGCCCAGCCGCGGGTAGTCCGCGTGCGGGAGCGCGATGATGACGATGTCCACCTGGTTCGTGTCGAGCACCGCGCGGATGTCCTCCGGCGCGCCGAGCCAGCGCGCCTCGCCCTCTTCGCGTTTGTCGCCGAGCCGCCCGAGGACGCGAACGCCGACGTCGGGGCGCCGGCGCAGCACACGGAAGACCTCCGACGCGGCCTCACCGCCCCCGATCACCACCGCGTAACGCAGGTTGTAGCCGCGACGCCGCGCCACGCGCAGGGCCTCGCGGAACACCACGCGGGACATCGTGGCGCCGACGATGGACGTCGCCCAGAAGACGGCGATGGCCACGCGCGAGTACTCGTAGCCGCGGAACACGACGCTCATGACCGCGATGAGCACGAGGGCGCCGAGGCTGGAGGCCTTGGTGATGTCCCACCATTCGCTCAGGTGCGATCCGAGCCGCAGCGGGCGATAGAGGTCGAACGCCTTGAACGCGAAGCCCCACACGACCAGGATCGGTACCAGCTGCAGCGCGTAGTCGCGGAAGGGCGGAATGTCGCCACGCCCGAAGACGTGGAAGCGCAGCCAGTACGCGAGCAGCCAGCAGCCGGCGATCACCACGACGTCGGCTGCCAGCGTGAGGTGCTTGAACAGTCGCGAGTGGGCCTTCAGCATCCGCGTCGCGCCTGGAACTCGCTCCAGCAGCCGTCGAGATACGCGCGCAGACGCCGGCGGAACACCGCGGTGTCGAACTCGGCGGCGCGCGCGCGCAGCGCGGCGGGATCGAAGCGATGCTCGGCGGCCTCGAAGTCGACGATGGCCTTGGCCAGCGCCTCCTCCGTCTGCTCCTCGAAGAAGAGCGCGGTGGGCGGTGCGTCGGCGCGCCCCAGGCCGATCATCGTCTCCAGCACGCCGCCGCGCGCCAGCGCGATGGTGGGCCGTCCCGCGGCCGCCGCCTCCAGCGGCACGATGCCGTAGTCTTCCACCACCGGGAAGAGCACCGCGCGGCAGCGCGCATAGAGATCGGCCACTTCCGCGTCGGGAAGCCAGCCCAAGAACTCGACCGTCGGGCCGGCCGCCGCGCGCAGCCGCGGCGCCTCGGGTCCCGTGCCCACGATCACCAGCCGGCGGCGCAGTCGATTGGCGGCGGCCACCGCGAGGTCGACGCGCTTGTAGGGCACGAGCGCGGCGACGACGAGATAGAAGTCGTCGACGCGCGCCGCGGGGCGGAAGCGCGTCGTGTCCACCGGCGGGTAGATGACGTCGGCGCTACGCCCGTAGACGCGGCCAATGCGGTCGGCGATGTGCTGCGAGATCGCGACGAAGCCGTCCACGCCGCCGGTGCGGCGATCCCACGCGCGGAGCGCCGCGGCGACGGGGGGCATGAGCGTGCGAACGGCGAAGCTCGCGCGCGGCCCGAAATAGTCGTCGTAGAGGTCCCACACGTAGCGCATCGGACTGAAGCAGTACGAGATGTGCAGCGCGCCAGGCGGCCGCCGCACCGCCTTCGCCGCGCAGTGGCTGAGCGAGAGCACCAGGTCGTGATCCGCCAGGTCGAAGGCGCGCACCGCGGCGGGAAAGAGCGGCAGGTAGCGACGATACTGCGACGCCGCGCGCGGCAGGTGCTGCACGAACGAGGTGACGATGCGCCGCCGCTCGATGATCGGCGACACGCTGCCGGGCACGTGAACCAGCGTGTAGAGCGGCGCGTCGGGGAAGAGCTCGCAGAACACCTCGAGGCACCGCTCGCCGCCCCGCATGCCGGTGAGCCAGTCGTGGACGAGCGCCACGCGCGGGCGCGCGGCGGCGGCGCCGCGCACGGCGTCGCCTACTGGGCGCGCGATCGGATACGTCGTCGCCAATACTCGAGCAGCTCGGTGAGCGTGCGTTGCAGCGGGATCCGCGTGCGCCACCCGACCGCGCGCTCGATCTTCTCCGCGCTGCCGCGGAGCACGGGGACGTCGGACGGTCGGAAGCGCGCGGGATCCGCGCGGACCTCGATGCCCGACACCGTCGACTGCGACAGCAAGAACGTCAGCACGCGCTCGATGGACCAATCGACGCCCGAGCACAGGTTGTAGACCTCGCCCGGCGTACCCCGCTCGAGCAGGTCCCAGTAGCCGCGCACGATGTCGCGCACGTCGGAAAAATCGCGCGTGGGCTTCAGATCGCCGGCCATCACCACCGGCTCGCGCTGGCCGGCCTCGATCTCGGCGATCTGCTTGGCGAAGTTCGACGTCGCGAAGGCCTCGCCCCGCCGCGGCCCGTCGTGATTGAAGGCGCGCGCGCGGATGACGTCGAGGCCATAGCTCTTCCAGTATTGAAAGCCCATGAGGTCCTGCGTGACCTTGCTCACCGCGTATGGCGAGAGCGGCCGCAGCGGATTCGTCTCGCGGATCGGCAGCTCGTCGGGAAACACGAGCCCGTATTCCTCGCTGGAGCCGATCACGAGAAAGCGCCCGGGCACGCCGAGCTGGCGGATCGACTCGAACAGGTTCATCTGCGAGATGGCGTTCGTCATCAGCGTCTCGGCCGGCGTCTGCCAGGACGCGGCCACGAACGACTGCGCGGCGAGGTGGACGACGTAGTCGGGCGCCGCGCGCTCCACCAGCTCGCGCGTGGAGGACAGCTCGCGCAGATCGGACTCGATGAGCGTCAGGCGCTCGCGCAGATGGTCGATGTGCTCGGTATTGCTGCGCCAGCGCAGCGCGCCCACCACCTGGGCGCCGCGCTCGAGTGCGAACTCCGCAAGATGACTACCGACAAAGCCGGTGATCCCCGTGATCAGGATCCGCATCCGAGCCATACTACTACAGCCCCAGCACCTCCCCGTAGATGGCCTCCACCGTCGCGAGCATCTGCCGCAGATCGAACTCGCTGCGCGCGCGCGTGCGCTGCTCGGCGGCCAGCCGCGCCCGCGCCGCACCGTCGGCGAGCAGCTCCGTCAGCCCGGCCGCGAACGCCTCGGGCGTGCCGGCCACGAGCCCGGGTGACGCGTCGCCGAGCAGCTCCCGGTGCGCGGGAATGTCGCTCGCGAGCACCGGCACACCGAGCGCCATGGCCTCCAGCACCGCCAGCGGCAGGCCCTCCTTCGCCGACGGCGCGGCATACGCGTCGAAGCCGCGGAACAGGCGGGCAGCGTCGACGATCTCACCCGGAAAGACGGCGCGCGCGCCGAGGCCGAGCGTGCCGGCCAGCTCGCGCAGCCGGGGCTCCTCGCTCCCGCGGCCGATCAGCACCACACGCAGAGCCCCGTCCCCCACACGCGCCGCGGCGGCCAGCAGCACGTCGAGCCGCTTGACCGGGTCGAAGCGCGCCGCGCACCCCACCACCGGCACCGACGGCGACAGGCCGAGCGCGGCACGCGCCTCCTCGCGCTCCACTGCGCTGGCGCCGAGGCGCGCGACGTCGACGCCGTTGACGACCACGCGGCTCTGACGCCGATCGAAGAGCCGCAGCGCGAGGCCCTCCGCCTCCTGCGCGCGCGAGACGTTCACGATCATGCGCGTCCAGCGCGATAGCCGGCGCTCCAGCGCGAGGTACGCCGCGCGGCGCGCCGCCCCGTAGCGCTCGAAGTGCAGGCCGTGCAGCGTGTGAACCGCGGGCACGCCGAGCGCGCGCGCCACGAGCCGCCCGTAGAAACCTGCGCCCTTGCCGTGCGAATGCACGAGGCGCACGCGGCGCTCGCGGACGAGCCGCACGAGCGCGACCAGCGTCGCCGGGTGCACGCGATTGGTCGCGAGCTCCACGGTCTCGATGCCGCTCTCGCGAAACCGCTCGAACAGCGCGCCGTCGCGCGGCCCGGCGACGATCGGCCGCCACCGTCGCGCGCGCAGCCAGCTCGCGATGGCCAGCACGTGCTGGGGGCCGCCGCCGGGCTGCGTCGACACCAGCAGCTCGAGAATGGGAATGGGAGCGGTGGGCGATCCGGCGGGCGGCGTCATCCGCGCGCGCGACGCAGCGCGCGCCGCAGCGAGCCGGGAAGCGCGGCGGCGATCATGGGTCGCGCGGCGAACAGGACACACCACGCCGGATAGCCGCCGGCGCGCACCGCGCGCCAGCGCGCGCGCGCTTCGGCGCGCAGACGCGCGGCGTCGCGCGCCACGGAGATGCGTCCGGGCAAGAGCCGCCGCACGACGAGCGGCTCTGCGAGATTGGCCAGCCGCGTGACGCCGGCGAGGCGCATCCACAGGTCGTAATCCTGGGCCACCGCAAAGCGCTCGTCGTAGCCGCCGACCGCCTCGACGGCATGGCGACGCATGGCCACGGTCGAGTGCACCATCGGATTGCTTCGAATCAGCGCGCGGCGCAGCGCGGCGTCGTCGCTCGGCGGCCGGACGACGCGGACCTCGCGGCCCTCCGCGTCGACCTCGCGCGCGGCGCTGCCGAGCACGCCGACGTCGGGGTGGGCGTCGAGAAACGCCACCTGCCGCTCGAGGCGCTCGGGCAGCGCCACGTCGTCGGCGTCGAGCCGCGCGACGATCGGCGCGCGGGCCAGGCCGAGCGCCGCGTTCAGCGACCGCGTGAGCCCGCCGCGCGGCCGGCGCTCGACGCGCAGTCGCTGGTCGGCCACGCCGCTCAGCAACGCCGGCGTGGCATCGGTCGACCCGTCGTCGAGGACGATCAGCTCCAGGTCGGCGAGCGTCTGCGCCAGCACGCTGGCGACCGCGTCCTTCACCCACGGAGCACCGTCGTGCACGGCCATGAGCACGGACACGCGCGGCGCGCTCATCGGCCATCCGCGCGACGCCGGCCCTCGACCGCGAGCACGGCTGCCAGGTGCCGCACGACTGGAAGCCGGCCCAGGCGGTGCTCGGCCTCGAAGCGGGCGCGCGCGTCGGGCACGAGCCGCCGTGAGAACGGAATCCAGTAGCCCCTGATGCGGAGGTCGTCGAACCCACCCGCGCGACAGAGCGCGCGCACCTCGCCGCGCGTGACGAAGTCGTGGGTCGCCCAGTTTCGCGGGTCGCTCCAGAACGCCGGGCGGCGATACGTCGTCAGGTACTTGCGCAGCAGGCGGCCGACTCGCCGCACGTTGTGGTGCGGCTCGACGAGGTACAGTCGGCCGCCGGGGCGCACCGCGCGGCCAAGCGTCGCGAACACCTCCGGACGGCGGTGGAAGTGGTGCAGGCTCTGCAGCACGAACGCGGCGTCGATCGACGCGTCCGGCACGTGGCGCGCCAGCTCGAATGCCGTCGCGGCCACCACGGTGACGTTGCTCAGGCCGGCATCACGGCACCGCCAGTCGATGACGGACCTCAAATCCGCGACGGGCTCGACGGCCACCACCGACTCGGCTCGCCGCGCGATCGCGGTCGTGAAATAGCCGCTGCCGGCGCCGAGCTCCAGCGCTCGCCCATAGCCCGCGGATCCCGGCCAGACGTCCTCGACCAGCGCGCGCGCCGGGTACTCGTGGGCCTCGTCGGCGGCGTAGCGATGGATGCGGTCGTAGTCGTCCGCGCCCTTGCCCGAATAGAGCGTGTCGTTGAATGCGAGATTGATGCGGTCGAGCTGCGCGTGCGAGCCGGGGGAGAGCAGCGCGACCTTCGCCCCATGCGGCAGGAGCAGGTAGAGCAGATAGTGGCGACGCGCGATCTCGATCGAGATCACCGCGGCACGGAGCGGAACAAGAGATTGAGGTACGGCAGGCACAGCGACGGCGGCTGTCCGGCCGCGCGCAGCCCGGCCACCGCCAGCGCGAACGCCGGCAAGAGCGCCCGGCGCGTGCGCGAGCGCGCCGTGTCGCGAAAGAAGCGCCAGCCGTAGCCGGCACGCTCGGTGACGTCCTCGATGCCCGCAGCGCCGGTCGACGGCAGGCAGTCGCGATAGGTCGCGTTGCGCCAGCCCGTACCGTCGGCCACGAAATCGGCGTAGGGCGTCGCACCGAACCTCCCGCGCCGACCGAGCCGCGCATACTGCCATGCCGCGCGCGGCGGCAGCCATTGGACCAGCGGCAGCCCGATCGAGTGGGTCTCGAACGGGAACCACCGGTTCGGCGTGTCGAGGAACGCGATGTGGCCGCCCGGAGCCAGCACACGCCAGTACTCGTCGACCTGCGCGCGGCGATGACGCTTCGGCAGATGCTCGACGACGCCGATGGCCAGCACGAGGTCGAACGCGCCGTCGCTCCACGGCAGCGTGCGCGTCTCCTCGCCCCTGAGGTGCCGCACCTCGACGAGCGACTTCAGTCCGAGCTCCTCGCGCTTGGCGCGGACGATCTCGACGAACGCCGGATCGGTGTCGAACGTGCGGATCTCGACGACCTCGGGCCGCTCCGCCAGCCATTCGGTGATGTGGCCGAACGAGCAGCCGACTTCGAGCACACGCAGCCGCTCGCAGCGGTGATCGCCGAGCCAGTCGAAGAGCGCGCGCAGGAAGTGATCACCGCGCGTGCGCTTGTACACGAAGTACGGCGGCGTGCGCTGCACACCCTTGCGCGCGATGAGCATCTCGATGACGCGCTTGCTATAGCTGGTCTCGTACTCGCGGCCGGCAACACGCAGCACCCGGCGGTCGCCGAGATCGCGCAGCTCAAACGCCTCGCTCACGGGCCCGCTCTCGCTCACCGCGCCACCGACCGCACGAGGTCGATCTCGCGCGCCACCGCCGCCGCAAGATCGTAGCGCTCGACGACACGCGCGCGCGCCGCCGTGCCGAGGCGCGCCGCGAGCGCCACGTCGTCGAGAACGCGCCCGAGGCGCTCGGCCAGCTCGTCGGGCCGGCGCGCATCGAAGAGCAATCCCGTCACGCCCTCGTCGATCAGCGAGCGGTTACCCTCGCACGACGACGCGACGCACGCGAGCCCGACGCTCATCGCCTCGAGCAGCGCCTTGGGATGGCCCTCGGTGAACGACGCCAGCACGAAGGCGTCCGCCTCGCGATAGACGCTCGGCAGCACGGTCTGATCGACGACGCCGCGGAAGTCGGCGTCCACGCCGGCCGCCTGTGCCTGCGCGCGCAGGCGCGCCTCCTCCGGCCCGCCGCCGACCAGCACGAGCCGGACGGGCCGGCGCAGCCGCGCCGCCGCGTCCACCAGCGTCGGCAGGTTCTTCTCGGGCGACAGCCGGCCCACGTAGACGACGCGCGGCGTGAGCCCATCGGGCGCGCGAGCGGGCGCGGGCGCGAATGCCGCGGTGTCGACGCCGTTCGGGATCAGCTCGACGCGCGGCGCGAATCGTCGCGCGCGATCGGCCAGCTCGGACGTCGTGGCGATCACGGCGGCCGCGCGAGCGACGGCCAGGCGCTCCAGCGCCGCCTTGAGCCAGCGCGTCGGCCCCGGCCGCGACAGGCGCGCGTACCAGAATCCGTAGGTCACGACGTAGGGGACGCCGAAGCGCGCGCGGGCGATCAGCGCGGGAATGGCGCCGGTGAGCTGAAAGACCCGCAGCGCCGCGCACGCGGCGAGGTCGGCCGCGTGGGCCGCGGTCAGCGTCAGCGTGCGCACGGCGCGCGGCGTCGGGCGAGCGGGCGCAAGGACGCGCACGCGCTCGAGCAGCACCGGGTCGCGCGTGAACTCCTGCAGGCGCTCCGGCGCGTAGGTGAAGTAGTCGACGCGACCGAGCGCGTCGACGTACGGCCGCAAGTAGCCGTCGACCAGCCGCGGGGCCTGACCGCTGGCGGCCAGCGCGCGCAGACCGCCGCCGAGCGCGGGCAGCATGCCGACGATCATGACTGTTTCGCAGCCACCGCGCGGAAGCCCGTGCTGTCCCCGGGCCGGCGCAGCGCGGCCTCACGCTTCCAGCGGCTCAGGCGATAGTAGAGCGACAGCGACAGGCCACCCACCGCGTCGATCGCGCCCGCCCACGGCGTGTCGAGCACCACGGGCATGAGCGGCCCGATCGGCTCGAACCCGCCGGCGTGCAGCTCGGCCAGGAACTCCTCTCGGCTGTATTCGATCTTGTGGTCCGGATCCGAGTAGGCGAACACCCCCGCCGCCCGGAGCGTCGCGCGCCACCGGGTGTCGCGATTGGGCGCGGAGACGAGCAGTCGGCCGCCGTCACGCAGCACCCGGTGGATCTCGCGCAGCACCGAGGCGCGCGGCACCACGTGCTCGATGACGTCGAGGAACAGCGCGACGTCGAAGGTCTTGTCGGCGAACGGAAACCTCGCCGTCACGTCGCCCGCGAAGACTCTCGCGTGGCCCAGGCCGCGCGTGCGGATCTCGCGCTCGGCGTGGGCCAGCTGCGTCGTGTCCTGGTCGAAGCCGACGATCGTGCGGCAGCGCATGGCGGCGCGCACGAGGTGCGCGCCGTTGCTCGTCCCCACGTCCAGCACGTGATCGTCGACGCGCAGGTACGGCAGGTACCAGTCGTGCCACGGCTGCTCGACGAGATGCTTGGGGTGAATGGCGTAGCGCGACTTCCCGGTCAGCCGGGCCAGGCGCACACCGACCGCCTTGCCGCGCCGGTTGATGAGATCGACGCCCCGCACGGTCAGTCGCCGCAGTGGATTCACCGCCGCCCTCGCCGATGCGCTTCGATCGCGTCCTCGTAGACGCGGCGTGTCGCGGCCACGCAGCGCTCCCAGCGGAAGTGTCGCTCGATCCGCTCGGCATTGGCCGCGCCGAGCTTGGCGCGCAGCGGCGCGTCGGCGAGCAGGCGCTGCAGGCGGTCGCCGAGCAGCTCGGGACGCGCGGGATCACACAGAAAGCCGCCCTCGCCATCCGCCAGCAGCTCCGGAATGGCGCCACGATCGGAGGCGACGACCGGAAGCCCGGACGCCATCGCCTCGGCCACCGCGAGGCCGAACCCCTCCATCGCCGACGGGAACACGAAGACGTCGGCGAGGTTGAAGTGGTCGGCTTTCTCCGCCTCGGGCACGTAGCCGGTGAACCTCACGCTGCCACCGAGGCGCCTGGACTCGGCCAGCGCCCGCAGCGAGCCGAGCAGTGGGCCGCCGCCGGCGATCAGCAGGCGCGCGTCGGGATGCCGCGCCGTCACAGCCGCCCACGTCTCGAGCAGCGTCGGCAGATTCTTGCGCGGCTTCAGACCGCCGAGGAACAACGCCACCGGCCCGGTGCCCAGCTCGTACCGCGCGCGCAGATCGGCGCGCGGCGGCCGCGGCGCGAACCGCGCGTCGACACCGTACGGCACGACCGCGACGTGATCGGTGCGCGCGCCCAGCTCCGCCGCGAGCTGCCGGCGCGCGAACTCGCTGCCGACGACGAGACGGTCCACGGCGTCCACGATGCGACGCTCGAGCTGGTCATTGAGCGGGCTCGGATCCAGATGGTGATGGTGCGCGACGATCGGCACGTCGAGCCGAAAGCGACGACGGGCCCACAGCGCCGCCGGGCCGATGTAGCGCAGCGAGTGCACGCGTAGCAGATCGAAGCGCGTCGCGCGCGCGACGCGCGCGATCGCCGGCGGCACGACGAGCGGCGCGATCCACCAGCGCAGGCCGCGTCCGATCGCGAAGCGGTGCACCGTCCAGTTCGGCACCCCCGGCGGGTGCGGCTTGCCGCGCGCGAGGATCAGATCCACCGCGACGCCGTCTCGGCCCAGGCGCGTCAGCACCTCGCGCTCGTACGTCTCGCCGCCCGACGTGCTCTCGGGGGCCACACCACAGTGAGGCGAGCAGATCCGCATCACACGTCCCGTGTGGCCACGATGAGGTAGCCGCCGACGAATGCCGAGAAGTCCGAGTCGACCATGCGTCGCGAGCGATCCAGACGCGCCATCAGATCGAGCGCCGGAAACAGGCAATAGCCGACGTGACGCACGCCGGCGGGCGCACGCAGGATCAAAAAGCGCAGCAGCCCGGCGAGGTGCGTGAAGTATCCGCCCTGCGGCTCGATGCTCAGGGGCTCGAGGCGCGCGGCCTGGAGCAGCCGTCGCCACATCGCCTCGGTGTAGCGGCCATAGTCAAAGGGATCGCCGTGCAGCCGCTCGAGGAATGGCGCAGAGATCACCAGGTGGCCGCGCGCGCGCAGGACGCGGCGGCACTCGGCGAGCGCCTTGGCCGGATCGGGCACGTGCTCGAGCACTTCGGTGATCTTGATCGCGTCGAATGCGCCGTCGCGAAACGGCAGCGCGGCGACGTCGGCCGCGACGTCGGGACCCAGCGACGCCGTCAGATCGGCGACGAGCCATCGCTTGACCTGGGGCGGGCGGAACCTGCCTCGGCGCCGCGCACCGCCGACGTCGAGCACGCGTCCGTTGAACAGCGAGACGATCGATTCCAGATCGGCGTCCACGCGCTTACGGCGATAGGACGTGCCGAGGTAGTACGCGAGGCCGCTCACGCCGACCTCCCCGGCGCGGCGGAACGGCGCGTCAGCACGCTCTCGTACGCGTCGACCAGCGCGGTCACCAGCCGGTCCTCGTCCAGCACCATGGCCACGTGTTTGGCGGCGGCGTCGCCCAAACGAGACCGGCGACCGGGGTCACGAAGCAGCCCAACGGTGGCGCGCGCCAGCGCGGCGGCGTCGCGTGGCGGGACGAGCAGGCCCGTGACGTCGTCCTCGATGAGCTCGGGGCTTCCGCCGGCGCGGGTGGCGACGACGGGACGCCCGAAGTGCATCGCCTCGATCAGCACGCGGCTCAGCGGCTCGGGCCACACCGACGGCACCACGACGACGTCCGCCGCGGCGTACAGCGCGAACAGGGTCGGCTGCGCCACGCTGCCGAGCACGTGCACGTCGGCGCCTGCCGGCGGCGCGAGCTCCCCCTTGCCGGCGAATGCGAACCTGACGTTGGGCACGCCGGCGCGGATCGTGTCCATCGCGGTGATGAGCACGTCCGTTCCCTTCCCCGGCGACCGCTTGCCGGCATAGAGCACGAGCGGTCCCTCGCCGATTCCGAGCCGGCGTCGCACCTCGAGAGGATCGTCCATCGTGCCGTGCAATCGCGGCGGCAGCGAATGAACGACGCGCGCTCGCGCGGGATTCACCAACGTCGGCGGGTGGACGCCGAGGATGCCGCGGCTGACGCCGATGACGAGATCGGCGCTTGCCAGCGCGCGGCGCTGCGCGCGGTGATCGCGCCAGGTGGCGAGCAGCGAGCCCCAGCGCCAGGCGCGCCGCAGCGGTCCATCGCCGCTCGCGTAGCGCGACACGAAGTGGGGCACGCAGCGCGTGACGAACTGACGGGCGGAGCACGCGAACGTCGTCCAGTCGTCGGACAGCGGCGCGCCCACGGGACAGAGCAGACCGACGTCACGGATCGTCACCGCAAACGGCACGCCGAGCGCGCGCGCCGCGCGCTGCGCGCCCACCACGGCGCCTTTGTTCTGCGCGTGGACGAGGTCGGCGCCTTCGGCGGCGCCGACGCGCCGGATCCAGCGCGCGAGCCACGCGTGAAAGAGCGGATTGCGCGACACGAGCCAGCGCGTCTCCCGCTGCCCCGGCGACAGCCGCGTGGAAAACGGCGCGGGCGGCCGCACCACCACCACGCCGTCGTGCTCCTCGCGCGGCTCGGCGCCGTAGTTCGGTGTCACGACGACCACGCGATGACCGCGCCGGGCGAGCGCATGCGCCCACGCGAGGTTCGTCCACTCGGCACCGCCCGGCGTGAACGGCGGCCAGTATTCGGTGGCGAAGAGGATCTTCATGGCTTTCGCGCCACCAGCTCGATGAACGGTGCGGCGCGTGTGAGCCCGTACCACGCCGCGGCGACGGCGCGCAGCGGCCCGAGCGCCTCGCGGGCGGGATCGCCCGGCGCCCACTCGAGCCGGCGGACCCCGGCGCGACGAAACGCGCGCGCCAGCCGCGCCGCGGTGAGGCGGCGCAGCGTGCCGAGATACGCCGTCGGCCGACCGCGTGCCTTCAAATAGACGCGCGCCAGCGGCCGCGGCAGGAACGGCAGCCAGAAGAGCTTGTAGTGTCCCTCGTACAGCGACCACGCGCTCGGCGTGTGCACGTACACGGCTCCGCCGGGACGTGTGACGCGCACCATCTCGGCCACCGTCCCATCGACCGACCGGACGTGCTCGATCACCGAGAAGCAGTGCACGAGCGCAAAGGCGTCGCTGCGGAATGGCAACGCCTCACCCTCCGCGCGCGTGTAGCGGCCGCCGCGCATGCGGCAAATCTCCACCGCGTCGGCGTCGGCGTCCACGCCGATCACGCTGGCGCCCGCCTCCACCGCCGCCGCGTTGAACCCGCCGGTACCACAGCCGAGGTTCAGGATCGGGCCGCGCGCGAGCGCGTCGCCGACCAGCGCGCGGACGCGCGCCAGGCGTGCCCGCTCGTGACGCTCCTCGGCCTCGCGGTGGGCGACGAGGGCGTCCCAGTCCGGAATGCCGAGCACGTCACGGTAATAGCGTGTGTAGTAGCGGCGCAGCTGCGCCTGCAGCTCCGTACCCGCCGGCGTCACGACCCCAGGCGTGCGGCCAGCGCCTCCACGACGGCCTGCCGCTCCTGGGCCGTGATGCCAACCGAGCACGGCAGCGAGAGGCCGCGCGCGTACAGACGCTCGGCCACCTCCAGGCGATAGGTCTGGGTGTCGCGGAACGCGGGCTGCAGATGCAGCGGGCGCCACAGCGGGCGCGCGCCGATGCCGTCGGCGTTCAGATCGCGCAGGAGCGCGCGCACGTCGGGGCACGCGCGCGCGTCGAGCACGATCGACGCCATCCAGTAGGTGGAGCGCGCCCACGGCGCCTCGGTGAAGACGCTGACGCCGCGCCGGCCATCGAAGGCCTCGCGGTAGGCGGCCGCGGTCGCGCGCTTGTCCTCGATGAACTCCGGCAGCTGCTCCAGCTGCGCGACGCCGAGCGCGGCTTGCATGTTCGTGAGGCGGTAGTTGAAGCCGATCTCGTCGTGCTCGAACTCCAGCTCCGAGCCGCGCGCCTGCGTGGTCAGCCGTCGCACGCGGGCGGCCAGCGTCGCGTCGCGCGTCAACACCATGCCGCCGCCGCCGGTCGTGATGATCTTGTTGCCGTTGAAGGACAGGCAGCCGACGAGGCCGTCGACGCCCACGCGCCGGCCCCGATACTCCGCGCCGAGCGCCTCGGCGGAGTCCTCGACGACGACCAGCGGGTAGCGCGCGGCGACGTCGAGCAGCGGATCGAGATCGCACGGATGCCCGTAGAGGTGGACGGGCAGGAGCGCGCGGACCGTGCGCCCGGTCGCGCGGTTGATGACGCGGCCGTCCTTGACGAGGCACTCGCGCTCCAGAAAGTCGGCGAGCTTGTCGACGTCGAGGCCCCACGAGCGCTCCTCGCTGTCGAGGAACACGGGATGCGCGCCGCAGTAAGCCACGACATTCGCCGTCGCGATGAACGTGAGCGCCGGCAGCAGCACCTCGTCGTCGCGCTGAACGCCCGCCGCGAGCAGGGCGACGTGCAGCGCGGCCGAACCGTTCACGGTGGCGACCGCGTGGGGCACGCCCACCCACGCCGCGACCTCGCGCTCGAACCGATTGACGAACTCGCCCGCCGACGAGACCCAGTTCTCGTCGAGGCACTTCTTGACGTACTCCCACTCGCGCCCGGCCAGATGCGGCACCGCGTTGGGAATCGGTCGTCGCGGGGTCATCGCGCGCGTCCCTGCGGCTCGGCGCGACGCTCGGGGGCCCCGTGGTCGCGATACCACGCGAAGGTGTCCGCCACACCCGCCTCCAGCGACATCTTCGGCGCGAAGCCGGTCAGCTCGCGCAGCCGCGTGATGTCGGGACAGCGGCGGGCCACCGAGCCGGCCGGCGCGGGCAGTCGGTCGAGCCGCGGCGTCACGGCGGCCAGCCGCAGCACGAGCGTCACGAGGTCCTCGATCCGTGTCTCGCTCGAATCGTCGCCGATGTTCACCACCTGGCCCGCCGCCGCCGGCGTGACCATGAGCCGCACCACGGCGTCGACCGCGTCGCTCACGTGGCAGAACGCGCGCCGCTGCTCGGCGCCGTACACGCGGAACGGATCCTCGTGCGCGAGCGCGCGAAGCGTCAGCTCCGGAATCACGTGGTCGGCGCCCATGCGCGGACCGTACACGTTGTGGAAGCGCCCGACGACGGCACGGAGGCCGCGCGCCTGCGCGGTGTGCAGGACCGCCGCCTCGCCGAAGATCTTACTGGCGGCGTACGCGAAGCGTGGGGCCGCGACGTCGGGCACCGAGAGCGGCACCGTTTCGGGCGTGGGCACGGGCACGGCGCCGGCCGTCACGCCGCCCGCGTACGTCTCGCTGGTCGAGGCGAAGAACAGTGTCTCGCCGCGCCCGGGCAGCCAGTCGAGCGCGTGCAGCACCGCCAGTCCGTTCACGCGCAGCACGCGCGCGGGATCGCGCTCGACGTTGCGCACACCGACGACGGCGGCGAGCAGATAGACCTGGTCCCAGTCGTGCGAGACGCTGGCGAGCGCATCGGGCCGCGTGAGATCGCGCTCGAGCACCGTCGCGCCGCGCCGGGCGAGCGCCTGCACCGTGTCGTCGAGGCGGCCGCGCGAGAGATCATCGACGAGGGTGACGGCGTGCCCGTCGTCGAGCAGCCGTGCCGCGAGATGCGCGCCGATGAAGCCGGCGCCGCCGAGCAGCAGCGCCTTAGCCATAACCGATGCCCGCGTAGCGCACGCCCGCATCGCGCACGACGTCCTCGTCGAGGATGCGCCAGCAGTCGTACACCAGCGCCGGTCGCCGCAGCGTCGCGAGCAGGCGTGGCAGATCGAGCTTGGCGTATTCCGGGTGGTCGGTGATCACCAGCACCGCATCGGCGTCCGCAAAGGCGTCGTCCAGCGACACGGGAGCCGCGCCGAGCTTTCGCACGATCTCGGGCGCCACCAGGAAGTCGTGACCACGCAGCGTGAGCCCGGCCGCGCGGAACAGCGGCAGCATGCTCAACACGGGTGCGCCGCGCATGTCGTCGGTGGGCGGCCAGCCCTTGTACGCCCAGCCGAGCACCGCCAGCGTCGCGCCCTCGACCCGGCCGCGCAGCGCGCGCAGCGTCGCGATCAGCCGCTCGGCCACGTGGACGGGCAGGTGCTCGTTCAGCGCGCGCGCCCGGCCCACCAGCCACGGCGCAGCACCCGCCGCCTCCGCCGCGCTCGCGAGGATGTACGGGTCCTTCGTGAGGCACGCGCCGCCGACGAAGCCGGGCTTGGACAGATCCGGGCGGGGATAGTCGAGGTTCGCGGCCCGGATGATCTCGAGCGGATCGAGCCCCCATCGCTCAGCCATCAGCGCGACCTCGTTGCCGTACCCGTAGATGAGATCGGTGTGGCAGTTGTTGACGAGCTTGACGAGCTCGGCCGCCTCGAGCGAGGCGACGGCCACCACGCGCTTCGTCACCCGCGCGAACAGCGCCGCCGCGGCATCGCGGCTCGCCTCGTCGATGCCGCCGACGACCTGCGGCAGCTCCTCCAGCTCGCGCAGCGCCTGCCCCTGGATCGTCCGCTCCGGCGCCATGGCCAGGCGCGGCGCGGGCCAGCGTGCGGCCAGCTCGGGCAGCACGACCGCGCGGCTCGCGCCGACGGGCACGGTGCTGCGCACGATCACCAGCGTGTCGAACGCGCAGCGCGCGGCGACGTGGCGCGCCGCCGCCGCAAGATTCGCCAGCGCGGGTGCGTGTGTCGCCTCGTCGACCGGCGTCGAGACGCAAATGATCGCGGCGTCGAGCGCGCCGGATGGCAGTGCTCCGTCCACGTGCAGGCGCGTGCCGAGATACTCCGCGAGCGCCTCCGGCACCCCCGGCTCGTAGAGGTGCGGACGGCCACCGCGCAGTGCCTGCAGCACCGCGGGCGACGTGTCGGCTCCGTGCACCTCGAAGCCCTTGCGCGCGAGCGTCACCGCGAGCGTGAGGCCGACGTAGCCGAGCCCGACGATGCCGACGCGATTCATTCGAGCAGGCCCTCGGCGACGTCACGATCGGCTTTCTCGAGATCGTCGGGGCGTCCGACGTCCAGCCAGTACTCGCGGATTGGGAACGCAACGACCTTGGACGGCTGCGCCACGACGCCGGCAAGATCGTTTTGCTCCGGCATCATCATTCGCTCGATGAGCCCGGGCATGTCGAGCCGCGGCTCCTCCCACCGCCTCACGTGTTCGAGCACCCACGGATGCAACACGTAGATGCCCGCGTTGATCATGACCGGCGCCTGCTTCTCCCGCATGCCGATGAGCCGTTCCCCGTCGATCTCGAGCACGCCGAACGGGACGTCGACGGTGTACGGCACCATGCCGACCGTGATCGCCGCCGTGTGACGCTCGTGGAACTCGAGCATCGCGCGAAAGTCGCACTTCGTGAGGATGTCGCCGTTCATGACGAGGAACGACTGATCGACGTGGCCGCGAAAATCGGCGAGCTTGCCCGCGGTGCCGCGCGGCTGGCCGTCGTCGTCGTACATGTACTCGATCGAGACGCCCAAGCTCGTCCCGTTGCCGAAGTGAGCTTCGATCATCGTGCCCATGTAGTTGACGACCAGGCACAGGTGTCGGAAGCCCGCGTCGCGCAGCCGCTCCACCATGATCTCGAGCAGCGGTCTGCCGCTTCGCCCGCCGTAGGTGCCCACCTTCAGGAGCGGCTTCGGCGTGTCGCGAGTCAGCGCGCCGAGCCGGCGCCCGAAGCCACCGGCCATGATGACCGCGGCATTGGGCAAGGCCGATGGCCGCAGCAGCTCGTCGAGAAAGAGCACGTCGACCAGACGGCGCTCACGGTCGATCAGCGGAAGATGGCGGATCGCGCGCTGCTGCATGAACGGAATGGCCTCGTCGCCCGAAAGATCGGCGGGACCGGCGACGGGACGCCGGTTCATCACGTCGGTGACGCCCGCGTCCAGCGAGACGCCACGCAAGAGCCCGCGGCGCACGTCACCGTCGGTGACGAGGCCAACGAGCCGGCCGCCGTCGTCGGCGACGAAGACCGCCTGACGACCGTTCTTGGTGATGGCTTCCAGCGCCTCACGGAGGCTGGCGGACGGCGAGAGCACGAGGCCGGGGTTCAGCGACAACGGCCCACCATAACCGCTAAATCATACGGATTGGCGCGGATTTCAGCAACTTTGGCGCTCACGGTTTCAACCGCCCGCGCCGAGGCGCCACACGCGCTTGACCGAGGCGAAGCCGCGCGCCGTGAGCACGCCCTTGCCCGTCAGCGCGAAGCACTCGCCGTCGCGGCGGAGATATCCGGCCCGGCACAGCGTCTCCAGGCGGCCGGCCACGATCGCCGGCGCCGGATAGCGGCCGGCCAGCGCCTCGCGGCTCAGCCCGCCGGGAGCGGCGGCGAGGTCGAGCAGCATCCGGGCCGAGAACGACGCGGCCACCGTGTAGTAGAGCGGCATGTAGAGGATGAACGCGCACGCGATCAGGACCATGCCGCAGAGGGTGCGCGCGCCGTCGACGCCAAGCGCGACGCACGTCGCGGCCTCGCCAAGGGCGGCGGCGACGAAGAGCAAGACCAGCGCGCGGCTGCGTCGCTCGACGCGGCCCAGCCCGAACAGCGCAAAGTGCGCGACGATGGCCGCCGCCGTCCACGCGAGCGCCATGAGCGAGGCGAGCGCCAGCGGCTCGAGGCTCACGCCGGCAGGCGGAGCGCGGCCCGCGCGGTGGCGAAGAGCGACGCGGCGCGCTGGCCGCGTGACGTCGGCACCAGGCGATCCGCGTGGAGCTCGGCAAAGCCTTCGCTCACCAGACCATCCACCCGCTTGGCGACCATCCAGTCGATCCCGCGGCCGGCGCCGTAGCCGCGGAGCAGCTCGGCGCGCGTCATCGCGCGGGCCGGATGCTCGTCGATGTCGATCAAGATGCGCAACGAGAAGCCACGCTCGGCCAGGTTGTAGAGCTGCAGCCAGCCGCCGAGGAACAGCGCGGCGTATACGGCGACGCCGTACAGCACACCGGCCAGACGTCCGTCCACGAGCGACGCCGGCAGCATCCCCAGGTCGGCAGGCGTGAAGAGATAGACCGCGATGAAGACCGGGAGGCTGACGACGAAGAGCCGCAGCAGCGCGTCGACCCGCCGCTCCGTCCGCGCCGTGCGGAGCAGCACCGTGATGGCGGCCGCGAGCACGAGACTGCCGGCCGCGGCCAGCACGAGTCCCTTCACGCGCTCAGCGCTCGCTCCAGCGGCGATAGTCGGCGAGGAACTGCTGGACGGCCTCCGTCGTTTTCGGGTGCTCGGTCATCTGAGGGAAGAACTTCGGCGGCACGGTCACGATATCGGCGCCCGCCGAGAGCGCCTCGTTGACGTCGTGGATGTGCCGGATGCTGCCGACGATGATCTCGCACGCGAGGCCGGCACGCCGGAAGGCGCTCGCCGTCTGCTCCACCACCAGCCGCGCATCGTAGCCCGTGTCGCGAATGCGGCCGTAGAAGAGGCTCACGTAGCTGGCGCCGGCGAGGGCGGCCATGTAGGCCTGGTTGAACGACATGCAGCACGTGCAGTTGACACGGATGTCCCGCCGGCGCAGCTCGGCGATCACCTTGAGCTCGTTCCAGCCCACCGGCACCTTGACGGCGAGCGCGGGGTACGCGAGCGACGAGGCGAACTTCAGCGCCTGATCGAGCATCTCCGCGGGATCCTCGACGAAGACCTCCACCGACAGCGGCACGTCGCGCCCGTAACGGCGCACGAGGGCGATGATGCGATGCGCGTGCTCGACGACGTCCGTGCGCTCCTCGCGCGCGAGAATCGACGGATTGGTGGTGATGCCGGCGACGAAGCCGCGGGCCAGCGCCTCTTCGATCTCGGCGAGGTTCGCCGAATCGACGAAGATCTTCATCGCTGCGCCTCCCTTGTCTCGAGGATGAGCGTCACCGCGTCGGCCAGCGTGGCGGCCCGGAAGTGCGGGTTGCCGGCGGGCTCGGGCGTCCCTTCGACGAGCACCGTCGTGCAGCCGACGGCCTCGCCGGCCCCGATGTCGCGCCAGCGGTCGCCGACCAGAAACGACGCGGCCAGATCCACGTTGAAGTCCTCCGCTGCCCGGCGCAGCAGGCCGGGGCGCGGCTTGCGACACTCGCAGCCGTCGGCGTCGACGTGCGGGCAGACGTAGATCGCGTCGACGCCGGTCTCGCGCTGAAGCCGCTCGTGCATGGCCGCGAGAACCGTCGGATCGAGCTCGCCCGTAGCCACCTCCGGCTGGTTGGTGACGACCAGGCAGACGAAGCCCACCGCGTGCAGGCGGCTCACGGCGTCGGCCGCGCCCGGATACAGCCGGAAGCTTGCCAGGGTCAGCGGCGCGTGCCAGCCGCCGTCGCGATACTCGAGCGGGTTCAGCACCCCGTCGCGATCGAGGAAGACCGCCTGCTTCACGCGCGCGCCGGCCCCGCGCCGCCGGCGATGCGCTCGGCGAGGCAGAAGGCGATGAGATGGTGGAGCACGACGTGGAAGCCCTCGACGTGAGGCGTCGTCCGATAGGGCACGACGATACAGATATCACACAACTCGCGCATCACGCCGCCGTCGAAGCCGGCCAGGCCGATCGTGGTGCCGCCGCGCGTCTTCACCCAGTCGATCGCCTTGACGAGGTTCTGCGACCACGCCCCCGCCTTGTCGCGGCCGGTCCCGCCGTGGACGCTGATCGTCACGAGCGCGTCGCCGGGCGACCAGAACGTCGCGAGCTGCTCCGTGTAGAGGTTCTCCCACCCCTCGTCGTTGACGATCGCGCTGACCAGCGGGACGTTGTCGCCGAGGCTCATGGCGCGCAGCCGCGACTTGCCCGGAATCGACGTCATCTTGGTGAGGTCGGCGGCGAAGTGCGTGGCCGTGCCCGCCGAGCCGCCGTTGCCGGCGATGAAGACCGTCCGGCGCTCGGCCCACACCCGGTACAGCGCATCGATCGCCCGATCGATGTCCTCGCGCGAGATCGACTTGACGATCTCGTCGATGCCCGCGAAGAACCGATCGATGTAGGGCCCGTTCGTCATGACAGATGCTCCTTGAGTGGATGCTCGCCGAGTTGCGCGGGATTGATCCGCCGCATCGTGTAGACGTCCGACGCGGCGATGTCCTTGAGATGCGCGCGGAACCGATCCTCGCGCCACGGGTCGAAGTTGGCCGCGATCGTCTTCCCCGTCAGGCCATCCGCGGCCTCCGACAAGAGGAAGCGAACACAGTCGACGGGCACGCTCATGGCCACGCCGCCACCGCTTTCGAGCACGGCGCGCGTCCGCTCGAAGTGCGCGTCGCCGGCGCGCGCGGCGCCTGCCTCGAGGGTCGCCTGGTGAATCTCGGTGGCCACCATGCCGGGCGCCACGGCGTTGACGGCGACGCCGCGCCCCGACAGCTCGTCGGCGAGGCACTCGGTCAGCCGCACCACGGCGGCCTTGGACGTCGCATACGCGCTGTAGTTCGGGAACGTGCCGAAGGCCCCGCCGCCGGAAAACGTCAAGATGCGCGGCCGGCGTCCGCGCTCCAGCAGCGGCAGCGTATGCTTGGCCAGCAGATAGGTGCCGAAGACGTTGGCGCGCAACGTGGCGAGCCACGCGGTGCTGTCGGTGGTCTCGAACGCGCCGATCGGCCCGAACGCGCCCGCGCACTGGATCGTCGCGTCGAGCGCGTCGGTGTGCGCACGCAGCCAGCCGACGAGCGCGCTCACGTCGGCCTCCTGGCTGACATCGCAGCGCGTGGAGTGCGCGAGCCGGTCGTCCTCGGTCACCGCGCGAAGGCGATCGAGCCGCCGCGCACACGCGTACACGTGGTGGCCGTCGGCGGCGAGCGCTCGGACCAGCGCCGCGCCGATGCCGGCGCTGGCGCCCGCCACGAGGATGCGCTGCGGCGTGCTCACGCGCTGCCCGCCGTCGCCGCGGCCTCGCCGAGGCCGACGTACGTGAGCCCCGCGGCGCGACAGCGCGCGGGGTCGAGCGCCCAGGCGGCGTCCACGACGACCGGGCGACGCAGCGTGCGCCGGATCGCGGCCGGATCGATCGTCGCGAACTCACTCCAGCCGGTCACGACGACCAGGCCGTCGGCGCCCTCGAGCGCCGAGAGCGCCGTGTGCGCCTGGCGCACCGGGGCCGGCGGCGAGGCCGCCGGGTCGTACGCGGCGAGCTCGGCGCGGCCGGCGAGATCGGCGATGAGCCGCAGGCTCACCGCATTCTTCGTCGACGCCGTGTCCTTCTTGTAGGTGATGCCCCACAGCGCCACGCTCGGATGCGCGGCGCCGTCCAGGATGTGGCGGTCGACGGCACGGCGCAGCCATCCATATCGCGCGGCGCTTCCGGCGAGAATCGTCTCGAGCAGCGCTCCGTCGACCCCGCGGCGTCGCGCGAGCTCGCGCAGGTGGACGAGATCGCGCTCGAGGTTGCCCCCGGCGATCCCCAGCCCGGGCTGCACGTACGCGCGCGGGCCGATGCGCGGATCGCTGCGCAGGGCGGGCACGACGTCGCGCATGCTGGCGCCGCTGGCCTCACACAGGTCCGCCAGCGTATTGGCGAATGTCACCGACGTGGCGAGGAAGAAATTGATCGCGGCTTTCGTGAGCTCCGCGCTCTCGTAGCTCATGCGGAGCACCGGGCAACCGAAGCGCGCCACGAGCGCGGCCACCCGTGCGTCCGGCTCCCACCCCGCGGCCGGCCCGCCGAGGATGATGCGGTCCGGCCGCTGGAAGCGCGCCACCGCTTCGCCAATCACGAGCGTCTCGACCCAGTAATACAGCGGCCCGCGGAAGTCGGCCCGGCGCGTCCGGATCTGTTCGCCGAGATCGCGCGTGAAGCCGACGGGGACCTGACTCATGAGCACGAGCGCCGCGTCGGCGGCGAGCCACGGCAGCGCCTTGTCGACGTGCGCTTCGATCACCGACAGATCGGCGCGGTTCGCGTCGTCGGTGAGCGTGTCGCACGCGATCAGGACGATCCCGCACTCGCGCAGCGATTCGTACGACGTCGTCGGCGACAGCGCGGTCGCCTTGATGATCTCGGTGAGCCCCGGCTCGTGGAACGCGGGGCGGCCGGCGGCCAGCGCCGCCACCGTGGCGGCGTCCGCATCGACCGCGGTGATCGACGCGCCGCCGGCGGCCAGACACGCCGCCGCCACCGTGCCGAGATGCGACAGGCCCACGACGCCGACACGCGCGCTCATTCGCCCGCTCCTCGAGGCGAGCCACGCGGCGCCGAGCGCGCCTCGGCCTGACGCGTGAGATCAGCGAGCGCGGCCGCGATCCGAGCGTCGCCGGCGACGCCGGACTCGTGCGCCGCCACCCGCCGCTCGAACTCGACAAAGTCGGCGCGCCAGCTGACGTCCTCGCCCGACGTGGATTCGACCGTCTCGTGCGGTGCCCCGCTGGGCAGCACGCGCGTGTGGTGCCGAAGCGTCGCCCCGCCCCATTTGTTGAGACCGGTCAGATGGAGCGACCCCGCCGAGCCGTAGACGTCGATCTCGAACCGGTTCTTCCAGAACACGGTGCCGCACTCGAGCACGAGACGCCGGTCGGCGGACGAGAACAGCGCGTAGTCCCACGTGGCCGACTCCACCGCGCGCGCGTCCCACAGCGTCCAGCGCGTATCGGCCTCGCCAAAGAGCCAGGCCGCGAGGTCGAGCAGATGGCCGCCGAGGTCTTCGAGCACGCCGCTGCCGCCCTCGCGCCACGTGCCGAGCCAGTCGCGCACGGTGCCGTTGCCGTAGAGCAGGCGCGCGCGATCCACCTTGCCGACGGCTCCTTCGTCGAGGCGCTCCTTGAGGCGCACCACCAGCGGCTCGAAGCGATGGTTGTAGGCGGTGTACCAGACGGCGCCGTCCCGCGCGGCGGCGGCCAGCGCGCGCGCGTCGTCGGGGCCATCGAGCGGCAGCGGCTTTTCCACGAGCACCGACTTGCCGGCGGCCAGTAAGCGACGCACGTAGTCGCGCTTGACCGCGTTGGGTGTGGCCAGCACCGCCACGTCGTAGCGATCCGTGGGGATCGCGTCGATCGTGGGGGCCGTGGCTTCGGACGCGACGGGATCGACGGTGGCCACGCAGCGCGCGCCGAGCAGCGCCGCGCGCCGCCGCCCGATGTTGCCGTAGCCGACGACGAGATACCTGAGGGCCATCAGCCCCCGGCGGCGCTGCGCTCCAGCGCATCGAGCTTCGCCACCACTTCGTCGGCGACGACCGGAACGTTGCCGGCGCGCTCGCACGCGACCGCGGCGGCGAGGCTGCCGAGCACGCTCGCGCGCACGATGTCGCCCGAGGCGGCCAGTGCCAGCGTGGCGAGCGCGAGCAGGGCGTCGCCGGCGCCGATGGGGTCGACGAGCGTGTCGACGAAGCTGTCGAGGATGAAGAACTCGCGCGGCAGCGGGCCCGGGCTGCGGTACGTCAGCGTGCCGCGCTCGCCGAGCTTGAGGACGAGATAGCGGCAGGCGGCGTCGCGAAAGAGTCGCTGCGCGAGCGGGCGGATGCCCGAATCCTGATCGGCGAGCGCGAAGCGCGCCTCGCGCTCGTTGGGCGTGACCAGATCGAAGCCCTTGAAGTCCAATATGTTGCCCCAGCGGTTTGAGACCTGGCTGTCCGCGGCCTTGAGCACGCCGGGGCGCACGGCGCTCACGTAGTCGCCGATCGTCGCGTGCTGGAAGATGCCGTGACGGAAATCGCTGAAGATCACGACGTCCGCGTCCTCGCTGCGGACCGCGTCGACGATCTCGCGCCGGATGCGGTCGGACACGATCCGGTTGTCGACGCGGTCGACCTGCAGCATCCGCTGGCCATCGGCGATGAAGCGCTCCTTGAGCGTCGTCGGACGCGCCGCGTCCGCGACGGCGCGCAGGCGCAGCTTGGCGTCCTCCAGGTCGCGCCGCACGAAGGCCGCCGGCTCGTCGTCGCCGAGCACGGTGGTCAGCGTGACCTCCGCACCGAAGCTCTTCACGTGCTTGGCGACGATGGCCGCGCCGCCGACGAACGTGTCGGCGTGCTCGAGCCGCACGCTGAACGCCGCGGCCTTGGCGCTCTGCCCGAGCAGCGAGCAGTACGCGTAGCGATCGACGATGGTGTCGCCCACGACGTGCACGCGCAGCCGGCCGAGCTCGCCGAGCGTGCGGCGCAGGTCGTCGAAGGACACGCCCTCCGACTGCAGCAGCGCGAGCAGCTTGTCGACGCCCAGGTTGGGCCCGTGCTGGGTGATGATCGCCGAGGACGAATACACGACGTCGCCCGGCGTGAACACCATCTCGCCGCCGTACGTCTCGAGCGCCTGCACCTCTTCGGCGGTCTTCGGCGGCAGCGGCGTCGTCTGGTACTCGAAGCCCTTCGCGAAGTAGTCGGGCTGGATGATGCCGATGTTCTCGATCGGCGTCGCGTTGCGATCGATCACGACGTAGTCGACGAACTCCAGCGCCGCCAGGTTGGCCGCGCGCAGCTCCTGCGGCACGTAGGGCCGGTACGGGCCCTTGCTGATGTGCTCGTCGGCGGTGACGGAGGCCACGAGGACGTCGGCCTTCTCCTTCGCGTACATCAGGTGGCGCAGATGGCCGGGATGGACGATGTCGAACGTGCCGTGACACATGATCACGCGCCGGCGCCGCGGGCGCCGGCCGATCAGCTCGACGAGCTCCTGGGGAGTCTTGATCTTGTGTGAGAACTTCGCGTACATGCCGCTCCTATCCGAGGCGCCGGAACCACTCGCGCGTCGCCGCCTCGATCTTCTCCACCGTCCACAGCGGCGCCGAGCGCCAGTACTCGATGTTGTCCAGGACGATGCCGACCCCTCGCTCGAAGCCGACGGCGGGCTCCCAGCCGAGCCCCGCGCGAATCTTCGTGATGTCGGCGTGCGTGCAGTCGGGCTCGCCGGGACGCTTGGGCAGATGCACGACGGGCCCGCCGCCCAGCAGCTCCACCAAACGATTCACGCTCTGCGGCCGGCCGGCGCCGACGTTGAAGACCTCGCCACGCGCGTCGGAGCGCGCGGCGAGCAAATTGGCGCGCGCGACGTCGGTGACGAAGACGAAGTCGCGGGTCTGCGTTCCGTCACCGACGACGGTGAGCGGATGTCCCGCGAGCTTCTGCCGGAGGAAGACGCCGAACACGGCGCCGTAGGCCCCGGAGGTCCGCGAGCGTGGTCCGTAGACGTTGAAGTAGCGCAGCGAGATCACCGGCAGGCCGTAGACCTGACCCCAGTGCAGCGCCATGCGCTCGCCGAGGTGTTTGCTCAGCGCGTACGGATACTCGGTGCGGATCGCCGCGGTCTCCGGCGTCGGATACACGTCAGGGATGCCGTAGCACGACGACGACGCCGAGTACACGAAGCGCCGCACGCCGGCGGCCCGCGCGCCCTCGAGCGCCCCCAGCGTACCCATGACGCCCGCGCGGACGTATGCCGTCGGTCGTTCGATGGACGGCACGATGTCGCCGAGCGCGGCGAAGTGGAAGACCCAGGTCGCGCCGGCGAACTCCTGGGCCATGCGCTCGGCGTCGGCCACGTCGGCGATCACCACGCGCAGCCCCGGCGCGCCCTTGTGGTGCTCGAGGTTCTCGAGGCGGCCGCTGGACAGGTCGTCGACCACCACGACCTCGTGCCCTTCGGCGAGCAGGAGATCCACCATGTGGCTGCCGATGAACCCGCAGCCGCCGGTCACCACGGTCCGCGGCGCGGTCAACGGAGCCCCGCCGCCTGTAGCGTGCGGACGTTGTGATAGCCGATGTCGTCCGGATTCGTCACACGCCCTTCGGCATGCGCGCGACACAGGTCGCGCACCGCGTCCTCGATGGTGCGCTTGGGCACGAAGCCGAGCTCGCGGCGGATCCGCTCGGACGAGATGTGATAGGAGCGCAGATCGTTCGACGGCGTGGTGACGATCTCGACGCTCTCGCGGCCCGGCACCTCGCGACTCACGACGGCGCGCACGATCTCCGCGATCTCGGCCACGGTGTGGTTCTGGTATCCCGCGTTCCACGTGCGGCCGGCGATCACGGTGTCGGGCACCTCGAGCAGCAGCGCGTAGAGATCGCAGACGTCGTCGATGTGGATGTTCGGGCGCTTCTGGCTGCCACCGAAGACCGTGATGCGGCCCCTGGCGATCGCCGACAGCGTGAGGATGTTCACCGTCAGGTCGAGCCGCAGCCGCGGTGACCAGCCACAGACGGTGGCCGGGCGGATCGTGACCGCCGTGAAGCCCGGCCCCTGATGCCGAAACAGCAGCGGCTCGCACAGTCCCTTGTACTTGTTGTAGTCGGTCAGCGGCACGAGCGGATGATCCTCGGTGACCTCCGGCGCGTCGCTGACGCCGTACACGCTGGACGTCGACGCGTAGACGAACCGCGGCACGCCGGCGCGCTTGGCCGCGAGCACGAGCGGCTCGAAGCAGTCGTAGTTGATCGAGCGGCTGAGCGCGGGATCGAGCGCGAAGCTCGGGTCGTTGGAGATGCACGCCAGATGAATCACCGCGTCGTGGCCGGGCAGCGTGCGCTCGAGCAGGCTCACGTCCCGGATGTCGCCGCTCACGCGCACGAGCCGGGGATGGTTTGGCAGATGGTCGCCGAAGACGAACAGATCCAGCACGGTGACCGTATGGCCGGCGCCGAGCAGCCGCGGGACCAGCTGGGCACCGACGTACCCCGCGCCGCCGGTGATGAAGACGCGGCTCATCCGGCGGTCGCGCTCGGTTCGGGGTGTCGGCGGCGAAGTCGCAGCGCCAGGAAGGTACGCGCGACGGTGTCGACGACGCTGACGACATTGCGGAGCGTGACCGCCTTGGACGCCTGTGCCGCGGTCTCGTCGATCGCGACGGCCACCTCGACGACGGAGGCGCCTGCGTAGATGGCCTTCAGGAGCGTCTCCGCCTGAAAGCCGAAGCCGTGCGTCGTCGGAAGATTCGCGCGTAGAAACGCGACGGGATAGATCGTCAAGCCGTTGTAGTACCGCATGTGCAGGCCGAACAGAGCGTTGACGATCGCGGTGTAGAGCGAGGACAGCATCCTGCGATAGCCGATGCGCACCTCGGGGTTCGTCGCGTACGACGTGACGACGTCCGCTTTGCCCAGATGTCGGAAGATCTCGGCCACGGAATCCGGCGGCCAGCTGTTGTCGCCGGGGATGTAGACGAAGTGCGTCTTCGTGGCCTCACGGACTCCGCGCAGGTAGCTGAATCCGAGGCCCATGTTGCGCTCGTTCTGCAGCAGCCGCACGCGCGAATCGTGTCCGCTGAGTCGACGCGCAATGGCCGCCGTCTGATCGGAGCTGCCGTCGTCGACGACGATGATCTCGAACTCCTGCCCCATCCCGCCGGCGATGCCCAGAAGCTGCATGACCGTCGCCTCGAGGCCGGCTTCTTCGTTCAGCGCGGGCACCAGGACGGAGAGCGAGACGGAGGGATTCAATACGGCCCCTTGAAGCTCGACTCTTCGACGACGACGTCGCCGAGCTCGTCGGGGCTGCGTCCGGCCACGGCGAGACACTCACGGGCAATCGTCGCGCGGTCCGGATAGAACGCCGGCTCGAGCGCGTACGAGACCGGCGCCGGGCAATCCGCCAGACCGATGCGTCGCACGGGGGCGTGCAGGTGTCCGAACGCGCGATCGGCGCAGAGCGCGGCGACTTCCGCCGCCACGCCGAAGGCGACCCAGCTCGTGTCGGCGACCACGACCCGCCCCGTTTTCGTGGCAGATCGCACGATGGTGTCGGCATCGAGCGGGCGAATGCTGCGGCAGTCGACGACTTCGACGTCGATGCCTCGCGTGGCCAGATCGTCCGCCGCGCGGAGCGCCTCCAGCACCATCAGGGATGTCGCGACGACCGTCACGTCGCGGCCCTCGCGACGCACCTCGGCGGTGCCGATGGGCGTCGGCTCCGGCGCCTCTGGCACCGGGCCGCGCGTCTCGTACAGCGCGCGGTGCTCGAGCACGACGACGGGGCCGCGCGCGCGCAGCGCGGCGAGGATCAGGCCTTTGGCATCGCTCGGCACAGCCGGCATGACCACGGACAGGCCCGGGAAATGACCGAACAGCGCCTGCAGGCTCTGCGAGTGCGTCGCGCCCTGCCCCCAGCCCTTGCCGATGATCGCGCGCACGACGATGGGGACCTGGGAGCTGCCGGCGTACATGTATCGCCACTTCGCCGCGAGATTGATCATCTGATCCGTGGCGAGGAACATGAAATCGTTTCGTGGGTGCACGAGCACCGGCCGCTTGCCCATCGCGGCCGCACCGATCGCGATGCCGGTCAGCGCGCCCTCGGCGTTCGGCACGTCGAACACGCGCGCCGACCCGAAGCGCTCGAACGCCGCGCGCGTCGTTCCGAAAATCCCCTTGTGATCGTCCACGCCGATGCCGAACACGAACACGCTCGGATCGTGCTCCATCGCCTGGGTCAGCCCCTCGGCGAGGGCCTGCCAGTAGCTCAGCACGCGCATGCGGAGTCCTTCATCAGACGTTCTGCAGCAGGTCGCGCGGATCGGGCCACGGCGCCTGCTTGGCGGCGACCACGGCCTTCTCGATCTCGTCGCTGATCTGGTCCTCGAACGTGCGCAGCGTGTCCGCCGTGGCCAGGCCCCCTCGGCGCAGCACGCGCTCGCTCCGCATGACGGGATCCTTCTGCTTCCACGCATCGACTTCTTCGCGCGACCGATAGCCGCGGTCGTAGTCCTCGAGCGGGCCCACGTGCTCGAGCCAGCGATACGTCGAGCATTCGAGAAAAACCGGTCCCTGTCCGCGGCGGCAGCGGTCGACCGCGCGCCGCGCGGCGCGGGAGACGGCATACACGTCGTTGCCGTCGATCTTCGACGAGGCGATGCCGTAGCCGGCGGCCCGCCGATAGATCTCGGTGCCGCGCGGCAGCCGCGTGGCCAGCGGCGCGTGTGTGGAGTAGAGATTGTTCTCGCAGACGAAGAGCACCGGCAGCCGTTTCAGCGCCGCGAAGTTGAGGCTTTCGTGAAAGAGCCCCTCGTCGACGGCGCCGTCGCCGAAGAACGCCACGGCGACGCGCTGGGCGCCGTCCATCTGAAACGCGAGCGCCGAGCCGACCGCGACGGGAATCGTCTGCGCGAGGATCGCGGACGCCGCGATCATGCCGACCGAGGGATCGCTCAGGTGGACAGACCCGCCGCGGCCGCGCGCGCAGCCGATCTCGCGTCCGTAGAGCTCGGCCACGAGCCCCAGGAGGTTGCCGCCCTTGGCGAGGTAGTGCGCGTGGCACCGATGCCCGCTGTAGACGACGTCGCGCAGGCTGAGCGCCGCACAAATGCCGACGGCCACCGCCTCCTGGCCGACTGAAAAGTGCGCCGGCGTGCGCATCTCCTGCTCCTTGTAGAGCTCCGCCAGGCGTGTCTCGATGCGGCGGATGCGCAGGAGCTCGTAATGCAGCCGGAGCATGTCATCGGACGGAAGTCTCGCGAGCCGACGCGCCGTCTTCGCAGCGCTGCGACGCGGCCGAGAACGCTCACGCTTCACGATGCGGCTTCCTGCGCGTGCGGCGGGTGAGGAGGAACACGATCGTCGACAGCCACGCCATTACAGGGTGAGCATGTTATCACGACCGAGCGCCATTTCCGGCCGGTCGGCGCGCAACGATGGCGATATTGCCCAGGGGCAGCGAGACGGGAATCCGGGCGATCTTGATCGCCTCGGCGAGTCGGGCGATGCCGTCGCCGAGCGCCGGCGCGCCGACGGGCAGCTTTCGGGCCAGGAACCCCAGCGAGTACACGTTGGACGTCGAGGCCACCGACACGACGTCGAAGCCATGACGCGCGAACAGGCGGCGCAGCGTGTTCTTGGAGAAGAAGTAGTGATGATAGAGATTGAACGGCGGGAACCGCTCGCCGAGGATCCGCGCCAGCAGACACTCGACGTTGTGGACGACCGCCAGCACGAGGCCGCCGGGCCGCAGATCGTGCAAGACCTTGGCGAGGACAGGTCCGACGTCGGTCAGGTGGTCGACGACGTGCACGAGGCTCACCACGTCGAATGCCCCGCCGTCGAAATGCGCGTCCTCATAGAAGTCGGGCAGAATCCGGCTCCGGGGCACCGTGGACGCACGCGCGGCCGCCACCGGATTGGGCTCGAGGCCGACGAGCTCGCCAAAGCCGTCGGCGGCGGCGATGCCGAGCAGGATCCCCACGTCACAGCCCACGTCGAGAAAGCGACCGCGCTCGCGGACGAACGGTCGCGCCATGCGGTAGTACCCCTCGAACGTCCGCCGGACGTTCGCCTCTTCGCCAAGCGCGACGTTGGTGTGCGAGGCCTCGGTGTAGAGCGTCGCCGTGGCGGCGGCATCGGCAATGGGATTGGAGTACAGCAGTCCGCAGCCGCGACAGCGATTGATCTGATAGTGGGCCCCATAGGGTCGGTCGACGGGCGGCGATGAATCGACGAACGAGGCGGGATACATCATCGTTGCCGCGTGAGGCCCGCAGATCGGACAGTGCAGGGTCCTCACGGCACCCGCTCCTTTGCGCGAAAGACGACGAACGTGTCGTCACCGCGGCCGCGGATCTCGCCGATCCGCGTGAAGCGCTCGGCCAGTAAGGCGTCGATGCGATCGAGGATGGGCCGATAGCGCGGCCGGTTCCGGTAGAAGGTCACCGCGTCGGACTCGAGCACCGCATAGCGCGCGTCGCCCCCCAGCCACGCTTCGACCTCGGCGGGGCCCCACATGCCGACGCGGCGATAGCGCTCAGGGGCCCGAAGGGTCGTGAAGCCCCAGCGCTCCTGATTGAACTGCTGCAGATACGAGCGCCGCCCCGCCAGATGCAGCGGCATCGGGTCGGCGAGGTAGAAGATACGGGTGTCCCCGGCGGGTAGCAGCGCCGCGAGCTGCGTCGCGATCTTCGGCAGCGTCACGAGCGGCGAGTCGGAGGCGGCGATCCGTCGCGGCAGATTGTGCTGGCGATGCACCCATGGCGAGATCAGGACGATGATCACGACGGCGCCCGCCACCACGACGCGCGCGGGCCCGGGCGCGACGAATCGGGTGAACGTCGCGGCAACCAGGCAGCCGACGGCCACCGCCAGCAGCGGGGCGATCGCGCCGACGAAGCCCACCGCCTGCTTGGCGTACGGCCCGAGCACAACGAACTGACACGCCACGAGGAACCAGAAGAGCCAGAACGTCAGCGCGACACCCGGCGGCGACCAGAGCCGCCGCGCCGAGCGCCAGTCGCGCGTACGCCATGCGGCGATCGCGGCGACGAGAGCGAGCAGCACCAGCCAGGCCGCATACCGCCTGGCCAGGAACAGGACGCCCCCCGCGATGCCGCGCAAGCGACCGCTGAGCGAAAACTCCCACGGAATGTCCGCGTACTCCGAGCGCATGGCGAGCTCGCCGGCGTCCTCGGTGAGCGCGTACCAGGGCCGATAGCCGAGCGGCTCCACCCAGGGCTGCAGGCCCGGGACATAGGCCAGCATTTTCAGATGGCGTGGATCCCACGCGAAGAACGCGAGCGGGAGCGCGATCGCGATGGCGACGAGCGCAACGCGCTCGGCGAGCGGCCGGCCACGCGCAAGCGCGAGGACGAGCAGCATGAACGGGATCGTCGGCCAGAAGTTGTTCTTCACCAGGAACAGCAGCGCGAAGATCGCCATCGCCACCAGGTGACGCCGTTCCCACGTGGTGGCGAACAGCACGTACAAACCGAGAAGATGGAGCACGGCGACGAGGCCGGCGAAGTGGACCGTGGCGAAATAGCCGAGCACGAAGCCGTGCGAACAGAAGAGTGCCGCCGCGGTGGCGCCGGCGACGGGGCCCGCCCAGCGCTGGGCCAGCCCGAACACCAGGATCAACACGACGGCGCCGAGCGCCACCGACTCCAGGCGGCCGAGCATCAGGCTCGGGCGCAGCCAGGCCTGCGGCGCCCCGTAGAAATAGAACGGCACCGGCGGCCAGTGGCCTCGCATCTCGTCCGCGTAAAGGCTCAGCTCGCCGCGCACCACGAGCTTTCCCAGGCCGAGGTACTCGGTCTCGTAATCGTGGTTGAGCAGCGTCCAGGCCGAGAACGGCGCGAGGAGCAGGTAGGCCGCGAGGAGCAGCCCGAGCAGCAGCGCTCCGTTGTACGATGGACGCGCCGTGGGGCGCCACGTGTCGGTCCTGATCGCGCTCGCCGCCCTGGTGGGCGCGCTCGTCTTCGTGTTGTACGCGTTCAGCGGAGCTGACCTGTGCGTGTGGTGTCCGATGCTCGGGCGCTAGACGGCGTTCCCGGCTCCGTGGCCGTGTCCGCCTTCGACCGGCGCTTATACACCGCGTAGCGCTGAAACGGCGGCTTGTCGACGCTCGCGATCAGATCGAAGCGCCTGGCGAGAAGCTCCTGGATGAGCGGCTCGGCGCCGCGCTCGTGCGACGCCTCGGAGTTCCGCGCATCGAAGAACAGCGTGTCGATGACCGCGAAGTCCGCATCGGTGCCGAGCCACCGCTCGAGGTCGGCACGCGGAATGAACCCGTAGCGTCGAACCATCTGTTCATCGGCATCGGGGCGCGCCGCGGCATCGGGGTTGTACATCTGCTGCAGGTACGTCTGCGGCAGGCCCGCGAGGTAATACGCGGTATTCGGACCATAGTAGAAGACCTTCGCGTCCCGCGGGACGACGCGCCGCAACTCGGCGGCCGCCGCGTGCGTCGCGCCAAACGGATCCTGGGCGCGCACCTTGCCGATCGGCAGGAGCGGGTTGCGCACGTAATACATCGGCGGAATGAGCAGGCACGCCAGTGCGCCCACCAGCAGCGCTCGGCCGCGCGATCCGGGGCGCGTGTCGTCGAGCACGGCGCCGTAGCCGACGCCGAGGAGCACCGGCAGCACCGGGATGAAGGACACGACGTAGAGGCCGACCCACTTGAACTTCAGATGGAACATCACGAGGTTCGTGACGAACATATACACGAGGAACACCGCGAGCACGGGGATCTCCGGTCGAGCGAGCTGAAGCGGGCGCCTCGCCCGCCACCGCCAGAGAGCGATCAGCGCCAAGAGCACGGCGCCGAGGACGAAGAATTCGTAGCGACGCGCGATCTGCGCCAGCCCCCAGATCTGCTCCTTCACGCCGAGCGGCTCCTGCACCTCGAAGACGACGGAGGCGTCGTACCCGAAGCGCGTCACCAGCCGGCGTACGACCGGGACATACGAAAGGATCTTCAGGTGCGTCGGGTCGGAGGCGAAGAAGATCGCCGGGGGGACGACGACGGTGGCCGCGAGCACCAGCCGCTCGCGCAGTCCCGACGCCCGCCACACCGCGTACGCGGCCAGGAACGGCACGGCGGGCCAGAGGTTGGTGCGGACGAAGAACAAGAGGCTCGCGACCACCGTCCCCGCGAGCCGATGGCCCGGTGAATCTCCGGAGAAGAGCAGGAAGACGGCGGCGGTGAGCCAGAGAGCCGCCAGCGATGGATAGCTCTCGTACGAGTAGTACGCGATGACCACGCCCTGCGTGGCAAGGAAGAGGCCGGCGAGCAGTCCTGCCCGGTCGCCGCCCAGGCGGCGGGCGAGCCCGATCACCAGCAACAGCGTGGCGACCCCGAACGCGACGTTGAGCAGGCGGGGCACGACCAGCGTCGGGCCGCCGAGCTGCGTGAGCCCGAGCACGTAGAACGGAAGCGGCATGCGGTTGCCCACCAATCGATCGTCGAAGAGGCCGAGCTCTCCGCGGACGACGTGCGAGCCCACCATCAAGAACTGAATGCCGTCGGACACGGGAACGATCACACGCGCGTAGTAGAGTCCCTGCCCGACGTACAGCGCGACGAGGACCGCCACGAACACCCAGAACGTACGCCGCGACACCCTCACACGCGCTTCAGCTCCGCCAGCAGTGTGGTCCCAAAGGGAAAGCGCCACACCCGGGCGACGGCGGCCTCCAGCCTGGCGAGGCCGGCGAGCAGCGCGTTCACCGGGCGCGGCGGCAAGAAGAGATCCGACTGGGGCGCGCGCACAGTCCCCGGATCGCGCACCGAGCGCTTGACGAGGCGAAAGGCCATGATCGGCAGGAAGAAGAACGCGAACAGATGACGGACGCCGACGAGCTGCAGTCCGGGGACGCTGAGCGCCTGACAAAAGCCGTGGCGCGAGAAGCGCCGCTCGGAGTGGACGGCGCGGTCGTGCTCGGAGCGCAAGAATTCGTAGGCCGAGGCGCTGACGATGAGACGGCCGCCGGGGCGCGTCACCCGCGCCAGCTCCGCGGCGGCGATGCGCGGCTCGACCTCGGCGCACTCCATCACGTCGCTGCAGAGCACGCCGTCGAAGGCGCCGGCGCGGAAGGGCAGATGGTTCACGTCGGCGACGAGCACGCGCTTGAGGCCGCGGCTGCTCGCGAGGCTCACGCCCGCGGCCGACAGATCGCAGCCGACGGCGCGCCCGAACGTCCGGGTGAGCAGCGCGAGATTGGCGCCGGTGCCGCAGCCCGCGTCGAGCACGAGGGCGTCGGGGGGCAGCGCGGCGCGGCGAATGGCCTGCTCGAGGTGGCGCCGCAAGCCGCGATACCACCACAGGCGGTCCTCGAGCTCGAACATCTTCCGGTACTCGTAGACTTCCATCGGCTCAGCCGACCCGATAGTCGATCAGATCGGGCGCGGCAGGATCATAGCGATGCGATTTGAGCAGCAGGAAGCGCGCGTCTTCCAGATAGTGGATCGCGCGTGCCTCGGAGGGCCGGAACACGAAGCCCTGCCCGCCGTGGATGTCGTATTCGTGCCGCGTCTTGGTCTGGACGTCCTCGGTGACGATGTGGGCCCGGCCTTCGAGCAGGAACAGCGCGACCACCGTGTGATCGTGATAGTGATGGCCCATGACGGCGCCCTTGGTCATGGTGCCGGCGATGACGCTCTCCCAGCGCCCGGTGGTGATCAGCTCGTCGAACACCCCGCGGGCGTCGCGCCGCGTGTAGACCGGCCGCTCCACGACGCCGAAGACGACGTCGTCCACGCTCAGTCGATCCTCCGAAAGCGCGCGACCAGAATGCGAATGACGTACTGCAGGCCGGTGCGGAAGAAGCGCACCAGCGACGGCGCGGACTTGGACACGCCGACGGTGCGGTCGCGGAAGTAGTAACCGATCTCCCCCACCCGCAGCCCCTTCCGGCACGCATTGTAGATGAACTCGATGAAGTACTCGCCGTAGCCGCGCGGATGGATCGACACGGAATCGAGCACCGAGCGGCGGATCAGCACGAAGCCGCTGTCGTAGTCCTTGATCCCGTGGCCCAGCACGAGGCCCGCAAAGCCGTTGATGAGGCGGCTCGAGAGCGTGCGCAGCCGGTGTCGGTCGTCGACGCCACCCGGCGCGTACCGCGACGCGATCACGATGTCGTAGCCCTGGCCGAGCATGCGATACATCTTGGGAATCATCGCCGGCGGCATGCTCATGTCGGCGTCCATCCATCCGACGAAGTCGCCGCGCGACTCGATGATGCCCCGGTTGAACGCCGAAGCGAGCCCGCGCGTCCCCACACGCCGGATGACCTTCACCTGCGGCAGCGCGAGCGCCTCGACCACCTGCCACGTGCGGTCGGGCGAGTCGTCGTCGACCACGATGATCTCCATCTCCTCGGGCGCTTCCTTGAGCAGCGTGGTGACCGTGGTGACGATGGATTCGCGCTCGTTGTAGGTGGCGAGCACGATCGAGATCATCGATCGTGTCGGCGCCGCTCGGGCGCCGCCGGCGGCGCGACTACCGCGTGAGGGATTTCAGCGTCTCGGCACAGAAGCGGATCTGGTCCGCGGTGAGTCCGAGACCGGACGGCAGGTAGAGCCCGCGCCGTCCGAGGTCGGACGAGACCGGACGGTGACCGCGCAGGTCCGGAAATCGCGGATCGTCCCCGCGCATGGCCGGCTGCTCGCTCATCGGATAGAAAAAGGAGCGGCTGTCCACGCCGCGCTCCTTCAGCGCGGCCATCACCGCGTTCTTGCTGCGGCCGAAGCTGTCGTTGATCAGCAGGCTGAACATCCAGTAGACGTTGCGGCAGCCCGGTCGCTCCACGGGCAGGGTCACGTGCGGAAAGCCGGCCAGCGCGTCGAGGTACGTCGCCGCGATCTCGCGCTTGCGCGCCACCGCGAAGTCGAGCTTCTCGGTCTGCGCCAGTCCGATGGCGGCCTGCATGTTGGTGAGCCGGTAGTTCATCCCGCGCACCTTGTGGATGAAGCGCGGCTCCTCGAAGCCGTTGTCGCGGTAGATGCGCGCGCGCTCGGCGTACGCGTCGTTATCGGTGACGAGCATGCCGCCCTCACCGCTGGTGATCGTCTTGTTGCCGTAGAAGCTGAACACCGCGATGTCGGAGAGCGCGCCGGTCATGCGTCCCTTGTAGACGGCGCCGTGCGACTGGCAGCAGTCCTCGATCACGAAGAGGCCGTGGCGCCGCGCGATCGCGTTGATCGGATCCATGTCGCAGGGGTGGCCGTACATGTGCACGACCATGATCGCCTTCGTGCGCGGCGTGATGGCGGCCTCGATCTTCGCGGGATCGATGCACCACGTGTCGGGCTCGACGTCCACCAGCACCGGCGTCGCGCCGGCCAGCATCGTGACGTTGGCGGTCACGACGATCGTGAAGTCCGGGATGATCACCTCGTCGCCTGCGCCGACGCCGAGCACCTCGAGCGCCATGTGCAGCCCCGTGGTGCCGTTGGCGCAGGCGATGCCGTGACGCACGCCGCAGTAGTGCGCCATGGCCTCTTCGAACTCCGCGATGTACTTGCCGCGCGAGGAGATCCACAGCGTGTCCAGGCAATCCATGACGTACTTCTTCTCGTTGCCCAGGAGGACCGGCTCGGCCACCGGGATCATCGGCGCGATCGTATCACACAAATCCCTTGACTCCGCCGCGCCGTGTGTGTTCATTTTCTGAACATCCCCCATGGAACGCCGCCTGGAGCACGAGCGCGCCCTCGAGATCCTCACCGCCATCGGTGAGGGCCGACCCGTCACCCAGCGCGCCCTCGCCGAGCGGCTCGGCGTGGCGCTGGGCCTCACCAATCTCTACGTCAAGCGGCTGGCCCGAAAGGGCTGCATCAAGGTGCTGGAGTTCCCCCGGAAGCCTGCGGCACGCAAGCGGCTGCAGTATCTGCTCACGCCCAAGGGCATCGCCGAGAAGACGCGGCTGACCTACGAGCACATGGCCTACTCGCTCAAGCTGTACCGGCGCACGCGCCAGACGCTGCGCGAGTCGCTCGGCGCCCTGCGCGAGCAGGGGGCCAAGCGCATCGCGCTGTATGGCACCGGTGAGCCGGGCGAGCTGGCGTACCTGACGCTGCGCGAGCTCGGCATCGAGCCGGTCGGGGTGTTCGCGCACGATCCGGGAAGCGACTTCCTCGGCTTCACGGTGCGGCCCGTCGCCGAGCTGGCCGGCGAGGAGATCGACGGCGTGGTCGTGGCGACCTTTGGACTGCCTCAGCCGTTCGTCACCGAGCTGGCCGCGCTCGGTATTCCAGCGGACAAGGTCCTGACGCTCCGCCGGAGCCCTGCGCAGGCGCCCCGACGGCCAATCCCATGACCGATCTCGGCCGCTTCGGCTGGCTGCTCCGGACGTACCTGGCGCCCCACTGGCCGGCCATCGCCGTGCTCGTGTTCCTGAGCTACGCGGCCACCGCGCTGGCCGCGCTGCTTCCCGTCGTGATGGCGCCGATTCTCGACCTGGCGCTCGGCACGCCGAGCACGGCGGCGAGCGCTCGCGTGACGCTCGGCGGGCTGAGCCTCAAGAACCTCGGAGCCGCGTTCTTCCAGTGGCTGGGCGTCGAGTCCATCGGCGAGCCGTTCCGGGCAATCGCGCTGCTCTGCGGCGTCTACGTCGTCATCGGCATCCTCAAAGGCTGGCTCGACTTCGCAAACTATCTGCTGTTCATGTGGATCCGCGTGCGCGCCATGGCCGCCATGCAGCTCGACCTCTTCCGTCATCTTCTGAGCTTCTCGATGGGGTTTTTCACGCGCCAGCGCACCGGTGAGCTCGTCTCGCGCCTGCACGTCGACACCCAGTCGGCCACGGGCGGCCTGGAGACGATCGTCGGCACCGTGCTGACCGCGCCGGTCCTCATTGCCTTCTATGGGTTCCTGCTCGTGCGGACCAGCCCCACCCTCGTACTGGCGGCCGTCGGCGCCGCCACGCTGCACTACGGCGTGACGCGCGTCATCCGCGGACCCGTACGCCGGCTCGCGACCGATCGGTTCTCCGTGTTCGCCGACCTCGGCACGCGCTTCCAGGAGGCGATCCTCTCGATCCGCGTCGTCAAGTCGTTCGGCGCCGAAGCGTTCGAGCTGGCGCGGCTCGGGCGGACGCTGCGCGAGGTCATCCGTGTGAACGTGAAGTTCGGCGCCTACAAGCACGCCGAGGAGCCGTCGCGCGCGGTGATCGGCTACGTCGTGGAGGCCGGCATGCTGCTGCTCGCGGCCCACGAGCTCCTCGCGGGGCGGCTGGCCGCGTCCACGTTCTTCCTCTTCCTCTACGTCGGGCGCGCGCTCGTGATCCAGATCGGCCTGCTGGGCAGCACGTACACGCAGATCCAGGCGGTCCTCGGCGCGTCGACGCGCGTGGCCGATTTGTTCGCCGAGGCGCCCGCGGTGAAGGACGGCCCCGAGAGCATCGTCGACTTCCACGATCGTCTGCTCGTGCGGGACGTCTCGTTCGACTACGGCAGCGAGCGCGTGCTCGACCACGTCAGCCTGGAGATCGCGCGCGGCGAGATCGTGGCGCTGGTGGGACCGAGCGGCGGCGGCAAGTCGACGCTGGCCGACCTGCTACTGCGCCTCTACGACCCCGTCGACGGCGCCATCACGATCGACGGGCGCGACCTGAGAACGCTCGGGCAGGCGTCGTACCGGCGCCTCTTCGGGGTGGTGCCGCAGGAGGCGTTGCTCTTCAACGCGACGATCCGTGACAACATCGCCTACGGCCGCGAGGGGCTGAGCGACGACGACATCACACGCGCCGCGCGCATCGCCAACGCGCACGACTTCATCGTCGAGCTCAAGGACGGTTACGACACGCTCGTGGGCGACCGTGGCATTCGGCTGTCGGGCGGCCAGCGCCAGCGCGTGGCGATCGCGCGCGCCATCGTCGCACGGCCGCGCATCCTGATCCTCGACGAGGCGACCTCCTCGCTCGACAGCGAGTCCGAGCGGCTGGTCCAGCAGGCCATCGAGCGGGTCATCGAGGGCACGACGTCGATCGTGATCGCGCATCGCCTGTCCACGGTGTTCCGCGCCCACAAGATCGTGGTGATCAACCGCGGCCGGATCGAGGCGGTCGGGCGCCACGCCGACCTGCTCGCGCGCAGCGAGACGTACAACCAGCTCTACCGGCTGCAGTTCGCCGAGGCGGAGAGTCCCGCATGAAAGAATTCCTGAAGGGCAATTACAAGGTCGCCAAGACCATCGAGGAGAAGAAGGACGCGGAGGCCGACAGCACCGACGCCTTCGAGAAGAAGGCGCTGTCGCGACTGGGCGGCAGCATCTGCTTCGTCAGCAAGAAGGGCTTCCTCTGGAAGGGCGATGCGAATGGATCTCGGAAAGCAGATCGCTAGCCGCCTGGAGGCGGCGACCTTCGACCGCATCGCGGGCATCGGCCTGGAGAACGCGGCGCTGAACCGGCCGCGCACCAAGCACTCCATCCTCGAGCTGGCCGAGGTCGAGCTCGGCCAGGGCGACAGCGCCGTGGTCATCGGCGCCGGACCGAGCCTGCACCGCCGCGAGAGCCTCACGCGTCTCGGGAAGAGCGGCTACACGGGCACGATCGTGGCCGTCGACGGGGCGCTCGGCTCCTGCCTGCGCGCCGGGGTCGTGCCGCACGTGGTCGTCTCGGTGGACCCGCATCGCGAGCGCATCGTACGCTGGTTCGGCGATCCCGGCCTGACCGCCGCGCCCTCCGACGACTACTTCCGGCGCCAGGAAATGGACCCGGCGCTCGCCGCCGACGAGGTCGCGGCCAATCGCGCGCTCATCGAGCTCGTTGACGCGCACGGTCCGCGGATGCGCGCGGCGGTGGCCACCGCGGCCGCGCCGGCCGTGGTCGCGCGCTGCGAGACGGCCGGCATCGCCATGTACTGGTGGAATCCGATGTACGACGACTACGACCGCGCCGACAGCATCTCGCGCCGGCTGTACGAGGCCAACGGCTTGCCGTGCTTGAACGGCGGCGGCAACGTCGGCACGACGGCCTGGGTAATGGCGCACGCGGTGCTCGCCAAACGCCGCGTCGCGCTGCTCGGCATCGACTTCTCGTATCCGCCGGGCACGCCGTACGCGCGCACGCAGTACTACCCGGAGCTGCGCGAGATGCTCGGCGACGCCTACGAGCAGGCGTATGTCAGAACCGACAACCCGTTCGGCGAAACGTGGATGTGCGATCCGGCCTACTGGTGGTTCCGCGGCGTCTTTCTCGAGATGGCGCGCGAGGCCGCCTGCCGCACCGTCAACTGCACGGAGGGTGGCATCCTCTTCGGCGAGC
>Ga0081539_10000140_pt1 | contig 166746 bp, 155 predicted proteins | sample TabmetS4T2R2_FD_71023 | JGI IMG/M metagenome (GOLD analysis project Ga0081539, IMG submission 71023) | Tabebuia heterophylla rhizosphere microbial communities from the University of Puerto Rico - S4T2R2 | ecosystem: Host-associated > Plants > Roots > Rhizosphere ... | reverse complement strand
CTTGTCATCTACCGCAAGGGCAAGCCCGCCGATCCCGCAGATTTCCGCGGCGTGTATCGTCTGGGCCTTCCGCGCCAGGATTGAGCGGCAGGCGTCCTCAGTCCCATTTTGGCGCCAAGCCGAAATCGGTGAGGCGTCCTTTCGCGCTGCCCATCGCGGAGATCAGCGCCATCTCGTCGTCGGATAATTCGAAGTCGAAGACTTCGATATTTTCCGACAGCCGCTCGATTTTTGACGTGCGCGGTATCGCGGCGACGTTCTGCTGCACCAGCCAGCGCAGGCAGACCTGCGCGGCGGTCTTGTGGTATTTCGCGCCGATCCCGGCCAATACCTGATCGTTCTTGATGCGGCCTTTGGCGATCGGGCTGTAAGCCACCAGCGCCATGCCATGACGCCGGCAACCATGCAGTACCTTGATCTGGTCGAGATAGGGATGATATTCGACCTGGTCGCACACCAGCGGCTCCGGACAGGCCACCGCCGCCTCCTCGATCAAGCCTACCGTGAAATTCGACACGCCGATGTGCCTTGCCAGGCCGAGCTGCTTGACATGGGCCAGCGCGCCCACCGTTTCGGTGAGCGGAATGCGCGGGTTGGGCCAGTGCAGCAGCAGCAAATCGACCTGCGCCAGGCGCAGCCTTGCCAAGCTCTCCTTGGTGGATCGCTCGAGATCGTTCGGAGCGAAATGCGTGGTCCACACTTTCGTCGTCACGAACACCTCGTTGCGGCTGACGCCGGAAGCACGCAGCCCTTCGCCGACCTCGCGCTCGTTCTCATAAACCTGCGCGGTGTCGATATGGCGATAGCCGAGCTTGAGGGCCTGCGCGACCAGGCGCGTGCAGGTTCGGCCGCGCAGCTCCCAGGTGCCGAGCCCGATCGCCGGAATTCTTGCGCCATGGGCCTCAACGCATTGCATCGGGGGTTCCCATCACAGCGGGACAGTCTAGCCCTGCGATGCGTAGCTTGCGAGTGCGGCAAACACCGTCTCCGGCGCATGCGCGACGACGGCGAGCAGCGCGCGGGCAGGTCCTCGCGGCACGCGCTTGCCCTGCTCCCAGTTGCGGATGGTTTCCACGGGTACGCCGAGCCGGGCCGCGAATTCGGTCTGGGTCAGCCGCGCGCGGCGGCGAAGATCGCGGGCCGTCGGGGCCGTTGCGGCATCGCCAGGCGCACTCGCGGCCAATGGCGGCGCAAGCGGAAATTCCCGCCCGTCCCGCAATTCGACGATCCGTCCATCCGCTTTCAGCCGCAGGCGTTGCATGCTCGACCTCCGGCAGCAATCGTCTGCGATCGCCGTTAAAGTCTGATGAACGCGCGGGCCGGAACAGGGGCCGGTAAATCGATCAAGGTTCAAGACCTCTGGTCAAGGCGCGCAGTTTTTAAATGTCTCGACCGATTCCTGCGACCGCGAAACGATGGTCCCCTTCGAGTAACTCGTATACTCGCGCGCTTCCACGGAATAGTTGGCGTTGTTGGGAAATCCAGCATCATTGTATCCGCATGCGGGGCTCGGCTTGATCAACTCCGTCGTGTAAAGAACCTGGTATGTGGGGCCGTCAGGCACTGCAACGCCCGGACCTTCATCCGCGAAGACGGCCAATTGCCCGTCATTCGAGCCGAGTGGCTTCAATACGAATGCCGGGGCCAACTTCGGCCCGGGCTTCTTGAAGGTGCTCAAGTCCGCCGCGGTCAATCCTCGCGCGGGGAAGGATGTGGTTCCGATTTCTTTTTTGAGAAGACCGGCGCTGTCGCCGCTGCACGCCGGCGCCCCAGGCACACCCGTCGTACGCACGAGACCCTGTGATACATCCGTGATCCTGAGAACTCCTCTGAACGGGAGCGTGCGCTCAGCGGAATTCAGCAGCTGACTCGCTTTCGACAAGCCGTTCTTGTTCGCATTTAGGGAACCGTCGATGGTGACGTTGGCTGAGTATGGGATTTCAATCGTCGTTTCGAAGGCCAGGAGTTCAATCTTGCCTTGCTTGCGCGGTCCAATCGAAACACTGGCCGATTGATTGCGTGAAACAGTTTCCGAGAACGTTTCCGAGGTCTGCGAACTAATGGTCACTGCGCGGCTTACATTGAACGCAGTGCTTAGCGAGCCATATGTCGTCGTGAACGACATGCCGACAGAACCGCCCAAGGTAGTCATGACGCTGTCGATCTTCGTGAACGTGTAACCATGAGTACCGGCCACCGAAAGCGACACTGAACTGCTCAGCGTCGCGTCGGCGCAGTTCTGATACTCTTGTGTCGCGAGCAGGGCCTTTTCCGGAAGAGCAACCAGTCTCGCCTTCTCGAAAACCAGGTCTTTGACTTCCACAACCTCCGTCGAGGCTACGCGGGCTTGATCGGCATATCCTTGCACCTCGGTATAGTTTTCCGATCTGCATTGCTCACGGCAACTCTCCAGATCCCGGTGAAAATGACAAACCTCCCCGCAGGTTTGCCGGGTTTTGGTTACCGTCCGCTCGTATGAAATCGCTGGCTTTGACGCCAATTGCTTATTCAGGAAATCAATGCCGACCACTTCGCCTGCGCCGGACTGGGTACCAGTGCCGACGACCGCTAACGCAACTACGATCGTAATCGCAAAAAATTTTCTCATAGCCTCCCTCTCGATCTGAAACCTCTGCACTACCTTCCCGTGAAACCGGATAAATTGTCAACCTTCAGCGCGCGCAATCGCCGAGTGTCGCTGCACCGCCTATTTCAGCCCGAACCACAGCGTGGCGATGCCGAGAAATGAAAAGAAGCCGACCACGTCGGTAACCGTGGTCACGAACGTGCCCGACGCCACCGCTGGATCAGCGCGCACCCGCTCCAGCACTATCGGGATCAGGATGCCGCCAAGCGCGCCGGCGATCAGGTTGCACACCATGGCAAGGCCGATCACGACGCCGAGGCCTGGAATCCTGAACCAGGCCACCGCGGCAACGCCGGTAATTACCGCGAAGGCCAATCCGTTGACCATGCCCACCAGCGCCTCGCGCAGGATCACACGAAGCGCGTTGTTGGAGCCGAGTTCGCGGGTGGCCAGCGCGCGTACCGCCACCGTCATGGTTTGCGTAGCGGCATTGCCGCCCTGGCTGGCGACGATCGGCGCCAGCACCGCCAGCGCCACCATTTTCTCCAGCTGCCCTTCGAACAGGCCGAGCACGGACGAGGCCAGAAACGCGGTGGCGAGGTTGACCAGCAACCAGTTGAAGCGCCCCCGGGCGATGGTCCAGACGCTGTCGGAGAGCTCTTCGTCGCTGGTGACGCCGCCGAGCGCTTTGAGGTCCTCATCGGCCTCTTCCTCGATCACGTCGACCACGTCGTCGATGGTGATGACCCCGACCAGCCGGTCGGAGGTATCGACCACGGGGGCTGCGACCAGATTGTACTTGCCGAACAGCCGCGCCACCTCCTCCTGATCGTCCATCACCGAGACGCGGCGGCGATCCTCGTCAATAAGATCGGCCAATGGCACCGGGCGGCGCGCCCGCAGCAGCGCATCGAGCGATATCGCGCCCTGCCAGTGCTGGGCGCCGTCGACCGCGTAGATTTCATAGAAGCGATCCGGCAGATCCGGCGTGTCGCGCATGTAGTCGATCGCCTGCCCCACGGTCCATTCCGGCGGCACTGCGATGAATTCGGTCTGCATCCGCCGGCCGGCGGAATTTTCCGGATAAAGCAGGCTGCGCTCGAGCGCGACGCGCTCGGAGTGCGGCAGCTTCTCAAGGATCTCCTCCTGGTCTTCCTGGTCGAGGCCTTCCAGCAATTCGACGGCGTCGTCGGATTCCAGCTCGCGAACGCCTTCGGCCACGGTCTCGGGTTCGAGCTCCTCGAGGATTTCCTCGCGGACGGCGTCGTCGACTTCATTCAGCGCCGAGAAGTCGAAATCGGCGCCTGTGAGTTCCACCAGACGGGGCCGCTCTTCGGGATCGAGGGCCTCGATCAGGTCGCCGAGATCAGCCTCGTGCAGTTCCGCGACAATTTCGCGCAAAAATGCCGCATCGGGGGCCTGAACCGCGGCCGAGACTTTTTCGATAAATTCGGGACGAAGGTCGCCGTCGTCGTCCCGCATCGGGAAACGGTCCAGCACGGATTGATCCGCGGCGGCTTGGGCAACGTCCACGTTATCGGCCATGCCGCGCCTCGCCGGGTTGTTACAGGTTTTACGCCTAGCGTGTTTCGAATGAATTGCGCTATCGAATGCTACGAACCGGCGCCCATGTCGTGCATTACCCAATCGGCGATGCCGAGCGCAATGGAAATGTGGGGATGAAGTGTTTTCGCGCCGTGAGAAGTTGTAAATGATCGCGTTACGAGCTGCCATCGTTGCCTTGATCGCGTGCACGGCAGCCGCGCAAGCGGCGGAGTGTCCGCGCGCGGGCAAGCTCGGCACTTCGCGTATTCTCGCGGTCGATGCGGATCACACGCCGCGCGTCGGATTGAAGAGTTTTGCGCAGACCCTGCCGCTGGACGACCACGAGGTGGTGCTGACCTTCGACGACGGCCCATGGCCGCCGACGACGTCGCGGGTGCTGGCGACGCTGGCAAATGAGTGCGTGCGCGCGACGTTCTTTCTGATCGGAAAACCCGCCACCGAGCATCCGGAACTGGTGCGGCGCATCGCCGCCGAGGGCCACAGCGTCGGCCATCACACCTGGTCGCACCGCAGCCTGATGCGGATCAAAGCTGGCGAGACGACGCAAGAGATCGACCGCGGCATCTCCGCGGTGGAGATGGCGCTTCACGGCACCGCGACCACGACGCCGAGCACGCCGTTCTTCCGTTTTCCCGGATTTGAATCTACGCTGGCCACGCTCGATCTGCTGCGATCGCGCGGCATCGTGGTGTTCGGCGCCGACCTTTGGGCAAGCGACTGGAATCCGATGACGCCCAATCAGCAATTGAAGCTGCTGACCGACCGGCTCAAGCTCGCCCGCAAGGGAATTATCCTGCTGCACGACCCCAAAGCGCAAACCGCCGCCATGCTGCCGGATTTCTTGCGCTATCTGAAAAACAATCATTATCGCGTGGTGCATGTCGTGCCGGCAGCGCCGGACAAGAAACCGGATCCCGTTCCATCCGCCGCGAATTTATCCCCGGCGGAGAAACGCGATTAAGGCCACGTTTATGGCCGGCGCGATAGTTTTCTGCTCAACTGGAATGTCTTTTGGTGTTTTTTTGCATGGGTAAGGCGTTGGTCATGAACCGGGCACGACATGCTGCCGTGCTCTTGCTCGGCATGGCCTTCTGCATCGCGGCCACACGGGCCTTTGCAGTAGATTGCCCCGGCAATCCCGGCGCGCTCGGGACCTCGCGCACCTTGGTGGTCGATCCCCGCGAACATCCGCGGATCGGCACCATGCAATATGCCGAAACACTGCCCCTGCAGGACCACGAGGTGGTGTTGACCTTCGACGACGGGCCGCTGCCGCCGCACTCCAGCCAGGTTCTGGACATTCTGGCCGCGCAATGCGTCAAGGCGACCTTCTTCATCATCGGCCGCATGGCACGCGGTTTTCCCGAGGGCGTGCGGAAAGTCCGCGATGCCGGTCACAGCATCGGCACCCACAGCCAGAATCACCCGCTCAGCATGAACCGGATGCCGATCGAGCGCGCCCGGCAGGAAATCGACGACGGCATCGCGGCAACCACGGCCGCACTTGGGGGCTCCGGTTCGCTTGCGCCGTTCTTCCGCATTCCCGGCCTGCTGCGCGCCGAAGGTGTCGAGAACTATCTCGCCTCCAAGGGCATCCAGACCTGGAGCGCGGATTTTCCGGCCGACGACTGGCGGCACATTTCCTCGGGCCGGGTCTACGATCTCGCAATGAAGCGGCTCGAGGCCAAGGGCAAGGGCATCCTGCTCTTGCACGACATCCAGGCGCGCACCGTCGCCGCGCTGCCGAAAATCCTGCATGAGCTGAAAGCGCGCGGTTATCGCATCGTTCATGTCGTGCCGGCGACGCCGGAACTGCCTAAGACGCCGACCGAGCCGCAGCAATGGCAGTTGCATCCGATCTCGGAGGACGTCGCGATTTCGCACTGGCCGAAGATTCCGCGCTTCGTGGTTGCCAGCACGGAGACGCTCCCCGCGCCCGCGATGCCAGGCTCGGATTGGCGCGACGGCAGGCCCGGACCGCTGCCGGAATCATTGGAGCGTCGACGGCGGCTCGCACGTGGCGCGGCGCCGTTGCCGCCGCAAGCACCCTGGCCACGGCTAACGCCACAGCATGCCGCCATCGCGGCGGTCACCCTGCCCGTGCCCGACGCCACTCTTTTCGAAATCCAGGAAAAGGCCAGCCCCGTCATCCAGCAGGCCATGGTCTCGCAGTCGCATCACGCGCCGCGGCTCGCAATGCCTCTTGGAAACAGCAGGGACGAAATCGGAAAACTGATCGCGATCCATGCCAACGCGTCAAAGCGGATGATCCCGGGAAGCCGACGCATCGCTCAACCGGGGTTGCGTCGGGTGCCGGTCACGGCGCGCTAACAGGTCTCCTAGTCTACCCGCGCGCGGCATTGACCGGTTATGCCAAAATTGGCATAATCCGGCGAATGAAGGAAGTGCGATGGCATGGCAGCAGCCGATCCGATGTCGAAGCTTTTCCGAACGACGCACGCCGCGAAGCTGGATACCAATTGTTTCAAGTTCAAATCGGCGAAAATCCGTCTGACTGGAGACCCGTGTCATCGATTGGTAGCGGCGTTCGCGAGATCAGGATCCGTCAGGCGTCCGGCGCTTACCGGATCATGTACCTGACGACGATAGGCGACGCAGTTCACGTGCTGCATGCCTTCCAGAAGAAAACACAGGCAACGACCAAACGAGATATCGACCTCGCCAAAGCACGGCTCAGACAGATCAGGTGATGGTAATGGCAAGATCAGTATTTCACGACCTCTTCTCCGAGGAAGAAGCCGCCGAGCTTGAAATGCGCGCCAAACTGCTTTCCGGCCTCAACAAATGGTTGAACAAGTCCGGATTGACCCAGACCGAGGCAGCCGAACAACTCGGCGTTTCTCAGGCTCGGATATCGGAGATCAAGAACGGAAAGATCAACCGGTTCAGCCTGACCATGCTGGTCCGGCTTGCGCAGCGCGCCGGGCTGCGCCCCGGCATCAGATTACAGAAGGCAGCGTGACGGGCCACCGCCTGGGGAAAAACATATCTTGTCCGATGCTGGCTGGTGCGCTCGGAGGGACTCGAACCCCCACGATGTTACTCACTGCCACCTCAAGGCAGCGCGTCTACCAATTCCGCCACGAGCGCTGAAGGCCGGAAAACGGGCTTGCGCCCTGCCGGATCGACGACGCCGATGTAACAAATCGGGGATGCAGGGACAAGGCCTAGCGGCGCCGCTCAAGACTATCTGGCGCCGGGGGTGCGGGGCAGCATTTGCTTGACTTCGACCGCGATCCGGTTGCGGTCGACCAGCACCACGCCGGAGGCGATGGGCAGGTTGTTGGCCAGCACCTTGACCTCGTCCTGCTCGGTGGCGTCCAGTTCGATGATGGCGCCGCGGCTGAGCCGCATTACCTGATGTATAGGCATCGAGGTGGTGCCGAGCACCACCATGAGGTCGACGGAGACTTTATCGAGGGTTGGCACTTCTGAACCACCACGCTGCAACGGCACGCATAAAGGCAAAATTGTCAGGTTCCAGATCACCACGTTATGGTTAGCCGATGGTTAATGACCGCCAAAGCCTCGATCTGACGACGTTTGCGCAGGCTTCCGGCGGCGCCGCGGTCGAGTGGCAGGTTTCGACCGCGCCGGTGCCCTATCCGCAAGCCGTGGCGGCGATGGAGGCGCGGGTGGCGGCGATCGCCGATGGCCTGGCGCCGGAACTGGTATGGCTGCTGGAACACCCCCCGCTCTACACTTCAGGCACCAGCGGCAAGGACGCCGACTTGCTCGACCCCCGTTTCCCGCTGTTTTCGACCGGCCGCGGCGGGCAATTGACCTATCACGGCCCGGGCCAGCGAGTGGCTTATGTCATGCTCGACCTGAAACGGCGGCGGCCGGATGTGCGGGCCTTTGTGGCCGGGCTCGAGCAGTGGATCATCCGGGCGCTGGCCGCCTTCGAGGTGCAGGGCGAGCGGCGCGAGGATCGCGTCGGGGTCTGGGTTGCCCGGCCGGACAAGGGTCAGGGTCATGAGGACAAGATCGCGGCCATCGGCGTGCGGCTGCGGCGCTGGGTCTCGCTGCATGGCATCTCGATCAATGTCGCGCCGAAGCTGGAGCATTTTGCCGCGATCGTGCCGTGCGGCGTGGTCGACCCGCGCTATGGCGTCACCAGCCTGGCCGACCTCGGGGTTGCCGGAACCATGGCTGACCTTGATGTCGCGCTCCAGCAAGCGTTCGAGGAAGTGTTCGGCGCTTCGAAAGCGCGGGCGACGGAAGAAACCGCCTGACCGAAGCTCAGGCGGACGCCGGCACCTTCACAAAATGGCCTCGAAGGCACTGCGCAACGTCTCATGGCGAAATACAAAACCGCTGCTCAGCGCCTTGTTCGGAATGACGCGCTGCCCTCCGAGCAGAAGTTCGTCGGCGAAATCGCCGGCCACACGATGGAGCAGTCCGGCAGGAATGCGGAAGACCGCAGGTCGCCGCAGCCGCCGGCCGAGCTCTTCGGTGAATTTCCTGTTCGTAACGGGGATCGGCGCGGTCGCATTGATCGGTCCCGAGAGGCCCGGCTTTGCCAGTGCATGGCCGATCAGGCGAACGAGATCGTCGCGCTCGATCCAGGACATCCACTGCTTGCCCGATCCGATCGGACCGCCAAGACCGAACTCGAACGGCGTCAGCATTCGCGTAAGCAACCCGCCTTCGGTTCCGATTACCAGACCGATCCGCAGGCAGACGACCCGGACGCCATGTTCCGCGGCCCGGCTCGCCGCCTGCTCCCAGGCAGCACACAGTTCATGGCTGAAACAGCCATGCGCTTTCGCGGACTCCGTCAACGGTTGATCCTGCCAAAGCCCGTACCAGCCGATCGCCGAACCATTGACCAGAACGGCAGGACGCCGCTCGAGGCGTGCAATCAGTCGGACGACGTCCTCCGTCATGCCGATGCGGGAATCCAGGATCTTGCGGCGTTTCGCCTCGGTCCACAGCCCGTTGCCGATCGGCTCACCCGCAAGATTGACGATGGCGTCGATCGGGCAACTGATCGAGGCTGGTAATCAGGGTAATCGGCGGCGCCAGAATTTCCGCTTTGGACGGATTTCGCACCAGCGCGGTGACCTGATGGCCGGCGTCGGCAAGGCTCGCGACAAGTCGGCTGCCGATGAAGCCGGTCGCGCCTGTCACCAGGATGGTTTGCGGTCCGGACAAATTCTTGATGAGGCCGCTTGCAGATGCTTTGGCTAACCGTGCAAGGCGCCTCGACGCTGCAAAGTCGCGCGCGCCGCCAAAGCCCGCGCCAACGGCGGCCACCGTCGCGAGGATGCTCCAAAAGCCGTAAAACACGGGGTTGACGGCAGTAGGCTGGCCAGCCCAGTCGACCAAGATCGGCAGCAAAAGAACGAGGATCGCGCCGTAATTCAGCGCCAGCAGCGTGTGGTTGACGCGTTCGCTCGCGCGAAGTTTCCGGCTGATATCCTCTTCAACGAAATCCATCAGCGTGACGAAGACTTCCACGACAAGAACCGCGATCGCGATCATGGCCCAAAAGCCGTGAACTTCCGACCAGGCCAGTGCCAGGAACAGCAGGGCGTAGAGCGTACTGCGGATACTGTGAAGCTGAAGCTCGTGGCGCTGCGATGGCCGCCATGCCAGCCGTTCGGTCAGCTCATGATGGTAAAACGTATCGAATGCTCCCATCGCGATCTGGATGGCGATCAGGGTCCAGAGCAGCGGCGACATCATGGCGTCGCCTCTCTGAAGACGGCCGACTGGCGAACAAGCATGCCAAAGCGGGGATGAATGAGCTCAAGCGCGAATTGAAATTCTCCGTTGCCCAAATCGCTGTGGGTCACCGTCAAGGCGCCGGGAGCAAGGAAAGCCGGCAACCAGAACTTCCACTGGTCCAGTTGCAGGAAGTAGCCGGCGCTGCGAAACAACAGGTCCTCGCCGTGGACAACGATCCGCAGCGCCATGCCGATGCCGTATCCGAGATATTCCTCAAGACCGGTGGATCCCGCGAAACGTTTCGAGGAATGAATAACCTGCGGAAACCCGTTGCGGCGCGCGTAGATGCGGGTCCAGACCTGGCCGCGCGTTGTGGCATCTTCGGTTACCGTGACGATGCTTGGGACGTGCGTGTCGGTGCTGATCGGGAGCGGCCCGCCGATCAATCGCGCCATTTGCGCCAGCCACCAACCGATCCGGTTAAAGCTGATCTCGATGACTTCGCCGACGTAAATGGCGGTGCGGCCGTCCGCAAGGCGCTTGGAAAAGCGTTGCCGGGTCGCCGGCGGCAGGCATTTCCAGTCGGCGTCGGGTAGCAAAGCACGAAACCTGAGATCGCAGAGCGCAGTGTCCTGCGATAGGTCAGAATCGGGTTGGGGCGGCGGCTTCGAAATTTTGCTTTGCAACGCCATCATGCGCTCCAGCAACCCGACGCCTTATCTGGATTTCCCTGGCGGCAGCAAACTGACGATCTTTTCGCCGAGCTTCATCAAGGCAACCAGTCTCGGCCGCGGCACCGTCAGCATTTGCGCGTACCAGCGATCGACCAGTTCGGTGAACGCCAGCATTTCCCTCAGCCGTTTGCTCGCCACCGGACTGATTGTTGGATCGTCGGCGGCGTCGATGACGCAGGCCCGCAATGCCTCCACCGCCGGGTCGATCTCCCGCACCTTGCGGCCGGCGGCAATCCGGGCAGCCACCTCCCAGATATCGGTCTCGGCCTCGTAGTGATCGCGGCGATCTCCCATGATCGGAACGCGGCGAATCAAATTCCAGGACAGCAGTTCCCTGATCGAGTTGGAAACGTTGGATCGCGCCATGCCGAGCGTGTCCGCGATGTCATCGGCGGTCATGGGTGTCTCGGACAAATAGAGCAGACCGTGAATTTGGCTCACCGAGCGGTTCACCCCCCACTCGTCGCCCATGTCGCCCCAATGCAGCACGAACCGCTCGACGGCGGCGGGCAATTTCTTTTTATCAGATGTTTCTGTCATGACAGAAACATCTGACGATATTAGCCGGATGTCAAGCCAAGATTTTCGACCGCGGAAATCATGGTTTATGGCGGTGAACCGAGGCGTGGCGCTGAGGTCAGTCAGACCGTCGGCAACTCGGAAAACCGCTCGTCCGGCCGGCGCAAGCCTAGGGCGTCAGGTTCCGCAGCAGCTTCGTCGACCGCAACAACCCGTGCCGATGCCGGGCCGCGCCGGCACAGCGCGATCATCTCGGTCACCGCCTGTTCGGGGCCGGCGAATACCGCCTCGACAATATCCCTGCCGCGGTTGCGCACCCAGCCCTGCAGCCCGAGGGCGCTTGCGCTGCGCCTCGTCCAGTAGCGAAAGCCGACGCCCTGAACGCTGCCCCGGATCAGGACATGACGGATGACATCGCTCATCTATCGCTTCAAACCAAGGAAATCCGCGCCGCGCTGTTTGGCCGCAGCGTCACGTGTGACGCGGTTCATGAGCTCGGACGAAGCGACACCTTTCAACTCCCTCGGCGGCGTCCCCTCGCGCAATGCCTTCAGCGTTTCGTAGACCGCCTGGGTCGCCGCGGCGAACGGGGCGTGACCCTGCAGCGCGATCCGCACCCGCTTGCCGATCAGGAAGTTCGTGTCGTTCAGCTCGCCTTGGGGATTGCCGAGGATGATCGGGAGCGTGGTCAAGGAAGAAATCGCCTCAAGCTCGGCGCGGCTTTTCAGGCCGGTGAAGAACAGCGCGTCGACACCGGTTGCATCATAGGCTTTTGCACGCGCGACGCAGTCGTCCAGCGCCGCGCCGGCGCGCGGGCCGGTGCGACCGATGATCACCAGCGACGGATCGCGGCGCGCATCGAGCGCGGCCTTCATCTTGCCGACGCCCTCCTCGATCGAAATCAGTTGCGTTCCGGCGACGCCATAGGCCTGCGGCAGCAGCGTGTCTTCGATGGTGAGGCCGGCGGCGCCCGCTACTTCCAGCTCCTCGACGGTGCGGCGGACGTTCAACGCATTGCCATAACCGTGATCGGCGTCGACGATCACCGGCAACGACGCGGCGCGTGACATCCGCCGCATCTGTTCGGCAAGTTCGGTCAGCGTGATCAGCGTGATATCGGGATCGCCGAGCACCGCGAGCGAGGCCACCGAGCCGCCGAACATGCCGACCTCGAAGCCGAGGTCTTCGGCGATGCGGATCGAGATCGCGTCATAGACCGAACCCGGACGAATGCATGCCGAACCCGACAGGATGGCGCGCAGACTGTCGCGGCGTTTGCGGAAGGGCATCGTTACCTCAGGCGAATTCGAGAATCAGGGCATCCACTGCCAGCGTCGCGCCGGCCGTGGCGTGAATTTTCTTTACCGTGCCGTCACGTTCGGCACGCAGCACGTTCTGCATCTTCATCGCCTCGACCACCGCCAGGGTTTCGCCGGACTTGACGTCCTGGCCTTCGCTGACCGCGATCGACACCACGAGGCCGGGCATCGGGCATAATAATTTCTTGCCGGTATCGGCCTTGGCGCCGACCGGCATCAGTCGTGCCGCCGCGGCCTCGCTCTCGGTGAAGACGTTGACCGCGACCTCAAAGCCTTGATGCGCGAGGCGGATGCCGTTGGGAATCGGTACTACATGCATGGCGAGGGCATGGCCATCAACCGTCCCCTGCCACACCGGATCGCCCGGTTTCCACGGCGAGACCAACTGGTGTGAAGCCCCCAGGGGATCGTCGCTGCCCACAAAACGAACCGCGATGCCCTCGCCTTCGCGCGCGACCTCCAGCGCGATTTCATTGCGCTCCAGCCATACCGCGCGGCGGCGTTCGCGCTGGACCGGGCGGCCGATCATCTGGCCGGAGATCTGCCGCTTGCGTTCGCCCAGCACATGATCGATCGCGGCTGCGACCGCCGCGAGGCGGCGCGCGATCTCGCCTTCCGGTTCGCGCGCGGCGAAGCCGTTCGGAAATTCCTCGGCAATGAAGCCGGTGGAAAGATTGCCGCCCCGCCAGCGCGGATGATTCATCAAGGCCGCCAGGAACGGAATGTTGTGACGGATGCCCTCGATGTAGAACGAATCCAGCGCGGTCGCTTGCGCCTCGATCGCAGCGGCGCGCGACGGCGCGTGGGTGACGAGTTTTGCTATCATCGGATCGTAATAGATCGAGATTTCACCACCTTCCTGCACGCCGGTGTCGTTGCGCACCGTGATGCCATCGACGCTGCTCTCGACCGGCGGCCGGTATTTTACCAGGCGCCCGATCGAGGGCAGGAAGTTGCGGAACGGATCCTCAGCATAGACCCGCGATTCTACCGCCCAGCCGGTCAGCGTCACGTCCTTCTGCGCCAGCGCAAGTTTCTCGCCGGCTGCGACCCGGATCATCTGCTCGACCAGATCGATGCCCGTGACCAACTCGGTGACGGGATGCTCGACCTGCAGCCGCGTATTCATTTCGAGGAAATAAAAGCTCTTGTCCTGGCCGGCGACGAACTCGACGGTGCCTGCGGAGTCGTAATTGACCGCTTTCGCCAGCGCCACCGCCTGCTCGCCCATCTTGCGCCGCGTGATTTCATCCAGCAGCGGCGACGGCGCCTCTTCGATCACTTTCTGATTGCGGCGCTGAATCGAGCATTCGCGCTCGCCGAGATAGATCACGTTGCCGTGCTTGTCGCCGAGCACCTGGATCTCGATGTGGCGGGGATCGACGATGAACTTTTCGATGAACACCCGGTCGTCGCCGAACGATGATTTCGCTTCGGCCTTTGCCAGGTTGAAGCCTTCCGCCACTTCCGAGATCGAATGCGCGATGCGCATGCCCTTGCCGCCGCCGCCGGCGGATGCCTTGATCATCACCGGATACCCGATCTCGTCGGCGATCCTGACCGCATGCTTTTCGTCCTCGATGACGCCGAGATGGCCGGGCACAGTGGAGACCTTGGCGTTGGCGGCGGCCTTCTTGGATTCGATCTTGTCCCCCATTGCGGCAATGGCGCCCGGATTGGGACCGATGAAGACGATGCCGGCCGCCTCCAGCGCCCGCGGAAAGGCTTCGCGTTCGGACAGGAATCCGTAGCCGGGATGCACCGCCTCGGCGCCGGTCTTGCGGCAGGCCGCGACGATCTTCTCCATGAGAAGGTAGCTTTCCGCGGCGGCCGGCGGCCCGATCAGGACGGCGTCGTCGGCCATTTCGACATGCAGCGCGTCGCGGTCGGCTTCGGAGTAGACCGCGACGGTTTCGATCCCCATCCGCCGGGCAGTCTTGATGACGCGGCAGGCAATCTCGCCCCGATTGGCGATCAGAATTCGTTTGAACATGGGCTTGTTTACTTGCAACCTTGCGGCGGGGTCCAGCCCGTAATCTGGCATGCGGGGACGGATGTAACAATTCCGTCGTACAGAAAAACTAAACAGGGGCAACGGCTGTTTCCGCCGGAACTTGCCTTCTGAAGGGGAGATTTTGATGCGCCGCTTGGCGCAGCCGCGCAAGCGCTTGGGAATCTCGGCCTCGCCGCGTCGACCAGTATCATGATCTCTTCGGACCCCGGTTGTTCGACGATTTCGAAGAGAGCACGACCAGTCGGTCGGCCAAAGTATCCTACGATGACATGCCAAGCGGCGGTCCCGGCATCCACGTCTTGCTTGCTGGGACCGATGAAAGACTTGGATGCCCGCGACGAGCGCGGGCATGACGATGGGGCTGAGCCGCCAGCCTCACATCCCGATGTCGAACACGTTCGGGATTTGCGTCAGCGGCAGCGTGGCCGCGCCGACAATGGTTGCGACCAGCCGCATCAGGGTGTGGTTGCCGCGGCGCCGGCCACGCATCTGGCTGGCGATCCATTCCAGCACCTCGGGTTCGACGCCGACCGCCTTGGTGGGCGCCCAGCTCTCAATCGCGGTATCCGGAGACAGCGCAACTTTGCGCGACGGCACTGGCAGGCCCGACGCGGAGGCCGCGTGGTGCACGACCGCCTTGGCGAACAGGTCGTCAAACAGTCCGTCATCCGTGCGTTCGGCCGCGGCGTCGTTGATCTCGAACAGGGCTTCGGCTTCGGCGCGGCTGACCGGTTCATGCTCCACCGCAGTCGCGGTGAGAATGCGCGCGCACCAGGCGGCGTCGTCGGCATCGAGTGCGCGGGAGAAATGAATACGGCCCCTGGTGGTCGGTCCCTCGCCGGTGATGACGCCATCGCGGACGATGGTGAGCGCTTGCGCCGCGGTTTTTCGGCAGGAAATTTTCGCGGTGACGGCGGCGTTCGGTTCGGCAGGCATTGCAGGGGCAGGCATTGGTACTGTTCTCTATTTTCTTCTTCATCCCAGCATTTCCATGCGGGCGTAAACGAGTGGTTAATCGGTCGACACCGCAAAGGCGTCTTTTTTAGATGGTTGCCGATTGGTCGCTGGGACCTCGGTCAGCGTTCGAGGGGTCGCAAGCCGGTCTGGCCGGCATGGGGCACCGAAGCGGCAATATCAGGGCAGCGATCCTTTTGATGCCGCTGTGGTTTTTCCGCCGCGCCCGGGACGTACCAAAAGAAGATTCCAGCAGCAACCCCCGTCGGAGAAGGATATTGTCCTTTTGCGCAGCCCATTCCGCTTCTGTACCCTGCCCTATATAGTACGATACGAATTCATCTGTAACTTGAAGGACATGAGGTCGACTATGGCTCTCCAGATTGGCGCTGTGGCCCCGGATTTCGAGGCCGAAACTACCGACGGCAAGATCAAGTTCCATGACTGGATCGGCAACAGCTGGGCGCTGTTGTTCTCGCATCCGAAGGATTTTACCCCGGTCTGCACCACCGAACTCGGCGCGCTCGCAAAGCTCAAGCCGGAATTCGACAGGCGCGGCATCAAGCTCATCGGACTCAGCGTCGATCCGGTCGACAAGCACGCGAAATGGTCCGACGACATCATGGAGACGCAGGGCGCGGCGCCGAACTTTCCGATGATCGGCGACACCGACCTGAACGTCTCGAAGCTTTACGACATGCTGCCGGCGAGCAGCTCGGGCGATGCCAATACCCGCACCGCCGCCGATAACGCCACCGTGCGCAACGTCTTCATCATCGGACCGGACAAGAAGATAAAACTGGTGCTGGTCTACCCCATGACGACGGGACGCAATTTCCAGGAAATTTTGCGGGTGATCGATTCGCTGCAGATGACCGCCAAGCATCGCGTGGCGACCCCAGCCGACTGGAAACAGGGCGAGGACGTCATCATCGCCGGCTCGGTCACCGACGACGAGGCCAAGACGATCTATCCGCAGGGCTGGAAATCGCCGAAGCCCTATATCCGGATCGTGCCGCAACCCAAGGCATAGTTTTTGCCCGAAGTTTTGGAGGCTGGACAATGGCACTCCCGCCTTGCCCAGCCTTGTTGGCATCCTGGTTCCGCGCTGCGTGCCGGAACCTGTTGCGAAGCAGTTGATCCGCGCGTTGCAGCCGCTCCACTGCGCGAACTCGGCGGCAAAGTCCGTGCGGGATAAGCTAGCCACGGCATCTCTTCACAATCTGCGAATCGGCTATCGTTGCGGCTTCGACAAACCCTGGGGGATGACATGGACGACGATAAATCGATGGTGCAAACAGCGACCGACGCGGTGAGCAGCGCTGCCAGCGCGACCACGGCCGCCGCGAAGACGGTGGCCAAGAAGGCCACAAAGGCCGCCAAGAAAGTGGCGAAGAAGTTGACGCCGAAGAAGGCGAAGAAAACCAAAAAGGCCGGCAAGAAATCGTCCGGGAAAAAATCGAAGAAGGCCGGCAAGAAAACCGCGAAGAAAGCCGCCAAGAAGAAAAAGAAGGCCAAGAAGTCGAAGCGCTGAGCGCCCGGCGTCGCGCGCAAGCCTCCGGACCAGCTCCGGAGGCTGTCTTTGACATGTCCCGTCAGCTCCGCGCAGTCTTATTCACCAGGAATACCGCTGCGGCGCAGGCGATCATGCCTGCGATCGCTATCCCATCGAGCCGTTCGCCGAACAGCACGTACGCCATCACCGCGGTCACGGCGGGAACCAGATAGAACAGGCTCGCGACCGAGGTGGCCGCCGAGCGCCGGATCAGCCAGTACAACAAGCCGATCGAGCCGAGCGACAGCACCACGGCGAGCCAGATCAATGCGAGAATGAACTCGCCGGTCCAGTGCACCACCCTGTCCTCGAACAGCCAGGCGCCGATGGCGAAGAAGATCGCGACGGCGATGTATTGCACGAGGTTGCCGGCGCGCCAGTCGATCTTGCCGCAATAGCGCTGCTGATAAAGCGTGCCCAGGGTGATGCTGACAAGCGACACCGCGGAGGCGAGCCATCCCCATCCTGCATCGCCGCTCATCGGACGGTCGTGAAGGATCAGGACCACGCCGGCGAGCCCGAGCAGCAGCCCGGCCCACTGCAAGAGCGTCACCCTTTCGCCGAGCCAGCGGTTCGCCAGCGTCGAGGTCAGGATCGGCTGCAGTCCCGGAATCAGCGCTGAGAGCCCGGCGGGAATCGAATGCGCCATCGCAATCGCGGTGCCGCCGAGATAAAAGCCGTGCACCAGAATGCCGGCGACGACGCTGTGCGCGACGCCGATCCGATCCGGCCACTTCGGACGCGCCACCGCGACGATCACCGCCATCAGCGCCACCACCAGAACCATCCGGATCGCGAGATAGGTCAGCGGCTCGGCATTGCGCAGCACATATACGGTGCCGATAAAGCCCGTACTCCACAGCACGACGAAAACCGCCGGCGCCGCGCGCGCGGCAAGCTTTTCAAAATCACGATTCATTTGCCGCCCTGAGTGCCCGATCATATGCTATGCGGCAATGCCGAAATGCGCGGGGCAACTCGTTGCAAATCACATGAGAGCATCGACGAGAGGACCAGCCATGGACGTTCGCGCCGCAATTGCCACCGCTGCCGCAAAGCCGCTGGAGGTCACCACCGTCCAGCTCGAAGGGCCGCGCGAGGGCGAAGTGCTGGTCGAGATCAAGGCCACCGGCGTCTGCCATACCGACGAATTCACGCTGTCCGGCGCCGATCCGGAGGGACTGTTTCCGGCGATCCTCGGCCATGAAGGCGCTGGCGTCGTAGTCGACGTCGGACCCGGCGTCACCAGCGTTAAAAAAGGCGATCACGTCATCCCGCTGTATACGCCGGAATGCCGGCAGTGCCCGTCCTGCCTGTCGCGCAAGACCAATCTCTGCACCGCGATTCGCGCCACCCAGGGCCAGGGGCTGATGCCCGACGGCACTTCGCGCTTCTCGCTTCGTGGCAAGCCGATCCATCACTACATGGGCACCTCGACCTTTGCCAATTTCACCGTGCTGCCGGAGATCGCGGTGGCGAAAATTCGCGAGGACGCGCCATTCGACAAGGTCTGCTACATCGGCTGCGGCGTCACCACCGGGATCGGCGCGGTCATCAACACCGCGAAGGTCGAGCCGGGCGCCAAGGCCATCGTGTTCGGCCTCGGCGGCATCGGGCTCAACGTCGTGCAGGGGCTTCGGCTTGCCGGCGCCGACATGATTATCGGCGTCGATATCAATGGCGAGCGCAAGGCGTGGGGCGAACGTTTTGGCATGACGCATTTCGTCAATCCGAAGGATGTCGGCAAGGACCTGGTGCCGCATCTTGTCAACATGACAAAATCGGGCGCCGACCAGATCGGCGGCGCGGATTACACGTTCGATTGCACCGGCAATGTCACGGTGATGCGGCAGGCGCTGGAGTCCTGTCATCGCGGCTGGGGCCAGTCGATCGTGATCGGCGTCGCGCCCGCGGGCGCGGAGATCGCGACGCGGCCGTTCCAGCTGGTCACCGGCCGGGTCTGGAAAGGCACCGCCTTCGGCGGCGCGCGCGGACGCACCGACGTGCCGAAGATCGTCGACTGGTACATGCAGGGCAAGATCCAGATCGATCCGATGATCACCCATGTGATGCCGCTTGCGGAAATCAACAATGCCTTCGAGCTGATGAAGCGCGGCGAATCCATTCGCGGCGTGGTGACGTTCTGACAGGAAATCGTCATGCCCGGCCTTGTGCCGGGCATCCACGTCTTGCGATAGGTACGAACAGCAAAGACGGGGATAGCCGGGACAAGCCCGGCCATGACCGACAGATAAGGACAGCGTATGCGCTTGCAGTTCGAGACCGTCGATGTGTTCACCTCGGAGCGGTTCAGCGGCAATCCGCTCGCGGTGGTGCTGAACGCCGAAGGACTGTCGAGCCAGCAGATGCAAAGCATCGCGGCGGAATTCAATCTGGCGGAGACGACCTTCGTGCTGCCGCCCAAAGACAGCGCGCATACCGCGCAGGTACGGATTTTTACGCCGCGCGCGGAGATGCCGTTTGCCGGCCATCCCAACGTCGGCACCGCCTTTGTGCTCGCCCGCGCAGGCACGACTTACGGCCGGGCCATCGCCGGCGACCGCGTCATCTTCGAGGAAAAGGCCGGCCTGGTTCCGATCGCATTGCTGAAGGACGGCGCGGCGATCGTGGGCGCGCGTCTCGCCTCGCCGCAGGCGCTCACGGTCGGCGCGGGGATTGCGGCCGAACTGATCGCGTCGGCTTGCGGCGTTCCGCTCGATGAGGTTGAGACCGCAAACCACCGTCCCTGCATCGCGTCCTGCGGGGCACCCTTCATCCTCGCCGAACTGAAAACCCGCGATACGCTTGCCGCGGCAAGCCCGCGCGCCGATGTGTTTCGGCAGCAAGTCGCGAAACATCCGGCGACCAGCATTCTGCTTTACACCCAGGTCGACGAGAAGAAGATCGACATCCGCGCACGGATGTTCGCGCCACATCACGGCATCCCGGAAGATCCGGCGACCGGAAGCGCCAATGTCGCGCTGATCGGATTGCTGGCGAAGTTGCGAGCCGAGCCGAATTTGCAGCTGTCGAAGACGATCGCGCAGGGCGTCGAGATGGGCCGCCCGAGCTTGCTGGAAGCGACGGCCGACAAAAGCGGCGGCGTCGTTATCGCGACCTACATCGGCGGCCGCTGCGTGCCCCTGATGCAAGGCTCGATCGATTTGGCGTGAAAACATCTCCGCATGCTGGGCTGTCATGACCCGCCTTTCCCGGGCCAAGCGTCATCGCCGCCCGCAAATCGCTTCACGTGAGTGGGAGGTTCAGCTTTCTCCCTCCGCATAAGGGGGAGGGAGCGGTACGCCGAAAGGCGCACAGTAACAGGCCGCGGCATGTCCCCGGATCGCCGGGAAACAGAGGCACACGGCAACGCCTCTCGGCGTCCCGCCGCGGCGACTTCTTCGACCCTGGGACCGTTCTTCCGGCGCAGGCGCGAGCTCCCTCGCCATCCAGGCAGGCTTTCGCCCACCCTTCACCTGCCCCGTCCAGCCACTGAAGGCAGCGCCCCGTAGTGGGCACGGACGGTTACCCAAGGCCCCCCGGGTGTGTGAGGCACGACCCCCACGCCCGCAGGCGCCGCATCCCGCCCGCGCTACAAGCGTCCCGGCAACGCCCCTCGTAGGGCGGGATAGGAAAGAATTTAGTCTCGATGGGAAAATATGTCAAGCAGGAGAAACATTAAATTTTCGCGGCGGGATTGTGTACCAAACTCCCCTCGTCATCGCCGCGAAGGCGGGGACCCAGTAAGCCGCGGCTCCTAGGCCCTAGAATTGATGCCTCGGGAATACTGGGTCGCCCGATCGAGCACTGCTGGATTCCCACATCTCGTCATACGCGGGCTTGACCCGCGTATCCATCTTCTTGGCAAGACTCATCTGAAGAAGGATGGATGCGCGGGTCAAGCCCGCGCATGACGAGAAGGGAGTTTGATACGGCCCCGGCTCTGCAGCGCACCGTTCCGCAAGGGCTCCACGCTGCGCTGCGTCCGGGGAACAGACCCGGCCCTAAAACTCTTCCGGACAGGGATCGACGATCTTCCACAGCTCTTCGCCGTTCTTGATCTTCTTCATGGTGGTGGTCAGCCCGCCGTTGCGGCGGATCCAGTCCTTCACCGTGTCCGGATAATACGACATCAGGTCGGAGGTGCCCTCGGCGCTGGTGACCTTGATGCCGAAGGTGAACGCCTTGTCGTAATAGGCCTGGTGGAAGCCGACGCTGGCGCGAGGCGTCACGCAGACCTTGTTCAGCGGCACGATGCCGAACACCAGCGTGCAGGCCGAATTGCAGATGCCGTCGATGATGACGCGCTCCTTGCGCTCCCGGATGCGCTCGTATTTTGCCTTGTATTCGGTGACATAGCCGCCGTGGTCGCGGGTGATGTGCAAATCGGCGCGCGCCGGCGTTGCGGCGAGGACAAGGAGCGTCAGCAGGGCGAGAGGCGTGATGCGCATGGACCGAATGCAGACCTAGGGAACCTGGGGATGCTGGCAGGCCGGGCGCCACCCAACGGCAAGACTCTGGCGTTACTGTGTTGGGATTTCGTTAAGCATCCGGATGGGGCCGAAATTCGGCGAAATCCAGACAAGTCATGGAAAACCCTGCGAAAAATGCCGCTTCGCGTCGGCTCTGGGGCTGGTTTTCCGCCCCCGGCGGGCTAAGGTGGCGCGGCCAACGCGCTCGTAGCTCAGCTGGATAGAGCATCGGACTTCGAATCCGAGGGTCGGGAGTTCGAATCTCTCCGAGCGCGCCAGCTCGTATTGGCTCGGCGCAGACCATCACGATCCTGATGTCAAAACCCAAAAGGGTGGACGACCTTCCCTGACGACGACCCAGAGGCGACAGCTTGTCGAACTCGACGCACGATAGTTGTTAGGCGCCCTACTTGCCCGAGATGGCATCCCGCACCGCGGCGTAGTTCGTCTTGATGGCGGCCGCGTCGCCCAAAGCGCTGCTGACCGCCTTGATGAAGTCGTCGGGCGTGGCGTCGCTGGGCAACATGGCAATCTTTTTGTTTGCCTCAACAATCGCATCGAGATCGGCCTTGTAGTCTTGAAGCTGCCCGATGAAGGCTTCCTTCTCGTCGAGGTACTTTGCGTACAGGCTCACGAAGTCGAGCGTGGGCGACGGAAATTCTCCGACTGTGGAAAGGGCAATCCGGTTCAGGTCTCCGCTGAGATATGCCGGGCTTCCTGGCCGGTAGGCGCGCAAGAATACGAGTCTGTCGATGGCACACGTATCCCAGTTGTAAAACGCCCTCCTCTCCAACTCCGTCATCTGCTTGTGGATGCCCTGCTTGACAATCCGATCGCGCGCGTTTTCGAGCTTCTGCTGGTTGTCGACGGCCAGCTTGATGAGCCGGATCCGAACTTCATATTGATAGATCGCCCCGGCAATTCCAGCGATAGCTTTCAGCGCCTTTAGCGGCGACTGAAATTCCGTCGGCACGATACCCGCCGCCGTGTCCGTCAGGCTCTGAAAGTCCTTGATCGTTGCTGTCGTCTCGGTCTGTGTTTTGATGATCTGATCAAGTTTGTCACCGTACTCCAGTATCGCGGCGAGGTCTCCGTAGGTTCGCGTTAGAAATTTGATGCGCAGTTTTATGCGCTCTCCGGTGTTCTTCGGCTTTTGGAGATCGAGTTGCCGGAGCTGGCCGAACTCAGTGGTGTCCGGGCCGCACGAATAACCCTGCGCGCTGACATACTGAAGCTCGGCATTTTTTCGGGCAATATCCTTCTGCAGCGCCAGGCGCAAATTGATGTCAGCCCCCAAATCCGTTCGCAGCTTTGCAACCGCTGTTTGTCCGCTAATCGCCCTATCCAACGCGCCGGCACACCCTGAAAGAAGTAATGCTGGTAAAATCCAAAATATCCGCATGATGTGGCCCCACAACCAGTGGAGGCGAAACTTTCGGTGTGCATCTAATCACTCAAGGAATTATATTGAAGTGATTTGAATTTTCCCCGGAATTCACCAAAGTGTGTTGTCGAAAATCCACAGGGGTTGGATTTATCAAAGTTTGGCTGCGTGCCTACGAAGTGCAAGTTTGCCATCGAGGTGGCGATGATCGCGCTTGCCGCGCTCATTGTCCTAACGCACGCGGCGGACGTCATTCACCACGCCGCTGCGCGAAATGGAAGCTGGCGTAGGTAATCTCTAATAAAAAAGACCCGCGAACGCGGGCCTTTAAAACAATCATGCATGCCGACTAGACGCATCGGCCATTATAGAAGCGCTTTCCCGGCGGGCAATCCGCGGCGAAAGCGGCCTCCGAAACCATAACCGCAGTCAACAAAGCAAGCGCGATTAGCGTCAACATCTTTTTCAAAGAAGTCCTCCTTAGCGCATTGGGTTGAATCGGCTTGTTCAACACCTGAAAAACTAGATTTCGCGCGGTCCAATGTCAACACGGTCTAAAACCGTGAGATCATCCTGTTGAAGCAAGCGTAACCTGCATGAGCACAGCCGGTAGGGGCGCAATAAGCGGAGCGCATTGCGCCGCCTGCGCGCCGGCTTTAGCCAGCAGCAGGGCGATACGCTTGACGTACCACGTCAGGCGTTGTAGATTGGTCAGGTGAGCCGTTCGTGGGGCAACTCGGCGACACGCCGACTGTTCGAGTCCGGCAAGTCCCGATTTCGCGGTCTCGATATCGAATCGGCGCTGGAACTGCTGGCCATCCTGAATGCCGCCGAACGACTGGATCACATCAGCCCGTTCAAGAGCGTCGGGCTGCACCCGCTTAAGGGAAACCGAAGAGGTCAATGGGCGATCACGGTCAACGGGCCATGGCGCATTTGCTTTCGCTTCAAAGCCGGCGATGCCCATGACGTGGAGATTGTAGATTACCACTGAGGAGCATCAATGGTTCCGATCCATCCGGGCCGTATCTTAAAACGGGAACTGAAAGCCCGGCAGCTCTCGGCCAATGCACTGGCACGGGCGCTCCGCGTACCGTCAGGCCGTATTGTCGATATACTGAACGGCAAACGCTCGATCACGGCTGAGACGGCGCTACGCCTCGGCCGCTATTTCGGCAACGCTCCGCAATTCTGGATTAACCTGCAGGCTCATTACGATCTCGCCGTCGCCATGCGCGACGTTGGCTCGCTTGTGAAGCGCGAAGTCCAGGCCGCCGCGTAATCGGGCATCCCGGCGGGTCTTCCCGTGCAGGGGGTACGAAGCCCCCGCCCCGGTCGATGCTTTCTATCGACGAACGACACCCGGCACGCGGGATTTGCATCGCTCACGCCGCCTTGTAGGACGCGATCTTCTTGATCTGCGGGGCGAGCGCGTCTTCGGCCGTTTCGAGATCGAAGCGCGCCTGAATGTTCATCCAGAACGCGGCGCCGGTCTTGAAGAATTTGCCGAGCCGCAGCGCCGTGTCGGCCGTAACGGGCTTTTCTTCACGCGCGATACGTTCGATGCGGGTACGAGGCACGTGCAGCGCAGCCGCGACCGCGTAAGGTGTCAGCTTAAGCGGAATGAGAAATTCCTCCCGCAGGATTTCGCCGGGATGGACCGGCGGAAGTTTCTTTGCCATGCGAACTCCTATTCGGTCGCTACACCCGGCCGATTCTGGCTAGTGATAGTCGATTATCTCCACGTCTTCGGGGCCCGCATCGCTCCATCTGAACACGACCCGCCATTGATGCATCCGCGTGCGGCTCCGCAGGCGATTGCGGCGAGCACGTCTTCATGCGCGAGCTGAGGATACTCAGCAAAAAGCTCCGCTTCTGTCATTCCATCAGCCAGTAAATCGAGAATGAGCGACACCCAAATCCGCGTGCCTCGAAGGCAAGGCTTGCCGCCGCAAACCTTGGAATCGATGACGATGCGATTCAGCAGCTTATTCGTGACCGGACATGTCGGAAGAATCCAGTTCATTCCGATTTGATTCCAGCCTCCGCAACAAGCCGGCCCCACTTCACGTTCTCGCTCTGGATGAACAATGCGAAGTCTTGCGCGGAATTGGGAGCGGGCTCGGCCCCGAGGTTGCGTATCTTCTCGATGACCGACGGTGTCCTCAACGCCTTGACGAAAGCCGCATGGAGTTGATCGAGAACCGGCTGCGGGGTTCCGGCCGGCGCGACCAGGCCAAACCAACCTACCGCGTCGAAACCGGGCAACCCCGCCTCCGCCAGCGTCGGAACGTTCGGAAGGAAATCGACCCGCTTGGCGGTCGAGACACCCAAGGGTTTGAGCTTGCCCTCGCGAATAAATTGTTGCGAGGCGGGAATGTCCAGCACCGCGAACGGCACGTGGCCGGCAACGACGTCGACCGTGGCGGGCGCCGTGCCGCGGTAGGCCACGAGGTTCATCTTGATGTCGGCCTTTTGCACGACCAATGCCGATGTGAGGTGCATGGTGGTGCCGTTGCCGCCATGTCCGATGGCAAATTCACCGGGCTTTTCTCTCGCTAGCGCGATGGCGTCGGCGAGCGTCGAAACGGGCGTCTTCTCGGACGCCACCAGAACAAACGGAATCTCGGCGATCAAGGTAATCGGAACGAAATCCTTCAGGGGGTCGAACGGCATGTTGCGCGTAAGATGCGCGTTGATCGTCAACGCCCCCGCCGGCGCAACGCCCAGCGTGTACCCATCCGGTTTTGCCTGTGCGAGGGCCGTCATGCCGATATTGCCGCCCGCGCCGCCGCGGTTCTCGATGACAATGCTCTGCTTCAATTCCTGTGCGACGATCGGCTCGATCGCGCGGATCAGGATGTCCGAGCTGCCGCCCGGCGGAAACGTGACGATGATCCTGATGATCTGTTCGGGATAGGCCCGAACCTGCGTAGCGGCAAACACGGGCAGCAACGCCAGCCCGCATGCTGCCAGTACCAGCCGTGTGGTCGATCCGATCATGCGGGTCCTCGCGTTTTATGTCGTGTAATTGAATTTCATCCGTTGATCCAGCTACCGCGTCCACCAACCTTTAGTTGCCATCTGGCTCGAAGCCGCTTCGCAGGCGCGGTGATTCACCCGAAATTTTGCGCGAGTTCCCTGACAGATGGTGGCTTGCCCGCGGGCAGCACATGCGGCAGATTTTCTGCATCTGCTTTCTCAGCTTGGAGATATTTGCATGCCTTATTTGCCGAAACTGGTCCTGACAGCGATCTGGGTCAGTTGCATTTGTGGTTTTGTCCCTACGCCTGCCAGCGCCCAATATTATGTCACCTATGTCTCCTCCACCGGGACCGACCAAACGGGCGTGGTTGCCTGCAGTAACCCGGGCTCTCCGTGCTGAACCTTGGGTTCCGCTTACCCGATGACGACGATCGACGGTACGATTGTCTGTCTCGATGGAGGGTTCTATCGAAGCTCCGCCAATCTGGTCATAGATAAATCCATTACCATCGATTGTTCGACCGCGGGCAGCAGCGCTATCCATTTGGGTTTTTCTGGCTCTCCCTTGATCACGATCAACATTCCTGCGAGTGATCCGCTGGGAAAGGTCAGGCTCAGGGGGTTGACCCTCCTTGGCGGATATCAAGAGGGCGGAGCTCTAACCCGTATTGCCCGTGGCATCGACATCGTCGCCGCAAAACAGGTCTTTGTGGAGAATGCCGTGATCGCCGATTTTGGTCAGTCGGGCATCTTCGATCACCGGACCGGCGGGCAGACCAAGCTGTTCGTGACCGACACGGTCATCAGCGGCAATGGTGTCACCGGTATAGGGCTTGGCTCGCAGGGACCTAACACCACGGTGCTGGACAATGTCCGCTCCAACTATAACGCCTACGGGCTTGCCGCCGCCACCGGCAACAACGTCGCCATCAACCGATCGGTGTTTTCGGGCAATTCCACGGCAGGTGTGGAAGGGGATCCGGGTGCGCAAATCGTCGTGAGCAACTCGACGATCAGTCACAACAGCGCAGGCGTGCAAAGCGCCGCATCGGTACGGCTTCGCAACAACGACATTTCCTTCAACAGCGTGGCGGTCTCGGGGGCATCGGGGTCGCTCGGCGGCAACACCTTCTCCGGCAATAGTACGGTCGGCACGGCGCCGACGCCGGTCGGTGGCGCACCGGCGGACATCGGGCCTTGATGGGAACCTGGATTGATCGGCGATGTCCGGTGGTTCGGAATGCCGGTCTAGCTCGACGGTGATGGCGATCTCAAGGAGACGCCGCGCGGCGCTCGCGCAGTCTGAATCGCGCTCCAAACCCGAAATGGCGTCGCCGGCATATCCAGTTCATGAATGCCGAGCGGCGACAACGCGTCGAGCACGGCGTTCATGATGGTCTGCGGCGCGGCGATGCTGCCGGCCTGGCCGGTGCCCTTGACGCCCAAGCGGTTGGATGCGGTCGGCGCCTGGTCATTCAGGCCGCCGGCGAAATTCGGCAGATCCTGCGCGCGCGGCAGTGCGTAGTCCATGAAGGAGCCGCTGAGCAGCTGGCCGGAGGCGGGCTCGAACACGACATGCTCCAGCAAGGACTGCCCGATGCCTTGCGCAACGCCGCCATGCACCTGCCCGAGCGCCACGCGCGGGTTGATCAGGCTGCCGAAATCGTCCGCTATGGTGTAGCGATCGAGCCGGACGATGCCGGTATCCGGATCGATCTCGACTTCCGCGACATGGCAGCCGTTCGGAAACGTGTAGCGGTCGCAATTATTGGTCGCGCTCGCCTCAAGTCCCGGCGGCAGCCCGTCGGGAAGATTGGCAGCATCTCTCGCCGCATCGGCCACCTCCCCGATCCCGATGGCGCGCGCTGTGCCCTGCACGACAAAGCGGCCGGCCTCGAAAGCTACCTGGTCAAGAGGCGACTGCAGCAGGTGCGCGGCGATCACCCTGCCCTTCCCGATCAGCTTTTCGACGGCCATCACCAGTGCGGTGCCGCCCATATGCATCGAGCGGGCGCCGCCATGGCCGTGACCATCAGGCAAAAGCTCGGTATCGCCCTGGTGGAAACGGAATACGCCGATCGGCAGTCCAAGCAAATCGGCCGCTACTTGCGGATAGGCGGTTTCATGGCCTTGGCCGTTGGACTGCGTGCCAACAGCCAATGATACCGTGCCGTCCGCCTGGAATGCGGCGCGCGCCATCTCGGTCGGCACGCCGCGGGCGGTTTCCAGGAAGCAGGCGAGCCCGATGCCCCGGAGAAAACCGGCTTTCTTCGATTGCCTGCGGCGCTTGCGAAAACCGTCGAAATCGGCGCGCGCGACCGCGTCGTCTAGATTGGCGGCAAAACGTCCGCCGTCGATCGTCATGCCCATCGCGGTGCGGTGCGGAAACGTCCGGACGATGTTGCGGCGGCGCAATTTGATGGCATCGATCCCGGTCCTGCGCGAGGCAAGGTCGACCAGCCGCTCGATCACGTAATTGGCTTCCGGCTTGCCGGCGCCGCGATAGGCGTCGACCGGCGGGGTGTTGGTGAAGACGCCGCGCACTTCCACTAAGATCGAGGGGATATTGTAGACGCCGCCCATCGCGCTGGCGGCGGCATTGGTCGAACTGATCGGGCCGTTGGTCGACAGATAGGCGCCCATGTTGGCAAGCGCCCGCACATCCAGAGCCAGAAACCGGCCGTCCTTGTCGAGCGCGAGTTTTGCGCGGGCGACAAAATCGCGGCCATGCGCGGAGCTGACAAAATCCTCGGCGCGTTCGGACACCCAGCGTACTGCCCGGCCGAGTTTTTTCGCCGCCCACAGCACCAGCACATATTCGGGGTAGACATAGTTCTTCATCCCGAAACCGCCGCCGACATCGGGCACGACCACGCGCATGCGTTCGAGCGGAATTTGGAACACAGAGTTCGCGAGCACCCGGCGCGTGTCATGAACGGCCTGGCCGGTCAGCGTAAGGGTGAACCGGTCAGTCTCGCGATCATGGAAGCCGACCGCGGCGCGGGTCTCCAACGGCGCGGCCACCACGCGGTTGTTGACGAGGTCGCATTCCACGACATGCGCGGCTGACGCCATCGCGGCGGCAACCGCGCCCGCATCGCCCTTGCGGAACAGGAACGCGGAATTGCCCGGTGCCTCCGGCCACAGCAGGGGAGCGTCCGGCGTCAGCGCCGCGGCCGCCGCGGTGACGCATGGCATCGGCTGATATTCGATGTTCACGGCTTCGCCAGCTGCGATCGCCGTCTCCGGCGACTCCGCGACAATGCAGACGACGGGATCGCCGACATGCCGCACCACGCCGCGGGCCAGCGCCGGACGCGGCGGAACGATGATCGGCTCGACGGCGTCGATCACGGTGACGCATGGCAATTCGCCGATACCGTCGGCGGCAAGGTCGGCTTCGGTAAAGACCGCCGCTACGCCGGCGACGGCGCGGACAGCTTCCAGTTCAAGGCGGATGATGCGGGCGAATGCGTGGGGCGAGCGGAGCACATAGGCATGCAGCACCCCGGGCACGGAGTCGTCGCTGACATAACGTCCGCGGCCGGTGAGGAACCGAAGATCCTCGAGCCGGTTCAGGGACTGCCCTTGATAACGCTCTTGCAATTACTCACCTTCTTATGCCCGCCCCCGGATCCGTCCCGGACGCGGTGCGGCATTCTTCATGCCGCTCCGCAGAGCCGGGACCGTACCAAGCGGCGGAGCCTGTTACGATCCCGGTTCTGCGAAGCAGCGCTGAAGAAGCGCTGCATCGCGCCCGGGACACGAGAGGGAATGCCGCCAATTCAAGCCGGTGGCAAGCCGAGCGCCTGTCCGGTCTCCATCCAGACCGGCAATTCGCGCTGATACAGCGCATTGCTCTCCTTGAAGCCGAGCGCGGGCTCGAGCACGAATGTCGAGAGAACTTCCTTGACCTTCGGATCGTCATTCGCCGCCACGCAGAGCACCGCCAGCCGGTCGACGATCGGCTGCGGGGTTGCCTTGGGCAATGCCCAGCCCGTGAAGCCGCTGATGGTGAAGAACTTCGATGTCGCGCCCTGCTCCGGCAGCGTCCTGACGTGCGGGATCGCGGCGACCTTCTTCGAATGCACCGCGAACACGGTGCCGCGATTGCTTTGCAGGACGGGCTGGGCGGCGGTGTAGCTGCCCATCGCGACATCGAGCGTGCCTTCCAAGAGCCCGGTCCACATCGGCGCTTCGCCGCGGTAGTGGATCGGTTCGATGCTGAGGCCATACTGCTTGTTGAGTTCGTTGATCGTCATGTGCGGCGCCGAGCCCGCGCTATAGGTGCCGAAGTTCACCTTGCCGCTTTTACGCGCGAACGCGACGAAATCGTCCAGCGTGGTGACGCCGGACTTCGGGCTCGCGATCAGCAGCAGGCCGGCGCCCGGGATGACGCTGACCAGCGTCAGGTCCTTGTCCATATCATAGCCGGGGTTCTTCATCATCACCCGGTTCATCACATAAGTGGTCGAGATCGAGCACAAGATGGTGTGGCCGTCAGCCTCTGCGCGCGCGACTTCCGCCGCACCAATCGATCCGGAGGCGCCCGCCTTGTTTTCGATGATGACGGTCTGTCCCACCTGCCGCGCGATGAATTCGCCGAAGGCACGCGCCAGCAGGTCGGTCTGTCCGCCCGCCGGGTAGCTGCAGATCATGCGGATTTGCCGCGACGGCCAGGCGACTTGCGCCGACGCGCCGCGCGGCAGCAAAGCTGTCGCGGCAGCAGCCGACCCAGCGATGAAACGGCGGCGAGTGAATTTCGCTGACATGATCCCTCCCCGGATTTTCCTCGGAGGGTATCGCAACGTCCCGCTTCCGCCATGCGCGAAAAACGGGACAGATTGGCGCAGTCCGCCGGGCGAGGCGTCGCGCTATGCCAAAGTCAGTATCCGCAAGAGCCGCAGCGCGGGCGCACCGCGACATAGTATTCCTGGGCCGGCGCTACCATTTCGACGCGCTGGCGGGTGGCATATTGCGGCGGAATCTCCTGGTACTGCACCCCTTCGGGGGCGACCATGACGGTCTGCGGCACCATGACGGTGCGGTATTGCGCGGGCGTGCGATGCGCGATCACGCCGCCGGGCGCGACCATCACCGTTTCCTGGAACGCACGATACTGCGGTGGCGCGACCTGGCGCTGGTAACAGGTGGGACAAGGCGGCGGGGTATAGCAACCGTAACATCCCGCGGACGCTGCGGTCGGAAGCGCCATGGCCGTGACGGCCGAAGCGAGCAGTGCGGCGAATACGCGTGACGTTGTCATTGCGGTAACCCTTCAAATAGCGATCTCACCGCATGAATAGGCCGCCCATTGCCGCCGTCAACGAAAGACGCGGATTTACCTTTACAGACATCACTAACGAAGCGTTTTGGATTGGAGATAAAACTTGACGTCGGCTTTCTAGAACGGCCGCACGATCCCGACGCGCGGAATCAGCGTCACGATCCAGCCGAACACCATGTTGCGCCGATCCTCCGCCGCCACCGGCGCCACGGCCGAACCCGGCAACATCTTTACGGCATGGAGGATCAGGAACATGCAGACCGCCCAGTTCGAAATCCACCGCGAATAGTCGAACACGACGGCGAAGATAATCAGATAGCCCAGGCTTATGCCCAGGATCGCGGCGATCACGACGCGGCGATGCAAATCGTCCGAAACCGCCCGGATCAATGCCGCGAAATATCTCCACAGCGGCGTGTGCAGCCAGATCAGCAAAGCGAACACCGGGACGCCCAGCAGATTGGAAGGCATGCGCGCCCAGGTGTCGTGAATTTCCCGCCACAGATCCTGATACCAGATGTAGGAAAAGCTGAGCAGCCTGGTCTGCGATGGATCGGCCATGCGGCCGCGGAGATGACCGACGAACTGGTCTTCCGGCACCGTCATCGATCCGTAAAATTGCACGATCACGAACAGCAGGCCTACACCGGCGCAGGCCGCGATTCCCGCGATTATGTTTTGCCGGCTGACCCCATGGACCAGATAATGGCGGAGCACCACGATCGCCGCGATGGTCGGCACATACATCAGAAAATGGATCTGATGGATCAGGATCAGGATCATCGACGCCACTGCCGCGGCCGCGACGAACAGGATCGAGCGCGCGGGAATCAGCAGCAGGACGACGGCCAGCGCGCAGCCATAGATGTCGAAGTGGCCGAGCGTGTGCATGAAATTCTTGAAGAAGAAGGGCGAGCCGGCCATCAATACGAACAGCGGCAGGTGCCTGTCGCCGAGGCCGAACGTCCGCCGAAACAGCGTGACGAAAAGCCCCAGTGTAATGAGCCATATCGCGCCGCCGAGCGCGAACACCAGCCAGACCGGCACTTTTGCTGCGAACAGCGATACCGCAGCGCCGATCAGCGCGCGCTTGGCAAAGCCGAAATGATAATCCACCAACAAATGGATGTAGGGCACGAAGGGCGGCAGGGTGACCTTGTGAACGAGAACGCCGAGCGCCACCGCCGCATTGACGGCGATCATCAGCCGCCAGGGATGCTCCTGCACCGCGCGTAAATTCATGCCCCACCGTTTCCCGGACGCGATGCGGCATTCTTCATGCCGCTTCGCAGAGCCGGGACCGTACCAAACGCCGCGCCTCGTTACGACTCCGGCTCTGCAGCGGAGTGCTCCGCAAGCGCTGCGCGCTGCGCTGCCCGGGGAACATGAAGCGGAAATGGTTGCGCTCGAAGGCTACAATGTCAGACAATATGGCTTCCAGAGGGGGCGCCGGGCTTGCCCCGGTAAATGCCGCACGAAAACGGAGAGCAACATGCCGACAGTGACCTGGGATCATGTCCACCTGCGCAGCCCCGATCCCGAAGCGATGGCGGCGTGGCTGGAGGATATTCTTGGCGGCCAGATCATTCGCAGCCCAGGGCGGATCGACGTCAAGCTCGGCGGCGCCAACGTATTCATCGCGCCGGTGGCGGAGGGCGACGGCGTCCATGCGCCGCCGGTGACGCCCTATCAGGGCCTGGACCATTTCGGGCTCACGGTAAAGGACATCGACGCAGTCGCCGCCGAAATCAAGGCCAAGGGTGTCGAGTTCACCAAGGAACCGGTGACCATCCGGCCCGGCGTTCGCATCTGCTTCATCCGCGGTCCGCAGGGCATTTCAGTCGAACTCCTGGAGCGCGACAAGAAGTATGCGTGACCATTGAAGCCGCGCCCCGGACGCAGCGCAGCGCACTCGGGTCCGCGCTGTGCGCGGCCCGAGCACAGGCTCCGCACTCGCGGAGCGGTACGCTGCTGAGCCGGGGCCGTACCAGACGCCTGAGTTTGCGACGGTCCCGGTTCTGCGAAGCGGCACTTCGCGCCGCATCGCGCCCGGGACACGAAAGCGACAAATCACCGGGCGGAATTTCGAACCCACTGCACGCGGAACGACACCAACGGCCAAGCTGTCGCGTTGACGCCGTGGCACCGGGTTTGGCAGAATGGCAACGGCGCTCCGCGACCCGGGACGGTCGCGTCGGGAATGTGATGAAGAACGGGCTGTATTCGATCCACGTCAGCTTGCTCGACGGACGTTCGGGCAAGGGAAGCGGCGTGATTGTTTTCCGCGATGGTCAGATCCTCGGCGGCGACGCCTATCTGTTCTATACCGGGACCTATTCGGTGAAGGGCGACACCTTCAAGGGCGAGGTGCTGGTGCAGCGTCACACTTCCAGTCCCGACGCCAATCCGCTGTTCGGCGGGCCGACGCCGGTCGGTATCGGGGTCTCCGGTACCTTCACCGATACGGCAGCTGTCATGAACGGCACGGCGCTGGTCGGAAAAGCCAGCCAGATTTTTGGGGCGACGCTGCGAAAGCTGGCGGACAGTAATTAGCGCTGGACCTTACCTCTCCCCGCTTGCGGCCCGCAAGCGGGGAGAGGTAAGGGAGCAACTACTCCGCCGCCTGCTCGATCGGCGCCACCCGCGGCAAGATGATCTGGATCTGGGTGCCGCCGCCGGGCGCCGAATCGAGGTCGAGCCGGCCGCCCAGCCGGTTGGTGACGATGCTGTAGACGATATGCAGGCCGAGCCCGGTGCCGCCCTGGTCGCGCCGTGTGGTGAAGAACGGATCGAAGGCCCGCCGCCGGACGTCGAGGCTCATGCCGATGCCATTGTCCGAAAACAGAATCTCGACATTGTCCTTGCCGGATTCCCGCACCTTGATGTCGACGATACCGGACCGGCCATTCGGAAACGCGTGCGCGACCGAATTGAGGAAAAGGTTGGTCAGCACCTGCCCGTAGGGGCCCGGGTAGCTGTTCATCATCAGGTTGGGCTGGCACTCCACGTTGAGGGTCAGATTGTGCTTGCGCAAGCCGGGCCGCAGGCTCAGCACCACCTGCTCGGTGAGATCGGCAAGATCGAAGGCGCGCTGGTCGGAATAGTTGCGGTCCGCGGCCACCTGCTTGAACGACTGGATCAACTCGGCGGCGCGATTGAGATTGGCGACCAGTTGCGACGACGCATCGCGACTCGCCTCGAGGAAATCGTTCAGACTGGAACGCTTGAGGTTGCCGCGCGCGACTTCGGAGGTGAACAAGGCAGTCTTGCGCTCCAGCGACGAGGCCACGGTCAGGCTGATGCCGACGGGATTGTTGACCTCATGGGCGACGCCCGCCACCAGGCGGCCCAATGCAGCGAGTTTTTCCGCCTCGATCAGCGAGTTCTGGGTCTCCCGCAAATTCCGCAACGCGGCTTCCGCGGCATCCTTGGACTTGCGCATTTCCTGTTCGCCGCGCTTGCGCTCGCCGATATCCAGCGCGACCGTGACGATACTTTCGATTTCACCCCTGGCGTCGAGCAGCGGAAGCTTGTTGACCAGCCAATGCCGCATGTTGCCGGATGAATCGATATATTCCTCTTCGTAGAATCCGAGTTCGCGGCCGGCGGCCAGCACGCGCCTGTCGTTTTCGTCGGTCTTCTCGGCGCCATAGCGCGACATCAGGTCGGTGGTGGTGCGGCCGATGGCGTCCGAAGGCTCGATGCCGAAGATACCGGCCATGTAGCGGTTCATCAGGATATAGCGCAGCTGCCTGTCCTTGACATTGATCACCGCGGGCACGGTGTCGATCACCTGCTGCAGCAACCGGCGGCCTTCGGCGACGGCATCTTCGGCGCGCTTCTGGTCGGTGATGTCGCGCACCGTGCCCTCGTAGCGCACCACCTGGCCGGCCTCATCGCGCACCGCCGTGGCGCTGTCGGACAGCCAGAGGATGCCGCCGTCGCGCTGGCGCACCTGATATTCGAACTCCCGGATCATGCCGTCGCGCTGCATCCGCGCTTGATATTCCTCGCGCAGCTTTGGATCGACATAGACCGTGCGCGCAATGTCGTTGACGCCGCCGATCAGATCCTCGGGGGTATCGTAGCCCATCATCCGCGCCAGTGCAGGATTGGCATTGACCAGGCGGCCGCCGGGCGTCGTCACATAAATCCCGTCGACGGAGCCCTCGAACAGCTTGCGATAGCTTTCCTCGGCCAGTTTCTGCTCAGCCAGTGCGCGAACCGCGGCCTCGCGCGCGGCGTCGGCGTCGACCAGGGTGCGGCGGAATACTTCGGCGGCGCGCGCGATGTCGCCGATTTCGTTGTCCACGTCGACCGCCGGAATCGACGTGGCTTTTTCGCCGACGGCCAGCGACCGGATCGCGGTTGCGATGGCCTTGAGCGGCCGTACCGTCCGGCGCACCATGAACAGCGCCGCGAACAATCCGATCAGGATCCCGGCGCCGCCCAGCACGATGCTCTGCCACTTGTCGTCGGCGAGCGTGCGGGCGAAGTCGTAGGACAGTACCCTCCCCCGCTTCGCGCTGAGTTCGCGCAGCAACTCGGTCACCCTGCCGATCAGGCGGCCCTCGGTTCCCAGCACGTCGCGGTCGAGATCGGCGATCTGGCGTTCCCGGGTCGACAGCGAGATGATCGCCTCGGCATAGGCATCCACCGCGCCGCGCAGGCGCGGCTCGCCGATGGTCAGCGCGCGCATCGAATGGGCGGCCTGCTCGGCGCTCGCCGCATCGTGCGCCAGCAGCGACGCGGCGATACGGCTCTGCGCGGCGAATAACACCGCGGCTGCCGCTTTGTCCGACGTTTCAGCGACGGCGTTCTCAAAATTCTCGCGCAATGGCGGCAGGGCCGCGATCAGCTCGTCGCGGCGCGCGATCAGCGTAGTGACGCGCTCGATGCCGCTGCGATAGGTCGACAGCCGCGCCGCCACGCCGTCGATCATCTCCTGCTGGTCGGGATCCAGTTCCAGCCGCGTCTTCTTCAACAGCACGTTGAGCGCCGAGGCGGCGTCCCACACCCCTGTGGAATGCGCTTCCGGGTCGGTGACGTAATCGCGGGCGGCCAGCCGCAGTTCATTCATGCGGCGGTCGATCTCCTCGGCGAGGTCGCCGACGCTTTGCAGCCGCTGCAATTCGGCGAAGGTGGTATCGATATGACGGATGGCGACGACGCTAGCGATGCTCGTCATCATGATCACCGCCAATACCAGGAGGAAGCTGCCAAAGGTCAGCTGACCGATCGAAAGCGAGAACGAGCGTATCTTTTGGGCAATCGCGGCAAGTGGCATTGGTGATCGAGACCGGCTCTGACAGGCCAATATATCCCGGAATCGGCTTCGGGGGGAACAGCCGACCCGTGACTCAGTCCGCCGTCATGCCGAATCAGAATGCCGACAATCACGAACTATTCGAGCATTGAACCCGTCATGGCCGGGCTTGTCCCGGCCATCCATGTCGTCTTTCACTTCGAGAGGGTAAAGACGTGGATGCCCGGCACAAGGCCGGGCATGACGGGAGAAATCATGTCGCACCGACCTCGAACACCTCGCCATCGTAACCCGCGTCCGCGGGGATGCGCAGCTGGCGGCCACCGTTCTCTTTTGTCATCACCGGCATCACGGTGACGATCGGCTTGCCCCTCGCGTCATCGAGCGCTGATATGACGGTGCGGTGCTTGCCGAGCTTGATCAAATTGCGCGTGGTCGGGAACGGCAGCTTGAACCGGCCGGTTTCGCCGCCCGCCAGCGCCTCGCGCGGCGAAACCCAGATCGAATCCGTCGATTCCTTGCCGTCATGCGCGCCGACCTGGTCCGGGGGCGCGGCTGCGAGGAAGAACCAGGTGTCGAAGCGTTTTGGCATGCCCTCCGGCGTGATCCAATGCGCATAGGGGACTAATCCGTCCAATGCCAGCAACATCGTGTTGTCGGTGAGAATTTTCAGGAACGTCGTCTTGCCTTCGCACAGTGCCGCGCGATTGGCCGCTTCGATCTCGCCCGCCCGTTTCGCATCGACCAGCGTGCTCGACCCGCGCGGCGTTGCCAGCAGGATGCCGCTTTCCTCAAATGTCTCGCGGACCGCTGCGATCCGGAACCCAAGCGCCTCCGCATCCAACCCCTCGCCGCCGGTATATAGCCCGGGCTTGCCCGCGATGTCATGATCGCCGGCATCGACCGCGCCCCCGGGAAACACCAGCGCGCCGGAATTGAAGTCGATCTCATAATGGCGCACCATCATGAAGACTTCGATCTCGCCCTTGCCGTCGGGACCGGGACTGTCGCGCAGCAGCAGGATCGTGGACGCGGGACGGGCCCTGGCAGCATCAGTCATGCGATCAACCCGCCGCGCTGGATTGCGGCTGCATTGCCGCGCGCTTGTCGATCCGCGCCACACGCGACAGCAGGTAATCGACCTCGGCTTTCGCCGCCGCGGTGATGTTCGAGCCCGGCTTGCGCTGCGCGCTGGACGCGATCACGCCGCGCTTCTGCAGCACGTATTTGCGCACCGCTAGGCCGGCGCCCGGCTGCTGCTCATAACGGATCAGCGGCAGATGCGCGTCGAACAGATCGTGCGCGGCGTCGCGCTTGCCCGCCTTCGACAGTTTGACGACATCGATCAGCAGTTCCGGGAAGGCATAGCCGGTCATGGCGCCGTCGGCGCCGCGCTCCATCTCGAAATCGAGAAACAGCCCGCCATTGCCGGTCAGGATCGAAAGCGGCCGCAGCGAACCGTCTTTCTGGAACGCACGCAGCGCGGATATCTTTTCCAATCCCGGCCAGTCTTCGTGCTTCAGCATCACGCAGGACGGATTGTCCATTACGATTTTGCGGATTACCGCGGGCGTCATGATCACCGTCAGCGTCAGCGGATAATCCTGCAGCACCCAGGGAATATCGTCGCCGATCGCCTCGACCGCCTGCCTGAAATAGCCGGTGATCTGCTCGTCGGTGCGAAGATGCGGCGGCGGTGCGATCATCACGCCGGCGGCGCCCGCGTCCATCGACGCCCGCGCCAGCGATCGCATCGCGGCAAAGCCCGGCGCGGAAATGCCGACGATGATCTGCATCGTCTTGGCGCGCTTGACGAAGCGTTTTGCGACCTCCTCGGCTTCGGAGCCGTCCAGCTTCGGCGCTTCGCCCAGAATGCCGAGCACGGTGACGCCGTCGCAGCCGACCCCGGCGTAGAAATCGGTGAGCCGGTCGATCGATTGCATATCGATACGGCCGTCATCGTGGAACGGCGTGGGCGCGATGGCGAAGGTGCCTGCGGCGGTGTGGGTGAGTTTCATAATCAATGCCTTTTCTGCTTCGTCATTCCGGGATGCGCCTCTTGGCGCAGGCCCGGAATCCATAACCCCCAATCGTAGTTATGGATTCCGGGCTCGCTCCCTTTGGTCGCGCCCCGGAATGACGACATAACATAGAAATGCCGTTAGAACCGCCGCGCCGACTTCTTGATCTGATCCTCCGAGAAGAAAATCTCCCCGGCGTGATCAACGATATCCTCGGGCCTCCATCCCTCGCGCGGCGGCTTCCAGCCGTCCATTTCCATCATTCGCATCTCGCGCACGCCGCGCGGGCCCGAGACCCCGAGCACTTTTCCGGTCTGATCGCCCGACAGGTGTGAGACCATGTATAGCACGGCCGGCGCGATGCCGTCCGGCCCAAGCGCCGCCCCCGGGTTCTCGATATAGCGCGGCAAATCAGCGGTCATGCGGGTCAGCGCCCCGGGCGCCAGCGTCCAGACCCGGATATTGTATTTGCGGCCTTCGATCGCCAGCACATTCGACAGGCCCCAGATGCCGCCTTTGGCCGCGCCGTAGTTGGTCTGGCCGAAATTGCCGATCAGCCCCGAGGTCGAGGAGGTGTTGACGATGACGCCGCCGCCGTTCTCGCGCATCCATTTGAACACCGGCTGGGTGACGCAGAACGTGCCCTTCAGATGCACTCTTATCACCTTGTCCCACGCGGCTTCGGTCGCCTTGGCAAACGTCTGGTCGAGCAGGATGCCGGCATTGTTGACCAGGATATCGGCGCGGCCGAAATGTTTGATCGCGTCGTCGAACACCGACTGCCCGCCGGCCATGGTGGAAATATCGGCGCCGTTGGCGACCGCGCGGCCGCCCTCGGCCTTGATCGCATCCACCACCTTTTGCGCCATCGAGGCGTCGCCGCCGCTGCCGTCGCGCGGGCCGCCGAGATCGTTGACCACCACCGCCGCGCCCTCGCGCGCGAACAGCTTTGCGTAGGCCTCGCCGAGCCCGCCGCCCGCGCCGGTGATCAGTGCGACCTTATTGTCGAGCAGTCCCATGTGTTTTGTCTCCCTAATACCTCTCCGTCATTCCGGGGCGCTCCGACGGTCGGCGCAGAGCGCCGATCGTCGGAGCGAACCCGGAATCCAGAAGTGATCAATACCTCTGGATTCCGGGTTCGCGCGAAGCCGCGCGCCCCGGAATGACGAGGTTGGTTTTCTCACCCCAACACCGTCCGGCCGCTCTTGATCACCGTGACATTACGCGCCTTCACCTTTGCTTCGAACGAAATCACATTGCCGTCCTTCCACATGTCCATGGTCACCGTCTCTCCCGGATAGACCGGCGAGGAAAACCTCACCGCGTGGCGCTTGAACGCGCCGGCATCATAATCGGCATAGGTCTGCAAAATGCCGCGGCAGGTGATGCCGTAGGTGCACATGCCGTGCAGGATCGGTTTTGCAAAACCGGCGCGCTTGGCAAATTCGGGGTCGCTGTGCAAAGGATTGCGGTCGCCGCAAAGCCGATAGATCAGCGCCTGATCCGGGCGCGTCGGGATGTCGACGGATTTGTCCGGCGCCCGCGTCGGCACCTGGTGCGGCTCCGGCTGGCCTTCCGACGGGCCACCAAAGCCACCGTCGCCGCGCGCAAAACGCGAGGCGACCAGCGTCGCAAGTTCCTCGCCCCCCTCGGCCTTGAGCACGGTCTTGTGCCTTATCACCGCGCCCTTGTCCTTGCCCTTGTCCCAGGCGCCGAGCACAGTGGAGTCCGCGGTGATGTTGGCCGCCACCGGCAGCGGCTTGTGAAAGGTGATGTCGCGCTCGCCGTCGACCACCATCAGGCGGTTGAGGTTCATCTCGCCGGGGTTGGCGCCCCATGCCGCCACCGAGGCAAACGTCGGCACTACTTTCAAGGGACGCGGACTGAAAGCGGCCTCGTTGACATAAGCCAGCTCCTTCTCGTCCATCGGGTCGGCGCCCATGCCGATGCCATAGGCGTACAGCATCACCTCACGGTCGGTGTAGGCGTATTTCTGGCCGAGGTTTTTCAGCGCCATCAGCTCGTCGTATTTGGGCATCGCGGGATTTCCTCCATTCGTCATGCCCGCGAAAGCGGGCATCCAGTAGTCGCCGGCGTTTACTGGATCCCCGCTTTCGCGGGGATGACAACCTCAAACCGGCGTAAAGAACGGCAGCGGCGCGCCGTCGGTCGGCTTGAACACCACTTTTACCTTTTGTCCGATCTTCAGCGCGCCCAGGTCGCAGTCGACGAAATTGGTCTGCAGCGACGGGCCTTCCTTCAAGGTGACGTAGCCGATCGCATAAGGCCCACTGGCCGATTTGCGCATCAGGCTGAAGGTATAGATCGTGCCCTCGCCGGAGGCCTCCTCCCACACCGTCTTGTCGGAGAAGCAGAACGGGCAGATCGAGCGCGGAAAATAATGCGGCTCGCCGCAGGCGGTGCAGCGCTTGATCAGGAATTTTCCCTGTTTGGCGGCTTCCCAGAACGGCGCGGTTTCGGGATTGCCCTGCGGCGCCGGGTATTTTTTTGTCTCCGTCATTACACGCGCTCCAGAATGGCGGTCGAGGCGGCATGGCGGACGCCGAGCAAGCCGCCGGTGCCATGGGCGACCGCGAGATCGCAGTTTTTCACCTGCACCTTCGGATGCGCCTCGCCGCGCAACTGCCGCACCGCCTCGATGATCTTGGTCATGCCGCCGCGGTTGACCGGGTGGTTGCTGCATAATCCGCCGCCGTCGGTGTTGAACGGCAGCTTGCCGACGCCGGAAATCAGATTGCCGTCGGCGACGAACTTGCCGCCCTCGCCCTTCCTGCAGAACCCGATGTCTTCCAGCTGCATCAGCACCGTGATGGTAAAACTGTCGTAGATCGAGGCGTATTTGATATCCTTTGGCATGACGCCGGCTTCCTCGAACGCGCGCGGCCCCGACCACACGCCCGCGGAGTAGGTCAGATCGAGATCCTTGCCGCCGCGCGGGCCTTTCACGGCTTCGCCATGGCCGATCATCCGCACCAGCGGTTTCTTCAGGCTTTTCGCGATTTCCGGCGTGGTGACGATCAGCGCGCCGCCGCCGTCGCTGACGACGCAGCAGTCCATCCGGTGCAGCGGATCGGAAATCATCGGCGAGTTGAGTACGTCTTCGACGGTCACGACGTCCCGGAGCATGGCATGCGGATTGTACTGCGCGTGATGAGAGGCCGCGACCTTGATCCAGGCCAGCTGTTCGCTGGTGGTGCCGTAGTCGTGCATATGGCGCATCGCGCACATGCCATATGCATTGTGCGTGGTGGCGCCGTAAGCCGCCTCAAAGTCCTGCTCGGCACCGGCGCCGCGCGGCGGCATCGTCGAGGTGCGCGGCTTGCCGGCCAGCGTGATCAGCGCGATCGAGCATTTGCCGGCCGCGATGGCTTCGGCGGCATGGCCGAGGTGGATGATATAGGAGCAACCGCCGGTTTCGGTGGAGTCGATATGCCGCACCTTCAGCCCGAGATAGTCCACCATCGGCCAGGCGCCGCCCGGCGCATCGCCGGCGCAGAAATAGCCGTCGACATCCGCCTTGGTCAGCCCGGCGTCCTCGAGCGCGCCCTTGGCAACTTCGGCGTGCAGTTGCGCGGTGGATTTATCGGGGGCATGCCGGGTCGGATGCTCGTAGATCCCGGCGATGTAGGCCTTGCCTTTAATGGTCAAGTAAGCTCTCCGCTGGCGTTTCTCTTCCCAGCGGTTTTTGTGGCCTGTCACGGCAGGCTTGGCAAGCGCGCTGCGCAAGGGGAGCCATGCACAACTCGTCATCGCCCGGCTTGACCGGGCGACCCAGTAGACGCCGGTGTTTACTGGGTCGCCCGCTTTCGCGGGCGATGACGGCGGAGCTTACTCCGCCGCGATTTGCCTGGGAACGGGTGGCGGATTGACCAGGTCCTTGGCTAATTCCGCGTAGCGGATTTTGGTATCGGCCACCGACTTGTCCTTGACCGGGCCATAGCCGCGGATGCGGTCGGGCAGCGACAGCAGTTCGACCGCGGTGTCGATATTTTGGGGCGACAGCTTTTCCAGCACGAAGGCGACATCCTTCTCGTAACCGGCGATGAGGTCGCGCTCCATCCGGCGCTCCGCGCTGCGGCCGAACAGATCGAGCGGCGTGCCGCGGACGAACCGCAGCGCAGCCAGCACCCGGAACGCCTTCATCATCCACGGCCCGAACGTCTTTTTCTTCGGCCGGCCGAGGTGGTCCTTTTCCGACGACATCATCGGGGGCGCGAGATGGAAGCTGAAGGTGTAGTCGCCGTCGAACTGGTCCTTGAGCTGTTTTTCGAACGCACCGTCGGTGAACAGCCGCGCCACCTCGTACTCGTCCTTGTAGGCGAGCAGTTTTGCATAGTTGACCGCCACCGAGCGCGTGAGGCCGTCGCCGAATTCCGCCGAGGTCTGCGCTCTGACCTTGTCGACCAGGTTGCGATAGCGTTTTGCCAGCCGCTTGTTCTGATATCCGGTCAGGAACGCCGAGCGGTGGGCGATGATCTCGTCGAGCGTCATCTCGTCGAGCGATTTCGGCCCAACCGTCTCATCGTGGCCCTTCATCATCGCAGCGAGCCGCGCCGGATCGGCAGCGGCCAGGCGTCCGAGCTGGAACGCCTGGGTGTTCATCTTGATCGCGACGCCGTTGATCTCGATCGCCTGTTCGATCGCCTGCGCCGACAGCGGCAGCAGCCCCTTCTGGTAGGCATAACCCATCATCATCATGTTGGTGGCGATGGAGTCGCCGAGCAACGTTTCGGCCGGCTTGGTGAAATCGAAGAAGGAAGAGTCCTTGCGCAGCGCCGTTTCCAATACGTGATTGACCTTGCCGCTCTGGAAATTGAAGTCGCGATTGAGAATGAAATCGGCGATCGGAATAAGGTGGGTGTTGATGACGCCATGCGTGCGGCTCGATTCGCACAGCGTGATGGTCTCCTTGGCGATGGCTACCACTTCATCGGCGGCGATCACCAGATCGGCGGTGCCGGTGACGATGCGCGACGACGTCACTTCCGCGGGATTTTGCGACAAACGGACGTGGCTGAGCACGGCCCCGCCCTTTTGCGCCAGGCCCGACATGTCGAGGATCATGCTGGCCTTGCCTTCGATATGCGCGGCCATGCCGAGCAGCGCGCCGATGGTGAGCACGCCGGTGCCGCCGACGCCGCCGACCGCGACGTTGTAGGGGCGCTCCAGCGACGGGCGCGACGCCGGCTCCGGCAGGTCGCCGACGTCGCCGAGATCGGCCGGCGCGCGGCGGCGGAGCTTGCCGCCATCGATGGTGACAAAGGACGGGCAGAAACCCTTGAGGCAGGAATAGTCCTTGTTGCAGCTCGACTGGTTGATGGTGCGCTTGCGCCCCAGCGGGGTTTCCAGCGGCTCGACCGAAATGCAGTTCGACTGCACCGAGCAATCGCCGCAGCCTTCGCACACCGCGGGATTGATCATCACGCGGCGCGGCGGATCCTCCAGCGTCCCCCTTTTTCGGCGGCGACGCTTTTCGGCGGCACAGGTCTGTACGAACACGATGGCCGAGGCGCCCTTGATCTCGCGGCAGGTCTTCATCACCGCATCGAGTTCGTCGCGATGCGCGGTCTTGGTGCCGGGCGCGATCTCGGAAGCCGGATAGGCTTCGGGAGTTTCAGACACCAGATAGATGTCGCGGATGCCTTCGGAGTGCAGCTGGAACGTGACCTGCTGCGGCGACAGTTCGCCGTCGACATGCTGGCCGCCGGTCATGGCGGTCGCGTCATTGTAGAGGATCTTGTAGGTAATGTTGGCGCCTGATGCGACAGCCTGGCGGATCGCGAGGCTGCCGGAGTGGAAATAGGTGCCGTCGCCGAGATTGGCGAACACGTGTTTCTCGTCGGTGAAGGGAGCGACGCCGACCCATGGCACGCCTTCACCGCCCATATGGGTGAAGGTTTCGGTATTGCGGTCCATCCACAGCGACATGAAGTGGCAGCCGATGCCGGCGAATGCGCGGCTGCCCTGCGGCACCTTGGTCGAGGTGTTGTGCGGACAGCCGGAGCAGAAATACGGCGTGCGGGTGATCGGCGCCACCGCCTGCATCTGCGTCGCCTGCCGGCCGTTAAACCAGTCGGCCTTGGCGCGCAGCATGCTTGCTACTTCGGGATTGAGGTTGAGCCGCAACAGCCGCTCGGTCAGCGAGCTTGCCAGCGATGCGACGCTCAGTTCCTCGGCGAAGGGGAGGAAGCGCTTGTCGTGCTCGTCCATCTTGCCGACGATGCGCGGGCGGACGTCGTCGCGCCAGTTGAACAGCTCCTGCTTGACCTGGTTCTCCACGATCTCGCGGCGCTCTTCGACAATGAAAATTTCCTCGAGGCCAACGGCGAAATTGCGCACGCCTTCCGGCTCGAGCGGCCACGGCATGCCGATCTTGTACAGCCTGAGCCCGATCTTGGCGGCTACTTCCGGGGTGACGCCAAGTTCGCGCAGCGCCTGCCGAATATCCTCATAGCTCTTGCCCGACGCCATAATGCCGAACCGGGCGTTCGGCGAATCCATGGTGATGCGGTTGACCTTGTTGGCGCGCGCAAAGGCGATCGCCGCAAATCCCTTGTAATCCTGCAGCCGGCGATCCTGGTCGTAGCGGTCGTCGGGCCAGCGCAGGTTGAGCCCGCCCTTCGGCATCTCGAAATCGGTGGGAATGATGAAGGGTTTCATCTCGTCGGAAAGATCTACCTCGGCCGTGGTTTCCACGGTCTCGGTGATCACCTTCATGCCGACCCAGCAGCCGGAATAGCGCGACATCGCAATCCCGAGCAGCCCCATCTCGATCATTTCATGGATGCTGGAAGGGTAGAGATACGGCATCAGCGCGGAGATGAAGGCGTGGTCCGACTGATGCGGCACGGTGGAGGATTTTGCGCCGTGGTCGTCGCCGGCCAGGCACAGCACACCGCCGTTTTTCGCCGAACCGGCGGCATTGCCGTGTCGGAACACGTCGCCGCAGCGGTCAACGCCGGGGCCCTTGCCGTACCAGATGCCGACCACGCCATCGTGCCTGGCGCCCGGGGACAGATTGAGCTGTTGCGAGCCCCATATCGCGGTGGCCGCGAGGTCTTCGTTCACGCCGGGCTGGAACTTGATGTTGTATTGCTCGAGATGTTTTCGCGCGGCGAAAAGCTGCTGGTCGTAGCCACCGAGCGGCGAACCCCGGTAGCCAGTGACAAACCCCGCGGTGTTGAGGCCGGCGGCGCGGTCGCGCCGGATCTGCGCCATCGGCAGACGGACCAGCGCCTGGATGCCGGTGAGGAAGACGTGACCGGAGCCCTGGGTGTATTTCTGGTCGAGACTGATCGGACCTTGGTTGATTCCCATTCCACCCTCTCAACAGACGGCAGTCGGCTGCGCGGCTGATTTTACCTAGTTATTCAAATCATTAGAACCAGTGTACGTTGGTTTGTACATCAGGCGCACTACAAAATTCGGCAATGGAGACCCGCGCCAAAAGAACGCAATTTCCTTCCCAAACCGGTCGCGGCGGTTTGCGCCTTATGTCGGCGGGTCGGCCCGCCGCGAAACGACGTGACTTCCCTTCCGTCGGGGATTGCGGGGTATAACGCCCCGAACGGAGATGTCTCGGTGCAGAAATCATTTCGGCCGATGCGAGCGATTTCCGGCGTAGCGCTGTTGTGCACCGCGTTCGTCGGGGCCGGCGCGCGGGCCGATTCGCCTTCGGCCGAGATCATCGCGCATGGCAAGGCGCTGGTCGACGCCGCCGATTGCGCCAGTTGCCATACCGCCGACCCGGCACGACCGCTGGCCGGGGGAAAACGGATCGACACTCCTTTCGGCGGCATCTTTTCGCCGAACCTGACGCCCGACCGCGACACCGGATTGGGCGCATGGACCGACGATGAGTTCTACCGCGCACTGCACGACGGCGTGGCCCGCAACGGCGCGCGCTATTATCCGGCCTTCCCCTATCCGAATTTCACCAAGATCACCCGCGCCGACGTGCTCGCGATCCGGGCCTATCTCGCGACGCTGACGCCGGAGCGCAATACGGTGCCGCCACCGCAATTGCGCTTTCCCCTGAACTATCGCGTGGTGATGCGGGCCTGGAATTGGCTGTTTTTCAAGCCCGGCACCTTCGAGAAAAACCCCGAAAAGAGCGATGAATGGAATCGGGGCGCCTACCTGGTCGAGGGCGCCGCGCATTGCGGCGCTTGCCACACGCCGAAGAACATGTTCGGCGCGGATAAGCGGGGCCGGATGTATGGCGGCGGGCTGGTCGACGGCTGGTTCGCGCCGCGGCTTGATGCCGCGGAACGCAGCGGCCTGAAATCGTGGAGCCTCGACGACATCACGGAATATCTGCAGAGCGGCCGCAACGGCAGGAGCCACGCGGGCAAGCTGATGGCTGAAGTCGTGGTCAATTCGACCTCGAAGATGAGCGATGCGGACGTCCGCGCCATGGCGGTTTATCTCAAGGACCTTCCAGCGGGCATGCCCGAGCCTGTGGTAACGCCCCCTCCGCAAGCGCAAATGACCGATGGCGCTCGAATCTATCAGGCTTGCGCCGCCTGTCACGAGGCCGACGGCACCGGCTCGCCTCGCGTCTATCCGCCGCTGCCCGGCAATGCCAACCTGCAATCCGCCGATCCTTCCAGCACGCTTCGCATCATCCTCGAGGGTGCGCAGACCGTGACCACGCCGCGCGCGCCGAACACCGGTTCGATGCCGGCCTATGCCAGGAAATTGACGGACCAGGAGATCGCCGACGTCGCGACCTACATCCGCAACGCATGGGGCAATGCCGCGCCCGCGGTGACAGCGGCGCAGGTAGCGAAGGCGCGGCGTGAGAGCGTCGGGAACCCGTTATAAACGGCACGCGTTTTTATAGCGCCGCGGGCGCGTTCGCGTGTTAGGCTGACGACTCAATTTTGGAGGGCGTCATGGATACTGAGAAAAAGCCGGATGAAGCATCCGCCGATCAGCCGAAGCCGAACATTGGCGACGTCGTCGGCGACCTGGTCGTAAGCGGGGCAACCGTTCTTGCCAATACAGCCGCGCAGGCGGTCGTGAGCCGCGTCAAGAAGGCGGCCGCGAAATCGGCGCCGGCAAAAGCCGTCGCCAAAGCCGCGAAGAGGGCCAGGAAGTCGGCGGCCGGCGTCAAAGCTGCGAGGACCCGAAAGGCAAAAAAGGCCGCCAAAAAATCGGCGGCAAAAAAGAGCGCCAGGAAGGCTGCAAAGAAATCAGCCCGCAAAGCCACCAGGAAAAAGGCAGCGAAGAAATACAAGCGCTGAGGCGCGGACGATCCCCACGGGCCGCACGCTTTTTGTCAGCGCCGTTCGTCGGTGAAGACGAATTTCGGCATCTCCCATTTGAAGCGGATCGCCAGCAGGCGGAATGTCAGGCCGACCGCGAAGGCCAGCGCGGTCGCGACGTCGTGGTTTAGGCCAAGCGTAAGCGCCGCGAAATAGATGACGCCCGTTACCGCCGAGACGCTGGCATAAAGCTCCGAACGGAACAGCAGCGGGACGTCGTTGCAGAGGACGTCGCGCAACACGCCGCCGGCGCAGCCGGTTATCATGCCTGCGGCGATCACGATCGGCAGCGGCTCGTGAAGCCGAAGCGCGACATCGCAGCCGGCGACGGTGAACACCACAAGCCCGATGGCGTCGAGCACCAGAAATGCGAGGTGCAGACGATGCACCAGGCGCGCAATCGCGATGGTGACGAGCGAGGCGGCGATGGTGATCGCCAGATAGGTGGGATTTTCCACCCACAGCAGCGGATAGTGCCCGAGCAGGACATCGCGCAGCGATCCCCCGCCCAGCGCCGTGACGCAGCCGAGCAGGCAGACGCCGAGCCAGTCCATGCTGCGCCGTCCGGCGGCGAGCGCCGCCGTCATCGCCTGGCCCCGGCCGCCACCAGCGAAAGTACGTGAAGGACCGTATCGGCGGGGGGTATCGTCCACATGGATCTGGTTGGAGTTGCCGGCAACGGGAGGAACTTACGTCCCCGGTTCCCGCCTGAACAGGTCAAAATGGCGGTGAGTTCCGTCCGCGCCGGAACCGTGGCCTTCCGTAGCGGTTGTCAGGAGGGAGCAACGGAGGAATAACACATGACTTACCAACGTAACCCGAACGATCCCTATCGTCCCCACATCGATCTCGCCGACGACGAAGCGCAGCGCATGCGCCTCGACAGAGAGTTGCAGGCCGACCCTGAGCTCAGCGAAGGGCCCGCCAGCGGCGCCAAGGTGGCAATGTTCGCCGTCGCCATCGCGGTCGTGCTGGGCGCGGTGTTCTACGGGCTGAACAACTCGTCGATGAATCCGGCCGGCACCGGATCGACCGCGACCGCGCCGGCGACCCGGAACACCGCCCAGACGACGCCCGCGCCGCCTCCGGCCGTGCGTGACGTGACGCCGCGCGCCAACACCGAACCGGGCATGACCACCGGCGCCGCGCCGGCCCGTCCGCAGCAGCCGGCGTCCAGTGCGCCGACCGGCCAGGAAATCGACCGCAGCGCCAATCCGGGCGACAGCACAAAACCCGATGCGCCGGCCAAATAAGGGCTGAGCATTGAGACTACGAGACGCAGCGGGCCTGCCAGCCCGCTGCGTTTAGTTTGCGTCTTTCAATCGCTGAACATTTTGTTCAGTTCGCCGCCTGGAAAGCCGTTGCCCAATTCGGTGAACGTACCCTGCTGCAAAATCTCACGCGACGCCTTCATGAATCCGGCCCACGCCACCCGCGCCAGCGAACCGCCGACACTGATGCGGCGGACGCCGAGATCGGCGGCTTCCGCAACCGTAACGAAAGGCGAGCCGATCAGCAGGTTGAACGGCTTTGGATGCACGGCTTTCACCACCGCTGCGATATGCTCCTTCGACTTGATGCCGGGCGCATAAAGGCAATCCGCGCCGGCCTCCGCATAGGCGTTGAGCCGGTCGATCACCAAAGCGAGATCGGTCTGCCCCCATAAAAACGCTTCGCAGCGCCCGACCAGCAGCGCGCCGCTGTTGTCGGCATCGATCGCCGATCGCGCCGCCTTGACGCGCTCTATCGCCAACGTGCGCTCGTACAGCGGGTTCGCCTTGTCACCGGTGGAATCCTCGATCGACAGCCCTGCAATGCCGGTTTTAACTCCGCGCGCGACGTTGACCGCGACCTTCTCCGGCTCACGGGCAAAACCACCTTCGAAATCGGCATTGACGGGCAGATCGACGGCATTGCACAGCGCGGTGAGATGCGCGCAGGCGTCATCGACGGTGACATGAGTGTCGGCCCGGCCGATGGTCCACGCATAGCCGGCGCTGGTCGAGCCGATCGCCTTGAAGCCGAGCTGCGCCAGCGCCCGCGCACTGCCGACATCCCACGGATTCGGCAGCACGAAGCAACCGCTTTCGTGCAGCTTGCGGAACGCAGCGCGCTTGTCCTGGGTTGAAACTGCCATGTCTTCCCCCTGTGTTTCACTTGCCCTACGATAACACGCGCGGCGTCCGGCGCCAGTCGCGTGATGTCAGGCCTCGAGCTTGCGCAGGAAGGTTCGTTCCTCCGCGAGGATGAACCTGTTCTCCTCGGCAAAATTGAAATTCGCCATGCCTTCGTCGTCGGCGCGCAGCCGCGCGCGATACATCTCGTAGGCCGCGAGGTTTTCGAACGAAATCAGCGCGAAGGCGATATTGTTGGTGCCCTCATGCGGCATCCAGTAGCCCGACAGATGGCCGCCGCATTTCGGAATGATGGTCAGCCAACGCCTCGCATAGGCCTCGAACATCGCGCGCTTGAACGGATCGATCTGGTAGCGGATGAAAACCGTGACACCCAAGACAGCCTCCTTTTTTCGACGGGTTGATCCTGGCGGCTTGATTGACACCGATGCTTCGGCTATCATCGAAGTATGAAGGCAGGCCCCGATATCGCCTTGGTCGCCTCACTGGTCGGCGACCCCGCGCGCTGCAACATGTTGACCGCGCTGATGAGCGGCCGCGCCCTGACCGCGAGCGAACTGGCGCAGGAGGCGGGCGTCACGCCGCAGACCGCGAGTTCGCATCTGGCCAAACTCGAGGCCGGCGGGCTGGTCGAGCCGGAAAAACAGGGCCGCCATCGCTACTACCGCCTCACCGGGCCCGACGTCGCAGGCGTGCTGGAGGGTTTGATGGGGCTTGCGGCGCGTGTCGGGCACCTGCGCGTCCGCACCGGGCCGAAGGACCCGGCACTGCGCCACGCGCGGGTCTGCTATGACCATCTCGCTGGCGATCTCGGCGTGCAAATGCTGGACGCCATGACCCAGCGGCAATTCGTGCGTCGCAACAAGAACGAGATTTCATTGACGAGAGAAGGCGAGAAATTCGTCGCGAACAAGCTGCAGATCGATGTCGCCGACATCGAGCATGCGCGGCGGCCGCTGTGCAAGAGTTGCCTCGACTGGAGCGCGCGGCGCAGCCATCTCGCGGGCACGCTGGGGGCGGCTATCCTGTGCAGGTTCTATGAGCTGAAATGGGCGAGCCGCTCGCCCGGCAACCGTATTGTCAACTTTACGCGCAATGGTGAGAGGCAGTTCGCGAGGCTGTTCGGGGTAGGCGAGCAGCAGAGGTGACTACGGTCGCCGCTGCGAAAGCAAGCCCATTCATTCCGCATTCAGGTCGCGGCCACCATGTTCATGGGCGCCTCGCAAATGCGCGAGGTTGCCGAATCGCACCGCTTGAATCATGGTCCGCCGCCCCCATGGTGGTCTGCAAGAAAGGGAGAAAACATGAAGACGCTTTTCGCTTTGGTTCTGGTTGCCGGCACGCTCGCAGGCTTTAGCGCAGCGAATGCCGCCGGCGGGTGCGGTCCAGGCTTCCATCGTGGTCCGTATGGCGGCTGCCGGCCAAATGGCGGCGCCGTCGTGGTGGCGCCTCGCGTCGTGGCTCCCCGCGTCGTCGTCGCCCCTCCGGTCGTGGTCGCGCCGCGCGCGCGCGTCTGCCCGCCCGGATTTTTCTGGCGCTATGGACGCTGCCGTCCGATCTGAGACTTAAGCTGGCATTCCGGGGCGCGACCAAAATCGCGAACCCGGAATCCATCACTTAATCCTTACCACCAGTAACGGCGGCGCCAGTAACGGCGATGCCAGCGACGCCGGCGGCGCCAATAGCGACGGCGGTAGCCCCAGAAACGCCGGCGACGCCAGCCCCAATGCCGATGGCCCCAATGGCGCCGATAGCCCCAGTGGCGGTGCCAGCGCACCTGGTCCGGCGTAAGACCATCGATCTCATCCTGACTCACGATCGCGGGTTCCGCGCGCTCGCCCGGCTGCGGAGCCAGTCCCTGCCCCTCCGGCGTAACCGGCGGCAGCGGGGCCGCCTCCGTGCTCGCCGCGCCCGCGGCCAGCGCGGTTGCGCCCGCAATAAATCCAAAGGTGAGTTTCAGAAAGTGGCGGCGTTCCATCACATTCCTCCTTGGCCATATCAGCAACGACGCCATCAGTTTCGTCGTCGCGACATGAACGCCGGCTGAACCGCTTTGGTTTCACGCCGCGCCGAATTCCTCAGCCAGCACCAGAACCTCGCGCGTGCGGGTAATCCCCGGCCAGTCCCGATTGAAATCGGAAACCAGCCGCTTCATCTCCTCGCCACCGGTCGCGCGGTCCAGCGAGGCCTTGTCGGGGAATTGATAGGTGGCCTGATGCACGGCTGGGTCGCTGACGCTCCAGTACCGCCACGCCTTTTTTGCGCCGAAGGTTTTTACGGCGTCGGGCATATGTTCGTTGGCGTACCAAGCGTCGAACGCCGCGCGTTTTGCGGGATCGGAGACGGTAGCGCGGACGACGAAGAAGTGGTGGGGCATGGTGTGTCCTGACGTTTCAACTGTAGCCCGGATGAGCGAAGTTAATATCCGGGATATCGGTTAGACCCATCCTGGATATCGCTTCGCCGATCCAGGCTACGCTGGCTACTTGGCCGCCGCTTGCTCCTTCGTCACCAGGCCCTGCATGACGTCAGGCACCAACCGTTCGGAGAATCCGGAGGCGAAGGACCATACCAGCACCTTGCCGTAATCCTCCGGTTTCGAGGGCACGTAATAGTTCATGATGTCCATCAGGGTCGTACAAACCTTGTCGGGCTCGCAGCTGATCGACGGAAACAGCGCGCCCTCGAGCAGCTTTCCGATAAACACCAGATAGAGCACGACGGCGGCGATGGCCCCGATCACCGGCGGCACCAGCGAATACATCATCAGGTAACGGCCGCCGAGTTGCTGGATGGTCGGCGTGATCAGCGCGATGCTCGCCTGGTCGACATTGTAGAGCCGCGTCAGCGCGCTGAAAAATGCGCCGAGCATTCCCGCAAGCATCACCAGCACCATTAAGGGCGGCGAAACCTTGCCGTAGGCGTAGCAAATGATCAGAGCCAGCGCGGTGCTGCCCGCAAGCAGTACCGTCCCGCCGAACTGATAGGCCAGCATCTGCTTGTAGGCGCCGATGATCCTGATTTGTACCGCGGCGTCTGTCACCGGAACGCTGGTCGCGCTCGGACTCGCGATGGTTTCATTCGACACCTCAGCCATAAATCCTCCCCGGGGGACAACGATGCGCTCAACGCAAATGCGCGAGATTTTGTCGCAACAGGCTACAACGGCAAATTATCATGCTTCTTCGCCGGCATCTCCACCTTCTTGTCCCTCAGCATCGCCAGCGCCCGCGCAATCCGCCGCCTTGTCGAATGCGGCATGATGACGTCGTCGATATAGCCGCGTTCGGCGGCGACGAAGGGCGACAGAAAGCGGTCCTCGTATTCCCTGGTCCGAGCCGCGATCTTCTCGTCGTCGCCGATGTCGGAGCGGAAGATGATCTCGACCGCGCCCTTGGCGCCCATCACGGCGATCTGCGCGGTCGGCCAGGCGTAGTTCATGTCGGCGCCGATTTCCTTCGAGGCCATCACGTCGAACGCGCCGCCATAGGCTTTCCGGGTGATCACGGTGACCAACGGCACCGTCGCCTGCGAAAACGCGAACAGCAGCTTTGCGCCGTGTTTTATCAGGCCGCCGTACTCCTGCGCCGTGCCGGGCAAAAAGCCCGGGACATCCACAAACGTCACGATCGGGATGTTGAAGGCATCGCAGAACCGCACGAAACGCGCGGCCTTGCGCGAGGCGTCGCTGTCGAGCACACCGGCCAGCACTATCGGCTGGTTGGCCACAAAACCCACGGTGCGGCCGGCGATGCGGCCGAAACCGGTAACGATGTTTTTGGCGAAGGTCTCGGAGATTTCGAAGAAGTCGCCCTCGTCCACCACCTTCAGGATCAGCTCCTTCATGTCGTAGGGCTTGTTCGGATTGTCGGGGATCAGCGTGTCCAGCGACATATCGACCCGTTCGATGTCGTCAAAGCTCGGCCATTCCGGCACGCCGTCGGTGTTATTCGAGGGCAAAAAGTCGATCAGCCGGCGCATTTGCAGTAGCGTCTCGACGTCGTTCTCGAACGCGCCGTCGGCGATCGAGGACCGCGTGGCATGCACCGAGGAGCCGCCGAGCTCTTCCGCGGTGACGACCTCGTTGGTGACGGTCTTCACCACATCGGGACCGGTGACGAACATGTAGCTGGTGTTTTTCACCATGAAAATAAAATCGGTCATCGCCGGTGAATAGACGTCGCCGCCGGCACACGGTCCCATGATGACGGAGATTTGCGGGATCACGCCGGACGCAATGACGTTGCGGCGGAACACATAGGAATAGCCTGCAAGCGCCGCGACGCCTTCCTGGATGCGCGCCCCGCCGGCGTCATAAAGCCCGATGATCGGGGAGCGCGCCTTCATCGCCATGTCCTGGATTTTCACGATTTTTTGCGCGTGGGTTTCCGACAGCGAGCCGCCGAACACGGTGAAGTCCTTGGCAAAGACGAACGTCTTGCGGCCGTTGACGGTGCCCCAGCCGGTGACGACGCCGTCGCCCGGCACTTTTGATTTCTCCATGCCGAATTCGACCGAGCGATGCTCGACGAACATATCGAACTCCTCGAACGAACCCTTGTCGAGCAGAAGCTCGATGCGCTCGCGCGCGGTCAGCTTGCCGCGGGCGTGCTGCGCCTCAATCCGCTTCTCGCCGCCGCCGAGCTTTGCCCCCGCGCGGCGCGCTTCGAGGGTGTCCAGGATGTCTTTCATTGGGAGCTTTCCCGCCTGATTTGCCCGGGTTCTAACACGCCATTTTGCGAAGCGGAAACACCCCCCGCGGGCCACTGGCATCCCTGCCGGACGCACGATATATCCGGCCTTCCAACGGAGGCGATGCCATGGCTGAACTCGCGAGTGCAGAGACTGGCGCCGTCAGCGGCGGATTGCGGACGCTGCTCCGGCTGGAGGGGCTGACATTGTTCGCGGGCATGACGCTGCTCTACGCGGTATGGGGCGGAACGTGGTGGATCTACGCTATCCTGTTCCTGGTGCCTGACCTCAGCTTCGCGGCCTACCTCGCCGGCCCGCGCGTCGGCGCCATCGTCTACAACGCCGCGCACAGCTACATGGCACCGATGACGCTCATGACCGCCGGATTCGGGCTTGCCTCGCCGCTGGTGCTTTCCATCGCCATGATCTGGTTGGCGCATATCGGGATCGACCGCGCGCTCGGCTACGGTCTAAAATACCGCGCGGGCTTCGGCTTCACCCATCTCGGCCGCATCGGGCCTGCCGCAAAAGCCGCATAGATCGGCACTGGAGAGGCAAGCCTCACGGCGTGCCGGAATGCCTGCCGAGGTCCCGGTTGTCGACATACCGGATCATGATCGGCCGCCCGGCCAGCGCGCCGCCGAGGCCGCCGCTGAATTTAAGCGGCGCGCAGGCGTCAAGCGATGCCGTGATCGCCTTGCGGTAGAGCTCGCGGGTCTGCTGCGGCACGTCGCGGGTCGAATAGGTGACGCGCGGGGCCGCGATGATCTCGCCGGAGCGCTTGAAGGAGAATAGCACCGACATCTGCATGCCCTCGCGCGCGTCCTCGGCCGGCGGCGGCGACCAGCAAGCGCGCAACGCTGCGAACAGGTCGCCGATGGTGTCGAGGTCATGGTCGGGTTTTCGGTATTTCGCGGCATCGTCGCGCGACGGCACGCTCTGGATGGTCAGCTGCAGGTTCTGGCCGAGCGGGTAGTCGATCTCCGGGATGCAGGGTCCGTGATTGAATACGCTGCAGAACGACGGCGCACACGGCTCGCCCGACAGCACGCTGCATGGCGCATGCGCGAACGGCGTGGCGTCGATCTGATGCCGGCGCTGTGCGTCGGCCGTGTTGGCCAGCACGGCGCTGGCTGCGACGACGAAACATAGAACTAGGTGCCGAAGCATGAAACCCTCTCTGCCGTCGTCCCGGCGAATGCCCGGGTACCCTCCCTGGTGCTGATGCGGAAGGTGCCAGCCACGTGCGAAATCATAACCGCCGGTGGTGATGGGTCCCGGCGTTCGCCCGGCGTTCGCCGGGACAACGAATTCAACCTTTCTTCTTCACATCCTTGATGCTGGAAAACACGATGCCCTCGGCCCGCTCTTTGGTATAGCCCAGATAGAACTCGTTCTTGGCGAGAAACACCGGATCGCCGTCGACGTCGTCGGCGACGCCGGAGCCGTTGGCGGCGACGAAGGCATCGAGCTTCTTGCGGTCGTCCGAGGAAATCCAGCGTGCCAGCTGAAATTCGCTGACCTCGAAATCCACCGGCAGCGAATATTCGGCATCGAGCCGCGCTTTCAGCACGTCGAGCTGCAGCGGCCCGACCACGCCGACCAGCGCGGGTGCCCCATCGCGCGGGCGGAACACCTGCACCACGCCCTCCTCCGACATCTGCTGCAGGGCCTCCTTGAGCTTCTTCGCCTTCATCGCATCGGCCAGCCGGACGCGGCGGACGATTTCGGGAGCGAATGAGGGCACGCCGACGAAGTTGATATCCTCGCCTTCGCTCAAAGTGTCGCCGATCCGCAAAGTCCCATGATTGGGAATACCGACCACGTCGCCGGCAAACGCCTCGTCCGCCAGCGCGCGGTCCTGCGCGAAGAAGAATTGCGGGCTGGACAGGCTCATGTTCTTGCCGGTGCGCACCAGTTTTGCCTTCATGCCGCGCGTCAGCTTGCCCGAGCACAATCGCGCAAAGGCGATGCGGTCGCGATGGTTCGGATCCATGTTGGCCTGGATCTTGAACACGAACGCGGTCATGCGCGGCTCGTTCGCCTCGACCTTGCGCAGATTACTGTCCTGCGCCCGCGGCGGGGGCGCAAACCGGCCGAGGCCCTGCAGCAGATCGCCAACCCCGAAATTGCGCAGCGCGCTGCCGAAATACACCGGCGTCAGATGGCCTTCGCGGAATGCTTCGAGCTCGAACGGCTTGCAGGCCTCCGATACCAGCGCCAGTTCGTCCTTGATCTCGCCGACGTCGAGATTGGCGTTGCGGGCCGCGAGATCCGCGATGTCGATCTGTTGCGCGGCGCCGGTCTTGGCGCCGCCGCCTTCCAGCAGCCGCACGCCGCCGGTCTCGACGTCGTAGGTGCCGAGGAAATCGCGGCCGCGGCCGACCGGCCAGGTCATTGGCGTGGTGTCCAGCGCCAGCGTCTTTTCGATCTCGTCCAGCAGCTCGAAGGTATCGCGGCTCTCACGATCCATCTTGTTGATGAAGGTGATGATCGGGATGTCCCTGAGACGACAGACCTCGAACAGCTTTCGGGTGCGGTCCTCGATGCCCTTGGCGGCGTCGATCACCATCACGGCGGAGTCGACCGCGGTCAGCGTGCGGTAAGTGTCTTCGGAAAAGTCCTCGTGGCCAGGCGTGTCCAGCAGGTTGAAGACGAGGTTATCGAACTCGAAGGTCATCACCGAGGTCACGACCGAGATGCCCCGCTCGCGCTCGATCTTCATCCAGTCGGAGCGGGTGTTCCGGCGCTCGCCCTTGGCCTTGACCTGGCCCGCCAGATTGATGGCGCCGCCGAACAGCAGCAGTTTTTCTGTCAGCGTGGTCTTGCCGGCGTCGGGGTGCGAGATGATCGCAAAGGTGCGCCGGCGCGCGACTTCCGCCGCAAGCGGCGAGCGCGGGGGCGACGATTCGGCGGTGAGAGCAAGGTCGGACATCGAGCGAGCGTGTGGCAGGGAAAGGGGGCCGGATCAAGGACATTTGCCCCTTGATATGGGAATTCGCGGCGCGATTTCCACGCCCGCTAATAGCGCAGCAGCGACACCGCAAGATAGGCGAGCGCCGCGACGATCGCGGAGGCCGGGATGGTGATGACCCAGGCGTAGACGATCGAACTCGCCACGTTCCACCGCACCGCCGAGGCGCGCCGCGCCGCGCCGACGCCGACGATGGCGCCGGTGATGGTATGGGTGGTCGACACCGGCACGCCGAGGAAGGTCGCGGCGAACAGCGTCGCCGCACCGCCGGTCTCGGCGCAAAATCCCTGCATCGGCGTCAGTTTCGTGATGCGCAATCCCATGGTGCGCACGATGCGCCAGCCGCCCATCAGGGTGCCGAGCGCCATCGCCGCCTGGCACGCCAGCACCACCCAGAACGGCACCGAAAAATGCTCGCCGAGATGGCCTTGCGAGTACAGCAGCACCGCGATGATACCCATGGTCTTTTGCGCGTCGTTGCCGCCATGGCCAAGCGAATACAGCGATGCCGAGACGAATTGCAGGATGCGGAACGCGCGGTCCACGGCAAACGGGGTCGAACGCACCGACAGCCACGAGACGATCGCAACCAGCACCAGCGCCAGCAGGAATCCGACCAGTGGCGACAGCACGATGGCGATCAGCGTCTTGGACAACCCGCTCCACACCGCGGCCGACACTCCCGCCTTGGCCATTCCGCCGCCGAGCAATCCGCCGATCAGCGCGTGCGAACTGCTGGAGGGAATCCCCAGCGCCCACGTCACCAGGTTCCAGACTATCGCGCCCATCAGCGCGGCAAAAATCACCCGCTCGTCGATGATGTTCGGCTCGATGATCCCGGTGCCGATGGTGTTGGCGACGTGAAGCCCGAACACCAGGAAAGCGACGAAATTGAAAAACGCCGCCCACAACACCGCGTATTGCGGCCGCAACACGCGGGTCGACACGATGGTCGCGATCGAATTGGCGGCGTCGTGCAAACCATTGAGGAAGTCGAACAGCAGCGCGACTGCGATCAATCCGACCAGAATTGGAAGACCAAGCGTGGCGTCCACTGCGCGGTCCTATACCTGTTCGATCACGATGCTGTTGAGCTCGTTGGCTACGTCGTCGAAGCGATCGGCGACCTTCTCGAGATGATCGTAAATTTCAGCGCCGACGATGTAATCCATGGTGTTGGCGTCGCGGTGCTTGAGGAACAGCTCCTTCAGGCCGATGTCGTGGAGATCGTCGACCCGGCCTTCCAGTTTCCCGAGTTCCTCGGTGATCGCGGTCAGCATCGCGACGTTGTCGCCGATCGATTGCAAGAGCGGCAGCGCGCGGCCGACGAGGTTGGCGCACTCGACCAGCAAGGTGCCGATTTCCCGCATCGGCGGCTCAAAACTTCGCACTTCGAACAGGATGACCGCTTTCGCGGTCTGCTGCATCTGGTCGATGGCGTCGTCCATCGAGGTGATCAGGTTCTTGATATCGACGCGGTCGAACGGGGTGATGAAGGTCCGGCGTACCGCGGTGAGGACCTCGCGGGTGATGCCGTCGGCATCGTTCTCGTACTGATTGACGCGCTGGCAGAACACCGGGGTCTCCTCGCCGCCGCGCAGCATGCCTTGGAGCGCCTCGGCACCCTTCACCACGGTCTGGGAATGCCGGGCGAACAGCTCGAAAAACCGCTCCTCGCGCGGGAGGAAGTAGCGAAAAAGGCGCAGCATTGGTCAGGTCCATCCCTGGGGCGGCAAGCGGTGGAACCGCTCTGTCACAAGACCGTCATAGACCATTTCGTTCCGAAACGGATGCAATCGGCAGCCTCAAGCGAGGTCATCCACCGCTTTGTGCTGTTCCCCGGACGCAGCGTGGCGCGTAGCTCTTGGCGCAGCGGTGTGCTGCAGAGCGGCGGCCGTAACGCGGTGTTTGTGACGGTCCGGCTCTGCGGAGCGCATGAAGAATGCGGCAGCGCGTCCGGGACACGGGCCGTTATAGCGAGCGCCGGAAATAATGCGCGATTTCGCCGACCACCCCGCGGCGGAACGTCAGCACGCAGACCACGAAGATCACGCCCTGGATCACCGTGACCCATTGCCCGAACCCGGCAAGATACTGCTGCATGGCAATGATCACGAAGGCGCCGACCACCGGGCCGAACACCGTCCCAAGGCCGCCGACAAGCGTCATCAGCACGACTTCCCCGGACATCGTCCAGTGCACGTCGGTCAACGAAGCGTTCTGCGCGACAAACACTTTCAGCGAGCCGGCGAATCCCGCCAGCGTTCCCGACAGGATAAAGGCGAGCAGCTTGTACTGATCGGTCTTGTAGCCGAGCGAGATCGCGCGCTGCTCGTTCTCGCGGATCGATTTCAGCACCTCGCCGAACGGCGAATTGATCGCCCGGTAGATCAACAGGAAACCGAGCAAGAAGCCGATGAGGACGACGTAATACAGCGTTGTCGGTTTCGCGAGATTGAAGACCCCGAACAAGTACCCCTGCGGGATGCCCTGGATGCCGTCTTCGCCATGGGTGAACGGCGTCTGCAGGTAGATGAAATATAACAATTGCGACAGCGCCAGCGTGATCATGGAAAAATAGATGCCTTGGCGGCGAATCGAAACAAAGCCGGTCACGACGCCAAGGCCGGCCGCGGCGGCAGTGCCCACGACGATGCCGAGTTCGGGCGTAAGCCCCCATACTTTCAGCGCATGCGCGGTCACATATCCGGCGGTGCCGAGAAACATCGCGTGGCCGAACGACAGCAGGCCGCCATAGCCGATCAGCAGATTGAACGCGCAGGCCAGCAGCGCGAAACACAGCGCCTGCATTACGAAAAACGGATAGACCCCGGTGAACGGCACGATGGCCAGCAACGCCGCCATGACGGCAAATACGATCATCTCGTCGCGGATGGTCCGCTGGGTCACCGGCAAGGTGTCGTCGGTCATGGCGGTCATGTCAGGCGGCCCTTCCGGTCAGTCCCGAAGGCTTCACCAGCAGCACCAGCACCATCAGCACGAAAACGACGGTGTTGGAGGCTTCGGGATAAAAGTATTTCGTGAGGCCCTCGATCACGCCGAGCGCAAAGCCGGTGATGATCGACCCCATGATCGAGCCCATGCCGCCGATCACCACCACCGCGAACACCACGATGATCAGGTCGGCGCCCATCAGCGGGCGCACCTGGTTGATCGGCGCCGACAATACGCCGGCCAACGCGGCGAGACCGACGCCGAGCCCGTAAGTCAGCGTGATCATGCGCGGCACGTTGATGCCGAAGGCGCGCACCAGTGTCGGATTTTCGGTAGCGGCGCGCAGATTGGCGCCGAGCCGCGTGCGCTCGATCAGGTACCAGGTGAGCAGGCAGATTACGAGCGAGAACACGACGACCCAGCCGCGATAGATTGGCAGGAACATGAAGCCGAGATTCATGCCGCCCTTCAATTCGTCAGGGATAGCATAGGGCAGACCGGACGATCCGAAATAGTTCTGGAACACCCCCTGGATGATCAGGGCGAGACCGAAGGTCAGCAGCAGGCCGTAGAGATGGTCGAGCCCGGTCAGCCACTTCAGCATGGTGCGTTCCAGGATCATGCCGAAAATGCCGACCGCGATCGGCGACAGGATCAGCGCCGGCCAATAGCCGACTCCCGCGACGTTGAGCAGGAAATATGCACAGAACGCACCCATCATATAGAGCGCGCCATGGGCGAAGTTGATGATGTTGAGCATTCCGAAGATCACGGCGAGGCCAAGGCTCAACAGCGCGTAGAATGAGCCGTTGATCAATCCCACCAGAAGCTGTGCGTAGAGAGCTTGCATGAGTAACGGTCTTTCGCACTCAGTCTCGGATGACGTTCAGGTGGATTGCCCGCCGGCACGAGAGCCGGCAGGCAATCATTGTCACTTTTTCACCAGCGGACAGGTGCTTTCCGACAGCGGCCGGAAGGCTTGATCGCCGGGAGTGGTGCCGACCAGCTTGTAATAATCCCACGGTCCCTTGGACTCCGACGGCTTTTTCACCTCGAACAGGTAAGCCGGGTGAATCTTGCGTCCATCGGCGCGAATTGAACCCTGGCCGAACAACTTATCGTCGGTCGGCATCTCCTTCATTTTCGCGACCACCTTGGCACCATCGTGCGGATTGCCGCCCAGCGCCTCAAGCGCCTTGAAGTAGTGGACCAATCCCGAATAGACGCCGGCCTGAACCATGCTTGGCTGCGCCTTGCTCTTGGTGCGATCCGAGAACCGTTTTCCGAACGCACGGGTATCGTCGTTGAGGTCCCAGTAGAAGGTCTCGGTGAAGTTCAGGCCTTGCGCGACGTTCAAACCGAGCGAGTGAACGTCGGTGATGAACAGCAACAGACCCGCGAGCCGCTGTCCGCCCTTGACGATGCCGAATTCCGCGGCCTGCTTGATCGAATTGGTAGTGTCGCCGCCGGCATTGGCGAGGCCGACGATCTTGGCTTTGGACGCCTGCGCCTGTAGCAGGTACGAGGAGAAGTCCGACGAATTCAACGGATGCTTGACGCTGCCGAGCACCTTGCCACCGGCCTTGACCACGACCGCAGTTGTGTCGCGCTCCAGCGCGGCGCCGAAGGCATAGTCGGCGGTCAGGAAGTACCAGGTGTCGCCGCCGGCCTTCACCAGCGCCTGACCGGTCGAGTTGGCAAGCATGTAGGTGTCATAGACCCAGTGAATCGTATTCGGCGAGCATTGCGCATTGGTCAGATCCGACGTCGCCGCGCCGGTGTTGATCATGATGCTGTTTTTTTCCTTGACGAGGTTGTTGACCGCCAGCGCCACGCCGGAATTCAGCACATCCATGAAGATGTCGACTTTGTCGACATCGATCCATTGCCGGGCGATGTTGGTGGCGATGTCGGGCTTGTTCTGATGGTCGGCGGAAATCAGGTCGATCTTCCAGCCCTTGGCCGCAAGCCCGGAATCCTCGATCGCCATCTGGGCCGCCAACGTCGAGCCGGCGCCGCCCAGATCGGAATACAGACCGGAATTGTCCGTGAGCACCCCGATCTTGATATTCTTGTCCTGCGCGAACGCGCCGCCCGCGGCCAGCACAAGCGCCGACCCAAGCAACCACGCCGAGATTCTGTTCGTCATATTGGTCTCCTGTTTGGATTTCTTCTCATTGTTTTCAGACGCCGAGATAGGTGTGAAGCTTGTCCATGTTGGCTTGCAATTCCGAGTTGGCAAAACCGTCAATGACCTTGCCATGTTCGACGATGTAGTAGCGGTCCGCCACCGTCGAGGCGAAGCGGAAATTCTGTTCCACCAGAAGAATGGTAAAGCCTTCCGATTTCAGCCGCGCGATGGTGTGGCCGATCTGCTGGATGATGACGGGGGCAAGACCTTCGGTCGGCTCGTCCAGCATCAAAAACCGCGCGCCGGTACGCAGGATGCGGGCGATCGCCAGCATCTGCTGCTCGCCGCCCGACAATTTGGTGCCCTGGCTGCCCAGCCGTTCCTTCAGGTTGGGGAACAGCTCGAAGATCTGATCCAGCGATAGGCCGCCCTCGCGCACGATCGGCGGCAACAGCAGGTTTTCGCGCACGTCGAGGCTGGCGAAAATGCCGCGTTCCTCCGGGCAGAACGCGACGCCCATGCGCGCGATCCGGTCGGAGGACGCGCGCGAAATGTCCTGACCGCCGAAGCGGATCGAGCCGGTGCGCTTGCCGATGATGCCCATCACCGATTTCAGCGTCGTGGTCTTGCCGGCACCGTTGCGGCCGAGCAGCGTGACGACCTCGCCAGCGTTCACATTGAAATTGATGCCGTGAAGGATATGGGATTCGCCGTACCAGGCCTCGAGATTCTCGACCGCCAGCACGGGAGTGCGCCCGACGGCGCTAACGGTGCGGTCGGCGGTTTTTACCTCAGCCATGACCTGCTCCCAGATAGGCTTCCTTGACGCGCTCGTCCTTGGTCAGTTCGGCGTAGTTGCCTTCGGCAAGCACCTTGCCGCGGGTTAGCACGGTGATGATGTCGGAGAGATTGGCGACGACACTCAAATTATGTTCGACCATCAGGATGGTGTATTTGGCGGAGATGCGCTTGATCAATGCTGCGATCTTGTCGATGTCTTCATGGCCCATGCCGGCCATCGGCTCGTCGAGCAGCATCATCTCCGGATCGAGCGCCAGCGTGGTGGCGATCTCCAGCGCGCGTTTGCGCCCGTAGGGCATTTCCACCGCCGGCGTTTTCTCGAATTCGCTCAGGCCCACATCGTCAAGCAGTTCACGGGCGCGGCCATTGAAGCGGTCGAGCACCGTCTTGGAGCGCCAGAAATCAAACGACTGACCGTGCTGGCGCTGCAAGGCCACCCGCACGTTCTCCAGCGCGGTCAGATGCGGAAACACCGCCGAAATCTGGAACGAGCGCACGAGGCCGAGCCGCGCCACGTCGGCGGGCGCCATGGCGGTGATGTCCTGTCCCTTGTACAGGATCTGGCCGGCCGAGGGTGTGAGAAATTTGGTCAGAAGATTGAAGCACGTTGTCTTGCCGGCCCCGTTGGGACCGATAAGAGCGTGAATGCTGCCACGGCGGATTCGCAGGTTGACATCGCTGACGGCGAAGAACCCCGCGAACTCCTTGGTCAATCCGTGGGTTTCAAGAATGAACTCATCGGCCAATCGAATTTCCCCCATCGGCCTTCAAGCGATTCCCATCGCGCGCGGCCGATTTGCTGCCTGCCTGGTTTCGCGACGCCTTGGAATTCGTCACGGACCGGCCACCTCTCCGGGCCGGAATATGCCGTCAATGGACAGCTTTGTGCAAGGCGCAAAGCTTAAGCTGCGGCGGAGCGGCGCACCGGCCGGGTCCACAATTAGTCGAATTGCAGGAACGACTTAACCGTCTGCAGCCGTTTCGGCGCGCCGGCCCGTCAAGCCAATGCGACGACAGGCGCCGATTGGGCGATTAAAAGCGGCCATTAAGCCTGTTTCGATGCAATCGAATGTTTTCATTCATATTTGCGCCTGAAGCCTGAGGATCGGGCATTTGCATCCTCGGCATGGATCACAGCCTTGGATTTTTCGAAGCGCCAACCCCTCGGTTGTCAGGTCCGCGTCACCTCCTTCGCATAAATCTCCGGCTTGAATCCGACCAGCAGCTTAGCCCCGACTTCAAGTACCGGCCGCTTCACCATGGACGGCTGCGCCAGCATCAGGGCGAGCGCTTTGCGCTCGTTCAGGCCTTCCTTGTCGGCATCGGGCAATCTGCGGAATGTGGTGCCGGCGCGGTTAAGCAGCATTTCCCAGCCGAGTTCGTCAACCCAGCGCTTGAGCTTGTCTTTCGAGATACCCTCGGTCTTGTAGTCATGAAAGCCGTAAACGACACCGTGACTGTCGAGCCACGCACGGGCCTTCTTCATGGTGTCGCAGTTCTTGATGCCGTAGATGGTGATGGGCAATTGAGTTCTCCTCCAGTGCGCGCCGGCCGTGAAGCCGTTGTTGCGCGTAACACGGCGGCGATCAACCGGGCGTCGTCAAATTCACTTTAACAATTTCGGAATGCTGCTAGCCTAAAGCGAGTGTGCAGGGGGAGATAAAATGCGAACCGTCGCAACCGCCGGCGATTTTCGGGCGAAGGTGATTGCAGGCACCCATACCGTTCTCATAGCGCTGGACTGCGCAAAGGAGCGGCGCAAAGGACTGAAAGGTTTCTCGTTCAAGCGCGAGATAGTCGGCCCCGGCAGTACCGGCGCAAAATTCCTGCGTTCGCAAAAAGTATTCAAATCGATCGTGCCCGATCCGAAGAATGCACACGACCCCGCCGACCCGAAGAAGCCGGCGCGCTTCTACACCGACAAATTTCCGATACAGAGCTTCCTGTGGGGCGACTACGCAGCCGCGCCGGCGACCACCTATCGCTTTATCGTGCAACCGATGTATGGCAGCCCGGGTGCGCTTACTACCGATCCAGAGGATGAACTCAAATTCGAAATCACCACCGAGCGGGAATGGGGACCTGGGGAAACGCATGGCGTGTGGTTCAACCGCGGCGCAATCGCAAGCCAGAAATTTTCCGAGGAATTCGGCAATCATCCGCCGCAAGACATCAATAATCCGAAAGATCCCGAGGTCGTATGGCTGTCGCGCGGCCTGCTCGAGGCGTGCCTTCAATACATCAACGAGACGGCCGAGGGCGACGCGCTGCGCGTCGCGGCCTATGAGTTCACCTACCCCCCAATTCTCGACGCGCTGAAAGCGCTGACCGGCAAGGGCGTCGACGTCCAGATCGTCTATCATGACACTGTCGACACCGAAACAGGCGAGGACGGACCGAACGAAATCGCCATGAAGGCCGCCGGCCTTCCGATCGACGACCAGAAGACTACCTACCGGCGCTCCAAGACCAAGATTCCGCACAACAAGTTCATCGTGCGCCTGAAAGGCGGCACCGATCCCGTCGAGGTCTGGACCGGTTCGACCAATTTCACGCCGTCGGGATTCCTCGGCCAGACAAACGTCGGCCACCGGATCGCCGACGCCGAGACCGCCACGCAATATCTCGCATTCTGGAATCTGGTGAAGACCGATCCGGAGCTGAACGATGCCCGCGCGGCGCTGGCGACGCTCACGCCCAACCCGATCGAGGTGATCGCCGAAAAATCCGTCGCCCGGCTGTTCTCGCCACGCGCCAAATCCGAGATGCTCGGCTGGTACGGCCGGCGCATGCTCAATGCGGCGAACTCGCTGTGGTTCACTGCGGCTTTCGGAATCAGCAAGGAATTGGTCGATCCGGTCGCCAAAAAGCGCAACCAGATGCGCTTCGTGCTGCTGGAAAAGCCGGTGCCCGAAGCGCAGAAGAAGACGCTTACCGCGGACTTCAACCGCGTGATCCTCTCTTACGGCGTGCCGCTCGGCGAGATCTACCGGATCAAGAATGGCAAGGCGACCGCGCGTAAGAAAATCAAGGAATTCGGGCTCGACAAGTGGTTCTTCGAGGAAGAGCATTTCCGGCCGGCAAACGACGGCTTTGTGTTTTTCGTCCACACTAAGTTCCTGCTGATCGACCCGTTGTCAGACGATCCGCTGGTCTGCTCGGGCTCGGCGAATTTCTCCTCCGGCTCGCTGCTGCAGAATGACGAAAACATGCTGCTGATCCGCGGCAACACCCGCGTCGCGGACATCTACATGACCGAATTCGACCGCATCTTCCGTCACTTTTATTTCCGCGACATTGCCAACGAACTCGCCACTGCCGCCAGCAGCGACGACGCGAAGGCGATCTTCCTCGACGAAACCGATGCCTGGACCGACAGCTATTTCAGGGAGGGCACGCTGAAGAACAACCGCAGGCTGATGTTTTTCGAGACGCCGGCCACGACCTGGTTTGCCGCCGCAGCCGGCGACGAACCGGCCAGCGCCAAACCAAAGAAGCCTGCCAGGAAGGCGCCGAAAAACAACGGGGCCGTACCGAAAAAGACCGCAAAGAAGAAGTCAGTGAAGAAGACCAAGAAGGCAAAGAAAACCAGCGCCAGGAAGAAGACCGCAAAAAAAGCGCTGAAGAAAACTGCCAGGAAAGTCGCCAAGAAAAAGAAGGCCAAGAAAAAGACGAAGCGCTGACGGCCAAGCAGCTGCACAGCGGGCGAAAGGTTGCGCAGGCGCGAGCCCATGCATAATCAATCGGTTGCAACCATCGGCGCAGGACATCGTGCCCCGTCAAAGCCTTGGTCAAACATCCGCGAACTTTTTTAGGTGCCCTATCAATGTTTAGGCCATGATGGAACGGATGCGCCGCTTGGCCGTTGCACCGCGCATTGAGATCGCCGCGGCGGCATAGGGCCGGAGCGCTGCGTACGCCCGGGAGACGCAGATGGCAGCAACCGGTACAACCGCACCATCCCCCAATAACCCGATCCCGGCGCCAGCCAAAATCCCTGTCGCCTTCATCGTCAACGGCGTCCGCAAACAGTTGACGGTCGCACCATGGACCACCCTGCTCGACGCAGTGCGTGACCACCTTGATCTCACCGGGACCAAGAAAGGCTGCGATCACGGCCAGTGCGGAGCCTGCACGGTTCTGGTCGACGGCCGCCGCATCAATTCCTGCCTGACGCTGGCGGTCATGAAGGACGGCGCGGAAGTCATCACCATCGAAGGTCTCGCCAAAGACGGCGCGCTGCACCCGCTGCAGCAGGCCTTCATCGATCACGACGCGTTTCAATGCGGCTACTGCACGCCCGGACAGATCTGCTCGGCGGCGGGAATGATCGCCGAAGGCAAGGCGAAGACGCCGGACCAAATACGCGAGTTGATGAGCGGCAACATCTGCCGCTGCGCCGCCTATCCCAACATCGTCGCGGCGATCCAGCAGGCGATGGGCGAGGCAGGCGCAAAGTCATGATCAATTTTCAATACGCGCGCGCCAACGACGTCGCCGACGCGGTCCGCCAGATCGCTGCCGATCCGGGGGCAAAATTCATCGCCGGCGGCACCAATCTGATCGACCTGATGAAGGAGGATGTGGAACGCCCGACGAGGCTGATCGACATCTCGCGGTTGCCTTTGCAGACGGTGGAAGAAACCAAAGATGGCGGCTTGAGGATCGGCGCGATGGTACCCAATTCCGATCTCGCCTGGCACCCCAAGATCGAGCAACGCTATCCATTGCTGTCGAGCGCGATCCTCGCCGGCGCTTCGGCGCAGCTGCGCAACATGGCATCGACCGGCGGCAATCTGCTGCAGCGGACGCGCTGCTATTATTTCTACGACACCGCGACACCCTGCAACAAGCGCGAGCCGGGTAGCGGATGCTCCGCAATCGGCGGTGTCAACCGCATGCATGCCATCCTGGGCACCAGCGAGGCCTGCATCGCGACGCATCCATCCGATATGTGCGTGGCGCTGGCGGCGCTCGAGGCCAAGGTGCATGTAGCAGGACCTTCGGGCGAGCGCATGATCGTATTTTCCGATTTCCATCGCCTGCCCGGCGACACGCCGCAGCGCGACACCAATCTTGGGTCCGACGAAATCATCGTCGCGGTCGAACTTCCCCCGCGCGGCTTCGCCGCCAACTACAGCTATCTGAAGATCCGCGACCGTCTCTCTTATGCATTTGCCCTGGTGTCCGTCGCGGCGGCGCTGGAGCTCGAGGGCGGCAGCATCAGGGAGGCGCGGCTCGCACTCGGCGGCGTGGCGCACAAGCCTTGGCGCGACAACGCCGCAGAAGCTGCGCTGCGCGGCAGGGCGGCCGATCAAGCCGCGTTCGAACAGGCCGCCGACCTGCTGCTGCGCGGCGCGAAAGGTTTTGGGCGCAACGATTTCAAGATCGACCTGGCACGCCGCGCCATCGTCCGCACACTGGGCCAAGCAGCGCGCGGGACGCCGCAATCGCAGTCCGACAAGAAGATCCGGTGAGCGTCATGGCCCCCTATATCGGTACAGCCACATCCCGCGTCGATGGTCAGGCCAAGGTGACGGGCGCGGCCAAATATGCCGGCGAGTTCGGGGCGCCTGACCTCGCTCACGGCAATTTGGTGAGATCGACCATCGCAAAAGGTCGCATCGTCTCAATCGACATCAGCGAAGCGATGTCGATTGCCGGCGTGATCGCGATCCTGACTCACAAGAACCGACCGCCGATGGCGGATGACGATGCCTCCTACAAGGACGACGTCGCGCCGGAAAGCGGCTCGCCCTATCGCCCGCTTTACGACGAAAGAATCTGGTTCAGCGGACAACCGGTCGCGATCGTATTGGCCGAAGACTGGGAAACCGGGCACTTTGCCGCCACAAGGGTACGCGTCGAATACGAAGAACAAACGCATTTCACCGATTTGCAGCAAAAGCTCGGCGAAGCGAAACCGGCGGGCGAGCCACCGAAGCCTCGCGGCAATGCTGGCAAGGCGCTTTCCGCCGCCGCGCTACGGCACGAGGCCGACTACATCATTCCCGTCGAGCATCACAATCCAATGGAATTATTTGCTTCCACCGTGATCCGCGAAGCTGACGGCAAGCTAACCGTGTACGACAAGACCCAGGGCGTACAGAATGTACAGCGCTATCTGTGCGGCGTGTTTAGGCTAAAGCCGGACGAGGTGCGGGTACTGTCACCGTTCGCAGGCGGCGCGTTCGGCTCCGGACTGCGGCCGCAGCATCAGGTGGCGCTTGCCGTGCTGGCGGCGCGCGCGCTGCAACGCTCGGTGCGGCTCGTGCTGACAAGGCAGCAGATGTATACGCTGGGCTATCGCCCGGGCACCACCCAGCATGTCGCGCTTGGCGCTAGCCGTGATGGCGAGCTGGAGGCCGTCGAGCACGACGTGATCGCGATGACCTCGCAATATGAGGATTTTGCCCGCGACGACACCGGCTGGTCGGGCGCGCTGTATAAATGCGCCAACGCCAAGTATTCGCACAAGCTTGTTAAGCTGGATGTCCCCACCCCCTGCGATATGCGCGCCCCGGGCGCCGCCACCGGCATGGTTGCGCTGGAATGCGCGATGGACGAGCTCGCGGTGGCGCTGGACATGGATCCGCTGCAGTTGCGGCTGCGCAATTATTCCGATCGTCAGCAGGACGAGGACAAGCCGTACACCAGCAAGGAGCTGCGCGAATGTTATCGCCAAGCGGCGGAAGCGTTCGGCTGGAGCAAGCGCAGTCCCAAGCCGCGTTCGATGCGCGACGGTAGCGAACTGGTCGGCTGGGGCATGGCTTCGGGCGTCTGGGAGGCGCTGCAGATGGAAACCTCGGCCCGCATCGTGCTGACCGCCAACGGCCATGCCGAGGTCGCCTGCGCCACGGCCGATATCGGCACCGGCACCTACACTATCATGGCGCAGGTCACAGCCGACATGCTGGGGCTGCCGATTGACAATGTCAGCGTCAAGCTCGGGGATTCCTCCCTGCCCTCCTCGCCCGTCGAGGGCGGCTCATGGATGGCCGCATCCGTCTCGCATGCGATCAAGAATGCCGCTGACGCCGTGCGCAAGGAGTTGCTGGTGCTGGCGCAGCAGATGCCGGACTCGCCGCTCACGAGCGCAAAGCCGGACGATGTCATGCTGGCTGACGGCAAGATCGTCTCCAGGACGGATAGCGGCCGCGCAGTGTCGATCGCCGACGCCATGCGGCACGGCAAGGTTGATCGGATCGAGCGGGAACAGTCCACCACTTTCCAGGAAAACGAAAAATATGCGCGCAACGCGCATTCGGCGGTTTTTGCCGAGGTGAAAATCGACGAGCAGCTTGGCGTCATCCGAGTGACCCGGATTGTCAGCGCGGTAGCGGCCGGCCGCATCCTCAATACCAAAACCGCGGCCAGCCAGATCATGGGCGGCATGATCTGGGGCATCGGCATGGCGCTGCACGAGGAAACGCTGCTCGATCACCGCTTCGGCCGTATCATGAACGCCAATTACGGCGAGTACCATGTGCCGGTGAATGCCGACGTGCACGACATCCAGGTGATCTTCGTCGACGAGCCCGACGACATCATCAATCCGTTGGGGATCAAGGGCGTCGGGGAAATCGGCATCGTCGGCGTCGCTGCAGCGATTGCGAATGCGGTCTATCACGCCACCGGCAAGCGCGTGCGCGATCTGCCAATCACGCTGGACAAGCTGAGGCGCTGAAGACGTTTCGCGCGAAAATCCCTTGAGACAGCTTCGTAATGTCGCAAACCTTGTAAAACTCCGCATCTCGACTTGCGGTTGATCTCGGCTCCCCCATAGTATTGTCAGGACACTTTTTGGGGGGCCAATATGCGCAACAGCGAATTCCATTACACGCGCCGCGATTTTCTGGTGACGGCCGCGGTTGCCGCCGGCGCCGCGGCGATGCCCTTCGCGCCGGCGCGGGCGGCGGCGAAATATACCCGCCACAATGTCACCAGTGCGGAGGGACAGCGGATGCTCGCAAGCTATGCCAAAGGCGTAGAAGCGATGCTGAAGCTGCCGGCCGATCATCCGCAGAACTGGTTCCGGAACGCCTTCACCCACTTCCTGGATTGTCCGCACGGTAACTGGTGGTTCTATGTGTGGCACCGCGGCTATCTCGGCTACTTCGAGCGCACGATCAGGGCACTGAGCGGAGATGCCGATTTTGCGATCCCGTATTGGGACTGGACCGAGCTGCCGCAGATACCCGATGGAATGTTCGACGGGGTCCTGACGCCGACCGACAAGGCGTTCGCGCCTTACACGGGCAACCTGGCGCTGTTCACGTCCTTCATCAAACCGGCGATGACCAGTTACTGGGACAGCTTCTCGCCTGCGCAGCTCGCCCAGCAAAACCTCAGGGGGTACAAGAAGCTCGAAGATGTCTGGAATGACGTGACGGGCTACAGTGTGTCGCTCAAGAACGGCCTTTCGGGAAATGAGGCATTCGCAACGACTTGCGGCTCCCGATATCTTTCGCGCGATAATCCGAAGCTCGATGCCAAGACCGCCACCAATGTGTCGGAATTCGTGGTGTTGTCGGGGCTACTGCCGATCGATTTCTACAATCCGTCGAGCCAGCTCAGTTTTAACAGTTCCAAAACAACAAATCACAATGTGCCGCCCGCCGGCTCGAGCAGCTTTTCGACGCTCGAAGGCATGCCGCACAACAAGGTTCACAACTATATCGGCGGCTATGGACCGCTGGATCCGGGTCCCTATGGCAACATGACCAACAACCTGTCGCCCGTCGATCCCATTTTTTTCCTGCATCATTCCAACATGGATCGACTGTGGGACGTCTGGACGCGCAAACAGAAGAAGCGCAACCTGCCTTATCTTCCCGTCGGCGACGATCTCAAGACCTATTCCGATGAACCGTTCCTGTTCTATGTCGGCGGCGACGGCAAATATGTCGGCCCCAGCAAGGCGGGGGATTACCTCAGTACCGACGTATTCGACTATGATTATACCCCCGGAACCGGGGAAAAGATCGTCGAACCCCCTGCTGCGGCGGTCGCGGCAAAGCGCGGCTTGCCGCTGACCAAAGGCACTTTGAAGGCCAACGTCGCATCCGTAGCAGTGCCCAATGCCGCGATTGAGAACCATCTTGCCGCAACGTCGTCGCAGCCGCTGGTGGCGGTGGTGACCATCCCGCGTCCGAGCGGACTTTCCAACGCGCGCGAGTTCGATGTGCTTGTGAACGCGCCGCCGGGCGTCACGCAGGTCTCGGCCGACAGTCCCTATTATGCCGGCACCGTCGCCTTCTTCGGCTCCATGATGCCCGGCATGAAAATGTCGGAGGACGCGACCTTTACCGTTCCCCTTCGCAAGGATCTTCAGGCGTTCACCGCGCTGCGCGCAACCGGCAACACGACGGCGCTGAACATCCGTCTGGTGCCATCACAGGAAAAAAGCGGACCAGCGCCAACTCTGAAGGCCCTCTCGGTCGGGACGCCGTAGGGCATGCGGGGGGCCGTTGTCGCATTTACGCTGTCTGCGCATCTTGCGCTGAGCGGAAATGCGGTCTCGGCACAAAGCACGGCGCACGACATGACGCTGCAATTGCCGCATCCGCTCGCCTCAGACGAGACCGCATTTGTCATCGTGCAGATCGGCGCGATCGGCCGCGGCCAGGAAATCGAGGTCACGACGGCGTCGGGCCAACCACTCGGCGTGGTCTCGCCCTTCGGGGTCCGCGCCGGCCAGCAGGCAGGAACTTATCCACTGCCGGTGCCGCGAGATGCGATCCGCAATGGCCAGCTCTCCTTGCGTCTTACGATCAGCCAGTTCGGCGCGCCGCCGCGCGCGCCCACCGCAGAAGAAGTGCCTAGCGTGAAACTGAGCGTTGGCCCGAGGTGAGCGGCCCGGCCGGGATTACGCCGGTACCGGCGCGGCCCGCGCTTGTGCAAACGGCCGGAAGCTCAAGGCCATCACGAACGCCCCGAGGCCCATGCCCCACGCGCCGACATAGAGCCACGCATAACTGGCGAAGGTATCGTAGATCAGGCCGCCGGCAATCGGTCCGGTGGCCATGCCGAGGCTGCCCGCCATCGCGGTGCCGCCGATCACGGTGCCCATCATCTTCAATGGGAAATTTTCCCGCGCCAGCACCGCATAAAGCGGCATGACCCCGGCATAGATGAAGCCGAACAATGCGGCGACCGCATAGAACGCGGCAAGCTCGCGCACAAAGACGTAAGCGAGCGCACCGAACGCCTGGACCAGCAGACCTACTACCAGGATGCGCTTGGCGCCAAAACGGTCGCCGAGCAGCCCGAAGGCGATGCGGCCTCCCAATCCCGCTAGCCCCTCCACGCTGTAGATCGAAACCGCTGCAAGCAGCGGTATGCCGCAACTGATCGCATAGCTCACGGTATGGATAATGGGGCCGGAATGCGTGGCGCAGCAGAAGAAATTCGTCGCGAGCAGGATGATGAATTGCGGCGACCGTAGCGCCTGGCCGAGCGACATCTCCGATTGCCGACCGGCATCACTGGTTGCTGCGGCGCCGTCTGCCAGCGCGGGGGGACGGCGCACCAGCAGTGCTGCCGGAATCATGAGGGCTGCAACGAGGAGGCTAAGGATCTGCATGGTGGTTCGCCAGTCATGGCTGGAGACAAGCCACGCCGCGAGCGGCGACATTGTCATCGGCGCTATTCCCATGCCGGCCGACACCAGCGACACCGCAAGGCTGCGACGGGTGTCGAACCAGCCGGTGACGCAGGCCATCATCGGCGCAAAGATGGCGGCGGTCGCAGCTCCTATCAGCAGCCCGAACAGGAGTTGAAACTCGATCAAGGAAGTCGCGCGGCTCGCCAGCGCCAGGCTTGCCGCGATGACGACGGAGCCGGTCAACACCACCGGGCGCGGCCCGATCCGATCCGATAGCGTCCCCCAGATCATGCTGGCGAAGGCCATTGCAAGAAAGCCGATCGTCATGGCGCTGGATACGCCGGCGACCGACCAGCCGGTATCGCGTGTGATCGGCTGCAGCAAAACCGGCAGCGAAAACATTCCACCGATGGCAACACATCCCAGCAGGCCGCCGGCTGCCACAATGACCCAGCGATAGCGCGAATTGTTCATTCCTTATCTCCGTTCCAGTTCTCTGGACACAGGACGAATGAGGAGGCGCGAAAGGAGACAGCCTCGACTTGCATGCCGGCTCACTTCTTTGTGAGCGGCCGCGTCGCACGGGCGACGTCGGGGGCACCGCTGCACCGGCTTGCGATCAACTTCAGCCAGGGCGCGGCGTGGAAGGCACTCATCAGCGAATACATCGCGGCCATGCCGGTCAGCGGTGACGCATATTGCGCGGTTCCGCACAGCATGTCCGGCGGACCGAAACCGGAAAAAACCGTCAGCAGCGCCATGATGGCGAAGGTCGGAGCGGCCGCAAGGCATAGCCAGTTGGCTACACCGCGAGCGGCGATGCCGCGTCTCATCGGTTTAGTCGTCGCGTTTCCGGAAGGCGGCCTCACCCGCGTCCGACACTTCGACCCATTTCGGATCGGGCGCGGCGTTGGGGACGTAGCTGTCGTTCCAGTTCCACCACTTGTAGGGCCGAGTCTGGGGAGTGCCCTCCGGCGAGTCTTCCCAGTCCTCCTGACGCCCGAGCGCCGTCATGTCGAGATAGCTCCAGAGGGTGCCCATCGCCTCGTCGCCGCGGCTGTTGATGAAATAGGTGCGGAAGATGCGCTTCCCCTCGCGGATGAACGCGTTGTGCCCGTGCCATTCGTCCACCCCAAAATCGGCGTCAAAACTGTCGGTGATGGTGACCCAGGGCATTTCCCAGCCCATCCGCGCCTTCAGGCGCGCGATATCGGCCTGCGGTGCGCGCGAGGCATACACGAGCGTAGTGTCGCGCGCATTCAGGTGGACAAGGTTGGAGACCTGGTCGGCCCCCAGCGAACAGCCGATGCAGGCGTGCTCCGGCCAGCCGTGCACGCCGGGCTCGAAGAAGGCACGGTAGACGATCAACTGACGACGGCCCTCGAACAGGTCGAGCAGGTTCATTTTGCCCTCAGGGCCGTCGAACACATATTCCTTTGCCACTTCAACCCACGGCATCCGCCGTCGCTCGGCGGCGAGCGCGTCGCGCGCGCGGGTCATTTCCTTCTCCTTGACGAGAAGTTTTTCGCGCGCCGTTTCCCATTCTTGCGATGACACAATCGGTGGCGTGTTCATGGCACGATCTCCTTCTTCTCTGCCCCTCCCGCTTGATGCGTCAGTCCTGCTCGCTGGCGATAGCCCCGATGGTCGGGACGACGTTCTTCCAGCCGTCGCCCATATTCTTGAACGCCAGTTCGTTCCTGGGCAGCACGAAGCCGGAGTGCACAAGGCGAAGACGCGTTCCGCGTTCGACTTTTGAGAGGACAAACGTAACGACAGTGTCCAGTGGCGCGCCGTAGCCGATGTTTTCCGCGTGTCCGCTTTTCCAGCGGTAGACAAGAAGCTGGTTCGGCACCGCTTCAAGTACCTCACAATGAATGACCCCGTCCCACGCGCCGCCGGGCGTCGTCTGGTAGGTGAACTGCTTGCCCTTAACGGGCTCGAATCCGGTCGGCACCATCTTCAACCAGCGAGCCATCAGCACGCCGTTCGTCAACGTCTTCCAGAGCGTCTCTGGCGCATGCGGAAATATCTCGTCGACAACGATTTCCCGCGTGCCGGACTTCAATGCGGCGTCGTTCATGGATCGATTTCCTTTAAGAGGGTGCGGAGATTGGCGAAGCGGTCACGCCAGAACACGCCGTAATGGCTCATCCAGTCGACGAGCGGCGCGAGGCCTTCGGGCTGTGCGCGATAGTAGACGTTGCGGCCTTCCGGGCGTTCGGCGACCAGGCCGGCGAGCTTCAACGACTTGAGGTGCTGCGAGATGGCGCCCTGTGTCACGCCGCTGCCGCGCGTCAGTTCTACCACCGTGATCTCGTCGGAACTGGCGATCCGTTCGAACACCGCCCGCCGGGTAGGATCGGCAAGCGTGCGAATGACAGCGTCGATGGCGGCGGGCTCGGTCATGCAAAATCAATTAGTACATGCTAATTGATTAGTCAAGCCTAATTAATCGATAAGCGCGCGACGCGTCATCGCCCTGGCTCCAGCGCCTCGCCGAGTTGGATCGGATGCGCCATTGTCTCGTGCAGCTTCTCCATGTCGAGCTCGCCTTCCGAGCGGCTGATCACGACGCAGGCGACGCCATTGCCGATCAGGTTGGTGAGCGCGCGGCATTCGCTCATGAATTTGTCGATGCCGACCAGGATGGCGATCGACTGAATCGGTATGTCCGGCACGATGGAGAGTGTCGCAGCGAGCGTAATGAACCCTGCGCCCGTGACGCCCGAGGCCCCTTTCGAGGTGATCATGGCGATGCCGAGGATGCCGAGCTCCTGCCAGATCGTCAGATTGGTGTTGGTGGCCTGGGCGAGAAACAGCGTCGCCAGCGTCATGTAGATGTTGGTGCCGTCCAGATTGAAACTGTAACCTGTGGGAATCACGAGGCCGACCACGGACCGGGAGGCGCCGAGATGCTCCATCTTCTGGATCATCTGCGGCAGCACGGTTTCCGACGACGAGGTGCCGAGCACGATCAGCAGTTCGTCCTTGATGTAGCCGATGAAGCGGAGAATCGAAAAGCCGGCGAGACGCGCGATGGTGCCGAGCACGATCAGCACGAACAAGAGGCTGGTCAGATAGAACGTGCCGATCAGCGCGATCAGGTTCCACAGCGCGTCGAGGCCATAGGCGCCGACGGTGAACGCCATCGCGCCGAACGCGCCGATCGGCGCGGCCCGCACGATGATGCGGATGATGCCGAAAAACATTTTTGCGGCCTGGTCGATCGCATAAGCGATCGGCTCGCCGATTTTTCCCAAGAATGCGATCGCAAACCCGGAGAGGATCGAGATCAGCAGGACCTGCAGCAAGTCGCCACGCGCGAGCGCGCCGATATAGCTGTCGGGAATGATCCCCATCAGATGCTCGACGATGCCCGATTCCTTGGCCTTGGTGACATAGGTGGCAACGGATTTCGGGTCGAGGTGCGTGGGATCGATATTAAAACCGCGGCCCGGCTGCAGGATTTCTCCAACCAGAAGGCCGATACCGAGCGCCAGCGTCGAGATCACCTCGAAATAAACCAGCGTCTTCAACCCGACGCGGCCGACGCGCTTCAGGTCGCCCATCGACGAGATGCCATGCACCACCGTGCAGAAAATCACCGGCGCGATCATCATCTTGATCAGCGCGATAAAACCGTCGCCAAGTGGTTTCAAGGCCTTGCCGGTATTCGGATAGAAATTCCCGATCAGAATACCCAGCGCGATCGCGATCAGCACCTGGATGTAGAGGATCTTGTACCACGGCTGATGATGCGGGGCGGGACGGACGGCCTCTGCGGTCATGGGGGCACCGGGGGCGAGATGCGGAATAACCATGACGATGCGGGAAAATGAGGCGGTGGACAATGGGAAAGTCGGGTCAGCCCCGATCACCCTCGATAAGTTGAAGAGATAGGTCTGCACCACTCCCCGTCGGTGGTCGTCGGCGACTTGCCCATCATATCGTGCGTTGACTCTTGGCATGGCGGGGCGCGCATGAAGATATTTGCATTGGGGTCAAGGCGGGCTGGCTTGATTATCGCCGCTCTAGAACTTTGCCGCTCCATCGCGCCGGGTATTGCGCAGACGGACAGTTCACGCATCGATGAGGCGCTGCAGAACATCACAACACTGGTTCGCTCCGGCCGGATTGGCTACGCCACGTTTTGGGATGGCAACAAATACGTCCAGTGCAGGCGAATGCCGGACCGGGCACTGCGCTGCGAAGCTGCGGGAACGACGATGCAGCCTTCGTTACGTAGCGTGCTGACCGGGGACCGGTTGAGCCGTCTCGCCGCCCTCGGCTGGGCTCTTGATCCGAGTTTCGGCAACTATGCGCAGACATTTCCCGCAGACATACCAACCAGCCGGGTCGCGGATCAGATTCTGCGGACATTGACGGAGGCCTATGGCGCGGAGTTGCCAAATCTGGAGGTGCAAACCGAGTGGGTGGCGGACATCGCCTGCCCAGCTCGCAACGGCCCTTCGCAAAACCTCGCCGGGCTCATCAGCGATGCGCCTTCGATGCGAAAGTTCGCGTTGCGCGCCTGCTCCTACACGCCGGATTCGCAAACCCCGCAAACGGCCAGATCCTCGGCCGAGCTGATCGCCATCTACGGCGCGACCACGACCGCAGAAATCCAGCGGCTGCGAATCAACGCCGGACGCAAGGTCTATGTCAGCTTCAACGCCGGCATCGGCTACGTCCAGTGCATGCCGGAAATGCCACCTACTGCGATGTACTGCGAAGCCCAATCGGCCGAGAGCTGGCCGGCCCTAAGCACGATCCTCACCGATGAGCGTGTTTCCCGGCTACGCGCCGCCGGATATGCCGATCCCGGCCGCGCGCCAAATTACTGGAAAAGCTATCCGCTGGACAAATTCAGCGATGCAGCCATCGCTACGGAATTGCTGACCATCCTGCACGAGGTGTACGGCTACACCGGCGCGACCAAGCTCAAGATTCTGACGGAGTAATTCGTAGCGCTGTCCCGTGCATTGCCGGCTCTCCGGAATTTTCCTTGGGCAGAAGGCGTGCCGCGGCACCTCTGGGTTGCCATGGCTCGTTCCACCCTTGCGCAGACCGTCGCGAGTTGCATACGATGCGATCGACGGAAACCGCCCTGCGCGAGGCAACGGCGATGGGAATCAACAAAGTAGCGGCGGCCTACCTGGCCTACTTCGCCTATATCGACGATGCCCTTGAAGTCATTCCGGCCAGCGACTTCGTGACGCTGCTGGGGCAGATTCCCGCCGGTCCAGCAAACGGGCCGTGAATTTAACTCCGGAATTCGAAGGAAGGCGAGATGACGGAAATCGCGAGCTTGGGAGATTTCGTCTCGGTCCTGAAGGTTCAGTTGGAGCAGCGCTTTCGATCTTCACTTTACAGGCGAAATGATCTTGGACCTCCAGTTGCCCGACCTTTCGACTTTTGGTATCGAGGCGAAAGCAATCGAAAATGGGACCTGCGGCCGAAAGTATTTAGACGAGCCTATGAGCGTGATCTAACAAACCGGTTCAGAGTCCTGTCAGCCTCGCGACACCTGAAGCTTCCGGACTATGACAACCATGGACTTTTTCTGAGCTTGATGCAGCACTACGGATTACCCACTCGCCTACTCGACTGGTCAACTTCCCCTTTGGTAGCCGTGTATTTCGCCGTCCAAGAAGCAATCTACTCGCGTACGTATGAAGCGACCGATGCGTCGATTTGGATTTTACAACCTTATCGATTGAACGAAATTGAAATCAAAGAAGCGACGACGCCATCGATCGAGGCATGGTCGGTTCGAAAGTTTATTCGACCCGCATTCAGCGACATCATTCCTTCTGGCGCCTCACGAAGGGAAGTTTCGATTGCCCTGTCAAACAAAGTCTGCGCCGTAATGGGGGCGGAAACAGACACCAGAATATTTGCTCAGCAAGGTAGCTTTACTATCCACACGTCGGAAATGCCGCTACAAAATCATAAACGAGCCAAGGACTTCCTCGGTCAAATTATAATTCCCGCCAACAGTGTTCGCTTGTTGGCCGATGAGCTGTTTCTTTGCGGCTTTCGAAAGAGCACGTTGTTTCCGGACCTAACCAGCTTGGCTGAAGATTTGGCAGCTCGATACGAGTGAAAACGACATCATTCCTTTCACTCCCACTCAATCGTCCCCGGCGGCTTGCTCGTCACGTCATACACCACGCGGTTGACGCCCTTGACCTCGTTGATGACCCGCGTCGCGGTCTCGCCGAGAAACTTCATGTCGAACGGGTAGAAATCCGCTGTCATGCCATCGGTGGAGGTCACCGCGCGCAGGCCGACGACATACTCGTACGTTCGCCCATCGCCCATCACGCCAACAGTCTTCACCGGCAGCAACACCGCAAACGCCTGCCAGATCTTGTCGTAGAGGCCGGCTTTGCGGATCTGGTCGATGTAGACGGCGTCGGCGTTGCGCAGGATGTCGAGTTTTTCTCGCGTGATCTCGCCGGGGCAGCGGATCGCAAGGCCCGGTCCGGGAAACGGGTGGCGGCCGACGAAGATTTCCGGCAGGCCCAGCTCGCGCCCCAATACGCGCACCTCGTCCTTGAACAGTTCGCGCAACGGCTCGACCAGCTTCATGTTCATGCGCGCAGGCAGGCCGCCGACATTGTGGTGCGATTTGATCGTCACCGACGGGCCGCCGGTGAAGGAGACGCTCTCGATCACGTCGGGATAGAGCGTGCCTTGCGCTAAAAATTCCGCACCGCCGATCTTCTTGGCTTCCGCATCGAATACGTCGATGAACAGCCGGCCGATGGTCTTGCGCTTCGCTTCAGGATCGGTGACGCCGGCCAACTCGCTAAGGAACTGCTTTGACGCATCCACATGCACCAGCGGAATGTTGTAGTGATGCCGGAACAGGTCGACCACGGTTTCGGCCTCGTTTAGCCGCAGCAGGCCGTGATCGACGAACACGCAGGTAAGCTGATCGCCGATCGCCTCGTGAATCAGCACCGCGGCGACGGCGGAGTCGACACCGCCGGACAGGCCGCAGATCACCTTTCCCTTGCCGACCTGGGCGCGGATCTTCTCGATCGCTTCCTCTCGGAACGCGCGCATGGTCCAGTCGCCGGCCAGCCCCGCGACCTTGCGCACGAAATTGCGGATCAGCTTTGCGCCGTCGGGCGTATGCACCACTTCGGGATGAAACATCAGCCCGTAATATTTGCGGCGCTCGTCCTGGATCACCGCGAATGGCGCATTCGCCGAGACTCCGGCGACTTCAAACCCCGGCGGCATTTGGGTGATGCGGTCGCCGTGGCTCATCCACACCGGATGACGCTCGCCCATATCCCACGTCGAATCGAACAGCCGGCTCGCGGCCTTGACCTCGACATCGGCGCGGCCGAATTCGCGGTGATGGCCGCCCTCGATGGTGCCGCCGAGCTGGGCCGCCATCGCCATCTGGCCGTAGCAGATGCCGAGCACCGGCACGCCGGAATCGAAGATCGCCTGCGGCGCGCGCGGCGAGCCTTCCTCGTGCACCGACTCGGGCCCGCCGGACAGGATCACCGCTTTCGGCTTCATGTCGCGGAACGCCGCTTCCGCCTTCTGGAACGGCACGATCTCGGAATAGACGCCCTCCTCGCGCACCCTTCGCGCGATCAGTTGCGTTACCTGGCTGCCGAAATCGACGATCAGAATCTTGTCATGCGCCGAGGCGACATGCGGTGACGGATCGGAGGGTAAAGCCGAGGGTTTGCTGGATGCTGTCATGGCAAGGAATTACGCGACTCACGGCGGGGTCGCAACCCTGAAAAGCCGTCATTGCGAGCGAAGCGAAGCAATCCAGAGAAAAAGCACAGGCTGGATTGCTTCGTCGCAAGTGCTCCTCGCAATGGTGGCCTAACTAGCCTTCCGCATCACCGACACGAAGAACCCGTCCGTGCCGGTGCGGCGCGGGGTCATCAGCAGGCCCTCCGGCGACTGCAGCGTGGCTGCCGCAAAATCCTCCGCCTTGTCCCACAGCACCGACATCGTTTGCGACGGCGGCACGACGGCAAATTCCGGATGCTGGTCCACAAAAGCCCTGACCTGCTCGCCGTTCTCCGGCGGCAGCACCGAACAGGTAATGTACGCGATCCGCCCCCCCGGTTTGACCAGATCGGCCGCGCGATCGAGCACTGCCACCTGGTCCTTCAACCGGACTTCCAGCGCGCCGGGCCGCATCCGCCATTTGGCGTCGGGGTTGCGTCGCCAGGTGCCGGTGCCGGTGCAGGGCGCATCGATCAGCACCAGATCGGCGGAGGCGCGGATGTCGCTCAGTGTGTCGTTCGGCCCCTTCGGCGCGCGCACCTCGGCATTATGCACGCCCGCGCGCGACAGCCGCTCATAGATCGGCGCCAGCTGCCGCTTGTCATGATCGGTCGCGATCAGCCGGCCCTTGCCCTGCATCATCGCCGCGAGCGCCAGCGTCTTGCCGCCGGCGCCGGCGCAAAGGTCGATCACCTGCTCTCCGGGTTTCGCGCCTGACAGCAAGGCTGCCAACTGCGAGCCTTCGTCCTGCACTTCGATGGCGCCTTTGACAAAATCTTGCTCGGCATGAATGCCGGGATTGCGCGCGTCGGCACCGAGCTCGATACGCATGCCGATCGGCGACCACGGTGTTGGGGTTGTCCCAAGATGCGCCGTCGATCCCAGCACCTTTTCACGTTTCGCTTTCAAGGTATTGACGCGCAGATCGAGCGGCGCGCGGCTCGCCATCGCGGCGGCCTCGGCAACGCGGTCATCGCCGAATATCTGCGCCAGATAGCCGTCCAGCCACTCCGGATAATCGCCGGCGATATGGGCCGGGGCGTCCGCTGTCGACCGCGACGCCAGCGCGGCACGCTCCGCCTCATTAAGCGGCTGCGGCGCAAAACGGCCGCCGTCGCACAACGCGGCGATGACATCCGCATCCAGCCCGCGCTCGACCTTCAGCATGCCGAGCACGCGTGCGCGCGGCGTATCGTTGTCCAAAACCCAGGCGCTCGAAGCGCGCCGGCGCAGTACGTCCCAGACGAGGCCCGAGATCGCGGCGCGGTCGCCGGAGCCGGCGTAGCGGTGGACCGTGCCCCATTCCTTCAGCGCCTTCGCCGCCGGAATGCGTTGGGTATCGATCGCATCGATCAGCTCGATGGCGGCGGACAGCCGGGCGGCAGGCGTCATTGAAAGCTTTCTGGGTCCAGCGCGGTCAGATCAGCAGCAGCATCTTCAGCGCGAAATACAGCCACATCGCAAACAGCACCAGCACGCCGGCGAACCACGCCAGCGAACGCCGGTTCAGATCGTTCGAGGTGACGAAGATGCCGGCATGCGCAAATCGCGTGACCACGAACACCCAGGACAGCAATACGATGACGAGATCGGCATGGCGCAGGGGCAGCGCCAGCGCGATCAGGACGTAGAACAAGGTCGGCAGTTCGAACTGGTTGCGGTAGCAGTTGCCGATCTGGGTGGCGCGCTGCGGCCAGTTCGGCTGCCCGAGCGCGATATCTCTGATCTTGGTCTCCCCGCCAACCAGCGCCCCCCGCCGCGCGCCCGCCATCCATAGCAGCAGGGCGAAAGTGAGCCCGACCAGAACAAAGACCGGTAGCAGAACCATTTGAACCGACATCGAAAATCCTCCCGGAACGGCGCGCAGGCCACCGCTATAGCGGCAGCGCCCTCCCATGACAATCAATCCGCATCCGCCGGCCTGAACCGAGGCCGGACCTGCGACGACTAAAGCCCGACAGGATCCCTCGGCGCTGCGCCTAAGGGTTTGGGGTGTTTCGATGACGATTTTAGCTGGGACGGCCGGGCTAAAGAGCCCGGCGGTGGTCGAAAGCGCGGACAGCTGGGCAGGTGTGCTGACGTCGGGCCTCGCCGGCGCTGCCGCGGCTATCGCCGTTGCCATCGTCCTGACCCTGTATTTCCGCGCACAATACCAGTCCCCCCGCGATATTGCGCGCCGTTTGGCGGCCGGCTCGGTCGCCATCGGGCTTTTGGCCTTCGCGGCCTACGATATGCGGCACGCAGTGTTCGATTATCTCGGAATCAACCTGTCAAAACCGGCGGTCGAATTTGAAATCCGCCTGCCCGACGCCGCGGCGCTGGCGGTCAGCGCCGGCACCACCCAGATCGAGCTTCATACCGACAAAAACCAGACCCTCGCCAAATCGCGCGAGGGGCTGGCCTCCACCGAGGACGGCCGCGCCGTGCTGCGGGGATCGGTGCCACTCGATTTTCGCACCACCGATCGCATGATGGTGCTGAATCTGCCGGGACAGCCGCAGCGCCTGTTCAAATTGCGGCTGGCGGCGAGCCCAAGCCATTCCGATCAATTCGGGCCGTGGCATCTGGCTGATCGCATTACGCCATCGAGCGCGAATGAGCCCGTGCGCAGCGCGCCGAACGACGCCTTCGCGATCCGCTACCGCGTGCTTTGACGCGAGAGCAATACACGGATTTTATGACCGAGAGATTGGGCCGACTTTTTTCCATCACCAAACGTTTTCTCCAAATCTGGACACCGTATCAAGCGCTGTTTCATACGGGCTCAACGCGGATCGAAACGTTATCTTGTCATCGTTCCCGGGTGATCGCCTGTACGTTGGCATCGAAGGGGGTTTTTTCCGATGCCTGAGCTGCGCCTTACCCAGATTTCCGATCCACATCTCGCCCGCAACCGGCCGACGCTGACTGAAAATTTTCACCGCGTCAGCGAATACATCGATACGACGCGCCCCGATCTGGTCGTCAACAGCGGCGATGTTTCCTTCGACGGGCCGACCAACCACGACGATCTCGAATTCGCCAAAACACTGCACGCGGCACTTCCGGTCGACTGCCGTTATCTGCCGGGCAATCACGACATCGGCGACAATCCGACGGCGCTCGGGCCGCCGCCGGCGCAGCCGGTCACCGAAGCGAGCCAGCGAGCGTTTGTTGCGATCTTCGGTGAGGACCGCTGGCGCTTTGAAGGCGCCGGCTGGTGCTTCATCGGCTTGAATTCGCTGGTCATGAATACCGGCCTCGCGGGCGAGGCCGAACAGTGCGACTGGCTCGCCGCGCAACTGTCCGCCGTCGGCGGCAAGCCAGTGGCGTTGTTCGTGCACAAGCCGCTTTACCTGAACGCGCCTGACGATCCCGAGCTAGAGGCAAGCGCCGTGCGCTATATCCCGCAGCCGGCACGAACGCGTTTGCTGGAGATGTTTCGAGCCGTTGACCTGCGCCTGGTGGCCTCTGGCCACCTCCATCAGCGCCGCCATTTTACCCGCGGGCAGGTCAGACACATCTGGGCGCCTTCATCGGGCTTCATCATTCCCGATCCGCCGCAGCCCGTGATCGGCATCAAGGAAGTCGGCCTCGTTGAGTACCGCTTCCAGCCCGACGGCTTTGAAGTACGCCACGTCAGGGCGCCGGGTCAGATCGATATCGACATGGCGTCGCTCGCTAGCGTTTAGGTTGTCAGCGCCTCGTAACGCGCCATGCGCAGTAGGCTCCACCTCTCCCGCAGGGAGAGGTCGGCTCGCATCGCAAGATGCGAGACGGGTGACGGGTTAAGGTCCCTCGATAGTCCGTAACCCCTCGCCCGGATTGCTGCGCAATCCGACCTCTCCCTTCGGGAGATGTGAGTCACCCCTTGTCCGGCCCTACCCGCACCAGCTGCTTGCCGAAGTTGGCGCCCTTCAGAAGGCCCATGAATGCTTCCGGCGCACTGTCGAGACCTTCGGTGATAAATTCGCGATGCTTGACCTTGCCCTCGCGCACCCAGCCCGACATGTCGCGCAGAAAGTCCGCATGACGGGCGGCGAAGTCGCTGACGATGAAGCCGCGGATGGTCAGGCGTTTGGTCAGCACATTGCGCATCATCGATGCCGCCCATTTCGGCGCGGAGGCCTGGGTGTCGTTGTAATGCGCGATCAGGCCGCACACCGGAATCCGCGCGAATGCATTGAGCAATGGAAACACCGCCTCGAATACCTCGCCCCCGACATTCTCGAAATAGACGTCGATGCCATTCGGGCAAGCGGCCTTGAGTTTTGCCGCCAGGTTCGGATCGCGGTGGTCGACACAGTCATCGAAGCCGAGTTCGTTTTTCACGTAGTCACACTTTTGCTTGCCGCCGGCAATGCCGACGGCGCGCGCACCCTTGATCTTCGCGATCTGGCCGACCGCGGAGCCGACCGCACCGGAGGCCGCGGCGACCACCACGGTCTCGCCCGGTTGCGGCTTGCCGATGTCGAGCAGCCCGGTATAGGCGGTCATCCCCGGCATGCCGAGCACGCCGACTGCGGTCGAGATGGAGCCGAGTTTCGGATCGATCTTCGCCAGCCCCTTGCCGTCCGACAGCGCGTGGGTCTGCCAGCCCGCGCGCGACAGCACGATATCGCCGTTGGAAAAGCCCGGATTGTTCGACGCGATCACCTCGGACACCGTGCCGCCTTCCATGACCCCGCCAATCGGCACCGGCTGGGCATAGGATGGCCCGTCGCTCATGCGTCCGCGCATATACGGATCGAGCGATAGCCAGATGGTGCGCAGCAGAACCTGGCCCTCGCCCGGCTCCGGAACCGCGTATTCCTCGATGCGGAAATCCGACGCTTTCGGCTCGCCCACGGGACGAGAGGCGAGAACGACGCGTTTGGCCGATTGCGGCATGGTGGTTTTCCTCCGATGGTTTGTTGCTTTTTGTCATTGCGAGCGAAGCGAAGCAATCCATTCCTGCCATTGCCGGGCTTGAGCCTGCAATCATCCGCTTCGAAAGATTCCTATGAAGATTGATGGATACTTCGGCCGCAGGCGGATCAAGCCCGCGCATGACGAAAGATGGTTTGCTTCGCTTCGCTCGCAATCACGATCTGATCACCCCGTGAGCTTCGCCAGCGCCGCGTCGAAGACAACGGCCGCGCTCGGCAGATCCTTGAAGGCGAGCGCGCTGTCGGCCGGCTGCTTTTGCTTCTCGTTCGCGGTGGGCCGGATTTCGCCCACCGGCTTGCCGCCCTCAAGCAGCGCTTCCGGCGCGATCACGTGAAACTCCTGATCCTCCAGCGGCGCGTCCTTCTTCAGAAAGACGCCGAGATAGACGGTGTGGTTGCCCCGGCGATAGGAAATATAGCGCTCGATGGCAACCGAACCGTCGCGTTGCATGCCGCCGAGTTTTGCATAACCCTTGGAATCCAGCAGCTTGTGCGCGCGAAATCCCTTCACGTCGGCGGATCTGGCCTTCGCCGTCTCTTCCGAAAGGTCGTACTTGTCCGCCATCTGCTTGCCGACGGCGGCGAGTTGCGCCGACACCGCGTGCTCGAATTCCTTGATATCGGTGCGCGGCTTTGCAGTCTTGCGGGGTTTGGCCGCGTCGCGCTTTTCCAGCTCGGCCTGGCACTGCAAAATAACTTCGGTGGCGGATTTCCGCTCCGCATTGACGAGCAGATTCTTCAAATCCTGATCCGAAAGCGCGGCAATTTTGTCGTCTGTCCAGTCAACCATCGTGTCCAATATTTCTCTTTGATGAAGGTGCAAAAACACGCCAGGCCGACAGATGTTGGCTGCGCGGCGCCGCGCCAATAATGCGAATGGTAGCGCGTTTTCACGCGGTTGTGGGGCTCAATTTAGGCCGACGGGGATCACACCCCGCCCGGATAGTTCGGACTTTCGCGCGTGATCGTCACATCGTGGACGTGGCTTTCGCGCAATCCCGCGCCGGTGATGCGCACGAACCGGGCCTTGTCGTGGAACTCGGCGAGATTCCGGGCGCCGACATATCCCATCGCCGCGCGCAGACCGCCGGCGAGCTGGTGCATGACGTTGCCGACCGGGCCCTTGTAAGGAACCTGGCCCTCGATGCCCTCGGGTACCAGTTTAAGCGTATCCTTGATGTCCTGCTGAAAGTAGCGGTCGGCGGAGCCGCGTGCCATCGCGCCAACCGAGCCCATGCCTCGGTAGGACTTGTAGGAGCGCCCTTGCCACAAAAATACCTCGCCCGGCGTCTCGTCCGTGCCCGCGAGCAGTGAGCCCACCATGGCGATATCGGCGCCGGCGGCGAGCGCCTTGGCAAGATCGCCGGAATATTTGATGCCGCCGTCGGCGATCACCGGGACATCGGCTTTTTTCGCGGCTTCCACCGCGTCCATGATCGCGGTGAGTTGGGGTACGCCGACGCCCGCGACGATGCGGGTGGTGCAGATCGAACCCGGACCAATCCCGACCTTGATAGCGTCGGCGCCGGCATCGATCAGCGCCTGCGCACCTTCGCTGGTCGCGATATTGCCGGCGACGATCTGCACCGCGTTGGACAGCCGCTTGATACGGCCCACCGCTTCCAGCACGCGCGAGGAATGGCCATGCGCGGTGTCTACTACGATCAGGTCGACGCCGGCCTCGATCAGTTTTTCGGTACGCTCGAAACCGCCCTCGCCGACCGTGGTCGCGGCGGCGACACGCAACCGCCCCTGTGTGTCTTTGCTGGCGAGCGGATGCGCAACCGCCTTTTCCATGTCCTTGACGGTAATCAGCCCGACGCAGCGATACTGGTCGTCGACCACCAACAGCTTCTCGATGCGATGCTGGTGCAGCATCCTCTTCGCCTCATCCTGACTGACGCCCTCGCGCACCGTGACCAGATTCTCATGCGTCATCAGTTCGGAAACGTTTTGCCGCATGTCGGTGGCGAACCGGACATCGCGATTGGTCAGGATACCGACCAGCTTGCCTGGAACGCCCCTGCTGGCGCCTGTCACCACCGGGATGCCCGAGATGCCGTGATCTTTCATCAAGCTCAGCGCGTCGGCGAGCGTGGCGTCCGGCGCGATGGTCAGCGGATTGACCACCATCCCGGATTCATACTTCTTGACCTGCCTTACCTGGGCGGCCTGGCCGTCGACATCGAAATTGCGGTGGATCACGCCGATGCCGCCGGCCTGCGCCATGGCGATCGCCATTCGCGCTTCGGTCACCGTGTCCATTGCGGATGCGATGATGGGGATGTTGAGCGGAATCGAGGGGGTCACGCGGGAGCGGATATCGGCTTCGGAGGGCAGAATATCGGAGAGGCCGGGCTTCAGCAGCACGTCATCGAATGTGTAGGCTTCGCGAATACCGTTCAGTCCCACGAGCTCAGCCATCGCCAACTCCCTTCAGCGGCCCTACCACCGCGATAGACCCTTACGGATGAACGGCTCCGTCAGCGACGCTTTGGCGCCGCCGTCGAATCAAAGCCCATCTGTGGGGTTGGCGGTGGTCGATAGCATGGCCGCCTTCCGAATCAAAGGGGTTGGCAGCCATGCACAGCCTTTTTGCGGGACTGCCGTTCAGCGCGGATAGCCTGGCGGCGGCCCGTGCCGGCGGATCGCATCCACCACTTCCCGGTGCATGCGCTGTTCCCGCTTCATATGCACCGCAATCACCGCATGCACCGACGGCACTAGAAGCAAAATGTGGAAAACCAGTCCGAAAACCAGGCAAAACACGATCAGGACCAGATTGAAGATCGCCGAGAACGGCTGCCCGTTCAGCAGCAGGCCGATCGGCGGCAGCAAGGCGGCGAGCACGTAAATCATCGTCGGATCTCCGGCGGTTTTGCTAGGCAGGATTTAGGTGGTTTTGCGCGTTCCGCAATAGCGGGCAATGCTGAGGGATGGTACAGCCCTTCTTCCATCCCGCGCCGCTTCCCCCAGCGATTCCATGAACAAAGAACGCCTGATCCCGCTCATCGTGGCTACCGCCCTGTTCATGGAGAACATGGATTCCACCGTGATTGCGACCTCGCTGCCCGCGATCGCCGCCGATATCGGCACCAGTCCGCTGACCCTGAAACTTGCGATTACCTCGTATCTGCTGTCGCTGGCGGTATTCATTCCAGCCAGCGGCTGGACCGCCGACCGTTTTGGCGCGCGCGCGGTGTTCTCGATCGCCATCGCCGTTTTCATGGTCGGCTCGATCGGCTGCGCGCTCTCGCAATCCGTCACCCATTTCGTGATCGCCCGCATCCTGCAAGGCGCCGGCGGCGCCATGATGACACCGGTCGGACGGCTGGTGCTGCTGCGCTCCATCGACAAAAGCGCGCTGGTCAACGCCATGGCATGGGTCACCGTGCCCGCCTTGGTCGGCCCCGTGATCGGCCCGCCGCTCGGCGGCTTCATCACTACCTATTTCTCCTGGCACTGGATTTTCCTGATCAACATCCCAATCGGGATGCTCGGCATCTTCATGGCGCTGCGCTACATCGACCCGATCCGCAGCGAAGATCCCGAGCGGTTTGATCTCTATGGTTTGATCCTGGCCGGAATCGGTCTGGGCGGCATCGCATTCGGCCTGTCCGTCGCAGGCCTCAATCTGCTGCCTTGGACCGTGGTGGTCGCGCTGATCGCGGTCGGCTCGATCTCGATGACGCTCTACGTAATCCACGCCAAACGCACCGCCTCGCCGGTACTGGATTTTACGTTGATGCGGCTGCCGACGCTGCGTGCTAGCATCATCGGCGGCTTTCTGTTCCGGCTCGGAATCGGCGCGCTACCGTTTCTGCTGCCGCTCTTGATGCAGGTCGGCTTCGGCCTGTCGCCGTTCAAATCGGGACTGGTGACCTTCGCATCCGCGGTCGGCGCGATGGGCATGAAAACGCTGGCGGCGCGTATTATCCGCACCTTCGGCTTCCGCAACATCATGACCATCAACGCGGTGGTCAGCTCGCTCTTCCTCGCCGCCTGCGCGCTGTTCACGATATCGACGCCGCTACTGCTGATCATGATCATCCTGGTGGTCGGCGGGTTCTTCCGCTCATTGCAATTCACCGCCATCAACACCGTGGCCTATGCCGAGGTCGAGCCGGCGCAGATGAGCCGCGCCACCACGCTGGTCAGCGTCAACCAGCAACTGGCGATTTCAGCCGGCGTGGCGGTCGGCGCCTTCTCGGTCGAAACCACCATGCTGCTGCATCACGTCAGCGAGCTCAGCGCCGCCGACTTCGCGCCGGCCTTCATCGTGGTGGCGATCATCTCCGCGGTCTCGACCTGGTTTTTCTATCTGATGCCGGTCGATGCCGGTCATCAGGTCTCAGGCCGCCGCATGGTCGTGATCTCCGATCCCACGCGAGAACCCGAAGCCGAGGAAGAAGCGGCGAGCGAGACGGTGACCGCGCGGGATCAGCGGCTGGGGTAAAAATCATCTCTGGTCGAATACGATCTTGCTCCCATAATGGGACCATGATAGTAAAGGGCGAATGAGGATTATCGCCCGCCGCACGTTACGACAGTTTGTCGAGGGTCTTTCCGGTAGCAAGGATCAGCCGGCTGTCAAAGCTGCACTGGATGCCTGGTTCGATGAAGCGAGCAAGGCCACTTGGAAAAATACGGCAGAGGTAAAACGCAGATACGCAACGGCAAGTATCGTCAACGCGGAGCGCATTGTCTTCAACATCAAAGGTAACGACTATCGTCTCGTGGTAGCGGTGGATTTTGAGAAGGCGATCATCTGGATCAAATGGATCGGTACCCACAGGGCCTACGATAAAATCGATGTGACGAAGGTGCGGTATGATGAGTGAATTGAAACCGATCCGCACAAAAGCGGACTACAAGGCTGCACTTGCCGAGGTAGAGCGCCTGTGGGGCGCGAAGAGCGGCACCTCGAAGGGTGACCGGCTTGACGTATTGGCGACACTGATCGACTTTTATGAGACCCGACACTATCCCATGGATCCGCCCGATCCGATCGAGGCGATCCAATTCCGAATGGAGCAGCTTGGACTGACCCGAAAAGACCTTGAACCATTGATCGGAACCCGCGCACGTGTCGCCGAAGTCATGAACCGAAAACGCAGCCTGTCGATCGATATGATCCGCCGCCTGCACCAGGAACTTGGCATTTCCGCGGAGGTGTTGATCCGCCCGCCACGCGAAGACGCCGCGGCCTGAAAGCGGCCAGTGAAGGTATGGAAGACGTCCATAATCAGCGGCTGAGCTGACCGCGAAATCCCATCGCCAGCACGTAGCGTTCCGAGGAGTCCGTCCGACTCGAAGCCGGCTTCACGTGCTTCACGCTGGTGAAATCGCGCTTGAGCTGCGCCAGCAGATCGGCATCGGCGCCGCTTTGAAACACTTTTGCGACAAATGTCCCGCCGGGATTAAGCACATCCGATGCGAAGGCGGCAGCGCCTTCCACCAGGCCGAGAATCCGCAATTGGTCGGTCTTGCGGTGCCCCGTGGTGTTGGCGGCCATGTCCGACAGCACCACATCGGCGCGCCCGCCCATCAGCGTCATTAATTTTTCAGGCGCATCGGGGCTTAGAAAGTCGAGCTGCGCAAACGTGACGCCGACAATTTCCGGCATCTCCAGCAAATCGACGGCGACGACCTTGCCCTTGCCGTCAGCGGCGCCGACCCGCTTCGCCGCGATCTGGCTCCAGCCGCCCGGCGCGGCGCCAAGATCGACCACCGTCGCACCGCGCTTGAGGAAATGGTGCTTGTCGTCGATCTCGATCAGCTTGTAGGCCGCGCGCGACCGCAAACCGTCGCGCTTGGCTTTCGCCACATAAGGATCGTTGAGCTGACGCTCCAGCCAGAGCTTTGACGACAGTTTTAGTCTGCCGCCGCTCTTGACGGTGACGCGCAGCCGGCCGGTGGTGTCTTTTGCCATGATGTATCATACCCGATTGTGCATCAACGCCCGCTCAGCGCGCCGTCCTCGCGCATCATTTCGACGAGCATGCCCTCGCGCAGACCGCGATCGGCGACCCGCAACCGCGGCAGCGGAAATGCGTTGCGGATCGCATCGAGAATGGCACATCCCGCCAGCACCAGGTCGGCGCGCTCGACGCCGATGCAGTGATTGCCGGCGCGTTCCCGGTAGCTCATGCCGAGCAGGCCCGCGATCGTCGCGCTGACATCCGCATCGCTCAGCCAGACGCCGTCGATCCGGCGGCGGTCGTAGCGCACGAGCTTGAGGTGAACCCCGGCCAGCGTCGTCACGGTCCCCGAGGTGCCGAGCATATGCATGCCCCTGAGGTCGCCGCCATGCTCGGCCGCGAAGGGCGCGATGTATGTCGCGACCTCCTGCACCATCAGCGCATAGGATTGCGGCGTGACATCCCGGCCGCCGAAATGCTCGGCCAGCGTTACGACGCCGAGCGGGATCGACATCCAGGCTTTTATGCGCGGCACGGGGTTGTGCCGTTCCGGGTCGCGTTCGATCCGCACCAGCTCCGTGGATCCGCCGCCGATGTCGAACAGGATGGCGCCCCGCCCGCGCGGATCGAGCAGCGGCGAGCAGCCGATCACGGCAAGCGACGCCTCGGTCTCGCGGTCGACCACCTCGAGCCGGATGCCGGTCTCGGTCGCCACCCGGTCGCGAAAGCTGTCGGCATTGTCGGCGGCGCGGCAGGCTTCGGTCGCGATCAGCCGCAGCCGGGTAGCGTTTTTCGCCCTGATCTTGTCGCGGCAAATGCTCAAGGCGGCGATGGCGCGGTCGATCGCGGCATCGCTGATACGGCCGGTCGCGGAGATGCCCTCCCCCAGCCGGATGATCCGTGAGAAGGAATCGATCACGCGGAAATTATCGCCGGTCGGACAGGCGATCAGCAGACGGCAATTGTTGGTGCCGAGATCGAGTGCGGCATAGACGCCGGAACTCTGACCGGGCAACGCCGCGCCGCCGCCCGCTACCGCGGCAGCCAACCCCAGCGAACCTTCGCGCGGCGCAAGGCCATCACGAAGCCGCGTATCGTCATTCATCAAAACTGTCTTTCCGTGGCCGGTTCCGGCCGACGAGGAATTTTCGTTCACGGAAACTTTAGCAGGCAACCCGGGAGGCGCAACAGCCGGGCACATGGGACCATGCCCAATCAGGCGTTGTCGTCCGGGACCGCCTGCGTTATCTGGAGCGCGCAACGCGAAAATCGCGCAAACACCGGTGTTTTAAGGACTTTGCAATGCAAGACCAACCGTCCTCCACTGCCCTGGAAAACGCTATCGCACTGCAAAAATTCGGCGTCGGCCAGCCAGTGTTGCGGAAGGAAGACGACACGCTGGTGCGCGGCAAAGGCAGATTCACCGACGATTTCAACCTGCCCGCACAGGCCTATGCCTGGATCGTACGTTCTAGCCATGCCCACGGAATCATCAAGTCCATCGACACCTCGGCCGCCAGGGCGATGCCGGGCGTCCTCGGCGTGTGGACCGGCGCTGACCTCGCCTCCGCCGGCTATGGCCCCTACACCTGCGGCCTGCCGCTGAAGAACCGCGACGGCACGCCGCTATTGCAGACCAACCGCACCGCGCTGATGACGGACAAGGTGCGCTATGTCGGCGACCCCGTGGCATTCGTGGTGGCGGAAACGCTGGCGCAGGCGCGTGATGCTGCCGAAGCCGTGGTGCTCGACATCGAGCCGCTGCCCGTGGTGACCGAGCCTGCGGAAGCCGCAAAGCCCGGCGCGCCGCTCCTCTACGATCACATCCCCAACAATGTAGCGCTGGATTATCATTACGGCGACGCCGCCAAGGTCGAAGCGGCTTTCGCAAGCGCCGCGCATGTCACCAAACTCGACCTCGTCAATACCCGCGTCGCGGTGGTGGCGATGGAACCCCGCACGGCACTTGCCTCCTACGACAAAGCCAGCAAGCGCTATACCATCCGGGTTCCAACTCAGGGCGTCGCCGGCAACCGCACCAATCTCGCCAAAAACCTGCTGAAGGTACCGAACGAGAAGGTGCATCTGCTGACCGCCAATGTCGGCGGCTCGTTCGGCATGAAGAACATCAATTACCCCGAATATATCTGCATCCTGCACGCCGCGAAGACGCTGGGCCGTCCGGTGAAATGGACCGACGAGCGTTCGACCAGTTTTCTCTCCGACAGTCACGGCCGCGCGCAGCAGATTCACGCCGAACTCGCGCTCGATGCCGAGGGAAAATTCCTCGCAGTAAGGATCAGCGGCTATGGCAATCTCGGCGCCTATATCACTGGCGTGGCGCCCAGCCCGCTGTCGCTCAACGTCGGCAAGAATATCTCCAGCGTCTACCGCACGCCGCTGCTGTCGGTCGACATCAAGACCGTACTCACCAACACCACGCTGATGGGCGCCTACCGTGGCGCCGGCCGTCCCGAGGCCAATTATTTCATGGAGCGGCTGATCGATCGCGCCGCCGACGAAATGGGAATCAACCGGCTGACGTTGCGCAAGCGCAATTTCATCAAGCCGGCCGAGATGCCGTTTCGGGCATCGTCCGGCGTTTCCTACGACAGCGGCGATTTCCACGGTGTCTTCAACAAGGCGCTGGAGATTTCCGACCATGCCGGGTTTGCCAAGCGGAAAAAAGAAAGCCGCAAGCGCGGCAAGCTCCGCGGCATCGCGGTCGGTTCCTACCTCGAGGTCACCGCGCCTCCCGGCGTCGAACTCGGCAAGATCGTGTTCGAGGATGACGGTTCGGTCAAGCTGATCACGGGGACGCTCGACTACGGTCAGGGCCATGCCACGCCATTCGCACAGGTGATGGCCGACCAGCTCGGCATACCGTTCGAGAGCGTCAGGCTCGTGCAGGGCGACAGCGACATCGTGCATACCGGCAACGGCACCGGCGGCTCGCGCTCGATCACCGCCAGCGGCATGGCGATCGTGGAAGCCTCCAAGCTCGTCATCGAGAAAGGCAAGAAAGCGGCGGCGCATCTGATGGAGTCCGCGGAGGGCGACATCGAATTCGCCAATGGCCGCTTCACTATCGCCGGCACCGATCGCAGCATCGACATCATGGAACTGGCGAAGCGCTTGCGCGAGGGCAAGGTGCCGGAAGGCGTGCCGTCAACGCTCGACGTCGATCATACCACCAAGGAAGTCCCCTCCACCTTCCCGAATGGCTGCCACGTCGCCGAGGTCGAGATCGATCCCGACACCGGCGTTGTGCAGATCGTGCGCTATACCGGCGTCAACGATTTCGGCACCATCGTCAATCCGATGCTGGTGGCCGGACAGATGCACGGCGGCGTCGCGCAAGGCATCGGTCAGGCGCTGATGGAGCAGGTGAGCTACGATTCGAGCGGCCAGCCCATTACAGGCTCCTTCATGGACTATGCGCTGCCCCGCGCCGGGGATATTCCGATGATGGCGGTCGGCGACCATCCGGTACCGGCCAAATCCAATCCCTTGGGAACCAAGGGCTGCGGCGAAGCCGGCTGCGCCGGCAGCCTCTGCACCATCGTCAACGCGGTGCTCGACGCGCTCGCCGAATTCGGCATCAAGCACATCGACATGCCGCTGACGCCGGAGCGGATCTGGCGCGCGATCCAGGACGCCAAGGCGAAGGCGGCGTAGCTCTCCCGTGTCCCGGACGCGCTGCAGCGTTCTTCACGCTGCTGCGCAGAGCCGGGACCGTCACACACGCCGCGTTTCGTTACGGCCCCGGCTCTGCAGCGCACCGCTCCGCGCTGCGCTGCGTCCGGGGCACGAACCATTACGCCGCCGCCTGTTCGCGCGGCTGGTAGATTGCGATGTGTTGGCAGTGCGCGACCGCGGTGCAGCCGTTGGCGACGACCAGCGCATCGAGCTCGACGAAACGATGACCTTTCTTCTCGTAATTGCCGGTCACTCTTGCCCGCGCGGCCAGTTCGTCGCCGATACGCGCCGCGGCCAGCAGCTGCATCCGGCTGCCGACGTGAATCCATGGACCGAGGATGGCGTTGTCGACCAGCACCTTGTTCATGATCCGCTGCAACAGGCCGGGATGCGAAAATCCGTCCCTGGCAAAGATCGGATCGGTCTCGCGCACATCTGCGAGATATTCCGCCGCGGCGTCGCCGGCCCATGCGCGCGGCACCGTGCCGAGCCATTTGCCGAGCTGGTAGGACGTCGCATCGACCGGACGGCGTTCCGCCACCGGCGCGGTTTCGCTGAAATCCGCCAATGACAACGACGGCACGGAGGCTGGCAGCGACGCGCTTCCGGTGGCGCAGAGCTCGCCGCGGCTTTCGACCGCGATCGTCAACATGCCATCTTTTTCCTCGCCGGTGACGTCGGCGGTCTCGCCATCATAGACCGGCTTGATGAAGCGCGCCTCGATCAGTCCGCGTTCGAGAAACGCGCGGCCCCATTTCGCGACAGGCAGGTGCATCATGTACGCCATCACGTCGACGCCGGGCACCAGGCCGCCGGAAAAGCCGAACCGCCGCGCCACGGTATCGTCATGCATCTTGTTTTCGGACTGTTTTGCGGTGTTGTAGGCCGAGACGCGATAGGGCTCGATTGTCACGCGCGCTTCCCTGATTTCGTTGTTATGTCCATCAATAATCCTACGCAAAAAACGCCGTGGCAAGCACGTTCCCGCCCTGTTTCGCTCGCATTTTATGCTCGCATGGAGTACCAGCGCTTCAAATGGTCGAACCCCGAATCTATGTCGACGCCGATGCCTGTCCGGTCAAGGAGGAAATCTACCTCGTCGCCGAGCGTCACGGCCTTCCGGTCAGCGTCGTCGCGGCAAATTTCATCCGGGTGCCGCAGGATCCGCGCATCGAGCGCATAGCGGCTGGCGCCGGGATGGATGCCGCCGACGACTGGATTGCGAAACGCGCCGGGAAAGGCGATATCGTCGTTACATCGGACATCCCGCTGGCGAGCCGTTGCGTGAAGGCTGGCGCCGAGGTGATTGCGCCGAACGGCAGGCCGTTCACGGAAGCCTCGATCGGGATGACGCTTGCGGTCCGCAATCTGATGACTGATCTGCGCTCGTCCGGCGAAATCACCGGGGGACCAAAATCGTTCGCGCCGCGCGACCGCTCGGCGTTCCTGTCGGCGCTCGACCAGACCATCCGCCGCATCCAGCGCGGCCGGCAACAGAAGTAGAAAATAGAACTAGATATGGCGCCTCCGCTAATCCAATTGAAAGAAATCGCGCTGACGTTTGGCGGCACGCCACTGCTGTCGGGCGTGGAACTGTCGGTGTCGCAATCCGAGCGCGTCTGCCTGATTGGGCGCAACGGCTCGGGCAAATCGACGCTGCTGAAGATCGCCGCCGGCCTGGTCGAGCCGGACAAAGGCAGCCGCTTCGTGCAGCCGGGCGCCACCATCCGCTACCTGCCGCAGGAGCCGGATTTCGGCAATCACGCCACGACGCTCGCCTATGTCGAAGCGGGCCTGGGTCCCGGCGATGATCACTATCAGGCGCGCTTCATTCTGGAGCAGCTCGGGCTTCACGGCGACGAAGAGCCTTCGCATCTGTCGGGCGGAGAGGCGCGCCGCGCCGCGCTGGCGCGGGTGCTGGCGCCCTCGCCCGACATCCTGTTGCTCGACGAGCCGACCAACCATCTCGATCTTACCACCATTGAATGGCTGGAAAGCGAACTCGACAGCCGCCGCGGCGCGCTGGTGATCATCAGCCATGATCGCCGCTTCCTGTCGAATCTCTCGCGCACAACCGCGTGGCTGGATCGCGGCCAGATCAGGCAGATCGATCGTGGCTTTGGCGCCTTTGAGGCATGGCGGGACGAGGTACTGGCCGAGGAAGAGCGCGAACAGCACAAGCTCGACCGCAGGATCGTGATGGAGGAACACTGGCTGCGCTACGGCGTCTCCGGCCGCCGCAAACGCAACGTCAAGCGCCTCGGTAATCTCCATGCGCTCCGCCAGGCGCGCCGCGAATATCGCGGGGCGGCCGGCAAGGCCAATCTCGCGGCCGCGGAAGCGGACAAATCCGGCAAGCTCGTGATCGAAGCCAAAAATATCAGCCGGGCGTATGGCGACCGCAAGATCGTCGAGAATTTCTCGATCCGCGTGCAGCGCGGCGACCGCATCGGCGTGGTCGGCCCGAACGGCGCCGGCAAGACCACGCTGGTCGACATGCTGACCGGCGGCAATCCGCCGGATAGCGGGAGCATTCGCTTCGGCGCCAATATCGAGATGGCGACCCTGGACCAGCACCGCGAAAGCCTCGATCCGAAATCGACACTGGCCGATGCCTTGACCGGCGGCGGCAGCGATAGCGTCATGGTCGGCGGCAAGCCGAAACACGTCGCCAGCTACATGAAAGATTTTCTGTTTGCGCAGGAGCAGATGCGCACGCCGCTGGAAGTGCTGTCCGGCGGCGAACGCGGGCGCCTGATGCTGGCGCGCGCGCTGGCAAAACCCTCCAACCTGCTGGTGCTGGACGAGCCGACCAACGATCTCGATCTGGAAACCCTTGATGTGCTGGAGGAGATGCTCGGCGATTACGAAGGCACCGTGATCCTGATCAGCCATGACCGCGATTTCCTCGATCGCGTGGTGACCTCGGTGATCGCGCCCGACGGAGATGGCCGCTGGATCGAATATGCGGGCGGCTATACCGACATGCTGGCGCAACGCCGCGCCGATCTGAAACGCGAGGAGGTGAAGGTTGCCGCTGTCGAAACCGCCAGGGTTCCAAAGGCCGGCGCGCCTTCAAGTTCGCCGAGGCGGCGGCTCAATTTCAACGAAAAGCACGCGCTGCAAACCCTGCCCAAGACGATCGCCAGATTACAGGCCGAGATCGCCAAACAACAACGGCATCTCGACGATCCCGATCTTTACAAAAAGGATCGCAGGAAGTTCGATAAGGCCTCGGACGCGCTGTCGACGGCGCAGAAGGAACTGCAGCAGGCCGAAGACAGATGGCTGGAGCTGGAAATGCTCCGCGAGGAGATCGAAAGCGCATGACGACGCCTCTCGCCGCCAAAATCGCCCGCGACTACGGCACGCCGGCCGCCGTCATCGACATGGACCGGGTTGAGCGCAACATTGCGCGGATCCAGGCGGCCTGCGACGCGGCCGGGGTCGCCAACCGGCCGCATATCAAGACGCACAAGAGTCCGATGCTGGCCAGGCTGCAGATCGCCGCCGGCGCCAGAGGCATCACCTGCCAGAAACTAGGCGAGGCCGAGGTGATGGCCGAGGCTGGGATCGACGACATCCTGATCAGCTATAATCTGATCGGGGATGAGAAAATGGCGCGGTTAGGCAGCCTGCAGGCCAAGGCCAACATGACTGTGGCCGCGGACAATTCGACGGTTATCGCCGGGCTGCCGCAAGCGGCCGCGGTCTCCGGCCGGACATTGTCGGTCGTGGTCGAATGCGACACAGGCCGCAAGCGCGCCGGGGTGGAGACGCCCGCGGAAGCCATTGCGCTGGCCCGCGAGATCGCAGCGTCCGAAGGACTGAGCTTTGCCGGCTTCATGCTGTACCCGACCGAGACCGGCTGGGCAGAGGCGCAACGCTTTTACGACGAGGCGCTGGCCGGCGTGCGCGCGCATGGGCTCGACGCTGCGATGGTATCCACCGGCGGCACGCCGAACCTGAAGAACGTCGGCAAGTTGCGCGGCGCCACCGAGCACCGGCCAGGGACCTACATCTACAACGACCGCATGCAGGTCGCGGCCGGCGTCGCGACCTGGGACGACTGCGCGCTTAATATTTATTCAACGGTAGTGAGCCGCGCCGGTCCCGACCGCGGCATTTTGGATGCCGGCTCGAAGACGCTGACCTCCGACACCGGCGGCGGACTCGACGGCCATGGCCTGATCCTCGAGCACCCTGAGGCGAAAATCGCGCGTTTCGCCGAGGAGCATGGCTTCCTCGACCTCACCCGCAGCAACACCCGGCCCAATGTCGGCGACGTGGTTCGGATCGTGCCGAACCACGTCTGCGTCGTCGTCAACATGATGGACGAGGTAGTGATGGTGCGCGGCGACGAGATTTTGGGAACGCTGCCCGTGGCGGCGCGGGGGAAGCTGCGCTAACGCGCGATCCACTTCAACGCACCGCGCCCCGCCGCTGCGCCCGTTGCGAACGACGCCTGCAGCAAATAACCGCCGGTCGGGGCTTCCCAATCCAGCATTTCGCCCGCGGCGAATACGCCGGGCAGGCGGCGGATCATGAAGTCCGCATCGAGTTCGCCGAACGAAATACCTCCCGCGGTCGAGATCGCCCGCGCGATCGGTGCGGTACCATTCAATCGGATCGGTACCGCCTTGATCAACCCCGCGAGGCTTGCCGGCGACAGCAACGACAATGACGCGCCCGATGTGATTGCCGCCTCCTGCAACAAACCAATGGCCACCGGCGAAAGATGCGCGGCCTTGCGCAGCCAGTTTGAACGGGACTGCTTACCTCTAGGCGCCGACAATCTCGCAACCAGCTCGCTGGTTTCGAGATCGGGCCGCAATGCGACATTCAACGTCGCCTCGCCCGCCGCGATGATCGTCTCGCGCAGGTCGGCCGACAATGCATAGACCGCGCCGCCCTCGATCCCTGTTCGTGTGATCAGGGCTTCGCCCCGGACCGTGTGCGGTCCGAACGACAGCGCGACGCCTTTCAGCGGATGGCCTTCGAAACGATCACGGAAGAGTGCGGACCACGCGACCGTGAACCCGCAATTCGCCGCACGTAATGGCAATATTGTTATGCCTGCCGCAGCAAGCGGCTCAACCCAACTGCCGTCCGAGCCGAGCCGCGGCCAGCTTGCGCCGCCGAGCGCCAGCACGGTCGCGCGCGCGTCAACCGCGCTTTGTCCTGCGGAAGTTTGAAACAAGAGGCGCCCATCGCCATCCCATCCGATCCAGCGATGACGGAATGCGAATTGCACGCCCATCGCATCGAGCCGTCGTAGCCATGCGCGCAGCAGCGGCGATGCCTTGAATGCCTGCGGGAAAACGCGGCCGCTGGACCCGACGAATGTCGGCTGGCCTAACGCCTCGCTCCACGGACGCAACGCAGCCGGCGGGAACGCCTCGATCGCAGGCGCGAGATGCGATTTGGCCCCGCCATAGCGCGCTAGAAATTCCGGCAATGCTTCGCTGTGCGTCAGATTGAGTCCGCCACGCCCGGCCATCAGAAACTTGCGGCCCGCCGACGGCATGGCGTCATAGACCCTCACACGCGCGCCGCCCTGCGCCAGCACTTCGGCCGCCATCAGTCCGGCGGGACCGGCACCGATAATTGCGACGTCTGCAGGATGCGTTGCCATCGCAACCATATACCCGTCATTGCGAGCGAAGCGAAGCAATCCAGTGCAACCAGAGACTGGATTGCTTCGTCGCTATGCTCCTCGCAATGACGGCGTCACAGCTTGACGCCTGCCCTCGCCGCGGCCTGCGCGACATATTTCTGCGTCTGCTGGAACGCCCCTTCCAGCGCCTTCGCCGTCGACATGTCGCTGATCTCGGCAAAATGCGCCGCGATGGCGTCCGGCGTCCAGTCCGACTCGGCGAGGTTGATGCCCTCGGTTTCCAGTATCTTGATCAGTGCGAACGAGCCCGCGCCGGCGCCCATGATGGTGCGGGTTGGCGCGTCCTCGCCGAGCAGGAACAGCACCGCCGGCGTGATCGCTTCCGGCTTCATCAGCGCCAGCGCCTGCGGCGGCAGCAGTTCCTCGGTCATTCGCGTCGCTGCGGTCGGCGAAATCATGTTGACCCGGATGTTGGTCTTGCGGCCTTCCTCGGCCAGCACGTTCATCAACCCGATCATGCCGGTCTTCGCGGCGCCGTAATTGGCCTGGCCGAAATTGCCGTACAGGCCCGACGAGGACGTCGTGACGACGATCCGGCCATAATTGCGCTCGCGCATGCCGTTCCACACGGCCTTGCAGCAATAGAACGTCCTGGTGAGATGCACGTCCAGCACCTTGGCGAAATCCGCGATCTCCATCTTGGCGAAGGATTTGTCTCTGAGAATGCCGGCATTGGCGCAGAGCAGATCGACCCTGCCCCACATGTCGCTCACCTTCGCGACCATATCGACGACCTGCCGGTAATTCGTGACATCCGCTTCGTCGGCCACCGCCTCACCGCCGGCTTTCCTGATTTCCTCGACCACCGCTTCCGCCGGCCCGCGCGAGCCGCCGCTGCCGTCGCGCGCGCCGCCGAAATCATTGACCACGACCTTGGCGCCGCGGGCCGCCAGCCCCAGCGCGTGCGCGCGGCCAAGACCATTGCCGGCGCCGGTGACGATTGCGACGCGTCCGTCAAATCTGATTGTCATGCGTAAGTTCCCGGGTGTCAGTTATTTCGTCATGCCCGGGCTTGTCCCGGGCATCCACGTCTTTCTTCCCTATAGCAGTTAAGACGTGGATGGCCGGGACAAGCCCGGCCATGACGGTGAACGTCAAGCAAAATAAATCAGCCCCAACCAGTCCGCAGCGATTGCCGGCTTGGTCTCGCCCTCGATTTCGACGCTGACGCTGGTGCGGGACAGCAGTTCGGTGGGTTTGCGCAAGCGCGCTTCCATCAGGATGAACCGGCCGCGCACGCGCGAGCCGGCACGCACCGGCGACAGGAAGCGCAATTTGTCGAAACCGTAATTGACGCCCATCGTGGTACCCTCGATGACCGGCATGACCTCGTAGGACATGATGCTCATCAGCGACATCGTCAGGAATCCATGCGCCACCGTAGTGGCGAACGTGGTTTCGCGCTTGGCGCGCTCGGGATCGATGTGGATGAACTGATGATCCTCGATCACGTCGGCATAGACATCGATCCGCGCTTGATCGATCAGGTGCCATGACGATACGCCGACTTCCTTGCCCACCATGGCCTGATAGGCTTGCAGCGAGATCGGCGGTTTTTTCCAGACTTCGTTCATTCCTCAACTCTCCGCTGATCCGGCCGTCCTCACCTTTTGCAGCTCCGGAAAGTCCTCTTCGCGAAATTCCTGGCCGCGCAGCGCATCCCCGCGATCGTTTTCATGCTCCAGCCGACGAAGCTGCACCCGGCGGATTTTTCCAGAGATCGTCTTCGGCAGTTCGGTAACCAACTCGATCCGCCGGATGCGCTTGAACGGCGCCAGCCGTGCATGAAGATGGTGGAAGATCGACAATGCGGTCCCGGAGGAGCGCTCCGCGCCGGCCACCAGCAAAACATACGCCTTCGGTACCGCGAGCCGGATCGGATCGGGACTGGGCACGACCGCGGCTTCGGCGACCAATTCGTGCTCCAGCAGGATGCTTTCCAGTTCGAACGGGCTGATGCGGTAATCCGACGACTTGAACACATCATCGGAGCGGCCAACGAAGGTGAGATAACCCTCCTCGTCGGCGAACACCACGTCGCCGCTGCGATAGAGTTCGCCGTCGGCGCCGCTGAGCCGGCCGTCCTCGCCCTGATAGCCCTGCATCAGGCCCGCAGGCCGCTCGGCGCCGAGCAAAAGCGTGATCTCGCCCTCTTTCGTCTCATTGCCGTCGCTGTCGGTGATCCGTACCCTGTAACCCGGCAGTGGCCGGCCCATCGAGCCGACTTTTACTCTCTGGCCCGGCGAGTTGCCGGCCAGCGCCGTGGTTTCGGTCTGGCCGTAGCCGTCGCGAATGGTTAGGCCCCACGCCGCGCGCACCTGATCGATCACTTCGGGGTTGAGCGGCTCGCCGGCGCCGCAGACCTCGCGCAAGTTGACCTTGAAGGCCGCCAGCTTCTCCTGGATGAATAGCCGCCACACCGTCGGCGGCGCGCAGAGCGTGGTGACGCCGCAGCGTCCGATGGTCGCGAGCAGTCCCTTGGCGTCGAAACGCGGCTGGTTGACCACGAACACCGTGGCGCCGGCGTTCCACGGCGCAAAAAAACAGCTCCAGGCGTGCTTGGCCCAGCCCGGCGAGGAAATGTTGAGGTGCACGTCTCCTGGCTGCAGCCCGAGCCAGTACATGGTCGAGAGTCCGCCGACCGGATAGCTGCGCTGGCTGTGCCGCACCAGTTTTGGTTTTGCCGTGGTGCCGGAGGTGAAATACAGCAGCATCGGATCGTCGGCATGCGTCGGGCCGTCGGGCACGAACGTCTCCGAAAACTCGGAGGCCTGCTCGAACGGCAGCCAACCCTCATGTACCGAAGCCCCACCGACAACAACCCGTGTGAGACCGCCGCCGCCGAGGCCGGCGAATTTCGCGACCTGATCCTGGGTCGCCACCACCAGCTTGGCACGGCCGCGGTCGAGCCGGTCCCGCAATTCATCGGGGGTCAGCAGCGTGGTGGCCGGAATCACTACCACGCCGAGCTTGATCGACGCCAGCATGGTCTCCCACAACGGCACCACATTGCCGAGCAGCAGCAGCAGATGATCGCCGCGCTTCAGCCCTTGCGCGCGGAGGAAATTTGCGACCTGGTTGGAACGGCGGGACAACGCTTCGAACGAGAGCTTTGTCTCCCGGTTGCTGCCGGCATCGACGATCCATAGCGCCGGCCGGTCTTTGCTCACGGCATCGCGCGCCAACTCAGCATCGAACCAGTCCAGCGCCCAGTTGAAGGCCACCGGATCGGGCCAGCGGAAGTCCGCGACCGCCTTGTCGTAGTCGCTGCGATGCCTCAGCAACAACGCACGCGCTTCCTGAAATGTCGTCATATCCGGACCTATCAACTATCACTGCGTCATTGCCGGGCCTGACCCGGCAATCCATCCCCTTCGCAAAAATGTTTTTTTTGAAGATGGATGGATGCGCGGGTCCCGGCTACGCCAAGGCTTCGCCGGGCCCTTCAGTGTCAGGCCGGCGAAGCTTCTAGCGAAGACGGCAAGCCCGCGCATGACGACCGTTTACTTTTCGGCCAATCCGCGCACGTGCTGGATGATGCCCGAGAAGTCGACCCCGCCATTCCCCGCGGCATCGAACTCCTTGTAGATTTCCTGCGCGTGCTTTCCAAGTGGCGTCGCGGCCCCCGCCGCCTTGGCCGCGTCCTGCGCCAACGTCAGGTCCTTCACCATCAAGGCCGCCGCAAAACCCGGCTTGTAGCCATTATTCGCAGGCGAACCCGGCACCGGTCCCGGCACCGGGCAATAGCTCGTCAACGCCCAGCATTGCCCCGATGAGGTCGACGAGACGTCGAACAGCGCCTGATGCGACAGACCGAGTTTTTCGGCCAGCGCAAAAGCCTCGCCGACCGCGATCATCGAGACGCCCAAAATCATGTTGTTGCAGATTTTCGCCGCCTGTCCCGCGCCGCCCTCGCCGCAATGCACGATCTTCTTGCCCATGGCTTCCAGAACAGGCTTTGCCGCCGCGAACGCTTTGGCGTCACCGCCGGCCATGAACGTCAGCGTCGCGCCCTTGGCACCGCCGGTGCCGCCGGACACCGGTGCATCGACCGACAGCACCGATGCTTCGGCCGCAAGCGCATGCGCCTGACGCGCCCTTTCAACATCGATGGTGGAGCAATCGATCATCAACGCTCCCTTGGGGACCGACGGAATGATGTCGCTCCATACCGAGACGACATGCTTGCCCGCGGGCAGCATGGTGATCACGACGTCGGCGCCCTTGACCGAAGCCGCCGCGCTGTCCGCGATGATGGCACCGTCGGCTTTGGCCTGATCGAGTAGGGTTTTAACTAGATCAAATCCGACGACCTTGTGTCCCGCCTTGACGAGATTGGCCGCCATCGGCCCGCCCATGTTGCCGAGCCCGATGAATGCGATTGTAGCCATGACTCATGTTCCTCCGGTCAGGAGTTTCTATTTTGATTTATCGAATACGAGTTCGTCCCTGCCGAGACTTGCGAAGTACGGCGCAAGCATCTCAGGCGTGACATCTTCGATTCGCGGCGGCGACCATTTCGGTTTGCGGTCCTTGTCGATCACCGCCGCGCGCACGCCTTCGCGAAAATCGTCGCTGGCGAACACTTCGAGCGCCGCGCGATATTCGCGCGCCAGGCATTCTTCCAAAGACGACGACGTTCGCGCCAGCCGCAACAGTTCCAGCGTGACCACCATGCCGCGCGGTGATTTTTCGTTCAGCGTCTTCAGCGTCGCTAGCGCCAATTCTGAACCATCGCGATGCAGGGCCGCGAAAATATCTTCCATCCGGTCATGGGCAAACCAGCCGTCGATGCGCGGCCGGAGCGCGGCGACGGGTCCGGCAGTCTCGCCCGTCGCAAAGCCGTCGATCAAGGCTTTCAGGTTGGCCGAACTCGCGCCCGCACGAATCTTCGTGAGCTCCTCGCGCAAGCTGGCAAGCTTTGCCGCCGGCACGACCGCATCGGCGAATCCCGCATATACAGCATCGGGGCCATTCATGGTCTGGCCGGTCAACCCGAAGTAAGTGCCTAATTCTCCCGGCGAACGCGACAGCAGCCAGGTGCCGCCGACGTCCGGAAAGAAGCCGAGTCCGACTTCCGGCATCGCCAGTTTTGTCCTGTCGGTCACCACGCGATGGCTGCCATGGGCGGCAAGACCAACCCCGCCGCCCATCACGATGCCGTCCATGAAGGCAACGTAAGGTTTTGGGAATTTCGCAATGCGGGCGTTGAGGATGTACTCCTCGCGCCACAGGACCTTGCCGAGATCGCCGCGCACCTTTGAATCTTCGTAGAGCGCGCGGATATCGCCGCCGGCGCACAGACCGCGCTCGCCCGCGCCCTCCAGCAGGATCAAACCGACCGCCGGATCGGCCTCGAAGACGTCCAGGGCCTTGTCGACGTCGCGGAACATCTGAAGCGTCACCGCATTGATCGTCTTCGGCCGATTGAGGCGGATCACGCCCGCCGCGCCCTCGCGCCGCACGATCAGGTCGGGTTCCGGGCTTTGCAGGGCCGCCGTCGCACTCATCGCGCGCCCTCGATCAATTTTCGCGACACGATCAGCCGCATGATCTCGTTGGTGCCCTCGAGAATCTGATGCACGCGCAGGTCGCGCACGATCTTCTCGATGCCATATTCGCTGAGGTAACCGTAGCCGCCATGCAGCTGCAGCGCCTGGTTTGCGACTTCGAAGCCGACATCGGTGCCGAAGCGTTTCGCCATGGCGCACAGCATGGTGGCATCCGCGTCCTTGCGGTCCAGCGCCGCCGCCGCACGCCACACAAAGGTCCGCGCCGCCTCCAGTTCGGTCGCCATGTCGGCGAGACGGAACTGCAGCGCCTGGAATTCGTCGAGCCGTTTGCCGAACGCCTTGCGTTCCTTCATATAGGCGAGCGACTTGTCGAGCGCGGATTGCGCGCCGCCCAGCGAACACGCCGCGATGTTGATGCGGCCGCCGTCGAGCCCGGCCATCGCGATCTTGAAGCCGATGCCCTCGTCGCCGAGCCGGTTGGCCACCGGCACCCGTGCATTCTCGAAGATCACCGCGCGGGTCGGCTGCGCGTTCCAGCCCATCTTGCGCTCGTTGATGCCATAGGAAAGCCCCGGCGTATCGCCCTCCACCACCAGGGTCGAGATGCCACCTGGCCCGTCATGGCCGGTGCGCACCATCACCACATAGAGGTCGCCCTGGCCGGCGCCGGAGATGAACTGCTTCTGGCCGTTCAGCACATAATGGTCGCCATCGCGCACCGCGCGGGTGCGCAACGCCGCCGCGTCCGATCCGGATCCCGGCTCGGTCAGGCAATAGCTCGCCAGCAATTCCATGCTGCACAGCTTCGGCAGCCATTTGTGCCGCTGCGCGTCATTGCCATAGGCATCGATCATCCATGCCGCCATGTTGTGGATCGAGATGAAAGCCGACACCGTCGGGCAGCCCAGCGCCAACGCCTCGAAGATGAGCGCCGCGTCGAACCGCGTCAGCGCCGAGCCGCCGACATCGTCGCGGATGTAGACGCCGCCGATGCCGAGCGCGGCCGCCTGCCGCATCACGTCGACCGGAAAATGCTTCTCGTCATCCCAGCGGAGCGCATGCGGCGCGATTTTTTCGGCGGAAAACTCCCGCGCCATGTCGCGAACGGCGATCTGGTCCTCGTTGAGAGCGAAGTGCATGCGACTAGCGCCGATCACTTGCTATGGAATGCGAATTGCGCTCCTTCCTTGACGCCGGACGGCCAGCGCGACGTGACCGTCTTGGTCTTGGTGTAGAACCGGACCGAGTCCGGGCCATACTGGTTGAGGTCGCCGAAGCCGGAGCGTTTCCAGCCGCCGAAGGTGTAATATGCCACCGGCACCGGGATCGGGACGTTGATGCCGACCATGCCGACCTGGACGCGCGAGGTGAACTCGCGCGCGGCATCGCCGTCACGGGTGAAGATCGCAACACCGTTGCCGTATTCATGCTCCGACGGCAGCGCAACCGCCTCGTCGAAATCGTTCGCCCGCACCACCGACAGCACCGGCCCGAAAATCTCTTCCTTGTAGATCCGCATGTCCTTGGTGACGTTGTCGAACAGGCAGCCGCCCATGTAAAAGCCGTTCTCATAGCCCTGCATCTTGAAGCCGCGGCCATCGACCGCAAGCGTGGCGCCTTCCTTGATGCCGATCTCGACGTAATTCTTGACGCGCTCCAGCGCCTCCTTGGTGACCAGCGGACCGAAATCGGCCGATCCGTCGGTCGAGGGGCCGATCTTGAGATTCTCCACCCGCGGGATGAGCTTTTCCATCAACCGGTCCGCAGTGGTCTTGCCGACGGGAACGGCGACCGAGACCGCCATGCAACGTTCGCCCGCTGCGCCGTAGCCGGCGCCCACCAGCGCATCGACCGACTGGTCCATGTCGGCGTCCGGCATGATGATCATGTGGTTCTTGGCGCCGCCGAAGCATTGCGCGCGCTTGCCCGTGGCGGCGGCGCGCGCATAGATATATTGCGCGATCGACGATGAGCCGACGAAACCGACCGCCGCGATGTCGCGGTCATCAAGAATGGCATCCACCGCTTCCTTGTCGCCGTTGACGACATTCAGGATGCCCGGAGGCAGTCCCGCCTCGAGCATCAACTGGGCCAGCCGCATCGGCACGCCGGGATCGCGCTCCGACGGTTTTAGGATGAACGCATTGCCACAGGCGATGGCGGGGGCAAACTTCCACATCGGAATCATCGCCGGGAAATTGAACGGCGTGATCCCCGCGACGACGCCGAGCGGCTGGCGGATCGAATAGCTGTCGATGCCGGGGCCCGCGCCCTCGGTGTAACCGCCCTTCATCAATTCGGGAATGCCGATCGCGTATTCGACGACCTCGACCCCGCGAAAGATATCGCCTTTGGCGTCGGGGATGGTCTTGCCGTGCTCGCGCGCCAGCAACTCGGCCAGCGAGTCGTTTTCCTTGGCGAGCAGTTCGAGAAACTTCATCAGCACGCGGACCCGGCGCTGCGGATTGGTCGCGCCCCATGCCGGCTGCGCCGCCAGCGCATTCTCGACCGCCGCGCGCACTTCCGCTTTCGAGGCGAGATCCACCTTTGCCTGCACCTCGCCGGTCATCGGCTGGAATACGTCGGCCGTACGCCCCGATGTGCCCTTGACCTCGCGGCCGCCGATAAAATGTCCGATTGAGCGCATGGGTTCCTCCAACAGCATATTTGCAAGGGCCGGTTTTGCGGCATCTTGCAGGCTTTGCGGCATTTGGAAAGGGATTCTACGCGCAACGGAATTGCGAAAATGCGGGTGGGACCGCGTTTTCAGCGCATTCGACCAATGTCATACGCGTCGACGCGCCAAGTCAGTGCGCCTTCTTGGGTGAAGTTTTCTTCCCACCCGATTCCGCCCCGCGCTCTAGCAGGGCCTCACGTCCCGCGCCCAAAATGTCGTCGGACAGCTCGCCGCTGCCGGCAACACGCGCCATCACCAGCGTGCCCATCATGGTAGCCAGCGACGCCATCGCCTGTTTTCGCGCGGCTTTGCGTGGCAGGTCCGGGATCTGCGCGGCGATCATGTCGATCATCTGTTCCAGCTTGGCCGCAAAAGCTTTGCGGGTTTTTGGGCTCTCGCGGGCGATTTCCGCGGCCAGCGCCGGAATGGCGCAGCCGTGGCCGGGATCGTCGCGATGGCTCGGCGTCAGATAGGAATCCACGATCGCGGCAAGGCGCTTGTCGGACGGGGTCTGCTCGGCCTTCTTGCGCCAGTGCGCGACCGACCGGTCCAGCGCGTAGCCGAACGCCTCGATCACCAGGGCTTCGCGCGAATCGAAATGGGCGTAGAAACCGCCATGGGTGAGGCCCGCGTCCCTCATCAGATCGGCGACGCCGATGCCGTGAGCGCCCTTCTCGCGAAGCCTCACCGAAGCCTTCTTCACGATTCTGGCGTGGGTTTCCCGTTTGTGTTCCTTCGAATAGCGCATCGCCGTTCCATTGGATGTTTTCAGTCATATAATAACGCAAACGCGCGGGAAAAGATGCATCTATTTACGGGCCAGCCCCGCCTGCCGTCGATTCGGCGGCAGAGTCCGGTTGGCGACACTTGACAAGCCGGTGGTTTGGCCGGGAATAGGCTTTTCCGCGATCGATGGCGCCATTGCGAGAACTTCCGTGCACATGCTCAATCGCCATTGCGGTGTCGACCGCGACTCACGCGGCGTGGTTCGCCTGACCATCTGCAACGCCGGCTCGCTCAATATCCTGGGATCGGCCGCGATCGACGGCGTCCGCCAGGGCCTGGAAGCGCTGGCTCCGGACCGCGCGATCCGTGCGCTTGTCGTGGCGGGCCAGAGCGAGAAGAGCATGATCGGCGGCGCCGACATCAAGGAAATGGCCAAACTCGACCAGGCCTCGGCCGAAAAATTCATCACCGGCCTGTGCGACCTCTGCGAAGCAGTGCGGGCGTTTCCGGCGCCCGTCATCGCGCGGATTCCCGGCTGGTGCCTTGGCGGGGGACTGGAATTCGCCGCCGCCTGCGATTTACGGATTGCCGCGCATGACGCCAAATTCGCCATGCCCGAGGTCAAGGTCGGGATACCCAGCGTGATCCACGCCGCATTGCTGCCGCGGCTGATCGGCTGGGGCCGCGCGCGCTGGCTGATCATGACGGCGGCAACCATCGACGCGCCGACCGCGCTTTCCTGGGGGCTGGTCGATGCGGTGGCGGCGGAGGGCGGCCTCGACGCCACGGTCGAGAGCACGGTGGCGGCCCTGCTGGAATGCGGGCCGGAGGCGCTGCGTTCGCAGAAAGCGCTGCTCAAACAATGGGAAGAGCTGCCGCTGAAAGACTCGGTCGACCTCTCGATCGGCGTGTTCGGGCAGTCGTTCCTGACCGACGAACCGCGCCGGCTGATGCAGGGGTTTTTGGACCGGAAACGGTGACCTACCCCGCGTCGTCCCAAAGGCGCGGATGACCCATAACCGCCGCGGTAATTGATTTAGGCAGATATTGCAGGCGCCGCCGTTCCGATTGAAATGGCACGCCGTTTGCGTCCTCCAACTTCACGGGGGCGACCAAACAATTGATTCTCCCGTCCCATTGCAATTTTTGCAGCGCATCATATGATGATCGTAATGTAACAATGCCCCTGAGGAGCACCAACATGCCCGTTTCCGAGTCGGTCGTCATCGTCTCCGCCGCCAGAACCCCGCTAGGCAGGTTCCAGGGTGATCTCTCCCCCTTCAGCGCCCATAACCTCGGCTCCCACGTCATCGGCGCCGCCGTCGAGCGGGCAAAACTGACGCCTGAACGGATCGACGAAGTATTCATGGGCTGCGTACTTCCGGCCGGACAGGGCCAGGCCCCGGCCCGGCAGGCCGCGCGGGGCGCCAGATTGCCGGATGCAACGGGCGCCACCACCATCAACAAGGTGTGCGGCTCCGGCATGAAGGCGACAATGCTGGCGCACGACATCATCAATGCCGGCTCGGCCGAGATCGTGCTGTCGGGGGGCATGGAGAGCATGACCAACGCGCCCTATCTGCTGGCAAAGGCGCGCGGCGGCTATCGCGTCGGCCATGACCGCATCATCGACCACATGCTGATGGACGGCCTCGAGGACGCCTACGAAACCGGCCGCTCGATGGGGGATTTCGGCGAAGCCACTGCCGAAGCCTACCAGTTCAACCGCGGCGATCAGGACGCCTATGCGATGGAAACGCTCACGCGTGCGCGCAAGGCGGTGGAGAGCGGCGCGTTCAAGGCCGAGATCGTTCCTATCGCGGTGAAGGAAAAAGCCGGCGTCCGCACCATCGCAAATGACGAGCATCCGCTGAAGGTCGATCCCGCGAAAATTCCCGGCCTGAAGCCGGCGTTCCGCGCCAATGGCACCATCACCCCGGCCGCCTCCTCGGCGAATGCCGATGGCGCAGCCGCGCTGGTCCTGGCGCGGCGCTCGCTGGCCGACCGCGACGGGTTGCCGGCGCTGGCCGAGATCAAGGGCCATGCGACACACAGCCAGGAGCCGCAGTGGTTCACCACAGCGCCGATCCCGGCGATCCGAAAACTGCTCGACAAGATCGGCTGGAGGGTTGGGGATGTCGACCTGTTCGAGATCAACGAAGCTTTCGCAGTGGTGGCGATGGCGGCACAGCGCGACCTCGGCATTCCCCGCGACAAACTGAACGTCAATGGCGGCGCCTGTGCGCTTGGCCATCCGATCGGCGCCACTGGAGCGCGGTTGATCGTGACGCTGCTGCACGCGCTGGAGGCGCGCAACCTGAAACGCGGCGTTGCGGCGTTGTGCATCGGCGGCGGCGAAGCCACCGCCATTGCCATCGAACGCATTGTCCACTAACACGCTGCACCCGCCGTATTGCATTTAGGAATTTTTGATCGGGAAGCCTTATGATCTCCAACTGGCTGTCGGCTGCGCTTGCGCGGAAAAATATTCATTATGGCTGGGTGATGGTCGGCGTGACCTTCCTCACCGCGCTGATCACCGCCGGCACCGTCGGCGCGCCCGGTGTCTTTATCGTGCCGCTGCAGCAGGAGTTCGGCTGGACCACCGCGGAGATTTCCGGCGCGCTGTCGATCCGCTTCATCCTGTTCGGTTTGATGGCGCCGTTCGCGGCCGCCCTGCTTAACCGCTACGGCCTGCGCAATGTGGCGCTGTCGGCACTGCTGATCGTGGGATCGGCGCTGCTCGTCTCACTGCTGATGACCAAGGTCTGGCAGCTGATGCTGCTGTGGGGCGTCGTGATCGGCATCGGCACCGGCATGACCGCGCTGGTGCTTGGCGCCACCGTTGCCGCGCGCTGGTTTTCCGCGCGGCGCGGTCTCGTGGTCGGCATCCTCACGGCGAGCGTCGCCACCGGACAGCTGATCTTCCTGCCGCTGCTGGCAAGCCTGACCGAACGGATGGGTTGGCGGATCGCGCTCACGCTGGTCTGCGCGATGCTCGGCGTTGCAGCCTTCGCGGTCGCGATGTTGATGCGCGATCGTCCGAGCGACGTCGGCTTGCGGCCGTTCGGCGACCATGGCATCGAGCCGTTGCCAGCACCGCCGCCAAACACCGCGCCGATCATGGCGGCGGCTCTTGGTGCGTTGCGCGATGCCGCCAAGACGAGCGTGTTCTGGATCCTGTTCGCGACCTTTTTTATCTGCGGCGCCTCCACCAACGGCCTGATTCAGGTGCACCTGATTCCGATGTGCCTCGATTTCGGCATTCCGCAGGTCCAGGCCGCCGGTCTGCTCGCAGCCATGGGGATATTCGATTTCGTCGGCACCATCGGCTCGGGCTGGCTGTCGGACCGCTACGACAACCGCTATCTGCTGTTCTGGTATTACGGCCTGCGCGGCCTGTCGCTGCTGTTCCTGCCCTTCACCGACTTTTCGTTTTATGGCCTGTCGCTGTTCGCGCTGTTCTATGGGCTGGACTGGATCGCGACCGTGCCGCCAACGGTGCGGCTCACCGCGCAGCGCTTCGGCCCGGAGCGCGCCAACCTGGTGTTTGGCTGGATTTTTGCGGGCCATCAATTGGGCGCGGCGGCAGCGGCGTTTGGCGCCGGACTGTCGCGAACCGTATGGGCGACCTACCTGCCGGCATTCTTCGCTGCCGGCGCGCTGTGCATCATAGCGGCGGTGATCGTGCTTATGATCGCTCGGTCGCCAAAGCCTGTGGCGGCGTGATCGCTGGAGCCACACATAACACCGTCATCCTGAGGTGCTCGCCGTTCTTCACGGCGAGCCTCGAAGGATGGCCGCATACGCGCCTGTGGCCATCCTTCGAGACGCCGCGCAGGCGCGTGGCTCCTCAGGATGACGGTCGAATGCGTGGCGACGGTTAAGGCCTGATCGTCATGTTGGTGGCCAGCCCCGGCGTGCGCAGCGGCTCGGCGAGGCGCGCGAATTCGCACAGCAACAAGCGGGTCTTGCGCGGATCGATGATTTCCTCGACCCAGAATTTTTCGGCGGAGCGGAACGGCGAGCGCAGCTTGTTGAGGCGGTCCTCGATCTCCTGCAGCTTTGCCTTTGGATCGTCCGCCGCATCGATGTCGGCGCGATACGCCGCCTCGATGCCGCCTTCCAGCGGCAGCGACCCCCAATAGGCCGACGGCCAGGCGTAGCGCATCGAAAACCGGTCCGCCGGCTGGTGCACCACGCCGGCCACGCCGAACGAATTGCGCACGATGATGGTGCACCAGGGCACCGTGGTCTGGTTGACCGCCGCCATGGCGCGCACGCCGTACTTGATCGTCCCGGCCTTTTCGGCATCGAGGCCGATCATAAAGCCGGGGCAATCCATCAGATAGACCACCGGCAGATGAAAAGTTTCGGCGAAATCGGCGAAGCGCACCACTTTCTGGCAGGCATCCGCGGTCCATGAGCCGCCGTAATGAAACGGATCGCTGGCGAGCAGCAGCACCGCCCTGCCCTGCAGCCGCGCCAGCCCTGCGATGATCGGGCGGCCATAATTCGACGCCATCTCGAAGAACGATCCCTTGTCGACCACCGCGTCGATAATCGGACGCATCTTGTAAACCTGGCGGCGGCTGCGCGGCACCGCCTTGATCAACGATTCCTCGGCGCGCTCGGGATCGTCCTCACATGGCAATGTCGGCGGCAGTTCGTAGACGGACGAGGGTAGATAGGACAGGAACCGCCGAGTGCGGACGAAGGCTTCCTCTTCGGTGTCGACCGCGTCATCGACGCCGCCGGCGCGGGTCTGGATTTCCCAGCCACCCAGTTCCTGCTTGCTGAGGTCCTGACCCAGGCGTTTCACTACCGGCGGGCCGGCCACGAACATCGCCGAGCTTTTGGTCATCACCGAATAATGGCTGGCAGCCAGCCGCGCCGCGCCGAGCCCAGCGACAGAGCCTAGCCCTAAGCCGACCACCGGCACGCGCGCCATGTTCGCCGTCGTGTACCAGTACCATCGGGTGCCGCCGATGCCGCCGGGCAGGTTGGCGGCGCCCTTGGTTTCGATGGTCTTCACCGAACCGCCCCCGCCGGAGCCCTCGATCACCCGGACAATCGGCAACCGGAAATCGTGCGCCATCTCTTCCGCCATCAGTGGCTTTGCCGAGATCGACGCATCCGCCGAGCCGCCGCGCACGGTAAAATCGTCGCCGACCACCACGACGGTGCGGCCGTCGATCTTGCCGCGGCCGAACACGCAATTCGCCGGGGTCAGATTGGTGAGTTCGCCGTGCTCGTCATATTCGCCGACGCCGGAAATCGCGCCGACCTCGTGGAAGCTTCTGGCATCGACCAGTTTGTCGATGCGCTCGCGGACGGTGAGCCGGCCCTGGTCGCGCTGCCGCTTGACCTTGTCAACGCCTCCCATCTCGCGCGCGAACGCTTCGCGGCGGGCGAGGTCGTCGAGTTCCGGCTTCCAGTTCATTCGCGTCCTCCGGCTTGATGATCTTCTTGTGGTTGGCAACCGGCAGCGGTTTTTCGTGCATGCGGCTGGTGAAAAAGTCGCCTTCCGCATTCTCGATCAGGCTGCCGACCGCGACACCAAGTTCACGCATCTTCGGCGCGACCTCCCGGTGCAGCCGGGCCTCATCGAACATCGCCGACAACAGGCCGATCGTGACCACCACAAACGTCTGGTATTGCGGCGACCATAGCGGCACCGCGCAACCGTTGATGTGCGGGGACCATAGACCGCAGGCGACCACATAGCCATGCTCGCGCAGGAAGCGGCGATTGCCGTCGATGCGCGGACGCAGCACTTTTGCCGATTCCGGCATCTCCCGCGCCATCTCGGCCAGCAGCGCGTCGCCGACATCGATATCCAACGCGGCCGTATAGGCATGTCCGGCGGCGGTGGTCGCCATCGCGATCCGGCTTCCGGTACTCTCGTGCAGACCGAGCGCGTTCGCGGCACGTGCAAATTCCAGATAAACAAGATGAAAACGATCGGGAATCACGAACCCGACCGTGCCCGGCAATTGCTCGGCGACATCCTGCAGCCGCAACCGGATCAGGTTGCGCAATTGCAGACCTTTCATCATCGAGGTGCTCATCGCAACCGCGCTCGGCCCGATGCGATATTTTTGGTCGCGCGGCAGATACACGAGTTGTCCCATCCGGGTCAGCGTGTGGGTCAGGCGCGACACCGTGGATCGCGGCAGGCCGCAGCGGCTGGAAATTTCCAGATTCCCGAGCCGCGCCTCGTGGCCCTCGAAGCAGCGCAAAACATCGAAGGCGCGCGAGACCACCTGGATCACGTCGCCCTCGCCTGTGAGATCGCTGGCGAGCATGCCCTGTTTGCTGAGCCGTTCCGAGCGTCGTCCCATTCGAAGTGCCCATTCAATTCCGCGGAACGGAATAAAATTCCACTTGCAGAACAAGCTACCTCAGGCAATCTGCCGCCACAACAACCGTTCGCAAGGGCAATTGTCCGCCAGACGGTCCTTCGGAGAACGGAAATGTCAGAGATCAAGGTCGTGACCGAGGTGGCCGGGCGCGTCTGCGTGCTCCCATTGGAAGCGGGCAACAGCGTTGTCGAAGGCGACGACGTCGCATTCATCGAAGCCATGAAAATGGAAATCCCGGTCGCCTCGCCGGCCGCGGGAAAGCTCAAATCGCTGCTCGTCAAGATCGATGACCTCGTTGCCGAAGGACAGGCCATCGCGATTGTCGAAACCTGAGCGCTCCGACTTCGAGACGCGCAAAAGGCGATGCCGCAAGCGAAGCGTCATGCGCGGGCTTGACCCGCGCATCCATCTACCTTCGCAAGAGTCTTTCGAATGGATGGATTGCCGGGTCAAGCCCGGCAATGACGGGCGAGAGCCGCCGCGACAATCTGTGACTATGGTCTGAGCCTGCCGACGTTGCCATTGCAGCATCGCGATGACATGATCTGACTAACAAAAACGCAGTTCGCAAAGCGAATGCATCTCGGGAGGGATTCATGTTTCATCGTATAAGCGCGCTCGCGTCGGTTGCGGCGCTGGCCGCGTCGGTGACGCTCGCATCGGCGCAAGACGTCAAATTGCCGCCGACCCTGACATTCACCGCCTACGACACCGGCACCGCCGGCTTCAACATCGCCGTCGCCGTCGGCAAGATGATGAAGGACAAATACGGCACCGACGTCCGCGTGCTTCCGGCCGGCAACGACGTCGCACGTCTGGCGCCGTTGCGCGCAGGGCGCGCGGTGTCCTCGGCGATGGGCTCCGGCGCCTACTTTGCCCAGGAAGGCGTGTTCGAATTCGGCGCCAGGGAATGGGGACCGCAGCCGTTGCAGCTGGTGCTATCCTCGGTCGACTGCAACGCCGGCTCGCTGGGCGTCGCGCGCGACACCGGCGTCACCGAAGTCAAGCAACTCCGGGGCAAGCGCGTCGGTTTCGTCGTAGGCTCACCGGCACTGAACCAGAATGCGCTGGCAATCCTCGCTTTCGGGGACCTCAAGCAGAGCGACGTCAAGATCGTCGAATTCTCCAGCTACGGCGCGATGTGGAAGGGCCTGATCAACAACGACGTCGACGCCGCATTCGCAACCACCATCACCGGACCGGCCAAGGAAGCCGAAACCTCGCCGCGGGGCATCATCTGGCCGCCGCTGCCGCACAACGACAAGGCCGGGTGGCAACGCGTGCAGAAAGTAGGAAGCTTCTTCTTCCCTCATGTCGCCACCTGCGGCGCCGGCATTTCCCCGGAAAAACCGATCGAACTCGGAAACTATCCTTATCCGATCTTCGTGGTGTACGGGTCGCAGCCGGCGGATCAAGTCTACGCCCTCACCAAGGCGATGATCACGGGCTACGACGCCTACAAGGACAATGCGCCGGGCGCGAGCGGTCTCGCCGCCAGCCGGCAAACCATGAAATGGGTGGTGCCGTTCCATCCCGGAGCAGTGAAGGCGCTGAAGGAAGCCGGCAACTGGAGCGACGCCGATCAGGCGCATAATGACGGCCTGATCAAGCGCCAGGGGGTTCTTGCCGCGGCGTGGGCTGACTACGGCAAATCCGGTCCGCCATCGGACGATAAGGCGTTCCTGGACGGCTGGATGAAAGCGCGCGAGGCCGCGCTGGCAAAGGCCAATATTCCGAATGGTTTCGAATAGCGGGGTCGCAGAATCTGCGGAAGGTCGATCGTCGGCAAACTAGTGGTAGATGAATGTCTGCTTCTCCGTCCGATAGTTCGCGCGAGCCGGCAGGCGCCGCAGCGCTGGCCGATGACGGCCTTTCGCCGCCGGACAAGATCGAGACCGCCGATCTACATCTCGTCGCAGTTGCCGACCTGCAGGAAGCCGAGGCCACGCGCATCCGAACCCTGCAAGGCGTATGGCGCTGGACGCTGATCGCAGCGACGATCCTGACCATCCTGCTCTGCATCAACCAGCAATTCTCGCTGCAGCTGTTCGTCGGCTACACCCAGCTCAACACCGAATACTTTTACCTTTTGATTGCGTTGATGCTGCCGTTCACGTTCCTGATCTTTCCCGCTACCAGCCGCGCGTCCCTCGACCGGATTCCCTGGTACGACATTGCTCTTTTTGCCGCTACGTTCGCCGCCGCGATATGGCTGATGGTGAGCGTCCGCAAGGCGGCGCAGCTCGGTTGGGAATTCGAAGGCGCGCCGAAGAACGTCATCGCAGCGGGCCTCGTGATGTGGTTCGTGCTGATGGAAGCGCTGCGGCGCACCGGCGGCTGGAGCCTGCTGCTCAGCGTGTTTCCATTCACGGTCTATCCGCTTTTCGCGGACGCCAGATGGCTCGGCCCGTTCCGCGGGACGCAATCGACCCTCGAACAGGCCACCGCCTATCACGTCCTGTCCGGCGAGAGCCTGCTCGGCATTCCGATCCAGGCTTTTGCCGATACGGTGATCGGCTTTCTGGTGTTCGGCACCGCGCTGATGATGACGGGCGCCGGCAAATTCTTCATCAACATCGCGTTTGCGATGTGCGGAACGTTCCGCGGCGGGGCTGCAAAGGTTTGCGTCTTCGCCAGCGGCCTGCTCGGTACCGTCGGGGGCAGCATCGTCTCCAACGTTCTGACCGCCGGCACCATGACCATTCCCGCGATGAAGAAGACCGGCTTTACGCCGTCCTACTCCGCCGCGATCGAAGCCTGTGCATCGACCGGCGCGGTGCTCGCACCGCCGGTACTCGGCGCCACCGCGTTCGTGATGGCGCAATTCATGAACACCAGCTACGCCGATGTAGCGCTCGCAGCCACCATTCCGTCGGTGCTGTATTATGTCGGCCTGTTCGCGCAGGTCGACAGCTATGCCGCCCGCCACAAGCTGAAGGGCCTGCCGCGCGCCGAACTGCCGCGCTTCATGGATGCATTCAAGGAAGGCTGGTACTATTTGTTCGTCATCGTGATCCTCGTGATCATGCTGCTGTACTTCAAGCGCGAGAGCCACGCGCCGTTTTATGCATCGGTGCTTCTGGTGATCCTGCACCAATGGTCGGGGCCTGCGCCGTGGAAACGGGGCAACACCGCGGTTCTCGCCGGCTCGATCCTGCTGACCGCGTTGATGCTGTGGTTCGACGTGCAGAACGCGTTCCTCTGGGGCATGTGCATCCTCGCCGCGCTAAACGAGTTCTTTCCGGGCAAGAACTGGGGCGGCGCGCGCTGGCTGCAATTCCTCGAACTGAACGGAAAAACCTTCGTCGAATTGATCGCCATTCTCGCCGGCTGCGGCCTCTTGATCGGCGCGTTTTCACTGACCGGCGTGATCTCGAGCCTCGCCAACGACCTGCTCACCATTGCCGGCGGCAACGTGTTCCTGCTGCTGATCATGTGCGCGGTCACGAGCCTGATCCTCGGGCTCGGGCTGACCACGACGTCCTGTTACATCTTCCTCGCCATCCTCGTCGCGCCGGCGCTGGAAAAGCTCGGCCTCAACAAGATGGCCGTGCACATGTTCATCTTCTACTGGGGCATGCTGTCGGCCATCACGCCGCCCGTCGCCATCGCGTCCTTCGCCGCCGCCGGCATCGCCGGCGCACCGGCGATGAAGACCGGCTGGGAGAGCATGTGGGTCGGCAGCATCATCTATTTCATTCCGTTCTTCTTCGTGCTCAATCCCGCGCTGCTGCTGCAGGGCAATAATCCATATCTCGAGGCGCTCGGCCTGACGGGGCTCGCCTGTTTCGGTATCGTCTTCATCTGCGGCGGCATTCAGGGTTATCAGGCTTATGTCGGCGACCTTCGCAGGGCGGGCTTGATGGAATGGCCGCTGCGCGTATTGCTGATCATCGGCGGCTTCGTGGTGGCGACGCCGGGCGGCGGCATCATGCCGATTTCGCAGATGCAGATCACCTTGCTCGGGATGGCCATCCTTATTCCGACCGTCCTCATCGCGCTGCTGCTGGTGCGGCGCGCGCCGCTGGCGCCAAGCCGGTTGCAGGGGCGGTGAGCGCAGCCACGTAGGCTGGACGAAGGCGCTCTCGCGCCGTGCCGACCATGAGGGCACGCCAGCGGAAGCATTCGCGTCCGGTAACTTTGCCCACCCTACGGCTTTCCTGCTTTTGCTCGTTGCGGAAGTATGATCTTCTTACCGTAACCGGAAGCGGACGCCTGAACGATCCGCAAGCGGGCAAAAAAGGGAGAAAGCAATATGCGCGTATCATCCGCACTGCTTGCGGCCATCGCAATGATCATCGCACCCGCCGCGCTCGCGCAAACGTCCAAAATCACCATGGAAGAAATGATGGTGCCGTCCGGCGATGCCGGCATCGAGATCTATGTGCGCAACAAGCGGCCCGCCGATATGGCGTCGTTCCGCCCCGAGCGCACCCTGCTCTACGTGCACGGCGCGACCTATCCTTCCTCGACCGCCTTCGATCTGCAGCTGGACGGCATGTCGTGGATGGATTACATCGCCGCGCGCGGCTACGACGTCTATCTGCTCGACCTGCGCGGCTACGGCAAATCGACACGGCCGAAGGAGATGAGCGACAAGCCGGAGGCGAACCCGCCTATCGTGCGCGGCGACACCGCGGTGAAGGACATTTCCACCGTCGTCGATTTCATCCTGAAGCGGCGCAATATCCCGCGGCTCGACTTGCTCGGCTGGTCGTGGGGCACCACCCTGATGGCGACCTACACCACCCAAAACGCCGCCAAGGTGGAACGACTGGTGCTGTATGCACCGGCCTGGATTCGCACCACCCCCTCACTGGTGCAGGCAGGTCCGGGACCGATCCCCGCCTACCGCATGGTGCGCAGGGATCAGGCGCTGGGCCGTTGGCTGACCGGCGTGGCGGAGAACAAGAAGCCTGGTCTCATTCCCGCGGGCTGGTTCGATGCCTGGGCCGACGCCACCTGGGCGACCGACCCCGAAGGGGCGAAGATGGATCCTCCGGTTCTGCGCGCGCCCAATGGCGTCGTGCAGGACGGTGTCGAGTTCTTCGGCGCCGGCAAGGCATATTATGACCCGGCCAAGATCACGGTGCCGACGCTGCTGATCAATGCGGAATGGGACCAGGACACGCCGTCCTACATGGCGCAGACGCTGTTCCCGCTGCTGGTCAACTCCCCGGGCAAACGCTACGTGCAGTTAGCCGAAGGGACCCACAGCATCATCATGGAAAAGAACCGGCTCGAGCTGTTCAAGGCGGTGCAGGCGTTCCTGGACGAGGCGGCCGGATTGTAGCCCGATCTTGATCGGGCCGGCGTCATCAGGCGATCCAACTCCGATCCAGAACCGACGACAATCCGGGCCGAGGTTCGTTGCGACGTTTAGGAGGCGATATGCGAACGCTGCTGCTTGGGCTTGTATGCGTGGCCTCGATCGCGAGCACCGCCGCAACCGGGGCGACAAATGACCCGCTGACGAACGAGGAAGTTAGCTCCTTGAGATCGGCGGTGTCCAAAGTGTGGAACTCGTCCGGACACAAGGGTATCGTTACCGTCCGGGTCCGCCTGAATCCGGACGGAACGCTGGCAGCGCTCCCCCGGGTCCTTTCACGACCCGACGGTCCGAACTTTGCAGCAGCCGCGGCGAGCGCGATAAGAGCGATTCAACTAAGCCAGCCATTCCGCATGCTCAAGCCGGGCTCGTATGATGCCTGGAAGGTCATGGATATCGATTTTAACTCGGCCACCGCTGTGACAAACCGCCCGCAGCCGGCGAAACCATTTGACATAGAAAAAATAAATGCGGTTCTTGCAAAGAGAAAGGCGCAATCAACGGACCCGGGGACGGGCGGCAAGAATTAGTCTCAGCTGATCGGCGCTCACACTGCCTCCTCCCCCGATTGCATGTCGATGCCGAACGTTTCCAGAAATTTCGACGTCATGATGTAAAACCCGACAGAGAGCTGCAGTTCGATCAGCGCTCCCGGCGTCAGCTTCGCGGCGATCGCGCTCAGTGTCGCGTCGGTCGGTTTGTGCAAGGTGACGATCTCGTCGGTGAAGGCGAGCGCGGCGCGCTGCACCTCGTTGAAGCATGTCGCCGGCTTCCAGTCCTGCAGCGCCGCATTCTGCTCGTCGGTGACGCCGACGCTTTTGCCGATCCGCTTGTGCGCCACCACTTCATACGGCGCTTCGCACAAAATGCCGGTGCGGGTGATCGCCAGTTCGCGCAGGATAGGATCCAGCTCGCCCCTGAAGCGGATGGCGGCGCCGAGCCGACAGTATTGCCTGAGATAGTCGGGCGAATGCGCCATCATCCGGAAGATGTTGGCGCTGCGGTTCTTGGCGACGATGGCGTTAGTGCGCTCGTCCAGTTTTGCGGGGTCGGAATAGTCGATACGCGCCATGCTTTGCCCTCAAAGCTTTCGTTGCCGCTGCTGCGCGAGCAGCGCCGCGCCGAATGCCTGGAATAGTTTACGGTTGATCGGGTTGCGTTGCGGGTCGTACTCGGCATGCCACTGCACGCCGAGCGCAAAGCCAGGCGCATCCGCAATCCGGATCGCCTCGATGGTGCCGTCTTCAGCCACGCCTTCGATCACCACGCGCTTGCCCGGCTCCAAAATGCCCTGGCCGTGCAGCGAATTTACCCGGATGGTTTCGCAACCGAGCAGGGTTGCGAAGGCGCCGCCGGGAACCAGCGCCACATCGTGGCGATCGGCAAAAACGACGGTGTGGTCGGGATGAATCTCGCCGTTATCCAGCCTTGGCATGCGATGATTCAGCCGTCCGGGTAATTCGCGGATCTCGGGATGCAGCGAGCCGCCGAAGGCGACGTTCATCTCCTGCAAGCCCCGGCAAATGCCGAACAGCGGGACGCCTCGCGCGACACAGGCTTCCGTCAGCGACAGGGCCACATCGTCACGCTCAATGTCGTAAGGCTCGTGCTTGGGGTCGGGGTCGGTGCCGAAACGGGTCGGATGCACATTGGCGCGGGCGCCGGTCAGCACCACGCCGTCGACCACATCCAGCAATGCGCCGATGTCGGTGATCTCCGGCGCTCCGGCGAACATCAGCGGCAGCGCACCAGCCACGTCGGCCACCGCGCGAAGGTTGCGTTCGCCGACCATCTGCACGGTGAAGCGGTTCTCGACGCGATGCGCGTTTCCGATCACGCCGACCACCGGTCTTCTCATCGAATAGCTTCCTGCTCTCTTCCGGTAGCCCCGCCGCGGGATCATGCCCGGCAGCGCCCGCCGGATCAAGCTCACGGCCGTGTGAATTGGGCATAGATAACCATAAGCCGGTGTTTACCGTAAGATACCCTGCCGGGAGGGCGACCAATGATGCGCATCGGAGTGCTGCTGCTGTCGCTGCTGTTCGCCGTCGACGCCCGCGCGGCACCGATCGACAACAGCGACGGGTTCTGGAGCGAATGGAGTGACGCCACCTTTGCCCGCGCCGCGATCGAAAAGAAATTCGTGGTGGTCTCGCTGCAATCCTGGTGGTGCCGCTGGTGCCATGTGATGAACCGCGAGACCTGGTCGAATGCGGAAGTCCGCGGCGTGCTCAAGGACAAGTTCATCCCGGTTTATGTCGATCAGGACAGCCGGCCGGACATCTCGCAGCGCTATGAACGCTGGGGCTGGCCCGCCACGATCATCTTCGGTCCCGACGGGACCGAGATCGCCAAATTGCGCGGCTTTTACTCGCCGCAATATTTCCTTCCGGTGCTCACCGCCACCATCGAGGATCCCTCCCCGGTCGAGTATCCCGAACCGGGGGGAGCCGAGCGGGGCCGCACGCTGGCGACCGGCCTCACCGACGCGCAGCGTGATGAGATCCTCGGCTTCATCGACAAGGCTTGGGACGACGAGCACGGCGGCTGGAGTAAATCAAAATTCGTCGACGGGCCGATGCTGGCATGGGCGCTGCAGCGCGCAAGTGGCGGCGATACGGAGAACGAAGCCCGGATCAAAAAGGTCCTGACCCTGATGGCCACGACCATGATCGACAAGGACGTCGGCGCCATGAACCAGGTCAACCTGAAGCCGGACTGGTCGGAGCCCGCACGCGAATTTCCGATGTTCGCGCAGGAGGCGGCGCTGACCGCTTATGCGCGGGCCTATGTGATGTTCGGCGATCCGACCTATCGGCAGGCCGCGGACCGCATCTTCGGTTTTCTCAAAAACACCATGGCTGCTCCCGGCGGCGGCTTCTACGCCTCGATGGGGCTGAGCGAAGGCGAGCCCGGAATCGACAAGCGGCAATATGCGCGCGAGACCGCGCAGGCGGTCTCGGGACTGCTGGCCTATTACGACGCGACCGGCCTCGCCGAGGCACGCGAGCTCGCCATCGGCGGCGCGAACTGGGCGCTCGCCAACCGCGCGCTGCCCGGCGGCGGTTTCCGCCACGCCGAGCAGGACAAGGGCGGACCGTATCTCGCAGACAATGTCGAGATGGCCAAAGCGCTGCTGGCCCTGCACCGCTCGACGGGCGACCGGGAGTGGCTCGACCGGTCGCGCGACACCGCCGACTTCATCGCCAAAACCTTCATCGATCCGGCGACTGGCGGCTTTGTCGTTTCCGCCTCGCCGGAAGCGCGGCAGCTTACAAAGCCGGTAAAACAGCGCGAGGACAATGTCACGGCGGTGCGGATGTTCAGCCTGCTGTCGTCCTATACCGGCGAGAGCCGCTACCGCGAAATCGCCGAAGCCGGCATGGGCTACCTGACCTCGCCGCCAATATTGGATGCGTTCGGCTTCCTGCCCGATGTGCTGCTCGTCGAGGACGAGCTGCGCAACGAGCCGGTGCACGTCACCATCGTCGGCGCCAAGGACGACCCGCGCTCGGCGGCGTTGTACCGTGCGGCGCTGGCTTATCCGCTTGCCAACAAGCGCGCGGAATGGTGGGACAAGCGCGAAGGCAAACTCGCCAATATCGACGTCGACTATCCGGATTATCCGGACGGCCCGGCGGCGTTCGCGTGCACCAGCACGTTCTGCTCGTATCCGGTGACGGAGCCGGCCGAGATCGCAGGGCAGCTCGATGGGCTGAAGCGAGCAAAAAAGATGTAGCCCGTCGTCCCGGCATTCGCCTGGACGACATTGAGTCACTCCTGAAATACCACCGCATCGACCACGACGCAGCCCTTGCCGGCCGAGTCCAGCAATACCGGATTGAGGTCGAGGCTTACCACTTTCGCCGCCGGATCCAGCATCAGCTCGCCGATCGCCACCACCGCCTCGCACAGCGCATCGACATCCATCGGCGGTTCCCCGCGCACGCCTGCAAACAACGGCGCGATCCGCAATTTGCCGAGAGACTCCTTCGCATGGTCTTTGGAAAACGGCGGCAGCAGCAGCGTGGTGTCGCGAAAGATCTCGACGTATTTGCCGCCATCGCCGACCGCCACTACGGGCCCGAATACGGCATCGCGGTGCGCACCGATCATGATCTCGCGCCGCCCGCCGGCCATTGCCGCGATGATGACGCCATCGAAGCGAGCGCCAAGCTTGCGGATGATGTCCTCCAATTGCGCGTAGATTTCGCCGGCTTCCTCGCGCGATCGCACGCCGAGCTTCACCAGCCCGAGTTCGGACTTGTGCGCGATGTCGGCCGAGCAGCCCTTCACCACGACCGGTCCGCCGATCGCTTCGAATGCGGCGATAGCTTCCGCGCGCGACCGGCACAAACGATGCGGCACCACAGCAATGCCTCGCGCGGCAAGCAGGGCGAGACTGTCTGCCTCGTTCAACATCGTCGTAACCCCAGATGACGTCGGCGCCGGCTGGATGTCGCCTCGGATCGTCTTCCGCGCAAGCGTCCGCGCCATCATTTCGCGATGCGCGAGAAACTGGTGCAGCGCAATCACCGCTTCGGTCTCGGTCGGGAACACGGTGCAACCCTCCGCGGAAAATTGATCCGCGACGCTGCGCTGGGTCGCCGCGACCACCAGCGGCTTGCCAGTCTGTTTGCCGAACGCCGCGGTATCGCGCGCAAAGGCTTCGACGTCGTAACCGGGGCCGGCGACGGGCACACCGATCAGAAACGCGTCCGCCGCCGGATCTTCCGCGATCACCGGCAGGATGTCGCCGAACAACCGGCTGTTGGACAACAGCGCCGCGGTGAGATCGATCGGATTGGTGGTGGTGGCAAAGCTCGGCAGGATGCCTTTCAGCTTCTGATCGGTCGCATCCGCCAGCTTCGCCATCGGCATGCCGACGGCGGTCGCGGCATCCGCGGTCATCACGCAGACCGCGCCGGAATTGCTAATCGCGACGAGGCGGCGTCCTTTCGGCTTCCAGCCTTTCAGATAAAGCTCGGTGGCCTCGACCAGGCCGCGCATATCCGGCGCGCGCCAGATGCCGTGATGCTCGAAGAACGCATCGACCACGCGGTCCTCGTTGGCGAGCGCGCCGGTGTGCGATTGCGCCGCCTGCCGGCCGGCCTCGGAGCGGCCGGACTTCAAGGCGATGATCGGCAAATCGCGATCGAGCGCGACTGCGGCGAGTTCCTCCAGATATTTCTTCTCGGGAATACTCTCCAGATACAGCAGCAACAGTTTTACCTCGGGGTCTTCCGCGACGGCCACCGCAAGTTCGCCGACAGTGATGTCGGCGTCGTTGCCGGTGGCGTGGGTATGGCGGGTGCCAATGCCGCGCTGACGCAAAAACCCCACCGGCACGGTCGACAGCGCGCCGCTCTGGCTCAGCATCGCGACGTGGCCCTCGGCGCGATCCATGTCCATGAACATGGTGGAGAAGCTGGCGATGGCGCCGGTGCCGAAATTGGCGAGGCCCTGCGAATTCGGCCCGACGATGCGCATGCCCGCCTTGTGCGCAGCTTCCACCATGCGCCGCTCTTTCGCTTTGCCGGCGACCGCGTCGACTTCGCCGAAACCCGACGCCATCACCACGGCGATCTTGACGCCATGCGCGGCGCAATCCTCCACCGCGCCGATAGCGTTGTCGCCGGCGACCGCGACGATTACCATCTCCGGGGCTTCCGGCAGGTCGGCGAGGCTTTTGTAGCACTTGTAACCCTGCACTTCCGGGCGCGAGGGATTGATCGGGAAAATCTTGCCCTTGAAGCCGAACTTGTCGAGGTAATGAACCGGCCGGCCGCCGACCTTGTTGGGATTTTCCGAAGCGCCGATGATGGCGACGGATTTCGGATCGAGTGCAGCTCTCAAACGACTCATTATTCAGTCCTTGCAAAGTAGGGGATGAGGCGGCCGGTGAAGCGCACATAGCGCGCGGTCACCCGGTCGCCGATGTTGAGGTTGGGGTCGCCGTGGGCCATCATGCGAAAGCCTTCCTCGGTATCGACCAGAACAATGTTGTACGGCACGTGCGCGCGTGCCTCAGGCGTCGCGCCGCGGACCACCAGCGAGGTGGCGTAGACGATGCCCTGCCCGCTGGCGCGTTTGTCTTCCGGTTCCGCCGCACCGCAGGCGGCGCAAAAGCTGCGGCGGAAATATTGTACCGAGCCACAGGCCCTACAGGATTGATAGACGATCGCTTCCGCACCGGTGGTCCAGTCTTCCATGCCTAGCGCGCCGCTCATCGCACGCGCTCCAGAAACATGCTCACATGCGACGACAGCACGCCGCCATCGCCATGCAGCAGCGCCACCGAGGCGTCGCGCACCTGGCGATTGCCCGCACGCCCGGTCATTTGCAGCTGGGTTTCCACCAGATGCGCCATCGCGCCGCCGACGCCGCAATGGCCGTAACTCAGCAGCCCGCCATGGGTGTTTAATGGCATCGCGCCGTCGCGGCTGAAATATCCATCGCGCACCCGCGCCGCAGCCTCGCCGCGCGGCGCGAGGCCGAGGTCCTCCAGCAGCATTGCCAGGGTAATGGTAAAGCTGTCGTAGACCGCGGCATAACGCACGTCCGATATCTCGACGCCGGCCGCTTTTTTCGCGCCGGCAATGGCGATCTCGGCTCCCAATTCGGAGAGAGCAGGCATCGCGGTGACGTGCTGATGGGTGTGCGCCTGTGCGCAGCCGAGCACACGCACGCCGATCTCGGAGGTTGCCTCGCGGCTGACAATGAAGGCAACACCGCCGTCCGAAACCGGGCAGCAATCCAGGAGCTTCAGCGGCATCGCCACCGGTTTTGAAGCCATCACGTCGGCAACGGTGATCTTGTCGCGAAACTGCGCGCCGGGATGCGTGATGGCGTGATCGCGCATCAACACTGCGAATTGGGCGAGGTCTTGCTGGGTGACGCCGAATTCATGCATGTATCTTGAAGCGACGAGCCCGTAATAGGCGGGAATGGTCGGCCCCAGCGGCACTTCGTAATCGGGATGTCCCACCTGCGCCAGCGTCTGGATCGCGGCATCCCGGCTTTGGCCGGTGAGGCGGTTCTCACCCGAGACCACCAGCACGTGCCGTGCAATTCCAGCATCGGCTATCGTGTGCGCCAGCATGGTCATTGCGAGCCCGGTGGCGCCGCCAACCTGCACGGCATGAGCGTAGGATGGCTTGATGCCAAAATGCTCGGCGAACACCGTGGCCAGCATGATGTGCGGTTTTATCGTGGTGTAGCCGCAGAGAATGCCGTCGATCTCCGCGCGCTTGAGGCCGGCGTCGGCGATCGCGAGCTCCGCCGCCCTGCTCATCAGGTCGAGGGTGGAAGAGCCTTCATGCCTGCCAAAGGCCGTAAGGCCGACGCCGGTGATAAAACTCATGGCATGTCATTCCGGGATGCGCCCTCTTGGGCGCAGGCCCGGAATCCATAACCGCGGATCGTGGTTATGGATTCCGGGCTCGCGCGTGAAGGACGCGCGCCCCGGAATGACGGCTGATGGGCTTTGAAGGTTCGCATCAATACGACTTCGGCAGGCCGAGCACTTTCTCGGCAATGAAACTCAGGATCAGCTGCGGACTGATCGGCGCGATGCGCGGGATCAGGGACTCGCGCAAATAACGCTCGACATGAAATTCCTTGGCATAGCCGAAGCCGCCATGGGTCATCACGGCCTGCTCGCAGGCCTGAAAACCGGCCTCGCCCGCAAGATATTTCGCGGCATTGGCCGCGGGGCCGCAGGGCATCCCCTGGTCGTATTGCCATCCCGCCGATAGCGTCATCAGCCACGCCGCTTCCAGCTCCATCCAGTTTTTTGCAAGCGGATGCTGGATCGCCTGGTTTTTTCCGATTGGGCGATTGAACACAATGCGGCTTTTGGCATAGGCCGCCGCACGTGACAGCGCCAGCTTGCCGAGGCCCACTGCTTCGGCAGCGATCAGGATGCGCTCCGGATTCATGCCATGCAGAATATATTCGAAGCCGCGGCCCTGCTCGCCGATGCGATCCTCGACCGGGATTTCGAAATCAGCGATGAACAGTTCGTTGGAATCCACCGCCTTGCGGCCCATCTTCTCGATCTCGTGCACCGCGATACGCTTGCGATCGAAATCGGTATAGAACAGGCTAAGGCCGCGGGTCGGGCTTTTGACTTCGTCCAGCGGCGTGGTGCGCGCCAGCAGCAAAATCTTTTCCGCCACTTGCGCCGTGGAAATCCACACCTTCTGGCCATTGACGATGTATTTGTCGCCGCTGCGTACGGCCCGCGTCTTGAGCTGGGTGGTGTTGAGCCCGGTATTGGGCTCGGTGACGGCGAAGCAGGATCTTTCCTTACCCGACACGATCGGCGGCAACATCCGTCGGCATTGTTCGGGCGTGCCGAACACCACGACCGGATTCAATCCGAATACGTTCATATGGATGGCGGACGCGCCGGACATCCCTGCACCGGATTCCGAAATCGTCCGCATCATGATTGCGGCATCGGTTATTCCCAGACCTGAACCGCCGTAGGCTTCCGGGATACAGATGCCGAGCCAGCCGCCATCGGCCAGCGCCCTGTGGAAGTCGGCGGGATAACCGCCCTCTTTGTCCTTTTTCAGCCAATAGGCATCGTCGAAGTGCGCGCAGATTTTTGCCACCGCGTCGCGGACCTGTTCCTGGTTGGCGGTGAGCGCAAAGTCCATGACTCAACCTGCCGGCGCGGTTCTGGTGACGCCGTCGCGCACCATGCTGGCAATCTCATCTTGAGAAAAACCGGCTTCAGCCAGTATTTCGCCGCTCTGCTCGCCAAGTTTCGGAGCCAGCCGTGCCGGCTCCGCCGCCGTTTCCGAGAAACGGGCGGAAACCTTCATGCTGTGAATCGCGCCTTCGCTGGGATGCCTCACGACCGGGAAGAAGCCGGTTTCGACCAGGTGCGGGTCCCGCAGCAGGCTTTCGAGATCGTGCATCGGCATCACCGGCACGTCCGCCCTGGTGAGCAGATCGGTCCACTCCGCGGTGGTGCGCGTCTCGAAAATACGCGCAAGCTCCGCATAGACCGTGTCGATGTTCACCGCCCGTCCCGCAAAAGTCGCGAATTTCGGATCGCGGCGCAGATCGTCACGGCCCGTCGCCTTGAAGAAGTTCTCCCACTGCTTGTCGTTGTAGACGATCACGCAAATAAAACCGTCCGAGGTCTTGTAGGGGCGCCGGTCGCGCGACAGGTGCCGCGCATAGCCGCCCTTGTCGAGCGGCGGCTCATAGGTGAGCCCGCCCATGTGATCGCCCATCACAAAACCCGCCATAGTCTCGAACATCGGAATATCGACACGCTGGCCGCGCCCGGTGCGGTCGCGATGCACCAGGCTCGCTAGAATCGCACCCACCGCGGTGAGGCCGACGATACGATCGACCAGCGCGTTGGGAACATAGCGCGGAATGCCGTCGCCGGTCTGCGCCATCAGCGCGGGCAGCGCGGTCGCGCCCTGGATCAGGTCGTCGTAAGCGGGCTTTGCGGCGTAAGGGCCGTCCTGTCCGAAACCGAATACGCCGGCATAGATCAGGCGCGGATTGACCTTTGCGACCACGTCATAGCCGAGGCGCAAGCGCTCCATCGCCTGCGGACGCACGTTGTAGACCAGCGCGTCGCTCAAGGCGATCAGGCGCAGCAGCGCGTCGCGTCCGGCATTTTTCTTCAGGTCGAGGCAGATGCTGCGCTTAGAGCGGTTGGTGTTGAGGAACACCGGCCCCATGCCGGGATGCCGGGTCGGGCCGATCTGCCGCGTCACGTCGCCGTCGAGCGTCTCGATCTTGATCACGTCGGCGCCGTAGTCGCCGAGCATCTGGGTCGCATAGGGCCCCATCAGCACCGTGGTCAGGTCGATGATCTTGACGCCCTGCAGGGGTCCCATGGTGTCGTTCGCTCCCGGTATGTTCGAGCCTAGTAACGGCATGGGATCGGGGAGATCAAGGGCTGCGGCACGTATGGGCGTATGCGTCCCACTGTCGTCCCCGCGAAGGCGCGGACCCATACGCCCAGGAGCCGCGGTTTGAACTCGATGTTGCAACCGACTTGCGAAGTCACAACACGGTGGTTATGGGTCCCCGCCTTCGCGGGGACGACAGCGGAGTTTAGCTCCCCATCATCTTGCGCAGTTCCGTCTTCAATACCTTGCCGTAGTTGTTCTTCGGCAAGGCATCGAGATAGACATAGCGCTTCGGCCGCTTGAAGCGTGCGATCGAGGTGAGGCAATGCGCATCGAGCATCTGGTCGTTTGCGGCGGCGCCATCTTCCAGCACTACGCAGGCGACCACGATCTCGCCCCAGTTCGCATCGGGCACCCCGATCGCCGAAACCTCGCGCACATCAGCATGCGTCAGCAGCGCTTCCTCGACCTCGCGCGGATAGATGTTTGTGCCGCCGGAAATGATCACGTCCTTGGAGCGGTCCGACAGCGTGAGAAAGCCGTCTTCGTCGAGCCGACCGACGTCGCCGGTGCGCAGCCAGCCGTCTTTCAGCGTTTCCGCGTTGGCATTGGGGTTATTCCAGTAGCCGAGCATCACCGCCGCGCCCTTGGCCTCGATCTCGCCGGTTTCGCCGGGCGGCAACGGTTTGCCGTCGGCACCGGTAATGCGAACCTGCATCACGCTCTGCGCCGGACCCGCCGAGGCCAGCCTTTCGAGATAGCGTGGATGTTGCGTGTCGGCGTGCCAGTGCCGGCCGAGCGCGGTAATGCACATCGGCGATTCGCCCTGGCCGTATATCTGCACAAAGCGCTGGCCCATGACAGCGATGGCGTCGCGGATATCGGCGAGATACATCGGGCCGCCGCCATAGATGATGGTGCGCAGCCCCTCGCCGTTCTCGCCGCGGCGTTTGGCGGCATCGACCAGCCGCCGCACCATGGTGGGCGCGGCGAACATCACGACATTGCCGAGCTGCCGCCCGAGATTGAGCACCTCCTCCGGATCGAAGCCGCCGGATTCGGGGATGACGTGCCTCCCGCCCATGCGGACATGCGGGAGATGATAGAGACCCGCGCCGTGCGAAATCGGCGCGGCATACAGCGACACGTCGTCCGGTGTCGCCGGGTCGACGTCGACCATGTAGCACAATGTCGCTGCCACAAGGTTGCCGTGACTCAGCATCACGCCTTTTGGCCGGCCGGTGGTGCCCGAAGTGTAGAACAGCCAGGCAAGATCATGGCTCTCGCGCGCCAGCGGAGTCGGTGCGCCGTCGCCTTCGCGTATGCTGCGGTAGGTACCGCTATCCATCGACAAGGTTTTCATCGATGCCGGCAGCTCCGACGCTGCTTCGGCCAAAGCCTCGACCGTATCGTCCGAGACGAACGCCAGCTTCGCGCCGGCGTCGGAGCAAATCCAGGCCGCCTCGCGGCCATGCAGCTTGGCGTTGATCGGTATCGCGGCGGCGCCGATCCACCAGATGCCATAAAGGCATTCCAGGTATTGCGTGCAGTTGCTGGCGAACAGCGCGACGCGGTCGCCGGGCTCGATGCCGTAATCGCGCGTCAACGCTGCGCCGATTGCGGCGGCGCGGCGCGCGAAAGCTGCGTAATCCGCCTCAAGATCGAATCCCCGCAGCAGCGCCGGCGCGTTGGGGTGCAGCCGGGCCGTTGCCGCCAGCCATTCGGCAACGTTCATCGCCTATTTCGCCGGCTCCAGCAGCGAAACGTAGTTGGCGACCGCCGCCCCGCCCATATTGAAGATGCCGCCGAGTTTTGCGTCCCTGATCTGCATGCCCTCCGGCGCCTGTCCCAATAGCTGCATCGCGCTCAGCACATGCATGGAGACGCCGGTGGCACCGATCGGATGGCCTTTTGCCTTCAGGCCGCCGGAGGGATTGATCGGCAGCTTGCCGTCCTTCTGGGTCCAGCCTTCCTTGATCGCGCGGGCGCCCTGCCCCTTCGGCGCCAGGCCCATCGCCTCATATTCGATCAGTTCCGCGACGGTAAAACAGTCGTGGGTCTCGACGAACGACAGGTCGGACAGCGTGACGCCGGCCTTCTGCAGCGCCTGCTGCCAGGCCATGGTGCAGCCTTCGAACTGCAAAATATCGCGCTTTGACATCGGCAGAAAATCCTGCGCATGGGCGGTGGCCCTGATGTTGACGGCCTTGCCCATGGTCTTTGCGGTTTCCGAGTCCGTCAGGACCAGGGCCGCGGCGCCGTCGGACACCAGCGAGCAATCGGTGCGCTTCAGGGGGCCTGCAACGAACGGATTCTTCTCGCTTTCGGAGCGGCAGAATTCGTAACCAAAATCCTTGCGCATCTGCGCGTAGGGATTGGCGACGCCGTTCTTGTGATTCTTGGCGGCGATCATCGCCAGCGCGTCGGACTGGTCGCCATATTTCTGGAAATAGGCCTGGGCGATCTTGCCGAATACGCCGGCAAAACCGCCGGGGGTGTCGCCATCCTCCGGCAGATACGACGCGCGCAGCAAATTGCGGCCGATCTCCGGTCCCGGCGTGCGCGTCATCTGCTCGACGCCGACCACCAGCACGATCTTTGCCGCTCCCGCCTCGATCGCGCGGACGCCCTGATGCACCGCCGCCGAACCGGTGGCGCAGGCATTCTCGACGCGGGTTGCCGGCTTGAAGCGCAGTTGCGGATCGGCCTGCAGCACCAGCGAGGCGGTAAAGTCCTGCGGCGAGAAGCCGGCATTGAAATGGCCGAGCACAATCTCATCGACATCGGATGCGGCGATGCCGGCGTCGCTAAGCGCTTCATTGGCGACCTTGACGACAAGGCTCTCCACCGTCTCGGTGTCAAACTTTCCGAACGGCGTATGCGCCCATCCGACGATGCTGGCTGTCATGGTGTGCTCCTGTTCTCTCCACCGTCGTCCCGGCGAACGGCCGGGACCCATAAACACTGACGTCCGTACTCACGCAATGCGGCTACCACACTGCCCAGCGAAAGGCCGGTGGTTCTGGCTCGCGGCGTTCGCCGGGACGACATCACTGTACGAACTTCCCGCCTAGTTCTTCTTCTATATGGATACGGATAATATCATCGAAAGTCTTCTCCGCGGTGGTGAAGCCGAGTTTTCGGGCGCGAGCCGCCTCGAAGTTGCGCGGCCAGCCATCGACAATTCCGATGATGAACGGGTCCGGCTCCCGCCTGATCCGCGCCGCGACCTTGTCGCCGGCGACGCGCTTCAAGGCGGCGATCTGCTCGCCTACCGTCGCCGAAAGCCCCGGCATGGTCAGGTTCCGCCGCGCCCCGGCGGCGGCGGTATCCATCGTGCCGGCATGGATCAGGAAGCCGACCGCGGAGCGCGGCGAGGCATGCCAGTGGCGGACGTCTTCGGATACCGGCAGCACGGCTTCCTTTCCGGCCAGCGGCTCGCGCAGGATGTTGGAGAAGAATCCGGACGCCGCCTTGTTGGGAAGGCCGGGGCGGATGCAGATCGTCGGCAGGCGGATGCCGATGCCGTCCAAAAAACCGCGGCGGGAATAATCGGCCAGCAGCAATTCGCCGATCGCCTTCTGGGTGCCGTAGCTGAGCAGCGGCGTGTGGAAAAATTCGTCGCCGATCGCGTCCGGAAACGGCGCGCCGAACACCGCGATCGACGAGGTGAACACTACGCGGGGCTTGTAGCCGCCGCCTACCAGGCGGACGGCATCGAGCAACATCCGCGTGCCGTCGAGATTGATGCGATAGCCCTTGTCGAAATCGAGCTCGGCCTCGCCGGACACGATGGCGGCAAGATGGAAGATCACGTCGGGGCGGTCGGCGACCAGCTTTTCCGCAAATCCCGGCACCGCGAAATCGCCGGCGATCGTGTCCACCGCAAATCCCGCATTGGCGGGCTTGATCGGTGCCGCCACGTCCTGCAGCGTCATACGCGTGATGTCGTTTTTGCCGAGGCGGCCATCGCGCAGCAGGCGGTCAGTGAGTTTGCGGCCGACCATGCCGGCCGCGCCGAGAATGAGGATGTGCAAGGTGACTCCCTTTTGTTGTTATTCGTCGTTCCCGCGAAAGCGGGGACCCATACCCACCGGCCCTTCATTTATGCAATGTAGCAGCCACCTCGCGCCAAAACTGACAGCGGCGGCTATGGGTCCCCGCTTTCGCCGGGACGACGTATATTACTCCTTCACCGCTCCGGTCATCGCCGAAACGTAGTGTTCGACAAAGAACGCGTAGAGGATGACCAGCGGCAGCGAGCCGGCCAGGGCGCCTGCCATCAGCGAGCCCCAGCGATAGATGTCGCCGTCGACGAACTCGTTGACGATCGCCACCGGCACGGTCTTGTTCTGCGTCGATTGCAGGAAGGTCAGGGCGTAGATGAACTCGTTCCAGCACAGGGTGAAGCAGAAGATGAAGGCGGAGATCAGCCCGGGGATCGCCAGCGGCAGCACGATCTTGGTCAATATCTGCCAGCGGCTGGCGCCGTCGATCAGCGCGCATTCCTCCAGCTCGAAGGGGATGGTCTTGAAATAACCCATCAACAGCCAGGTCGAGAACGGGATCAGGATGGTCGGATAGGTCAGGATCAAGGCCATCGGCGAGTCGAACAGCCCGTACTGGAACACGACGGTCGCCAGCGGAATGAACAGGATCGAAGGCGGCACCAGGTAGGAAAGGAAGATCAGCCCGCCGACCCACTGCGCGCCGCGATAGCGCAGCCGCACAATGGCGTAGGCCGCGAGCACGCTGGCGATGATCGACAATATCGTGGCGCAGACCGCGACATACATCGTGTTCCACAGCCAGTGCGGATAGTAGCTGCCGAACAGCAGTTTGTGGATGTGTTTGAAGGTCGGATTCCAGGTCCAGAACGGATTGAACTTGTCGAGGTCAAGCAGCTGCTCGTCCGGCTTGATCGCGGTCAGCCCCATCCAATAGAACGGAAACAGCAGCACGAACACGATGATCGACAGCGGCAGATACAGGGTCACGATCCGCCGCGGTACCGACTGCAGATAGCTCATACCCTCGCTGTGATCGTCCTTCGCCACCGTCGGCGCGGTGCCGGACAGCACGGATTTCAGGTCGACCTTCGGCGCGGGAACGTCAGTCATGGCAAAACTCCTCGTTCCCCGTACGCAGCGCAGCGCGCAGCACTTGCGGAGCGGTGCGCTGCAGAGCCGGGGCCGTTACGAAGCGCGGAGTTTGGTACGGTCCCGGCTCTGCACAGCAGCGTGAAGAACGCTGCAGCGCGTCCGGGACACGATGGCGCATCTCAATCATTGTTCTCTCCCTGCTGCCACTTGCGGCGTTGCAGGCCGAACCACGATACCATGATCGCGGCGAGCAGGAACGGGATCATCGCGCTTGAGATCGCAGCGCCCTCCCCCAGTTGCCCCGCAATGATCGCGCGCTGGTAGGACAGCGTCGCCATCAGATGCGTGGCGTTGACCGGCCCGCCGCGGGTCATCGCCCAGATCAATTGGAAGTCGGTGAATGTGAACAGCACCGAGAACGTCATCACCACCGCGATGATCGGGGTGAGCAGCGGATAGGTGATGTAACGGAACATCTCCCACCTGCTCGCGCCGTCGAGGGTAGCTGCCTCGTAAAGCGACGGCTGCACGGTCTGCAGGCCGGCGAGCAACGTGATCGCAACGAACGGGACGCCGCGCCAGATATTGGCGAAGATCACGCAGATGCGGGCCCAAGTGGTGTCGCCGAGGAAATTGATGTTCTGGGTGATCAGGCCAAGATGTTTCAGCGACCACGAGATGATCGAGAACTGCGAGTCGAAAATCCACCAGAATGCCAGCGCGGACAGCACGGTCGGGACGATAAAGGGGATCAACACGAGCGCGCGCAGCATCGCCTTGAAAGGCATGTTCTCGTTGAGCAGCAGCGCCAGATAAAGCCCGATCGCGAATTTGAAGGCGCTGGCGATGAAAGTGTAGAGCAGCGTGTTGAACACCGAGAGCCAGAAGATCGAGTCGTCCCACAGCCACTCGTAATTTTCCGAGCCGATATACTGGCCGACCCGTCCGATCCGGGTGTCGGTGAAGGACAGCCAGACGCCGAGGCCCAGCGGATAGGCAAGGAAGAAGATCAGAAACGCCATTGCCGGCAGCATGAACCAGAAGCCGAGCCAGTTGCGGTTGTGCTTGAGCTGGGTCCAGGCGGTGGCCTCGCGGATCGGCGCACGCGCGGCTCTCGGTTGAAGTGCGATGTCAGCCATGGGCGTTATTCCGGACTTGGTGAACCGTCATTGCGAGCGAAGCGAAGCAATCCAGAGACCCCCTCCCTTTCCCGCTTGCGCGCAAGGTTTAGGGTGGGAAGATCGCTTCGCCGCTTCGCTCCTCGCAATGACGCATTTCGATTTTAATGCAGCGGACGGCGGTCGCCCACCGTCCGCTCCACAGTTTTAGCGATAAATCCGCTTCAGTTGCCGTTCGGCTTCCGCCATGGCGGTCTTACCGTCCTTGGCGCCAGTGCAGTAGTTGGCGAACATGTCGACCACGATGAAGTCGGCGATTGCGGTCGCCGCCTTCTCGCCCGGCGTGCCGATGCCGGAGGCAGGCAGCGCGCGCTCGGAAGCGTGGCTGAACACCTCGTTCTTCGGGTCGGCCTTCCAGACCGGCGCCGAATTGTACGCATTGAGGGTGTGGGTGAGATAACCCCGCGCGCCCGACAACCAGGGCTCGAAGTTTTCCTTCTCCAGCATGAAAGCCGTGAATGCCTTCGCCGCGTTCGGTGATTTGGTGAAGTTGAAGGCGAGGATCGGAACCGCGAGCTGCAGTTCGGTCGGCTTGCCGGCAGGGCCGACCGGCCACAACGCGTGGTAGGTATCCTCGGCGAGGTCCTTCTTGGTCGGATCGTCCTTGGCCGCGACATAGATCGAGATGCCGTTCGAGGTGAGATAAAGCTCGCCGGACAGGAACGCCTTGTTGTTCGAGGAGTCGTTCCAGGACGCGACACCGGGAATGAACGTGTCGGACAGCGCCTTGGCATATTCCAGCGCCTTCATGGTCTCCGGCGAGTTGATGATGACCTTGTCGTTCTGGTCCACGGTGTAGGCGCCGTGACCCCAGAGGATGTTGTGCACCCAGGCGTTGGCGTCGCCGGTCGCGTGGCCGAGCGCAAAGCCGGCCGGCGTGTTGTTCGCCTTCAGCGCCTTGCACATTTCGAGATAGGCCGGGAAGTCTGCCGGAACCCCCTTTGAGAAGCCGGCCTTGTCGACCGCGGATTTGCGGTAGGTGATGTAGCCGCCAATGGTGGCGACGGGGATACCGAGCCAGTCGTTGCCCTGCTTGCAGGTTTTCGCGGCGGCGTCGGTCCAGCCGCCGTACTTCTTGCCGAGATAATCGGCAACATCGTTCATCTTCAGCACTTTGGTCGGGAACAGCTGCGGCAGGGTATGCAGCCCCCACGCCATATCCAGGCCGGAACCGGTGTTCGCCGCCACCGAAGCCTTCGGCTGCACATCCTCGAAGGATTCGGAGAAAACGTTCATCTCGGTCCCGGTCGCCTTGCCGAACGCCGCGACCATGGCGTTGAAAGCATCGTCTTCGGCCGGCACAAAACGCTTCCAGCGCATCACGGTAAGCTTGGCGCCCTTTTCCGCCTGCCATGGCGCCGCCTGCGCCCAGGCTTTGGCGTATTCGAGCAGAGCCGGCCCGGTAAGCGCGGCGGCCGCGGTAAGCGCGGTGCCGCCTTTAAGAACGGTACGGCGGGTGAAATCTTGCATCGTGTTGTCTCCCTTGAGTTTTTTGGTCGTTCAGGCGCTGAGCCGCTTACCCGTCGTCTCGTCGAACAGATGAACGAGCGCGGGATCTGGTTTAAGCCGGACCTTGTCGCCCGGATTGAATTGATGGCGTTCGCGGAACACCGCGACGACCTGCTGGCCGCCGAGCTTGGCGAACACCTGGGTTTCCGACCCCGTAGGTTCCACCACCACAATCTCGGCATCCGCCCCGTCGTCGGCGATGGTGAAATGCTCGGGCCGGACACCGTACACCGCGGGCCGGCCGTCGGAATTGGGCGGCGCTCCGGCCAGCGGCAGTTTTACGCCGTTCGGTCCTTCGAACACGGCCGCACCGTTGAGCTTCACCTTGCCATGCAGGAAATTCATCGCCGGGGAGCCGATAAAACCTGCGACGAACTGGTTGTCCGGCCGGTCGTAGAGTTCGAGCGGCGTACCGATCTGCTCGACAATGCCGTCATGCATCACCACGATCTTGTCGGCCATGGTCATGGCCTCGATCTGGTCGTGGGTGACGTAGACGGTGGTGGTTTTCAGCCGCTGGTGCAGCTCCTTGATCTCGGTGCGCATCGCAACCCGCAACTTGGCATCGAGGTTGGACAGCGGCTCGTCGAACAAGAACACCTGCGGATCACGCACGATGGCGCGGCCCATGGCGACGCGCTGGCGCTGGCCGCCCGACAATTGGCGGGGATAGCGATCCAATAGCGGCGTCAGGGCAAGGATTTCGGCGGCGCGTTTGACACCTTTATCGATCTCTTCCTTGCTCGCGCCGCGCAATTTCAGGGAAAATCCCATATTGTCGGCAACCGTCATATGCGGATAGAGCGCATAATTCTGGAATACCATGGCGATGTCGCGCTCTTTGGGCTGGACGTTGTTGACCACGCGGTCGCCGATCGAGATCGTGCCGGAGGTGATGTTTTCCAGCCCCGCCAGCATCCGCAGCAAGGTCGACTTGCCGCAACCGGACGGACCCACCAGCACGACGAACGCGCCGTCTTCGATGGGGACGCTCACCCCATGCAGGACCTCAAAGCCCCCGAACGACTTGCGTACGTCGTGAATCTGCACTGACGCCATTCAATTCGCCTCCCAAGCGCTCCGGGCCACCCGGCAAAAGCCATGGCCCTTTTTATTTGACCGGGGTCATATCAGACTTTTTTGAAAATGTCGTTGGATCAAAGTCGTAGGGGGGTACCTCTGCCGCGAACGTTGCGAAGGCGGCAATGACATGCAAACATCGACCGCCGCCACGAACACTACGCGCAAAAACAAGGCATGTGCGCTGCGGGAGAAACAATGAACAAGCCGATAACCGGGCTTACCCGGCGCAAGCTGCGTTCCAGCGAGTGGTTCAACAACCCCCATAACCCGGGAATGACCGCACTCTATCTGGAGCGCTACCTGAATTACGGGCTCACCCGCCACGAATTGCAGTCCGGCAAGCCGATCATCGGCATCGCACAGACCGGCAACGACCTCTCCCCCTGCAACCGCCACCATATCGAGCTCGCCCACCGCGTGCGCGAGGGCATCCGCGAGGCCGGCGGCATCGCGATGGAATTCCCGACCCATCCGATCCAGGAAACCGGCAAGCGCCCCACCGCGGCGCTCGACCGCAACCTCGCTTATCTGGGCCTGGTCGAAATTCTGTTCGGCTATCCGCTGGATGGCGTGGTGCTGACCACCGGCTGCGACAAGACCACCCCCGCCTGCATGATGGCGGCCGCAACCGTCAACATTCCCGCCATCGTGCTCTCGGGCGGGCCGATGCTGAATGGCTGGTTCAACGGCGAGCGAACCGGCTCCGGCACCGTGGTTTGGAAATCACGGGAGGAAATGGCCGCCGGCAAGATCGACTATGACGAGTTCATGGACATCGTGGCGTCGTCGGCGCCGTCGGTCGGCCACTGCAACACCATGGGCACCGCCTCCACCATGAACTCGCTGGCCGAGGCGCTCGGCTTCTCGCTGCCCGGATGCGCGGCGATCCCGGCGCCCTACCGCGAGCGCGGCCAGATCGCCTACGAGACCGGCAAACGCGCCGTCGAGATGGTGTGGGAGGACCTGAAACCGTCGGACTTCCTGACGCGCAAGGCGTTCGAGAACTGCATCGTGGTCAATTCCGCGATCGGCGGCTCGACCAACGCGCCTATTCACATCAACGCGCTGGCGCGGCATATCGGCGTCGAGCTTTCAATCGAGGATTGGCAGAAGATCGGGCACGACGTGCCGCTGCTGGTCAACATGCAGCCGGCCGGGTTCTATCTCGGCGAGGAATATCACCGCGCCGGCGGCGTGCCGTCGGTGGTGCGCGAATTGATGAAGCACAAGCGCATCCATGAGGACGCGCTGACCGTCAACGGTAAGACCATGGGCGACAATTGCCGTGCCGCGCCCGCCCCCGACAATGACGTGATCCACAGCTACGACAAGCCGCTGGTGAAGGACGCCGGTTTCATTGTGCTGCGGGGTAATCTGTTCGACTCCGCGATCATGAAGACCAGCGTGATTTCGAAAGAATTCCGCGACCGCTATCTGTCCAATCCGAAGGACCCGGAAGCCTTCGAGGGCCGCGCCATCGTATTCGAGGGACCCGAGGATTATCACCATCGCATCGACGATGAATCCCTGAACATCGACGAACACTGCATGCTGTTCGTTCGCGGCGTCGGCCCGATCGGCTATCCCGGAGGCGCCGAAGTGGTGAACATGCAGCCGCCCGCCGCTCTGATCAAGAAAGGCATCACCTCGCTGCCTTGCATCGGCGACGGCCGGCAGTCCGGCACCTCGGGCTCGCCGTCGATCCTGAACGCCTCGCCGGAGGCTGCCGCAAATGGCGGGCTCGCGGTGCTGAAGACCGGCGATCGCGTCCGCATCGACCTCAACAAGGGCGACGCCAACATCCTGATCTCGGAGGAGGAGCTGAAGCGGCGCTTTGCCGACTTGAAAGCGATGGGCGGCTTCCCCTATCCGAAACACCAGACGCCGTGGCAGGAACTCTATCGCGGCAATGTCGGCCAGCAATCCACCGGCGCCTGCCTCGAATTCGCCACCCGCTACCAGGACATCGCCGGCACCGTCGGGGTAGCGCGGGATAATCATTGACGCCGTCATTCCGGGGCGACCGCGCCCTTGCGCGGACGAACCCGGAATCCAGCAGTCGAAAATCACCTCTGGATTTCGGGTTCGCGCGAAGGGCGCGCCCCGGAATGACGCAAAACATTAAAGGAGAAAGTCAATGTCCAACCGCCTGAAAGGCAAACGCGCATTCGTCACAGCCGCCGCGGTCGGCATCGGCCGCGCCTGCGCTGTGGCCTTTGCGCGCGAAGGGGCCGAGGTATTCGCAACCGACATCGACGAGGAAAAGCTCGCGCTCCTAAAGAACGAGGGGGTCGCCAACGTAGCCAAGCTCGACGTCCGCGACAGCGCCGCGGTCGAGGCGATGGCAAAGCGCGCGGGCACCGTCGACATCCTGCTCAATGCCGCGGGCTTCGTGCACCACGGGACTGTGCTGGACTGCTCGGACGCGGACTGGGATTTTTCCTTCGACCTCAACGTCAAGTCGATGCACCGGACCATCCGCGCTTTTCTGCCCGGCATGCTGGCGGCCGGTAGCGGGTCGATCGTCAACATCTCTTCTGCCGCCGGCGTGTTCAAGGCGGCGCCCAACCGCTACGTCTATGGCGCGACCAAAGCCGCGGTCGCGGCGCTGACCCGGGCGGTGGCGGCCGACTTCATCACCAAGGGCATCCGCTGCAACGCTATCTGCCCCGGCACCATCGAGACGCCGTCGATGCTCAATCGCGCCGCCGCGGCCGGCCCAGGGGGGCGCGAAATGTTCGTCAGCCGCCAGCCGATGGGACGGCTCGGCACCGCCGAAGAGATCGGCTCGCTCGCCGTCTACCTTGCGAGCGACGAGAGCGCATTCACCACGGGCGTCGCCCACATCATCGACGGCGGCTGGACGCTTTGAGCAAAGGACAACGAACGTGAACAAAATCGATCTCAACAACCGCTGCGCCATCGTCACCGGCGGCGCGCAAGGGTTCGGGCGCGCGATCACCGAGCGCTTCGTCGCCTCCGGCGCAAAAGTTGCGATCTGGGATCACGACCAGCCATTAGCCGAGAAAACCGCCAAGGAAATCGGCGCTGCCGTAACTGCCTTCAAGGTGGATGTTTCCGATCTCGCCGCGGTCGAAAAGGCCCGCGACGCCACGCTCAAAGCCTTCGGCAGGATCGACATCCTTGTCAACAATGCCGGCATCGCCGGGATCAACAAAACGGTATGGGAGACCGACCTCGAGGAGTGGCGCAAGGTATTGCGCATCAATCTTGACGGTCCCTTCATCTGCTGCAAGGCGATCGTGCCCTCGATGGTCAAGCAAAACTACGGGCGTATCGTCAATATCGCCTCGATCGCCGGCAAGGAAGGCAACCCCAACGCCGCGCATTACTCGGCCTCGAAAGCCGGCCTGATCGCGCTGACCAAATCGCTCGGCAAGGAGCTTGCCGGCCACGAGATCGCGGTCAACGCGGTGACCCCGGCGGCGGCGAAAACCGCGATCTTCGACCAGCTGACGCAGCAGCATATCGACTTCATGCTATCCAAAATTCCCAAAGGCCGTTTCGTGCTGGTGGAAGAACTGGCGGCGATGGTGGCGTGGCTCGCGTCGGAGGACTGCGCGTTCTCCACCGGCGCCGTGTTTGACATTTCCGGCGGCCGCGCGACTTATTGAGGACAAAGAGTGGGCTCAGAAATCGCACTTATTTGATCTGCACACCTAACGGAATCGAAAGCGCGTCTTGATCAGGGCACCGGACAAAATGATCGCGCGGCGGGCCGACACCCAGGCCCGCGCCGATTTTGCGACCTGGAAAATGATGGCCAAGCTGAACGGCGCCTCCACCCTGCCTGCCGAGGCGCAGCGATTCCTTATGCGCTACCGGACCTTTATGACCGAGATGAGCGAAGCGGAGGCCAGCGAAGCCACCATCGCTCTGGTCTATAAGAGCTATTATGCGGAAATGGGTGGTGTCGGGACACCACCCGAACTTCGCCCCGGTCCGGTCGAGCCCATCGCGGACAACGTCACAGCGTTCCGGCGGCCGGCGGCCCCGCGGCCGAAACCGGCAAGCGCCGCAGCACCGGCAAAGCCGCGGCTCCCCGTCGCGCTGATCTTCGCTTGCCTCGTCGTGGTCTATGTCGGGGTTCGATATTTTTGGCGGTGACGCGAATGACCAGAGAAGGCGGTTGCCTGTGCGGGGCCGTTCGGTTCAAGGCCGAAGGTGAGCCCCTCAATGTCCGCATCTGCCATTGCCGCTTGTGCCAGAAGTCAATGGGTTCGCCCTTCTTTGCGCGCGCGCTGTTCGACCAGCGCGCATTGACCATTGAAGGCGACACCGCCCGCTATCCGTCATCGGAGGCCCTCGATCGGGTTTTTTGCAGAGCCTGCGGCACAAGGCTGTTCAGCTGGCGGACCAACGGAACGGTGGCAGGCGTAGCCCTTGCTGCATTCGACGACCGCAACGCGTTCGCGCCGACCGAACACATCTGGGTCAGCGAAAAAATGGACTGGGTGAAGCTCGACGACGGGCTGCCGCAATACCCGGAGACGGTCCCGGCCTGATGGGACGCCCAAGTCGGGCGCTTTGCGCAAGCCAAGCTGTCGGGAGCCTCGGCGACCAGTCGATCCTTTACGCCGATATCGGCCAGCCGGGCTCAGTGGTTACGGCGCAAATGGCGATCGAAGATTCCATGACCAAAGTCAACCGCAAGATAGACTATCTTTTTGGTGGACGATCTATTGCGCCCCCAATTTTTGGACTATGTTAATGTCCGAAAACGGACCGCGGCATGGGCAGGCTGCATACGATCGGCAAGATTGTCATTACGGTGTATGCCAATGATCATTTGCCACCGCACTTCCATGCCATTCATCGGGACTTCGAAGCACAGATTGAAATCGACACGCTGACCATCTTGCGCGGCACGCTATCGCCTGCCGCTCGCAAATCGGTTTTCGAATGGGCACGCGGCAACATTGCCAAGATCAGGGCCGAATGGAACAGGATCAATCCTCGTTTTCTGGTCAGTTAACACGGAGAGCTGGAGCGCAACATGACCATTGAATTACCGCGGATCGAAGCCGTTTCGGTGACGCAACCCGCTACGTTGCGGTTGCGATGGCGAGGAAGACGCGCAAGTGACAGCGTCGATCTTACCGGGTGGATAGCCACCGGAGGCGAGACGCTTGCACCGCTGCGCGAGGCTCCGGTCTTTGCCAAGGCATCGGTCGGGAACTACGGGGCCGCGGTGGTGTGGGACGATGGCGACCTGGCCATTGATGCCGCGCATCTCAAGATGCTAGCCGACGAGCAAAAGACCTTCGACGCGAAGGAAGCCTGCAAATGGCAGGGCCAACTCGGCCTGTCTAATAATGAAGCCGCCGATCTGCTCTCCATCAGCCTGAGCGCATGGAATTCCTACAAGGCCGGGACAGCGACAATTCCAGTTTCGCTCGCGATGTTGTGCCGTGCCATCGTACGGGATCCGATCGTGATGCAGGCGCATCTGCGTCCTCGCAAGACAGGGCGTCCGCGAAAGCTGACAGCGGCCGGCTAAGCTGATCAAAGCTTACGCGTCCGTGCCGCTCTGCGAGGCCGCCCGAGCCATCGCAGGCTCCGGCGTTTTCCTTTTCCGCGCCTTGAGCCAGTTCTCGAACCGCTGCACCACGACGAAGAAGGTCGGCACGAACAGCACCGCAAGACAGGTCGAAGCCAGCATCCCTGAAAATACCGTGATGCCGATCGACTTGCGGGCGTTGGCGCCGGCGCCGGTGGCTAGCACCAGCGGCACCACGCCGAGGATGAAGGCGAACGACGTCATCAGGATCGGACGGAACCGCGCCCTTGCCGCTTCAACAGCGGATTCCAGCAGCGGTTTGCGCTCGCGCACGTGCAGTTCGAGGGCGACTTCCACGATGAGAATCGCATTTTTCGCCGATAGCGCGATCAGCAGGATCAACCCGATCTGGGTGTAGAGATTGTTGTCGATCCGCAGGCCGGTCAGCACCGCCATCGGCCCGAGCAGCGACAGCGGCACTGCCAGGATTACCGACATCGGCGCGTACCAGCTCTCATACTGGCCGGCCAGCACCAGATAGACCAGCAGCATGGCGAGCCCGAACACCAGATAAATCTGGCCGCCCACCGCTTTCTCCTGATACGACATCGCCGTCCACTCATAGCCGATGCCTGGCGGCAGCGTCCGGGCTGCGATCTCCTCCATCAGCGTCATCGACTGGCCGGAGCTGTAGCCTTTTGCCGGCAAGCCGATAATCGTCGACGACGGGTAGAGATTGTAGAGTGAGATCAGCGACGGCCCAACTGCGGGCGTGATCTTTGCCACCGTGCCGAGGGGGATCATGTCGCCGGTGTTGTTGCGTACCATCATGTTTTCGATGTCGCGCAAGGTCAGGCGGTATTGCGCGTCGGCCTGGGTATAGACCTGGAAGGTGCGGCCGAACTTGTTGAACTGGTTGACGAAAGACGCGCCGAGATAGGACGACAGTGTCTGGAACACCTGGTCGGTGGTGACATGCAGGGTCTGGGTCTTGACTCTATCGATCTCGACGTCGAACTGCGGCACCATGGCGCGGAATGACGAGCTGACGCGCTGCAGCGCGCTTTGCGTCTGCCCGTTGGCGACGACGGCATTGGTGACCGCCTGCAGCTTGCCGTAGTCGGAATTGCCGTCGCGCAGCTCGACCTGCATCGCAAAACCGGCGGCATTGCCGATGCCCTGGATCGGCGGCGGCGGGACCACCAGGATCCGCGCTTCGGGTATCACCGACAGCCGCTGGTTGAGCCCGTTGAACAACGACAGCAGATCCTCACCGGCCCCGCGCGCGCTCCATTCCTTGAGGATGAGGTAGGCGACGCCGGCGTTGGCGAGGCTCGAACTGGAGTCGAGAGCGGAGATACCCGCAATGGTCATGATCTGCTCGACACCCGGCGTCTTGCTGGCGATGTCATGGACCTGGTCCATCACCCGCTGGGTACGATCGAGCGCCGCGCCGTCGGGTAGTTGCACGGCCGCGAGCAGATAGCCTTGATCCTCGATCGGGATGAAACCGGTCGGCACCCGCGAAAGCCCGTAACCGCCGATGCCGATCAGGATCAGGGCGACGGCGACCGACAGGCCCGCGTGCCGCACCAGGCCGCCGATGATCCTCGCATAGCCGCGCTCCATCCGGTCATAGACCCGGTTAAAACCGCGGTAGAAAAAGTTGCGCTGCTCCGGTGGCACCGGCGGGCGCAGCCACAGGGCGCATTGCGTCGGCTTCAGCGTCGCGGCGTTGATCGCGGAGAGCAGTGCGGTCGCGGCGATCACCAGCGCGAACTGCGCATAGATGCGGCCCGTCAATCCCGGCAGGAACGACGCCGGGAGGAAGACCGAGATCAGCACCAGCGTAATGCCGACGATCGGCGCAAACAGCACGTCCATCGCCTTGATCGCCGCGTCATGGCCGGACATGCCCTGCTCGATATTATGCGCCGCGCCCTCGACCACGACGATCGCGTCATCGACAACGATCCCGATCGCCAGCACGATCGCGAACAGCGTCGACAGGTTGACGGTGAATCCGAGCGCCGCCATTGCGGCGAACGCGCCGATGATGGTGACCGGCACGGTGGTCGCCGGCACCAGCATCGCACGCCAGTCCTGCAGGAACACCAGGATCACGACGAGCACCAGCAGCCCGGCCTCGATCAGCGTCTTGTAGACCTCCTCGATCGAGGCCGAGACGAATTTGGTGGTGTCGAACGGCGTGTCGTATTTGATGTCCTGGGGGAAGGCGCGGGCAAGTTCCGCCATCTTCTTCTCGACCGCCTTCTCGACTTCCAGCGCGTTCGCGCCCGGGGTCTGGAACACGCCGATGCCGGCGGCCGGCCGCTTGTTGAGCGAGAAAACCTGGCTGTAGGTCTGCGCGCCAAGCTCGACCCAGCCGACGTCGCGCACCCTTGTGACGTCGCCGCTGTTGCCGGTCTTGACGATGATGTCCTCGAACTGGGATTTGTCATCGAGCCTTCCGCTGACATTCAGCGTGTACTGGAATGCCTGGCCCGGCGGGGTCGGCGGCGCGCCGACCTGGCCCGCAGTAACCTGCTGGCTCTGCTGCTGGATCGCCTGAATCACGTCCTGCGGCATCAGGGCGCGCACCTGCAGCTTGTTCGGGTCGAGCCACACCCGCATCGAATATTGCCCGGCGCCGAACACCGTGACGTTGCCGACGCCCGGCAATCGCGACAGCTCGTCGCGGATGCTGATGGTGGCATAGTTGGACAGGAACAGGCTGTCATAGGTCGCCTTCGGCGAGGTCAGCGTTACGAACAGCAGGATCGAGGTCGACCGCTTCTGCACGGTTACGCCCTGGTTCTGCACCGAGGTCGGCAGCTGCGACAGCGCGCTCGACACCCGGTTCTGCACCAGCACCTGCGCGAAATTCAGGTCGGTGCCGATCTTGAAGGTCACCGTCAGCGTATAGGTGCCATCGGCGCCGCTGTAGGACTGCATGTAGAGCATGCCCTCGACGCCGTTGACCTGCTGCTCGATCGGCAGCGCCACGGTGTCGACCAAGGTCTTGGCGCTGGCGCCGGGATAGCGGGTGGTGACCTGCACCGTCGGCGGCACCACGTCGGGATATTGCGCGACCGCAAGATTGAACAGGCAAACGCCGCCGATCAGGATCATCAGGATGGCGATGACATTGGAAAGAACCGGCCGCTCGATGAAGAATTTCGAAATCATGCGCCGGTCCTACAGACAAATACTCCCGTCATCGTGAGGTGCTCGCCGTTCTTCACGGCGAGCCTCGAAGGATGGGCCGCAGGCGCTCGTGGCGATCCTTCGAGACGCCGCGCTAGCGCGCGGCTCCTCAGGATGACGGCTGAGAAAGGTGTGGCCATGTGTAGAGTTGCGCACATATCATGGGCCCTATTTGGCCGTCACCACCGGCGGCTCGATCTTCTGCAGTTGCGGATCGACCTTCTGGCCGGGAATTGCGCGCAGCAGCCCGGCGACGACGACCCTGTCATCGGCCTTCAGGCCGCTTTCGATGACGCGCAGCCCGCCGTCAGCCTGTCCGGTCTGCACCTTACGCTGCTCGACCACGTTGTCGGCGTTGACGACCAAAACGTAGCGTCCGGCCTGGTCGCTGCCCAGCGCCGTGTCGGGGACAAGCAGAGCGGGCTTCTCGTCGAACGGCACCCGGATACGAACGAAAGACCCCGGCAGCAGCACGCGATCGGGATTCGGCAGCACCCCTCGCACTGCGAGCGTCCCGGTGGACTGGTTGATATTGGGCGAGACGTAGTCAAGATTGCCCTTGTGCGGAAAACCTTGATCGGTCTGCAAGGCGACCTCGACCGGCAGCCGCCTTAGTTCGTTGACCGTCATCCCGCGCCGCCGCGCCTCTTCCCTGACCCGCAGCACGTCCTGCTCGTTGACGTTGAAGTTCACATAGATCGGATCAAGCGCCATGATGGTCGCCAGCTGCGTCGGCGAGGCGACGCCGACCAGTTCGCCGACCGACACCAGGTGCGCGGTGACGATGCCGTCGAACGGCGCGGTGACATTGGTGTAGCCGTAATTGACTTGCGCGATTTTGGTGTTGACCTGGGCCTGCTGCAGGTTGGCCTGCGCGTTGTCGCGCGTCGAGGTCGAGGTATCCAGCGTTGCCTGCGAGACCACCTGCCGCTGCACCAGATCCGACTGCCGCTTGAAATCGGCCTCCGCCTGTTTCACCGACGCCTGCGCGCCGCTCTCGGCGGCCTGCGCCTGTTCGAGCTTGAGCTTGTAGGTCTCGGGCTCGATGGTAAACAGCGTGGTGCCCTGCTTTACGAACGAGCCGTCCTGGTAATTGATCGATTGCAGAAAACCCTGCACGCGCGCGACCAGGTCGACGTTCTTGACCGCCGCCGTATTGCCGGTGGCGTCGAGATAGCGCGTGATCGGTTTCTGCACCGGCACTGCGACCTCGACCTTCGGCGGCGGCGGCGGCACGAAGGTATTCTGGTCGCAGGCGGTGAGCAGCAACAGCGACAACGCCCCGAGCGCAAGCGGCGCGCTGTCCTTCAAGCTATCGAGCCTGACAAAATCCAGCGGACGCACCGGCTTCATCTTCCCTGCCTCGAAATTATCTCAAAATGAAAAAGCGACCCGCATCGCAAAACCAATATCACAATCCGCTCGCAGTGGAACCCGAATGGCTACTGCATCACCACGACGTAGTGTTGGATCCCGCCGTTGACGCGGAGTGTTTGCGGCGCTTGCGTAGTTTGCGACCGGTAGATTCGAACACCCAAGCGCCCGCGTCCTCGCGGCGCACTGCGTCCGAGCTTTGCCAGTCCCTCGCGATACCTTCGCGAGGGGATGGAGCGGTGGGAGGCGCCAGGATGCTTGCGAGGCACCCTCGGAGGCGGGATTAACGGACCCACCTCGCCCGGCAAGGCTACCGGGCGCGCCCAAGGCTAGGCGCAGCGCCTCCCAGCGCTCCACCAACCACCAGGCTGTCGACCGTTCCGGGGCGCCCCGGTCCGGCCAGCTTTCGCTCTGTCCGCTGAAAGGATCGCCTCTAGAAAGCGCCCCCTCGTCGGACAGGACACGATCATGATAAGCGAGGTTTGGGGGACGGGGATAAGGAAATTTTCGCTCGCAATTACAAGACCATGCAACCCGGACGCAGCGCAGCGCACAGATTTTCTCGCGGGTCGCGTAACTCTGTCAACTCTTCCCCTTGACGCGAAAAATCACCGGCAAGGTAAAATTCAGCCCCTCGTCCGCGACCAGTGGCGGGGGCCGCGGCACCGGATCGGAGCGGCGCACCATGGCGAGCGCGGCCTCGTCGAACACGGTGTCGCCCGACCCCTTGACGATGCCGGTCGAAAGAACATGGCCGGTGCGATCGAGCACGAAGCTGACCACGATCTCGGCGGTCTTTTGCTGGCGCTGTGCCGGATAGCGCTTGTGTCTGTCGAGATGGGCGATCAGCTCCCTGGTCCAGGTCGCGCGCATGCGGCGCGCGCTCTCGCCGGTGCCGAGCGAGGGCGCGACCGAACGGGGAGCTTCCGGAACAGCTTCCGAGCTTGGCGTTGCCGTGGCTTCGGCTGCGACCGATTCAGTCGAGGCCTGCGTCTGCACCGCGGCCACCTCCTGCTCTTCCTTCTCCGGCTCCTTTTTGTCATTGGTGGTGACGACGCGATCCGGTTCTTCGGTTTCGGTCGGCACGTCCTTCGGCAGGTCGGTATCCTGCACCACCGCCTGCTGCTCGGCGAGCGCGGGGGAAGCCACGGAAGCGTCGGTATCCGGGCCCGGCGGCAGGTCGGTGACTTCCTGCCGCGGCGCCATCATCTCAAGCCCGATCTCGATCGCGGCCGCGCCGAGCGAGTCGTCGGGATCGTCGGTCTGCATATACGCGACAACGAGGCTGGCGCAGCCGATATGGAGCGCGAGCGCGCTTATACCTGCAAATATCCAGAGCCGCCGCGACGGCCTTTGTTCGGTGACGACGTCAGACATCTTGCTGTCAGCCGTTCAACGCTTTGACTTAAGGCTTCGGTGTTGCGGCCGGCGGCGGTTGCGGCGCGCTGTCGGGCACGCCTTCGAGCGCTACCAGCTTGATCCTGGAATACCCCCCGGCGCGCAGGATTTCCAGCACGTCCATCATTTCGCCGTAAGGAACCGCCCGGTCGGCGCGCAAAAAGATAAAACGATCCTTGTTGGCGTCGGCCGCGGCATCCAGCGTGCGCACCAGGTCGACCCGCTTCACCATGGTCTCGCCGATCGCGACCGCAAGGTCGGATTTGATCGAGACATAGGTCGGCTTGTCCGGCTTCTTCTGCGGCGTCGCGGTCGATGACGGCAGGTCCACCGGCAGGTCGACGGTGGACAACGGCGCCGCCACCATGAAGATGATCAGCAGCACCAGCATGACGTCGATGAACGGCGTGACGTTGATCTCATGCGCCTCGGCGAACTCCTCGTCGTCGTCCAGGCCGCCCTCTGCGATCGATGCGCTCATGGCCTACTCCGCCGCCCGCGAACGCGCGCCGCCGGGGGAACTGACATGGGTACGGTCGAGATCGCGCGACAACAACCGCGCGGCAGCGCCGGAGGCCCGGCTCACCAGTTCGAGATAGGTCTTGGTCACCCGCGCAAAGTGATTGTAAATGATCACGGCCGGGATCGCCGCGACGAGGCCGATCGCAGTGGCGAGCAGCGCCTCCGCGATGCCCGGCGCCACCACCGCGAGATTGGTGGTCTGCGCCTTCGAGATCCCGATAAAGCTGTTCATGATGCCCCACACCGTGCCGAACAGGCCGACAAAAGGCGAGGTCGCGCCGATGGTGGCGAGCAGTCCCATGCCCAAGCGAATCCGCCGCGCTTCGGCACGCAGGATTTCGGCAAAACTGGACCCGGCGCGTTCCTTGATGCCGTTGTCGGACGAAATTCCCGCCGACAGCCGCGCCTCGCGCATCGCGGCGGCAAGAAAAGAGGACAGCACGCCCCGCTTGGCGCCGAGCGCGAACTGGGCTTCGGCCAGCGAACGGGAATCGGCGATCTTGTCGAGCGCGGTCTTGAGCTTGCGGCGCGCCACCGCCAGCTCGATCATCTTGGCGATGAAGATGGTCCAGGTCAGCAGCGAGGCAAAGGCGAGACCGATCATCACCGCCTTGACCAGGATGTCGGCCGACAGGAACATCGACCATGGCGACAATTCGCGCAGCGCCGCCGCCTCGCCCTTTAGCGGCCTGCCGCTACCGGTGAGAGATGTTGCGGTTTCAGGTGCAGGCGCGGGCGGAGCGGCGGCGGGCGCGGGAGCCTGCACCGGTGCGGCGGGAGCCTGAACGACAGGAGGTTGGGTCGACGCCGGCGCTTGCGGAGGCGTTGCCTTCTGCTGCGCGAACGACGGCGATGCCAGCGACAGCATCGCCAGCACCGGGATCACACCGCAGGTCGCACGAAAACGTGACACATTCATACTTCGGCCCAGCTGCGGATGAGGTCGTGATAGATACCGGTAAGTTTGACCGTTTCAGGGTCATCTCGCTCAAGATGCTCCAACGCGGCCTGAACGGTGGTGCCGCGATCGAGGATTAGGCCGCGGACACGGGCATCCCCTATCATGCTCCGGACCTTGAAAAAAGACGCATCGCGTAAACCTCGCGTGAACACTTGCCAACTGGACCTACAGCTAAAGTACCAGATGGTCGAACGGCGGTGTGGTTCCCAAGAACGTAATACCCCGCAGCAGCGTTCTCGCCAAACGGAATGCCTCCTCGTCTTCTAGAACTCTTAAAATCTGGCGATCGCCGTGGCGCGGAATGTGCGGGGCTGGCCGGGCGAGATGTTGTTGTTGCCGTCGGCGGTCGCCCAATATCCCTTGTTGAAGATGTTTTCGACGTTGAGCTGGACGCGCCACATCTCGTTAATTTTCGCATAGACGGCGGCATCGACGCGGACGAATCCGGGCAGTCGCACCGAATCGTCGGAAGAAGCGAATGAGTCGGAGAAATAGATCACGCCGAGCGCCGCCGACCAGACCGGATTGATCTGATACTTGTTCCACAGTGAGACCTGGTTGTAGGGAACGAGTTGTACACGATTGCCCGCGACGATCGGCGGCGTCACGCCCGGCGCAGTCAAATCATTTGCGATGCGCGCATCGGAATAGGCATAGCCGAGCACGGCTTGCCAGTCCGGCGTCACATATCCGGTCAGCGCGGTCTCGAAGCCGCGGATATTGTGCATACCGCCGGGAATAGACAAGCCGCCGCCGATATTGACCGGCACGTTGGCCCGAAGGATCTGGTAAACCGCCCCGGTCCACAACAGCTTGGGATTGATGTTCCATTTCGCGCCGATCTCCGTGCTCTCGAACCTCTGCGGCTCGAGAATGATGGTGCTCGGATTCAACGCGCTGAACTGGTCGCCCGAAGCCGGCAGGTACGAGACGCTCCAGGCCGTATACAAGGACATGCTGTCGATCGGCTTCAAGATCACGGCAGCGCGCGGCGAGATGAAGTCGTCGACCCTGTTGCGGTTCGTGCTGGTATTCAAATCCAGCGCGGTCAAATCGAAATTGTCGTAGCGGGCGCCCACCAGCAACTGCAGGTAGCGCGTCAATTCGAGCTGATCCTGGACATAGCCCGACTCGATGGTGAGCCGGTACTTGCTGTTGGCGTCGCTGGCAATGTGGTTGAAGGTAACCGGACCGAAGAAAGCCGGGTTGAACGGATTGACCAGGACAAAGGGCGAAGTCGGAGCGACTTGGGGAAACTGGCCGGAATTGCGCAGCGACAGGCCGGTCTGGCGGCCGAATTCGGTGCCGAAGCCGACGGTATGCAGCACCGGACCGGTGGCGGTCTTGTAGACGAAGTCGGTCTGGTTGAAGGCGTTTTCGCGCGGCGTATAGTTCTGGTAGGCGTTGAGCGAGAGCGTCGTCTGGTCGGGCGTCACTGCGCCGCCGCCGGCCGCGGCCGGCGCGCCGGTGGCGCCGGGATAGATATTCTGATATCCCCTGTTGTAGTCGGCATAGATCGAGCCGTTCCGCACGGTCAGGCCGTTGCCGAAATCATGCTCGACGACGGCCATGGCGGTCTGCACCTCGACCTTGGCGTAGTTGTAGATCGGGCTGCCGAAGAAGGTCGAAAGATCGCCGTTCGGGGCAAAGGGCGCGGTGGGATTGAAGCGCGTCGCGCCGCCCGGCAGGCCCTGCGAGGGATTGCCGCGATCGGCCGTGCGGAAGTCGTGAAAGAATTCATAGCTCAGCTTGACCTTGGTGTCGTCGCTCGGCTTCAAGGTCACCGTCGGGTTGATCCCGTAGCGCTCGAGGTGCCCGTAGTCGCGGAAGGTGTCGCTGCCCTCGTAGAAGGCATTCAGGCGCACGGCGAGGTTTTCATTGACCGCCTGGCCAGCGTCCAGCGAGACGCGGCGATCGCCATAGGAGCCGGTCTGCATCGTTGCATTATACACCCTGGTGCCGTCGGCCTCCTTGAGCGTTCGGTTGACGAGGCCGCCACCGGCGCTACGGCCGAAGGTCAGCGCGCTCGGCCCCTTCAGGATCTCGATGCTTTGCGCGTTGTAGAGATCGCGAAAATACTGGACGTCATCGCGAAAACCGTTGACGAAAAAGTTCGCGCTGGAGTCGACGCCGCGGATCACGAGTTCGTCGCGGTTACCCTCGCCCTGATGGATCGCAACGCCCGGCACGTAGCGGGTGACGTCGGTCAGGCTCTGAAAATTCTGGTCCCTGATGTATTCCTTGGTCAGCACAGTGAGCGACTGCGGGATATTGACCAGCGGCGTGTTGGTCTTGGTCGCAACCGACGTGGAGTTTGCATAGACGCCGGCGGTGCCGGTGCGCGCATCCTGCGATTGCCCGAATGCCGCCGCCGGGGCCGCCTGGGGCTGCGGCTGCCGCGCGGCCTGCACTTGGCGCCGGGCTCCGGCCCTGGGATTGGCGGGTTGCGCAGGAGCACGGGCGGCACGGCGGTTCAGCTCCGGAGCGGTGACCGAGATCGGCGGCAGTTGCGATCCCGCCGGTGCCTGCTGCGTCGCTGCTGCGGTTTGCGCATGCGCCGCGGCGCAGGCGAGCGCAGCGGTGCTCACCGAAAACAACGCGACTGAGCGCAATAATGCCGATGTGTTGATCCTGCCCATGACGCGCCCTTCAATTCGCTCAGGACGTCACTTTGCGGTGAGCCTCCCAAGGGTTTCGGTATCGAGCGCGAAATTTTCGGTCAACGCGAATTAGCCCAATAACGGCGCTGGTTTGTTTGAATCTCTCCAGATCAAAACCGTTCTAATATCGATTCTAAATCAGGCGGCATGCTGCGCGAATGATTGCACTTTGGCGTGATGTTATAGTCACAGATTGAAGCGGTTCTAAGCCGTTGACCCAAGCCGGCATTAGTCGTGCGCTACGGCCGTTTTTGATGCCGCTTTCAGCTCATCGAGGCAGGCGGCTCCGAGACAGGGAGCGCGACATGGCATAAGCTCCCACGAGTTCAGGGACCGCTGCGGCATCTGGTTTGGAAAAAAATCGTAGCAAGGGAGTTGGCAAATGAATACCGAGGCGCTGCCTGAAGCGCCGCGCAGGAATGGGTTTGCCGTCTCCGTCTATCTGGTCGCCTTCGTAACCGGGGCGATCGTGATGAGTTTCGAAATGCTGGGATCGCGCTATCTCGCTCCCGCTTTCGGAGCCGGCATCTATACGTGGGCTTCACTGATCTCGACGGTGTTGGCGGCGCTCTGCGCCGGTTACTTTCTTGGCGGTTACGCCGCCGACCGCTATCCGTCGCCGGCGATACTCGGAGCGACCGTGGCTATCGGCTCGATTTACATGCTGCTGCTGCCCGCATTTTCCGATGAGATCGTGCAATTCTTCGCCTGGCAAATCGACGACATCAAATTGGGCAGCCTCGCCGCCGCGATGGCGATCATGCTGTTCCCGGTCACTTTTCTCGGGATGTACTCCCCCTTCGCGATCCGCTTGCTGATCGAATCGAAACGGAACGCCGGCGCGGTTTCGGGAACGGTTTACGGCATCTCCACGGCAGGCAGCATCCTCGGCACGCTGGTGACCACGTTTTTCCTGATCCCGATGATCGGAACCCGCGCCATCACCATTTCACTGGGCATCCTCGGGCTCCTGGGTTGTGCGCTGCTGGTGGCTACGGCATCGGCGTCGCGGCGGAAGGTCAAGCTTGGCGTTCTCGCGGCCTTGCTGGCGTCGCAGCTTGCGACCCTGCCGCCGGCTCGCGGCGAAGATCTGTTCGATCCGCAAATCCGCCAAAACATGCTGGCCCGGAAGGACGGCCGCATTGCGCATGTTGAGACGGTCTACAACGACATTTTCGTTACCAAGCAAGCACAGCTGCTCTCACTGAGCTTTCAATGGAAGGGTTGGCGTTTCTACCAGTCGGAGGTCAATCTCGCCGACCCCGACGATCTGCCGATGCCGTATTCGCGGACGATGAGCATCGCCGCGATTTTTCCGCAGGAAATCAAGCGCGTGCTGGTGCTCGGCCTCGGCGGCGGGTCGATTCCGCTTTATCTGCACCGCTTTGTGCCCGACGCGGCCATCGATGCGGTCGAGCTCGATCCCGGCGTGATCGAAGTGGCAAAAAAATATTTCGGGCTGCGCGAAACCGAAAAATTCCGTCTGATCACGGGCGACGCCCGGATGTTCCTGAACCGCCATCCCGAGACGTACGACCTGATTTTCGTCGATGCGTTTACCGGCAGCTACATTCCCTTTCATCTCATGACCAAAGAGTTTTATCAGCTTGTGCGCAACCGGCTTTCGCCCCGCGGCGTGGCGGCGTTCAATTTCCTTCCCGCCAAGGATGTTTTCGAGAGCAACGTCCGCACCGTGAGCCTCGCCTTCGATCATAATATCGATCTGTTCCATTCAGGTGTTCGGGACATCGAGGAGGCCAACGTGATCGTCATCGGACGGCTTGACCCATCATCCGATGCCGAGGCGGCGCAAAAAGCCGTGGCCGCGCAGGCGCGTTACCGGTTCCGTTTCGACGTGTCGAAACTCGTGACTGAACAGCGCATGCCGGCGCCGAAGGAACCCAAGGGCAAGGTACTGACCGACGACTTCGCAGCCGCCGACGTACTCGATGCGCGCGGGCGCCGCTATCGGCGGGAGAAGTAGTGCAGCTCAGGAGTCACCAGACCCGCCTCACCATCTCGGGCTTGAGATCCTTGAGCGACGCTGCGCCGATCTGCGCCATCGAGGTCCGGGTCTCGGCGCGCAGGATGGTGAGCACCCGCTCGACGCCGGGCTGGCCGAAGGCGCCCAGTCCCCACAGATAGGGCCGGCCGATGCATACCGCCTTGGCGCCGATCGCCAGCGCCTTGATGATGTCGCTGCCGCGGCGAAATCCGCTGTCGACCAGCACCGGCATGCGCCCGGCGGCCGCCACCATATCCGGCAGCACGTCGATCGTCGCGCCGACGCCGTCCTCCACCCGCCCGCCATGGTTGGATACGATGACCGCGTCGATCCCCGCCTCCGCTGCGAGCTTCGCATCCTCATGGGCGAGAATGCCCTTGAGCACGATTTTTGTCTTCACCGTATCGCGCAGGCGCTTGATCGAGTCCCAGGTGATGTTGGTGACGGCGGTGCCACCGACGCCGCCGAGCGCGATGCCGGCAAAATTCGGCTTGCGGCTGAGATAATCATTGCCGCCATGGCAGCTGCTGCAGTCCCGCGTATCGGTGCGCCGCAGCCGGGAAAAAGTCTCCCACTTCGCCAAGGATCGCACATCCACGGTCACCACCATCACCGGCGCGCCCGCGGCTTCGGCGCGCCTGGCGAGCGCCTCGCCGATCTCGCGGCGCTGCGTCGTATAAAGCTGAAACCAGAGCGGTGCGCCGCGCGCGGCGATCGCATCCTCGATCGAGGTATTGGCGACCGAGGAAAGAATTTGCAGGTGATTGCCGGCCTTCGCCGCCCTGGCGACGGCGAGCTCGGCATCGGGATGAAAGGCGCGGTTGCTGCCCGTCGGGGCGATCACGATGGGGCTGTCGTATGTGGCGTCGAGAATGTCGGCGCTGGTGTCGATCTTGCTGACATCAGTGAGCCGCCGTGGCCGCAGCTCGAACTTCCGAAAGCCCTCGCGGTTGGCGCGCAACGTCAGTTCATCGTCGACGCCGGTCGCCATGTAGCCGAAATGCGCCGGCGGGACGTTCTTCTTCATTACCGGCTCGAAGTCGAAGACGTCGAGGGCCTGGGTGGGATCGGCGATCAGCTTGTCGAGATCGCGCGGCGCCCAGTCCACCGGGTCGTCGGGCCGCACGCCCTGCGCCAGCGCGCCCTGCGCGAGCAGCGGGCTCGCCGCCAGGAATTGCAGCAAACGGCGACGGCTGGTGGTCTGCAAGTTCGGCGGCGACATCATTGACCTCGGCGATGCGGAGACCCCAAACCTGTCACACACCAGCGCAGGTACAAACCGATATTTGTTCTCGTGCGCACCGTTTCCGCAAACGTGCTCAACGGATGGCCGTGATCACATGCGCCCTGATCCGGCCTTCAACCGGACCCCTGCCGAACCGCAGCGCCAGCGCTTCGGCGCAGGCTTGCGTGGCGGCCTGCAGGGCGGACGCATCACGCGCCTCGATTTCATTTCGCAGCGGTGTTCCCTGGCAATAGGCGATCGCCACATCGCGTGGCGACGGCGCCCGGCTGATCTCGCCGCGCGTCTCGATTCTAACCTGGGCAAAACCCGCCATGGCGAGCTCTTCGCGTAGCGTTGCCACATCGTGGTAGCCATGCGGCGTCCGAGCCATGAAGCGCGGCGGATCATTTGAGAGGATCGTCGCCAGCGCTCCGGTGACGACATCGGCGAATTCGTTTTCGGAGATCCGGTCCCACACATTGAAAAAGAAATGGCCGCCAGGTTTCAAAACTCGGCGCGCTTCCTTGTAGCCCGACACCTTGTCGGGAAAGAACATCGCGCCGAACTGGCACGCCACCGCATCGAAACTTTGATCTTCGAACGGAAGCGCCAGCGCGTCGGCCTGCCGCCATGTGACCCGGCCCGGGGGCTGCTCACGCGCCGCGGCGTGATCCAGCATCGGCTGGTTCAGATCGGTCGCCACGATGCGGGCCTCCTGGGCAAGTTTCGCGACCATTGCCCGAGTGAGGACGCCGGTCCCGGCGGCCGTTTCCAGCACATCGCGCGGCTCGACATCGGCCACCCGCCCGGCGAGGTCGCGCGCGTAGGGTTCGAAGATCAGGGGGACGAACAATCGATCGTAGATCTCGGGAATCGATCCTGCGAACAGCTTGTCCGACGCTGTCATGGTGCCACTCCCCTGGCAGCTAGCTGATGACGACAGATATTTTGCCGAAGATACCAAAATCGGCTGCGAACATATCGCCCGGCCGGATCGGCAGCGGCGGGTGGCAGGTGCCTGTCGTCACCACCTCGCCTGCTTTCAGCGTCAGCCCCAGCTGCCGCAGTTCATTGGCGAGCCAGGTCAGCGCGAGGCGGGGATCGCCGAGTACATTGCCGCCATAGCCGACAAAACGCTGGCCGCGCAACGTGACGACCGGCCTCTCCTCGATCAGGTCCACCGCGCGCCAGTCCGCAGTGGCCGGCGCGCCGAGCACGAACAGATGAGCGCAGGCGTTGTCGGCGATCAGCTGTGCTTCTCCTGCCTTGACGAAATCCGCGAAACGGGAATCCGGCAATTCGATCGCCGGATGCAGCGTATCGACGGCCGCGAGAACCTCCTCGACCGAATAAGGAGACGACCGCGGCGGCAGGCTGCGTCCCATGCGGAAGGCAAATTCCGGCTCCCCGACGGCCATCTCATTGCCCGCCATCGACGCGCTGCCGCCATCGGGGATCACCCGTTCGGCAAAAATACGCCCGGCCAGCGGGCCGGCAACATTGATATGTTTTTGGCCGGCTTCGCTGGTCGCCGCGATCTTCCAGCCGAACAGGCTTCCGTAACGCTGCATCGCGGCCTGAATAGCGTAACCGTCCGTACGATCGCGCGGCCGTTGCGCGAGGTCGAGATCGCCGATCTTGGTGCCTGCCTGCCAGTGGTCGTGCAGGGTTTTTGCCGCGGCCGCTAGTCGATCGTTGTCTAACATGGTCTGATCCGAATATCCGTACGCTGCATCGTCAGGATGAAACCCACTGCGATCCGGTCCGCTTCATTTCCTTCCAGGCTTCGATGTGCCGCTTCAACTCAGGATGTCCCCCGCCATGGGCAATCAGTTCTTCGCGCGCCGCGGGGTCGAACGGAATGGCCTTCGCGCCCAGGCACTCGTTCCAGAGTTTAGCGATCGGCGTTGCCGGTGCATCTTTGTTTTTTTTCGTCTTGATCTCGGCCGCGTAAACCGCGCCGCGATAAGACTTTTTGTCTCCAACCCGAGCTTCCATATCCTCAACTATAGCCCTGAGGGAGACACACGGCTTGAATGCGCCGCTCTCCATTTCGAACCTGCGCCAGTTAGAACTCATGCTTTTGGGCAGTTCGTTCCAGACGTTGAATCCGTGGCTTCCGTCCAACTGCGAAGGATTACGAAAGGTAACGTCTTCGGTCGCTGAGACCAGTACACGACATGCTTCAAAGTTACGACGAAGAGGATCGACCCCGGATCGGGCGAGGTGCTGCAGGATGACATCGACTGGATGCGGAGACATATGACCTTGCCTCGTGTCGTAAGCGTGATGCAAAATCAAAGCGGCCACTCCGGGGGACAGACTTCCTTTTGCCAGCCTTGGAAGTAAATCTTGCGGCTGGATTGTTCCCTGAACAAGATACGAATCGACGTCCAACAGGGAATACAGCCATGGATCGAGGGGCACCATTCGCTCTGACGTCGTGCACCAGTTAAGCTCCATTTCGTCACGGTAATACCCTGCGTGGCGTGGCCCAGTATGCCTTCTAGAGAGAGGATGTCTTCGACGCTGCTCCAATGCTTCCTCAGACGAGATCGGTCCGCAAACGAGGGCGTGGGCAATAAAGGAAAATGCGACGTCTCGCGCAAGTTCGTCGACAAACGGCAACGTGCTTTGCGAAAGCGCATAGCGCTGAACAGTAACAGGCAAATTGGCAGCGCCATCGACGATTGCTACAGCGGGGGGGCTGAGGTGCCAATCCTCCGGCCAATCGAAGGTAGCCTCTGACAGCCCTTCATCATATTCATCGGCCTTCGGTTCGGCGAGCAGTAGTCCGTTGCAAGAGAGGGTTGGCGCTCCTTCGAACGTCCAATATACGGCTTCGAACCCCTGCGGTTTGATCACCGACCACTGTGGCGGAAGCGTCGCTGCGCGCACCGGGCATTCATAGTACTGCGCCATATTTGTTTGCCTGCCGTCGGCCAGGATACGTTTGACAACTCTCGGCTGATCCCAGCAGAACCAATCAGTCATTTGGTGTAGTCTCTCGTAGGGTGCGTAGTCTTCGCCCTCCTCGTCGTTGTGGTTTTCATCGAGGGCAAAAATCCTCACCGCCTCGTTGTCAATCTCGACTTCAACTATCGTCCCGATCTGCAAGCCGTTGACCCGTTTGATTTCGATAAGTTGGCTGCTAGCCGCCACCTCGATCAAATAGCCGCCGTCAGCACCGGCGTGCCGGGTCCACAGCTTGAACGATGGCCCGAGCAGAAACACGGCGAATGCGCCCACGCCAAATCGTCCTGCTCGAAGCACGCGCGCGGTGCCATCGTCGTCGAGAAATTCCCTGGCCCATTCCGGACTTCGCCGGAACGACGCGCCGGCCCGAAGGAAGTAATTCTGGATGGTATCGGCAGTCATGCCGATGCCGCGATCGCGCACCCGCAAGAACCAGCTTTCGTCTTCCCGCTTGATGAATTCGACCACGACGTCGCCGTCCTGTTCAGGCAGGTCGATCGACTCAACCGATTTTCCCCGGGTGCCACACCAGACCTTCAGTTCGCCGACCGCATCCGCCGCATTCTGAATCAGTTCGCGAACGCCGACGCCTGGATGCCTTCCGTATAGCGGTTCGACAAGCAGCGTGAGCAGGTTCGGATCTGCCGCAAATCCTGTCGCACTTGGAACATAAGGCAGACTGTTACGATAGGCAGAGCTTTGCAAATTCGATTCGACCCGCCGTGTCGCCAGACTGAGGCGATCCAGACCGAGCTCGATCCGCGTGCCGTATACCTCGTCCAGCACGGCGGTGGAATGATCCATTTCCCGTTGCAGGCCGGCCAGCAAGTCGCTGAGCTGAAGATACAGCGACAGGCTCAGGCCCGCCGCTACCGTGATCATCTTTGCGCGCGGACTTGTCGCCGGACCAATGCTTTCGACGGCATGGTGTTTTCGCCATTCCTGCACCGAAACGGGACTCTGCGGATTGCGCAGCTGCAGCAACACAGCCGGCGCGCGTTGCCGGTCAATCTGCAGATAGTCGGCAACCCTCAGGAGCGCCATCGGATAAATCACGGCGCTGTCCATCGGCCGCGGCGTTCCGGCATAGCGGGGCGTGGCATCCAGATAAGACTTGCAGAGGCGAAGCGAGGTGCCGTGCGACCTCGCGGTCAGCCCGATCAGGTCCGCCAATCGCTTCAGAGGATGGCCTTGCTGGTCGAGGGCGGGAAACTGGTTTTCGCCGCCGCCCACCGCCAAGCCGGGAAAGCCGTAGATCGCTGTTTCGTGGGCCAGCCGCGCATGATGGCGGCGGATGAATTCGCCGACGATCAAATGATGGTTTCTCTCCCACCGGCCGGTGTCTGCTGGGAGACTGTGAAACTTCCAGGCGCGCGCCGAGCTTTCGCCAATGATATTGGCGAGTTCGCGCTCGCTGAATCGTCGCGCCTCACGGACATAGTCCTCCCACAAACGGTCCCAGGAAACATCGGCTGCGTGGCCCTCGTGGCTTTGTGCGAACCACGGCAGCGGTTGAAACCGCGATTGGCATCCGATCAGTTCGAGGAATCCATCCGGGCGCAGATGCATGCCGATGTCATGCAGCAAGGTGGCGCCGATGATCACCGCCGCATCGCTGTCGCGCAGGACGCGGCGAGCGGTACGCTGCTCACGCAAACCCCAAACCTCGGGGGAAACGAGTTCAACCTCGGATTCCAGTACGGCGTTGATGTGGTCAATGCCGTGGTCGGTGTAGTCGGGAAAAAAAGGGAGCTTGTTGTCGGCGAGGATTTCGCCGACCCGGTCCGCAAAATAGCGGATCGGCGCCTGGTACGGGCTGTCTTCCAGAACCTGCCGGAGCGGGATCGGAAATTCGATTTTGGCCATTGGCAATGCTTCAGGTCACGAGAAATCGGTTGCACGCTCGACTTCCCGTCTTACGTAAGTGGCTGACGAGCGTAAAGAGGGTTGGGTAGTTGAACTCAGCCGACCGATGCGCCCCCCTTCGCTCACGAACTCTCGACCAGTCGCGCGATCAGCTGCCGTTGAGGTCCAGCGACATAGCGGGCAAGTCCTTTGGGCCGCCCTGGCAGTCCAAGCTTTCCAAATGTTCATGCTTTCTCAAGTGATCGTGCGTTCACACTAAGTGCACGCGCACTATATCTGCAAGCCTTGGGAACGGTTTTGCGGGCCCATTACTTATTGCTTCAAACCTGTCGAGTTCATATGACCACGTCGCGGACGATGCGTTGGGTTCTGCTGGCTGCCGCGCTGGTGGCAGTGGGCTATTTCGGTTGGCAGCGTTTTCACGGTCAAGATCAGGCGACACAGGCTGACAGCGCACAAAAGGCGGCGGCGGCGCGCAACCCCGCCGTTCCGGTGACCATCGCCACGGTCGAGAAGGCGGATTTCCCGGTGTTGCTGACCGGCCTCGGCACCGTGCAAGGTTTTAATACGGTTGTGGTGCGCAGCCGGGTCGATGGCCAGATCGAGCAGATCGCCTTCAAGGAAGGCGATCTGGTGAAGCAGGGCGACTTGCTGGCGCAGATCGATCCCCGCCCCTTCCAGGCCGCGCTCGACCAGGCCAAGGCCAAGAAGCAGCAGGATGAAGCGAGCCTTGCCAACGCCAATCTGGATCTGCAGCGCTATACAAAACTCGGCGAGTTCGCGACCCGGCAGCAGACTGACACCCAGCGCTCCACCGTGGCGCAACTTACCGCGCAGATCGCGGCCGACGACGCGGCGATCGCCAATGCGCAGACTCAGGTCGATTACACGAGCGTGAAAGCGCCGATTTCCGGCATTGCCGGATTGCGTCAGGTCGACGTCGGCAACATTGTCAATGCCTCGACGCAGACCGGAATCGTGACGATCGCACAGATCGAGCCCATCGCCGTGGTATTCACGGCGCCCGAAGAACAACTTCCATCGATCAACGAGGAACAAAACAAGCAACCGTTAAAGGTCACCGCGCTCACTACCGACGGCAAGAAGACCTTGTCCGAGGGGTCCTTGGCGGTGGTGAACAACCAGGTTGACACAACCAGCGGCACCATTCGCCTCAAGGCGGTGTTCGACAACAAGAACCATGCGCTGTGGCCCGGCCAGTCGGTCTCGACGCGGCTTCTGGTGACCACGCTGAAGGATGCAACGGTTGCTCCCGACGAGGCCGTTCAGCACGGCACCGACGGCCTCTATGCCTTCGCGGTCAATGCCGACAACAAGGCCGAGTTGCGCAAGCTCAAGGCCGCGCAATCGGTGGACGGCCGCACCCTGATCGAAGACGGACTCAAGCCTGGCGAACGTGTGATCGTCGCCGGCCAATACAAGGTGCAGCCGGGGTCGGTGGTGACGACCAAACTCGCCAATTCGGACGCTGCCCCGGCTCCGGCCAAGGCCGACCAGCCATGATGGTCTTCAATCGGATCGCCACGACGCTCGGCTCACCTCTCCCCGCAGGGGAGAGGTCGATGCGCATCGTCAGATGCGCGTCGGGTGAGGGGCCTATCCGCGAGTCCGAGTGCGTGGAAAGAACCCCCCCCCCCCCCCCCCCCCCCGCCCCCCCCCCCCCCCCCCCCCCCCCCCGGGGGGGGAAAAAGGGGCAGCCCGCCTCATCGGCCAAACCCCCACC